>Ga0316206_1000188_pt1 | contig 117329 bp, 119 predicted proteins | sample 6monthpyrite_MG_FD_204942 | JGI IMG/M metagenome (GOLD analysis project Ga0316206, IMG submission 204942) | Microbial mat bacterial communities from mineral coupon in-situ incubated in ocean water Damariscotta River, Maine, United States -... | ecosystem: Environmental > Aquatic > Marine >... | reverse complement strand
AGTTGATCAATTTTAACAACTTCAACATAACAATCAATTTACTTTATCTATTTCTATTACAATAATTTACTTCGCCTTTTACTTTTTAACAATTGATTATGTGCTATTATTTTATATATTATTCCAGCTAACTTTATTTTAAATTGAATACTCTAAACACCAATCATGTTCTGGTATATCCATGTTTACTTTAAAAAGCCTATCTAAAAAATATTCTCTTGTGACCTCTTTTGCACCTAGTCTTTTTAAATGCTCTGTTGGTACCTGGCAATCAATAAAATCATATCCCCAAAATTTAAGATGTTTAATTAAAATAGCATATGCAGATTTTGAGGCATCGTTTATAAGAGAGAACATTGACTCCCCACAGAACACCCTACCTATTGCCACACCATAAAGACCTCCGACTAGTTTACCGTTCAAATAAGTTTCTACACTGTGCGCTATACCCATATCGTGTAGTACAGAATATGCTTCTACTATATCACTCTGTATCCAAGTGTCATTTTGATTATTTCTACTAACTGTTGAACAGTTCTGCATTACATCTTTAAAGTTAGAATCAAACTTATATTCAAATTTTTTTATACTTTTTTTTAGAGAGCGGCTTAGTTTAAAATCTTTTAATTCCATAATAAGCCTAGGGTTAGTTGACCACCATATTATTGGATCACCTTTGCCATACCAAGGGAATATTCCGTTTTGATAAGCACGAATAAGTCTAGATGGGTTTAAATCACCTCCCCAAGCAACAATACCGTCTTCGTTAGCATCATTAGGGTTTGGGAATGTTAGATCATGTTGTACAAGTTTTGGTATATTCAACTGTTCTCTTTGAATTTTAGAATTAGCTTTTTATTAAATGAGACATGTACTTGACCGCCATCTTTAAGTTTTCCAAACAGTATCTCATCGCTAAGTTTGTTGGTAATATTGTCTTGTATGTACCTTTTTAGCGGTCTTGCCCCCATCTCTGCCGAGTAAGAACACTCAGCTATATAATCTATTGATTTAGCAGAAACTATTACTCTTATTTTTTTCTTTTTAAGTTCTTGATTCAGTTCAGATATAAATTTATGTACAATATTTTTTACAATATCAATATTTAATTGTCCAAATTCAACAATAGCGTCGAGTCTATTTCTAAACTCAGGTGTAAAGAACGATTTTAGTTCTTCATTTTGAGATAATGAACTATCTTTATTGAAACCCATTACACTTCTTGCAGATGCACCTATATTTGATGTCATAATAAGGATAACATTTTGAAAACTTGCTTTATATCCAACATTATCGGTAAGAGTTGCGCTGTCCATAATCTGGAGTAAGATATTGACTAAGTCAGGGTGTGCTTTTTCTATTTCATCCAGAAGCAAGACCGTATATGGATGTTTTTTTATTGCTTCTGTCAGCAGACCACCTTGCTCAAATCCAACATAGCCGGGAGGTGCTCCAACAAGACGACTTATGGTATGTTTTTCCATATACTCACTCATATCAAATCTCTCAAAATTTATACCTAATGTTTTACTAAGAGAAATAGCAAGTTCTGTTTTACCTACACCAGTTGGACCAGAGAAAAGAAAGGATGCAATAGGTTTATTTTCTGGAGTCAGTCCAGCTTTAGCAATTTTTATTGCTTTAGCTACTGCTAAAACAGCCTCATTTTGTCCTATTACCCTTTTTTGTAGTTCCTCTTCTAAATTTATTAATGAGTCTGTCTCATCTTTAGTGACTTTTGAGTTTGAGATACCGACTATGCTAGAGATTGTCTTCTCAATATCATAAGCGCGAACTACTCTTCTTTTATTGTTTTTAAGATGGAATGATGCTGCAGTTTCATCGATGATATCTATTGCTTTATCAGGTAAAAATCTATCAGTTATATATCTTTTAGAGAGTTCTACTGCAGTTTTTAAAGCTTTATCAGTATATTTAAGATTGTGGTGATTTTCATATCTGCTTTTTAAACCTTTTAGGATTTTGTAACTTGTTTTTAGAGATGGCTCGTTAATATCAACCTTAGAGAACCTTCTACTTAAGGCTTTATCTTTTTCAAATCCATTCCTGTACTCCGCAAATGTTGTAGCCCCCATACACTTTAGTTCACCGGAAGCTAGCGCCGGTTTAAGCTGGTTTGCTGCATCCATCGTACCGCTTGTGGCACCTGCACCTATTAGAGTATGAATCTCATCTATAAATAAAATAGCGTTTGGAATAGATTTAAGCTCATCCATAACACCCTTTAAGCGTTTTTCAAAATCTCCCCTGTATTTGGTACCTGCTAGCATAGCACTTAGGTCAAGGGCAAAAAGTTGGGTATTTTGTATGATTTTTGGAACATTGTGTGCAACTATGTTCAGGGCTAGGCCTTCAGCAATAGCTGTTTTTCCAACTCCAGCCTCTCCCACTAATATAGGATTGTTTTTCTTTCTTCGGCATAAAATTTGAGTAACTCTTTGTATCTCATCATCTCGTCCAATGACCGGGTCAATAATCCCGTTTTTGGCTTTTTGAAGTAGATTTATTGAGTATTTATCTAAATAGGACTCTGTCTCACTGCTGCTCTCGTATTCATCATTATCTAGAATGATTTCTAGAATATCAAGTCTTGAAATTTGGTACTCATTTAATAGCATATATGCAAATGTGTTAACTTCATCATAAATTGCTGCTAGTAAATCGCCAATATCTGCACTGTCTTGTTGTGAACTCTGGATATGCTTTATCATACTGTCAATAAGTCTTGAGAGTGCAACACTTTCAAAAGGCTCTTTGTTTATATCTTCAGGAAGCGGGCTAATATTTGTATAGATATAATTTTTTATAAGCTCTTTCATTTTGTTAACATCTCCGCCGCATGCAAAGATGATTTTTGCACCGTTATCAGAGACTAAAAGTTGGTAAAACACATGCTCGATAGTTATATATTCATGTTTTAGCTCTTTTGCATAAAGAATTGATTTTTGAAAAATTTCATTTAGGGAAGGACTTATCACTACTCCTCCTCCATTTCAGCTCTTAGTGGAAAACCACTGTCTCTAGCTTGTTTATGAACTTGCATTACTTTTGTTTCTGCAATTTCATGGGTAAAAACTCCACAAACACCTTTCTCTTTTTTGTGAACTTCTAACATAACTTGTTCCGCTTCTTGATAATTTTTATGAAAGATGGTCATTAAGACATCTATTACAAACTCCATTGATGTGTAGTCATCGTTTAGTATTAAAACCTTATATTTTTTAGGATGTTTCAGTGATATTTCATTGATAACTTCTAATTCTGTATTTGTTGCCATAATTTTCCTATAATAATCATAATTGAACTAAGTTATAAATTATAACGAAATAGAGACAACTATGACAAAACGAATTTTTGTAACAGCAACTAATACAGACATCGGAAAAACGTATACAAGTAAACTTCTTTTAAAGAAATTTGCATCTTTAGGAATTAGAGTTGGCGTAATCAAGCCCATTGAAACAGGAGTGGAAACTATCGCTTTTGATGGTGAAGAGCTTTTGACATGTATAAAAGAAGTGAACTCAGAATGTAAAGATTTGAAGATAGAAGATATTGTACCTATCAGATATAAACTTGCAGCTGCTCCATTTGTTGCATCAAATAACAGAGACCTAGATTTGGAGAAAATAGATGCCGCAATCCAAAAGATGGAAAAGTTCTGTGATTTACTGATTATTGAAGGGGCAGGTGGGTTGTATGTTCCTATAGATGAAAAATACATGATGATTGATTTAATCACTTATTTTAAGGCTAAGGTGCTTTTAGTTACTCACTGCTCACTTGGCTGTATTAATGACACACTATTAAGTAAAAAAGCTTTAGAAGATAAAAATATTCCACATGTTGTTGCATTTAATTGTCGTGAAAACGATGATAGTTTTTCTATAGTGTCTGAACCATATTTTTTAAAAACAGACTTTCGTGTATTAAAAGTAAGTGAAAATATTGACACTATTTGTGATGTCCTGTATAATAATTAAATTATTTTAAAAAGAGTAGTATGAAGCACTTAATTGCAACAGATGATTTCGAAGTTGACGAGATAGAATCTATCTTAGAAGATGCTAAGGTATTTAGTGATGGTAGATTTGACAGAATACTTCAAGATAAAATCATTATTACTCTGTTTTTTGAAAACTCAACCAGAACAAAAAGTTCATTTGAAATTGCCGCGAAAAGATTAGGGGCAGAGATTATTCATCTTGACGTAGCACAGAGCTCTACGAAAAAAGGTGAAACATTAGTAGACACGGCGATGAATCTAGATGCAATGAATCCACATGCTATTATAGTCAGACATCAAAACTCCGGCGTTCCCAAGATTTTATCCAATCACACAAAAGCCTCTATAATAAATGCTGGAGATGGGGCACATGCTCACCCGACACAGGCACTTTTAGATCTTTTTACTCTTAAACAACACTTTGGTGACCTTTACGGTAAAAAGATTGCAATAGTCGGAGATATTAAAAACTCAAGAGTTGCAAACTCCAATATTGAACTTTTAAGTAGATTTGGCATGGAGGTAATCTTGGTAGCACCTCCACAATTTTTGCCACAAACAAAGTTGCGAACGACTCATTTTTTAGAAGAGATAATTGATGAAATTGATGTAATTATGAGTCTGAGAACTCAAACAGAGAGACACTCATCTCAAAGTTATGCTTCACTAAAAGATTATGCCAGTGATTTTTGTGTAACTACTGAACTTGTAGGTGATAGAGATATAATCATACTTCATCCTGGCCCTGTTCATAGAAACATAGATATTTGCGATGCACTTTTAGCAGATAAGAGATGTAAAGTTTTAGAACAAGTTTCCAATGGTGTTGCAATCAGGATGGCAGTATTGAAGAAACTGACTAATGACATTTGATGATTTAAACTCTTTTGGTAAAAAAAAAGAACCATTTTTATTTATAAGTGACTTTAAAGCCCAAAATTTAAAAGTTATACCATTAGATAAACTTCAAGAAAATGATGTAGATTTTTGCATAGATAAGAACTATATTGTTAAACCGCATATTGACTTTTTACAGAAGAAACCATTGAATTTTAGCGAGTATAAAAAAAAGTTTGATTATGTAATAGAGAAGATAAAGTCCGGTGAAACATATCTGTTGAACTTAACTCAACCGACAGATATAAATACGCAGTTAAGTTTAAAGGAGATATATGAGCGTGCAAATGCTCACTATAAATTAAGATATAGGGATGAATTTGTATGTTTCTCTCCTGAAAAATTTATTCAAATAAAAGATAATAAAATTCATACCTACCCAATGAAAGGTACTATAGATGCATCAATCAAGGATGCCAAAGATATAATACTTAATAATAAAAAAGAGATGGCCGAACATGTAATGGTTGTAGATCTTCTTAGAAATGATATTTCGGTTGTTGCAAAAGATGTTAAAGTCGAAGAGTTCAGGTATATAACAGAGATTGAGGCAGGAGATAAAAAACTGCTGCATGTCAGTTCACATATTAGCGGGGATGTTGGAGATGATTGGCATGATAAAATAGGAGATATATTAAACTCACTTCTTCCAGCAGGAAGTATAAGCGGTGCTCCAAAAAAGAGTACATTAGATATAATAGGGAATGTTGAAAATTATGAGAGAGGGTTTTTTAGCGGTGTTTTTGGTATATATGACGGTGAGTCGCTTGATAGCGGGGTTATGATTCGCTTTATTGAGAAAACTAAAAGCGGTTATATTTATAAGAGTGGAGGGGGCATAACCTTAGACAGTGATGCTAAAAGTGAGTATGATGAGCTTTTAAATAAGATTTATCTGCCATAATAGATAGTGAGGTCAAAGTAAATGTTTACAATTAATGATTTTTTGACAAGTGGTTGGAAATTTGATAATTCGCAGCACAATTTAAAACATAGATACCAGATGATGAATATTGGTCTTTTATTATCTGTAATTGGACTTATGTATGGAATCATAGGAAATTATGTACGAGATATTCATGGTTTTATTGCGATAGAGGCAGCTCTTTTATGCATAAATTTTATAATGTTCTTTGCATTGAGAAGATATGCTGGTTTTTTTGAGTTTTTTGCTCTAGCAATTACTATTGAATACACTTTTTTGTTTTTATTTCTCATTTACTTTGGTGAGCCAAATGATTTGAAACATCTTTGGATATTTACCTACCCAATAATACTTTTATACTTTCAAAAAACTATTGATGCCGCATATTGGCTTGTATTTGTACTTTTTATGTTAATAGTTGCACCGATACAAGAGTTTGTAGAGGTGAAATACTCCCTGTATCAGGTGACATATATCTCATTTATATTAATTATTATAAGTATAATTATCTATTTTTATCAGAGAAAGATTGATGAAGCGAGTAACATTGTTTTAGAGCAACAAGATATGTTATTGCATTTTAATACGGAGCTAGAAAAACAGGTAAAAGATAAAACAATAGAGTTGATAGAACTAAATGAATCACTGGAACTTAAAGTTGAACAAAAACTAGAAGAGTTGAGAAATAAAGATCAAATCCTGGAAGCTCAATCAAAACAGGCTGTAATGGGCGAGATGATTAGTATGATAGCCCACCAATGGAGACAGCCACTCTCAACTATAACACTGCATATAGCAAACCTACAGTTTAAAAAACTATTAGGTAAAGATCTATGTAACGAAGATACAGACAGTGCTCTGAGTGAGATAAGTGATACCATTATGTACCTTTCAGAAACTGTTGATGATTTTTTAACTTATTTTCATCCGGATAAAGAGATTGTTGAGATTGAAATACATGATTTAATCCAAAAAGCAGTTACTTTTGTTCTGCCAAGAGTTAAAGAAAAAGGTATAGAGATAGTCACAGAAAATTGCGATAATGTAAGGGTTCAAATATATGTCAACGAATTTGTACAAGTTTTACTGAATATTTTAAATAATGCTATTGATGCTCTTAATGATTCCGGTGGAAATAGGTCAAAAGTATATATTAGCAGTGAAATAACAGAGGATGATTTTACTGTTTTTATCACAGATAATGCAGGCGGCATAAAAGAGGAGAATATTTCGCGTCTGTTTGAACCATACTTTAGTACAAAAGGCAAGAATGGAACGGGACTTGGGCTATATATGAGCCAAATGATTATTCAAAAGCAGTTTTGTGGAAATATAGATGTTAAAAGTAATAAGTATGGTTCTACGTTTTCTGTAAAAGTTCCTAGAAATATCGTTTGAAATAATAAAGCAGGTCTAGTTTTTATATACCAAAATTGAGAATTATTGAGATATAATAAAAATAAAATTCTCAAGGTTAATATATGTATTTAAAAGATTTGAAATTCTCTTTGTGGGCAGATTTTATTGAACGGGACTATTTAGATAACGAATTTAAGGATTTGATAGATGGTGGAGTAATAAATGGAGCTACTTCTAACCCTGCAATATTTAAAAATGCTATATTAAACTCAAATGCTTATAAAGAGCAACTATCAACTCTTGGCTCATTAAGCCCAAAAGAGAAGTACGAGGCTGTTGCAGTATATGACATACAAAAAGCGGCAGATATTTTAAAGCCTCTTTATGATGTAAATGATGACGGATATGTAAGCATAGAGGTGGATCCATTTCTTTGTGATGATGTTAAAGGGACAGTATCAGAGGGGAAAAGACTTTTTTCTATGATAAATCGTAAAAATATTATGATTAAAGTTCCTGCAACGGAAGCTGGGTACAAGGCTATGTCTGAGCTAACAGCAAGTGGAATACCGGTAAATGCGACTCTTATATTTAAAAAAGAGCAAGCTATTTCATGCGTTAAGGCTTTTAAAGAGGGTATGGCAAAATATGGAGCAAAAGTCGATACGGTTATAAGTGTGTTTGTAAGCCGTATTGACAGAGCTTTAGATAAAGAGTTGGCCGCAAAGGGCGTAGATGTAGCCCTAAGCGGAATATATAACAGTGCTGAGATATATGCAGAAGTTGAGAGTATGAATGTAGATGGATGCAGAACACTTTTTGCAAGTACAGGGGTGAAAGATGATTCACTTCCGGCCTATTACTACATAGAAAAACTTTTGGCATATAATAGTGTTAATACAGCTCCGGTAGAGACTATAAAAGCCTTCCATGAAGATGGAAAAAAAGATAGTGTTTTACCTATTTCAAGCAAAATTATAGAGGAACATTTTAAAAAAATTGAGAACTTAGGTATAGATTTTAATGCTGTTTTAGATAAACAGATATCTGATGGTTTAAAATCATTTGAAGATGCATTTAAAGATATTTTGGAGTCCTTATGAGTGAAGATAATAGTGAGATAGATATCAGCAAATTAACTTTTGAGCAGCTAAAAAAGATTAGAGCTTATCTTAAAAAACTGATTGATAATGGCGGAAGTGATTTGCATGTTAAAGCAAATGGAGTTATTCGTGCAAGAATAAACGGAAGTATAATTCCATTCTCAGGAAGTGTATTCTCATATGATGATGCAATGACCTTAGCTAAAGAGATTTTAAGAGGTAGATATTCAGAGTTTATAGAAAACAAAGAGGTAGACTTAGTCTATCAATTTGATGAGCACAATCGTTTTCGTGTAAATCTTTTCTTTCAAACTGATGGACCATCAGCCGTGTTTCGTGTTATTCCAATGAATATACCTACAATAGATGAGATGAAGTATCCGGAAATTGTACGAAGTTTTACCAAAGAGGGCAGAGGGCTTGTTTTAGTAACAGGAGCAACGGGTAGCGGTAAGTCAACAACACTTGCAGCAATGGTGCATGAGATTAATATCACAGAGAAAAAACATATTATTACAATTGAAGATCCTATTGAATTTGTTCATAAAGATAGAGGGTGTATTATAAACCAGCGTTCAGTTGGACAAGATACACTATCTTTTGAAAGAGCCCTAAGAGCATCTCTTCGTGAAGATCCAGATATTATTCTTGTTGGTGAGATGAGAGACCGTGAAACAGTAGAACTAGCTCTTCACGCTGCAGATACAGGGCATTTGGTTTTTTCAACACTGCATACAATTGATGCGAAAGAGACAATTAACCGTATAATTGCAATGTTCCCAACGGATGAGCAAAATCGTGTTCGTTTTTCACTTGCCGGAGTCTTAAAAGGCATAGTCTCGCAAAGACTTATTCCAACTAAAGACGATAAACGGGTAGCAGCAATGGAGATTCTTGTGAAGACTCCAACAATTGAAAAGCTTATTACAGAAAATCGTGATTATGAGATTAGAGACGCTATTGAAAAAGGGCGGGAACACTATAAATCTCAAAGTTTTGATCAACATATTTTTGAAATATATGATAATGGTAATGGTCCGATTACAAAAGAAAAAGCAAAAGATTATGCAACTAGTGCATCTGACTTGGAACTTAAAATGAATGGCTTACATAGTGGTACAACTTCAGATAACAGTGCTAAGTCTGAAAAAAAAGATGGATATGAATCTATTGAAGATGATGTCTTTGACTTAAAGTAGTATTTATTTAACTGCATTTAAAGCTTTAAGAGGTATAATTCCAAACATTTTTTATTAAGGATTTAATATGTTAGAAGGCATAATTAGAGAGAGTATTGGCAAAAAGGGCACGAATGCACTTCGCCGTGATGGATATCTAATTGCAAACATTTACGGAAAAGGGCTTGAAAATATTCACGCTGCATTCAAAATGAATGAGTATATCCGTACTGTTCGCAACAAAGATACTTTAGCATTCCCAGTTACTGTGAATTCAAAAGAGATGAATGTTGTTGTTCAAGCATATGAAGCACATCCGTTGACAGCAAAACTTTTACATGTAGATTTAATGGTGGCACAACCTGGTGTTGTGACTCATTACAATGTTCCAGTTGTAGCGCAAGGGGAGGCTGTTGGTCTTAAAAACAAAGGTTTAGTTAATATTTCAAAACCTCGTTTAAGAGTTAAAGCTGCTATAGAAAACGTTCCAAGTAGTATCAATGTTGATGTTACTGAAATGGATGTTGGAGATTCTAAACTTATTCGTGATATAGCAAAAATTGACAATGTTACATTTACAGATGCTGATCGCGTATCTCTAATAAGTATAATCAAAGCTAAGTAATCATGCTTATAGTCGGACTGGGTAACCCTGGACCGAGCTATAAACAAACTCGCCATAATATAGGTTTTATGGTTATAGATGAGTTGGTTCGTAGACAAAACGCTCAAAAACTATCTTCTGCATCTTTCAATGCTGAACTTTTTAAATTTTCAAATCATTTTTTATTAAAACCACTGACCTTTATGAATCTCTCGGGTAACTCAATTTTTGCAGTTAAAAAGTTTTATAAGTTAGATGAGGTTGTTGTAATACATGATGATTTAGATTTGCCGTTTGGTACACTTCGCTTTAAAAAAGGTGGCGGACATGGCGGGCATAATGGTCTTAAATCGACAGATGAGAAGATTTCGCGAGACTATATAAGAGTTAGAATGGGAATAGGAAAACCAGAGCATAAGGGTGAAGTCTCATCTTATGTTTTAAGTGATTTCAAGAGTGAAGAGAAAGGGTATCTTAGTGAGTGGATATCTTTTACATGTGAAGCAGTTGAGTCCTTGTTGAAAAATTCACTAGAAGATGTCAGCTCTAAATATACAATTAAAAAATTTCAGCTAAAATAGCACTAAAATTATAAAGTAAGTTACTCTTCAACGGGCATGGCTTTTTTAAAGAGAATGCTTTGCTTATTTTGTGACTGAAAACAGGCTTGATTTTCTCACAAAGAGTGTAAACAGGTTCAGATTATATGAGAAGGATAAAGATGTTAGCTTTTAAATATATCTCTTTTCATTACATTAAGTATTTTGTTATTATTCTCTTAGCCTTAGTCCTGTTTCTCGTCGGGTTTGACTATATGGGCAGTACAGAGAAGCTAAATATATCTGCTAACTTACTTCTTATATATTTGGTCTATAAGACTTTTTTTGCAATAGATATGCTCCTGCCACTTTCGCTAATATTCGCAATGATTTCTACAAAAATCTTTTTAATCCGTTCAAATGCAATAGTATCCTTTTACTCTCTTGGTTACTCAAGGGTTGATGTACTTAGACCTTTTGTTGTTGTATCTACTGCTATTATCATAGTTTTTATCCTATTGCACTCTGTCTCAAATTTTGCAAGAGCTGATGAGTTCGCTAAAAATATTCGTAAAAATGCACAATATTTAAGTCCTACACGAGATCTATTTTTTACATATAAAGATAAATTTGTATATTTTTCAAAGATGCTGCCTCTACAAGAGAGTGCCGAAAACATTAGGGTATTTAGTCTTGTTAACAACTCTTTAAAAGAGGTTTTAGTAGCTTCAAAGGCTAGGTACAGAGATGACTCATGGCATATTGATAGAGCTGATGTTATTACAAAACCTGATAATATAAACTTTGAATCATCGGGTATAAAAGTGACTAAAAAGAAAAACTTGGAAATTCTTCAAGGTTTTCGTCCAAAAATGTTAGACCAAGTCTATGAGGGCAAGGTAAATTTTACAATAAAAGATGCGATTGATGCATATTTCCTTTTAAAAGCTCAAAAAATAAACACTGATATCGTTAAAAGTTCTCTTTATAAGATATTTATATACCCATTTTTTGTACCAAGCTTAATTGTTATTATCTTTTTCTTTGTTCCTGTTAGTGTAAGATTTTTAAATGTCTCACTGTTTAGTTTTGGGGCTATTCTCTTATCACTTGTAATATGGGCATTTCTTTTTATGTTGATTGAGTTGTCGAACCATAAAACAATACCGAGTGAGGTTGGTATTGTCGCTCCTGTTATTATTCTATTCTTAATAGCTATAAGACAGTGGAAAAGATATCGCTTAGCTACATAAAAGCCTATATAACAAAATTATAAGTACTTTTTGGATAAAATATCTTAAAAAATATTTGGAACTTTTATGATTGATTATAAAAAGCTGGCAGCTACATACAAAACACCACTTTATATATATGATTTAGACTATATGACAAAACGATACGAAGAGCTAAAAGAGGCTTTTAAAGGCAGAAAGTCAATTATGGCTTATGCTGTAAAATCAAATTCTAATCTTAGTGTTGTTAAGCACTTTGCAGGCTTGGGAAGTGGTGCTGATTGTGTATCTATTGGTGAGGTTCGCCGTGCGTTTCTTGCAGGAATCCCAAGCTATAAAATTATCTTCTCAGGTGTTGGAAAGAGCGATGATGAGATTCGTGAAGCAATAGAAAAAGATATTTTATATATAAATGTTGAGAGTGAAGCAGAACTTGGTCGTGTGGAACTTATAGCAAAAGAGCTTAAATCAACAGCTAGGATAAGTATTAGAGTAAACCCTAATATTGACCCTCAAACTCATCCATACATCTCAACAGGCTTACATGACAATAAATTTGGTGTGGAGATAGATACTGCAAAAAGAATGTATATTCGCGCAAATAATTCTAAAAACCTAGATCCTGTAGGGATTCATTTTCATATAGGTTCTCAATTGACTGAACTTAAGCCGATTTATGAGTCTGCAGAGATAGTGGCTGATTTAGTTCGTTCTCTTTTAACAATAAAAATAGAGCTTAAATTTTTTGATATAGGCGGCGGTCTTGGTGTTAAATATGATAATGAGGTGACTATACCCACATATGACTATGCACAAGCAATATTAGGAACATTAAAAGGACTTGACTTAACTGTTATCTGTGAACCGGGAAGGTTTTTAACAGCAAATGCCGGATATTTTTTAACAAAGGTCTTGTACGAAAAACAAAATGCTCAAAAAAGATTTGTGATAGTAGATGGTGCTATGAATGACCTCTTGCGTCCAAGTCTTTACAATGCATATCACAAGATTGAAGCAATAACAGATAGTAAGTCTGAAGAGACAAAGGCTGATATTGTTGGTCCTGTTTGTGAGAGCGGTGATTTCTTTGCAAAAGATTATCCACTGCCGGACTTGGAGCATAATGATCTGCTTGTAGTTCATAGTGCGGGAGCTTATGGCTTTGGAATGGGTAGTAACTATAATACAAGAGGAAGAAGTGCGGAAGTTGCTGTAAAAGGCAAAGAAGTAAGAGTTATTCGTAAAAGAGAAGATTTTGAAAATCTGGTAGCTCTTGAGTTAGAGTTCTTAGAGGATTAGAATGCTATCGGTAATAGACCATAAAATATTGGAGAGCTTCATTTGTATTTCATAGATGTCCAAGGTACTTTGATTAGTGATACTGATAAATCTCCAATACGCGGAAGTATAGAGTTTATTGACATGTTAAATAAACAAAAAGTTCCATATATGGTTATTACAAACAATACTAAAAAAGCTTCAAATGATTTTTATTTATATTTGAAATCTATTGGTTTTAGTTTTGATTTTTCATCATATCTTGACCCTTTAATGCTTTTGGAGTCTCGTGTAGAAAAAAAGACAGTTGCAGCTTATGGTGCAGATGAGTTTTTGGAGACTTTAAAGAAAATGGACTACGAACTTGATTATAAGAACCCCAAAAGCGTTTTAGTGGCAATTAAAGAGGATTTTACAGCAGATGAGTATGCCCAGATGATAGATTTTCTATTAGGTGGTGCATCTTTAGTCGGTATGCATGAGACATCCGTCTATGCTAAAAATGGGAAAAGGTATCCTGGTGTAGGAGCAATTTTAAAGATGCTCGAATTTGCTACCTCTTCTGCTTACGAGGTGGTAGGTAAGCCTAGTGAATCATTTTACAAAGAGGCTTTAAAAATGTTACAAAAACAAGAGAGTAAGGCTAGCTTTAATAATATAACGATTATAAGTGATGATGTTAAGGGTGACTTGGGCGGAGCAAAAAAGATGGGAATGAAAACTATATTTGTTACTAGCGGTAAGTACAGAAGTGCTGATGAGATAGTGCCTTTTATTGAACCTAAGCTGAGACCGGACTATATTTATGCTGATATGCAAGAAATTTTAGAGGAAAGATTATGAGTATTTATCTTGCCAAAGGCAAAGCTTTAGTGAGGGGAATTTTTCAAATAATTCACTTCTTTGGAAAAGGAGAGTAAGATGAATACTTTAGATGATTGTAGAGTTGCTATAGATATTATAGATGATGAGATATTAGAACTTCTTAATAAAAGAATGAAAATTGTTAAACGTGTTGGTGAGATTAAAAACAGTAGCGGTGGAGCTATTTATAGACCTGAGAGAGAAAAAGATATTATCGAGAGATTAGCGCAAAATTGCATTAATCAGAAAGGGCTTTTAAGCAAAAATGCAATTGAAGCGATATTTTTAGAGATTTTTGCAGTTTCAAGAAACTTGGAACTTCCCGAACGTATAGCCTATTTAGGACCTGAGGGGAGTTTTACTCATCAAGCTGCAGAGAGCCGTTTCGGTGCACAGAGTGATTATTTGTCTTTGAACTCTATTCACTCAGTATTTAAAACCTTAGAAGCTAAAAGAGCTAAGTTTGGTGTTGTTCCAATAGAAAACTCAAGAGATGGAATAGTTGGTGAGACATTAGATTTACTGGCAAAAAGCTCTGTTAAGATAGTCTCGGAACTATATATGGATATTCATATTTCATTTGCCACAAAGGCTAAAAAATTATCAGATATAACCAAAGTTTATTCCAAGGATAAAGGTTTTGGACAGTGTAGAGAATTTCTTCAAGAGCATAATCTTGTCAATGTGGAACTGATTCCAGTAGACTCAACGGCTAAAGCTGCAATACTTGCCTCGGAGGATGAGAGTGCTGCTGCTATCTGTAGTCATATAGCAGCTAAGCTTTACGGTGTTCCTATTATGTTTGATGATATTGAAGATGATATCGGTTCTCAAACAAGATTTGTGATACTAAGTGATTTTAAAAATGAGATTAGTAAAGACGATAAGACTTCTATCTTGGTAAGATTGAAAGACTCTGTAAAGGCTGGTTCACTTGTTCACTTCTTGCAAGATTTTGACGAGGAGAATATAAACCTTTCAAAAATTGAGTCTCGTCCATCAAAAGATAAAGGTGGCTTTGATTACTGGTTTTTTATAGATTTTTACGGACATGTCGATGATGAAAGAATTCAAAAATTACTAAAAAAACATGAGGGAGAGGTTACTTGGCTAGGTAGTTATGCCAGTAATGTCATGAACAACAAAGGTGAAACCAGTGACATTTAATAAAAATTTAGAAAAAATAAGTACATACGAAGCAGGTAAACCTATAGAACTGGTGGTTCGTGAATTTGGTATTGAGCAAAAAGATATTGTTAAACTTGCATCAAATGAGAATCCTTATGGATGTTCATCAAAGGTTCAAAGTGCAGTAAGTAATATCGTCTCAAAGATGGCTCTTTACCCAGATGATTCGATGACAAAATTGAAAAATGCATTAAGCAAAAGGTTTAATGTTCAAAATGATAATGTAATTATCGGCTCAGGAAGTGACCAAGTCATAGAGTTTTTGATTCATGCAAAGGCAGATTCAAATTCAAAAATTCTAATGAATAGTGTAACTTTCGCAATGTATGAGATATACGCTAAGCATGTAGGTGCAGATGTGATTAGAACCACTTCTCAAGAGCATGATTTAAATGAGTTTTTTGAGCTTTATAAAAAAGAAAAACCGGAAATTATATTTTTATGTACACCAAATAATCCAACTGGTGATGCTATAGATACACAAGAGTTGTTAGAGTTTGTAAAAAAGATAGATAGTGATACCTTGCTTGTTATTGACGGCGCATATATGGAGTATGCAATTATTAAAGACAGCTCAAAAGAGATAGTTGTAAACGAGCTTATTGAGCAATATGATAATGTAATATATTTAGGTACTTTTTCTAAGGCGTATGGGCTTGGAGGCATGAGAGTCGGGTATGGCATAGCAGACGCTACTCTTATTAAAGAGCTCTATAAACTTAGACCTCCTTTTAATATCACAACCCTATCTCTTGAAGCTGCTTCGGTTGCTTTGGAAGATGAGGAGTTTGTGAAAAAAAGTATAACTCTTAATTTTGAACAGATGAAACGCTATGAAGAGTTTGCTTCCAAGCAAAAAATAGATATAATAAACAGCTATACAAATTTTGTTACCTTATGTTTAAATGATAATCAAAATTCCACAGAGATTTCAGACCTCCTTTTACAAAAGGGAGTAATAGTCAGAGACCTCAGTAGTTATGGAATGAATGCTATAAGGGTTACAGTGGGTAGTGACGACCAAAACAGTCGTTTTTTTAGTCTTGTAACAAAATTTTTATAATTTTTTACCTCTTAAGAGGTAGCTTTTAGGAATGCTAACAAATGGCATTTTCCACGATGAGTTGCCATAGCGGCTAGCGAAGATATATTGGTTTTTGCTTATATATCGTAAATAATGGGAAGTTGATGGATTTTAAAGTACTTTTTTCACAGTTAGTTGTTCTATATTCTAAATTAACTAAACAGCAAAAAATCATTATTGGATCTGCCGTTGCCGGTATTGTTGCATTTTTGATTTTTATGGTGGTTTATACGGCGAATAAAGATGCAAACAGCAAATATGAAGTGCTTTTTGATTCTCTGAGTTCTGAAGATGCTGCTAAAGTTGTTGAGCAGTTAGAAAAAGATAATATCCCTTACCAATTACTAGATCAAAATGTGATAAAAGTTCCAAAAAATGTAGTTTATAAAGAGCGTATTACAATAGCATCACTAGGAATTCCAAAGAATAGTGGGGTTGGTTTTGAACTTTTTGATACACAAGAGTTTGGTGCAACCAGTTTTGATCAAAATGTTAAATATCTTCGTGCTTTAGAGGGTGAACTCTCTCGTACTATAAATGCATTAGCTCCTATTGAGTCCGCAAATGTAAGTTTAGCACTGCCAAAAGAGACACTGTTTGTTTCTAAGCAGACAGAACCGACTGCCTCTGTAATGCTTCAAATAGTGGAAGGAAGAAGACTCTCCTCTAAGCAAATAAGAGGTATTAAAAACCTTGTCTCTGCAGCAGTCCCAAATCTGAATCCAGCTAGTGTTATGCTTATTGACAGTGATGGTGAAACACTAGGTGACGAAAATGAGATGGCTCAAATGGGCGAGTTGTCAGTTATTCAACAGAGTTTTAAGAAAAAAGAGGAGAGGGCAAAACAGAAAAAAATCATTGATGTAGTATCCCCTTTTGTTGGCGGAGGGAACAAGGTTGTAGCTCAGGTTACAATTGAGTTTGATTTTTCTATAAAAAATTCTACTTCTGAAACTTATGACCCTGAAAATGTAGTAAGAAGCGAACAGGTCAGTGAAGAAAAAAGAGATGGTGCAACTCCCCCTGAAGTTGGCGGAGTCCCTGGAACAGTAAGTAATATAGGTCCGGTGCAGGGACTGAAAAATAATAAAGTTGGTGAAAAATATGAAAAAAATACAGGTACAACTAATTATGAAGTTGGGAAAACTGTCTCAACTATAAAGAGTCAATTTGCGCGTATTAAAAGAGTTACAGCAGCTGTTGTAGTTGATGGAAAGTACAAAAATAAACTTGATGCAGATGGAAGTCCGACAGAGGAGTTGGAGTATGAAGCTTTATCAGAGAGTGATTTAGAAGCGCTAACAGCGTTAGTTAGCCGCTCTATTGGAATTAGTGCAGATAGAGGAGATCAGATAAGCGTTAAAAATCTACAGTTTAAGGCACCCCAAAGTAGTGTAGCTAAAGAGAGAGTAAACCAGGCTATGATGTTTTCTCAAACATATCTGGCTCCTTTTTCTGGACTGTTTAAGTATATCTTTGTTCTTTTACTTCTTCTTATTGTATATAAAAAAGTTATTTCTCCATTTGCTGAGAGAATGCTTGAGATTTCCAAAGAAGAGGATGAGTTTGTTAAACCTCTTTTAGACATTGGTGATGATGAAGATGAAGACCTGGTAGAAAAGGTTCAATCAATGCGTAAGAAGGTTGAAGAGCAACTTGGTGTTGGAGATGGTTATAGTGAAGATGAGCTTAAATATGAGGTTCTTCTTGAGAAAGTTAAATCAATGACCGATGAATCACCTGAAACAATAGCGAATCTTCTTCAAGCCCTCTTGAGTGAAGAATCAGAAATTGGCAAGTAAGTAAAAGAGGGAAGAGATATGAACTTAAATCCGACACAACAAGCAAAGTTTGATGAGATGAGTATGGGGGAAAAAATTGCAATTTTACTTACTCAGATGGGTGAAGATGTAACTGCAGCAGTCTTTACACATATGGGTGTTGAGAGTATAACAGAAGTGTCAAAATATATAGCTGCTAATAAAAGTGTAGAAAAAAGCGTAGCAACTGCCGTGCTTGAAGAGTTCCATGCTATCTTTCAATCAGGTCAGTTTATTACATCTGGTGGTATGGAGTATGCAAGAGAACTTCTTTACAGAACATTGGGGTCGGATGAGGCAAAAAAAGTTTTAGACAAGCTTTCAAAAAGTATGCAGGAGACTCAAAACTTTGCATATCTTTCAAAAATTAAGCCTCAACAACTTTCAGACTTTATTATTAATGAGCACCCTCAGACGATTGCCCTTATTTTAGCCCATATGGATGCAACTGAAGCGGCTGATACACTTCAGTACTTTCCTGATGATTTAAGAAGTGAAGTCTCAATGAGAATGGCTAAACTTGGAGATATCTCCCCTTCAGTTATAAAAAGAGTTTCCGCAGTGTTAGAGTCTAAACTTGAATCTCTCGCTTCATATAAAGTTGAAGTTGGTGGTCCTCGTGCTGTTGCTGATATCTTTAACCGTCTTGGTGCAAAAGCTTCTAAAGAGACACTTGCTAAAATTGAGGAGAGAGATGAGGAGATGTCAAGTTTAATCAAAGAGATGATGTTTACCTTTGAAGATATAGTAATGCTGGATAAAAATGCAATTACTGAGATTCTTAAAACTGTAGAAAAACCTGATTTAATGCTTGGTCTAAAAAGTGCACCTGAAGATCTTAAAGAAAAATTCTTCTCTGCAATGAGTGAAAGAGCTAAAGAAGCATTTGATGAAGAGATGCAATTTATGGGTGCAGTAAAAATGAAAGACGTTGAAGGTGCACAGAGAAAAATTGTAGAGGTAGTGAATGGACTTGCTGAGAGTGGAGTTATTCAGTTAGGATCATCGTCAGAAGAGATGGTGGAATAGTTTGGCAAATATAATCAGCTGTGACAAGATTGAAAAACATAATGTTGATAAGTACACTTTTAAGGTATTGGCATTTGGTGCAGAGACGGAGGAGGAAGTTTTTGAGTCAGCATTAGTGCCTAAGCCTATAGTTGATGAGACGCCAGCTCAAAAAGAGAGTGAGCTTGATGCAAGTGCGATGAGTTCAAGCTCTAAAGACTCACTGATTGAGTCGCTGCTTAAAAAAACTGATGAGATGTCATCTAATTTTATTAAACTTCAAATGAAGTTGGAAAATATGAGTGATGAGCATAAAGAGGAACTTCTAAAAACCAAAGAAGAGTCTTATTCTGAGGGTTTTGAAGCAGGTAAAATACAAGCTGGCAAAGATGATGAGAACAATATGGCTAAGAGTTTGAGTCAATTCTCAAACTCAGTATCTAAGTTAGAAGATAGTGCAAAAGAGTATGAGAGTGCATTAGAAGGCATAAAAAGTGAGTTAATCAGTGCTGCTCTGGATATCTCTAAAGAGGTTATAAATATAGAGCTTAATGAGAGCTCAAGTAGAGTGGCGACTATCCTATCGCAAGAGTTAATAAAAGAGTTACAGGGTGCCTCAAAGGTAACTCTTAAAGTTAATCCAAAAGATCATGGAGCAATATCACAGAGTATAGGTTCCTTAGAACATATAGAAATAATATCAGATAACGCGGTGAGTCAAGGCGGGGTAATAGCAATTAGTGATGCTGGCAATATAGATGCACAGATTTCAAAAAGATTCGAGCGTGTTAAACGAGCCGCTTTAAGTGAGTAAAATAGTTAAATGAATATAAAATTAAATAGTATTAAAGAGTTAGAAAATCTTTGTAAAGATATAAGAGAAGAGATATTAAGAGTAGTCAGTAAAAACGGTGGACATTTAAGCTCTACTTTGGGTGCAACAGAGCTAATAGTAGCGATGCATAAAGTATTTGATGCAAAAAAAGATCCTTTTATTTTTGATGTATCCCACCAATCTTATGCGCATAAACTTTTAACCGACAGATGGAAAGAGTTTGATACACTGCGCCAGTTTAATGGACTATGCGGATATACAAAGCCTAGTGAAAGCGAATATGACTATTTTGTTGCAGGACATAGTTCTACATCTATATCTTTAGGTGTCGGTGCTGCCAAAGCGATAGCACTAAAAGGTGAGCAAGAGAGTAGAATACCTGTTGTTATGATTGGCGATGGTTCAATGACCGCAGGCATGGTTTATGAGGCACTTAATGAGCTAGGTGACAAAAAATACCCAATGGTTATTATATTAAATGACAATGAGATGAGTATAGCCAAACCAATTGGTGCAATCAGTAGAATGTTGAGTTCAGCAATGGCCTCCCCTTTTTACAAAAGTTTTAAAAAGCACACAGAAAACTTTGTAGATAATTTTGGCGAAGGCGCCCACTATATTGCAAAAAGAATGGAGGAGTCTCTTAAGCTTATAACTCCGGGAATTATGTTTGAAGAGATGGGGATTAATTATATAGGTCCTGTTGATGGACATAATATAACCCAGCTTTTGGAGATTTTTGAGAAAGCGAAAAATTTTGGAGGACCAGTTATTATTCACGCGCAAACCATCAAAGGTAAGGGTTATGATATAGCTGAGGGGCAGGAAGAAAAATGGCACGGTGTTGGTCCTTTTGACTTAGACAGTGGAGATTCACCTAAAAAAATTTCAGGTAAAAGCGCAACGCAAATCTACTCAGAGGCACTACTTCATCTGTCTGCACATAATGATAAGATAGTAGGTGCTACGGCTGCTATGCCAAGCGGAACGGGATTAAGTGAGCTTATTGAAGCTTATCCGACAAGATTCTGGGATGTTGCAATCGCTGAACAGCACGCTATTACATCTATGTCAGCCTTGGCAAAAGAGGGATTTAAACCATTTTGTACAATCTATTCTACCTTTTTACAGCGTGGGTACGACCAGGTAATACATGATACCTGCCTAATGGACTTACCGGTGGTTTTTGCACTTGATCGTGCAGGTATAGTTGGTGAGGACGGGGAGACGCATCAAGGTGTATTCGATATAAGTTTTTTAAGAGCTATTCCAAATATGACACTTTTTGCTCCAAGAGATGAAAAATCATTTCATCAAGCAATGGCTTTTGCGGCAGGCTATAATCATCCATGTTCTCTGCGTTATCCGAGAGGTTCATTTACAGAGAGTGATTTGCCGGAGTCACTTCCATTTGAACTGGCAAAATCTCAACTACTTCGTTCAAACCCGTCTGATATACTTTTCATAGGTTATGGAAATGGTGTAGGCAGAGCGTATGAAACAGCAAAACAGCTTAAGATAGATGTAAGTATCTTAGATTTACGGTTTGTAAAGCCGCTTGATGAAAATATGCTTCGTGATTTATCCGCAAAACATAAAAAATGGTTTATATTTAGCGAAAGCTCTAAAATGGGTGGAGTTGGAAGTGCTATTTTAGAATTTTTAGCAAAAGAGAAAATTCTTGAGGTAGAAGTTGAAAGCTTTGAGTATGAAGATAGTTTTATTACTCATGGTAATACAAAATTAGTTGAAGAGTCTTTAGGGCTTCTCCCTGAACAGTTGGCTAAGAAAATTAAAGAATTAGTTTAGTATAATATAGTATAGGCCAGAGTTTAAAGGGGAGTTTATGATATATTTTATCTTATTCTTAGCAGTTATGATGGCTCTTGGAGGGCTGTTTTATTGGTTCTTTACAAATAAAACTATAAAATATACAAAAGATCAGTTTGAAGGCATGCTCATTTCAAAAAGCTCAGTCATGCACCATGATTTAGGTCTTTTTGTTGCCCTTGTATCAAAGATTTTAAAATTTAAGAATAGTGATGATGACTCTCTTGAAGCACATCTAGTCTCTCTTATGTTAAACGATATATCTGCACTATTTCCAAAACCTCAAATGGTAAAAGAGATACTAAAAGATATCATTGATGAACAAAAAGAGGTAGACGACAACACTATTAGCATTGCTAAAGCATTAGGCGAGTCTATAAAAAAAGACATAGTTAAGCAGCAACAGTTTTTGGAATTTTTGGCACAGATAGTTTTCCTTGACGAAGAAACAGTATACGAGAGTGAATTTTTAATAACCGTTACAGAAGCATTTGCAGTGGATCCAAAAGTTTGTAATGAAATATTTAAACAGTTCCAAAAAATCCCAAAAATCATTAAAAGTAAAATAGATATAGAGGATGCTTATAAACTGCTGCATGTAACAAACAACAGCAGTATGTCTAATATTAAAGAAGCATATATATTAGAGTTGAAAAAACATCACTTGAATATTGTAGAAAAACTAGGTGAGAGCGAGTTATATGATGAAACATATGCAGAGTACTATATTGTAAAATCTACCTTGAAACTAAAAGAGATAGCACAGGCTTATAAAATTTTAAAATACAGAAGCTGATTTTATTATCTTAGCATTATTACTCCGCTAAATCTTCCAGTATTACTGTTAACTCTGTATGAAAAATATTTATCATTTTTGCACCTTGTACACTCATCTGAAATCTCAATATTTTCCTCTTTTATGCCACGTTCTATTAGCTGAGTTTTGAGTATTTTTCTAATATCAAGGTAAAAATCAGTCTCTCTTTTTTCTATTGCATATCCTATTTTCAGCTCTTTAGCCTCAGATTTAATCTCACTTCCGACTTCATAACAACAAACCCCAATGCTTGCACCAATGCTTACATATATGTGTTGAGTTTCGCTATTAAACTCATTTGTAAAACTATCTACTACTTTTTTTACTATATTTTTAAAAGCACCGGCTCGTCCTGCATGTGCAGCTGCGATAACTCTTTTTTTATAATCATAAAAAAGAATAGGGGCGCAGTCTGCTACCATAACCATAAGCGGAGTCTCTATTTTGTTTGTGATTAGCGCATCACAGGTCGGTGGATTATCAAACTCATCATCTATGACTAAATGTACAATATCAGAGTGAATCTGTTTCATATGTACAAGGGAAGCTTTTTTATAGTTTAACTCTTTTGCTAATTTTTCATGATTAGCTTGTACATGTGATTCATTATCACCTACATGAAAAGCCAAGTTCCCGCTATCCCTTAAGGTAAAAGCGTGTGTGACATTTGACAAAGAGTTTAATAGTTTACTATGATAAAATTGCATATAATGATTATATCAAAATTAAAAGGCAATTTTTGAGTAACTTAAGTTTATACCCTGTAACACTTGATGGAAGCAGCCAAGAGAAAAAACGACAAGAGATTAAAGATTATTTTAATAACACCTACACTCTGTTTGAGAAAGTGTTTGAAGTTTTGAAGAGTGATGAAGTATTTTATAAAAAATCAGAGATTACCCGCCATCCTATGATATTTTATTTTGGACATACGGCAACTTTTTTTATAAATAAACTAATAAGCATGAAGATAATTAAGCAGAGAGTCAATCCGGAATTTGAGTCTGTCTTTGCCGTAGGCGTGGATGAAATGGCTTGGGATGATACTGATAATATAGAATATAAGTGGCCAAAAGTAGAGGATGTTCGAGAGTATAGAACAAAAGTAAGAGAAGTGGTTGATGACTTGATAATGAACATGCCATTAACTTTGCCGATTAGAGAAGAGTCTGATATGTGGGTTATACTTATGGGTATAGAACATGAGAGAATACATATAGAGACATCTTTAGTTCTGCATAGGCAGATGCCATTAGAGTTTGTAAAAGAAGTTGATGATTTTACTCCATGTCTTCATTCAGGAGAAGCTCCTGTAAATGAAATGATAACTATAGAGTCTCAACATGTAGAGCTTGGAAAGAGTAAATTCCACAAGCTGTATGGCTGGGATAACGAGTATGGCAAATATGAAACTGATGTAGAAGAGTTTAAAACCTCAAAGTTTCTTGTTAGTAACGGCGAATATATGGAGTTCGTAGAAAACAGCGGCTATGAGAGTCAAGAGTTTTGGGATGATGAGGGTAGAGCATTTTTAGATTATACAGGAGCGAAACATCCAAGGTTTTGGGTACTAGAAAATGGTGAATACAAATATAGAACTTTAACTAAACTCACAAAGATGCCACAAGATTGGCCGGTTGATGTAAATGCTCTTGAAGCTGAGGCATTTTGCAGATTTAAAAGTAAAAAAGATGGTGTGATATACTCCCTTCCCAGTGAAGCCGAATATAGGGCTATTTATAATCAATCTAGATTAGAGGATTTACCTTCATTTCATGAGAGCAGGGCAAATTTAAATTTTTATCATTTTGCCAGTTCCTGTCCTGTTAATGAGTTTAGTTTTCTCACAGAGAACGGAAAGGGGATATATGATGTGGTTGGAAATGTTTGGCAGTGGAGCAGAACCGCTATATTCGGCTTTGAAGGGTTTGAAGTTCATCCTGCTTACGATGATTTCTCAATACCGACTTTTGATGATAAACATGCTTTGATTTTAGGCTCATCATGGGCAAGCAGTGGAAACCTTATAATGAAACACTCTCGTTATGCATTTAGAAAACACTTCTATCAAAATGCAGGTTTTAGGTATGCGGTTTCAGATTCATACGAGAGTTCAGACGGCACAAATGAAATAGACATTTATGAGAGTGATGAGCTTGTGTCCCAGTATTGTGAATTTCAGTATGGTGATAATAATTTTGGAGTTGAAAATTTTGCTGTTTCCTGTGCAGAATTGGCAGCAAAGTTTACTGTAAATAATAAAAAAGCACTTGACTTGGGCTGTGCAACAGGAAGAGCAACTTTTGAGTTGGCTAAAAGCTTTGATGAGGTTGAGGGAATAGATTTTTCAGTCAGGTTTGTTCAGGTCGGCTCAAAATTAAAAGATGATGGATATGTTGCCTTTCATACTTATGAAGAGGGTGAGCTTTTTACAAATAAGAGACTTACAATAGAAGAGTTAGGTTATGAAAATATTAAAGATAAAGTCTCATTTTGGCAAGGTGATGCCTGTAATCTGAAACCAAATCTCAACGCCTACGATTTGGTTATCGCAACAAACTTGATAGATAGGCTATATAACCCAAGACTCTTTTTAGACACTATTGATGAGAGGCTAAATGAAAATGGAGTTCTTATTCTTACCTCTCCATATACTTGGCAGGAGAGCTCAACTAAAAAAGAGTTTTGGCTTGGCGGATATAGAGATGAAAATGGTGCAGAGATAAAAACTATTGATAGTTTAAAAAAGATTTTAAATGCTAAATTCGAGCTTGTTCATCTGCAGGATTTGGAGTTTGTTATAAAAGAGACAAGTAGAAAGTTTCAGCATACTGTCTCTCAAGTCAGTGTGTGGAAAAAAAAGTGACTTATGATTTTTCTACCTCTGCATGTAGAAAAGATACAAATGCAGAAAAATATGCTCTAAGACGCGAGCTGTTTGGAACTGAAGATGTAGAACCGCTTTGGGTCGCTGATATGGACATAGATACTCCAGAGTTTGTACTTGATGCAGTTAAGAAAAGATTACAACATCCAATAGTCGGTTATGAAGAAGTACCCAAAAGTGCATTTTTAGCTCAGATAGAGTGGATGAAAAGAGAGCATAATATAGAGTTTGACTTAGAAGATATGCTCTATTCTCACTCCGTTGTAGCCAGTATGAATACAGCAATAGAAGCTTTTACTCAAAAGGGCGATAAAGTCATAGTCCAGACACCTGTTTACTCACCGTTTTTTCACTCTGTTTTGGAACATGAGAGAGAACTTTTAAAGAACCCTCTTAAACAAACTATAGATGGAAAATATATTTTTGACATAGATGATTTAAAATCAAAAATAGATGAAAAAACAAAGTTACTACTTCTATGTTCTCCTCATAATCCTGTTGGAAGAGTTTGGAGAAAAGATGAGTTAGAAGAGATATTAAAAATTTGTATAGAGCACAACATAGTTGTTTTTAGTGATGAGATTCACTCTGATTTGGTCTATAAGCCAAATATACATATACCTTTTGCTTCTCTTAGTTCAGAGGCTCGAGATATAACCATAACTGCAGTAGGTGTTGGAAAAACTTTTAATATGGCAGGTTTTGCTATAAGCAGTGTTGCAATAGCGAATAAAAATTTAAGAGAGAAGTTTCTTAAAGTCTATAAGCGTATTCATTTTGCGCAGGGGAGTGTACTCTCACATGTAGCCTTTGAAGCAGCATATAAAAATGGAAAAGAGTGGGTTGAAGATTTAAAAATTCATCTTTTGCAAAATTATCATATGTTGGAGAAGCTGTGTAGTAAATTTCCAGATTTGATTAAGTTAACTCCTATAGAAGCCACATATTTGGCATGGCTTGATTGCAGAGGAATGGGCTTAAGAGATAAAGAGTTAAGAGACTTTTTTATAACTGAAGTAAAAGTCGGTTTAAATGCAGGTCTTGGTTTTGGTAGAGAAGGAAGCGGTTTTATGAGATTGAACTTTGCTGTTTCTTCTAGTAAAATGTTAGAGCTGATTAAGAAATTAGACAAAGCATTTTTGTTAAAATGTCAGAAGTAATCAAATAGTTATAAGAAGCACTTAAAAATAAAATAGATAAAGTTTTCTTTCATTTTATGGAATGAAATTAAGGAATATGAATTGATTAAAATAAATTGGGTTGAGTTTAAAAGTTTTAAAATGCATAGTAATAAACGAGATGATAATTTTGAGGTACTTTTGGACTTTTTGAAGAGTTATTATAATATGACATCTCCAAAAGAGATGTATGAGACAATGTTTTATGATGAAACTGCTCAATTGATGCTTAAAAAAAGAGATCTCAAAAGTGCAGAAGCATTAGAAAAACATCTTTTCAGACACTTTGATGAGTTGTGATTTAGATAAAATCAACGCTTTCTTATCAGAACATCATGTTCTGAACTTAGCTACATCAGATGGAGTGGAGCTTAGCAGTTGCAGCCTTTTCTATGCCTTTGAGAGAGAGAAAATTTCTTTAGTTGTAGCTAGCAGCGAGGATACCACCCACATAAAACACACTTTAAAAAACTCTAATGTCGCAGGAACGGTTGTCTTAGAGACAAAAACAGTAGGTAAAATACAAGGTATTCAATTTAGAGGGAAGTTGTCAGCCTTGGAAGATGATGGTTTAAAAAAGTTATATTTTAAAACTTTTCCTTATGCCCTTGCCATGAACCCTAAACTTTGGTCTATAAAAGTTAACTATTTCAAGATGACAGACAACACTTTAGGCTTTGGAAAAAAGATTATTTGCAGAGATATATCCTAAAGTTTTAAATCAAAGGGACTCACTCACTCTCAGGACTCTTTTTCTCTCTAAACATACTGCAGTCGCTTCCACTGCTTTGCAGGACAACCAAAGATGGCAACTGTGGCGACTTAAAGCCATATGCCTTGCATCCATGAGGTCTCGATGCTTCCCAGGTAACAAAATAGTATGCACATCTTCTACAGTTAATTCTTTTCATATAAGTCTCAATTTTAAGTGAGTAATTTTAGCATATTTGGTACAATACACAGATTAACTTTACAAATATACATCAAGCAATTAATTTCGTTGGTTTTAAGCTGAGGTAGCGCAATAGTCTCTGCAGTAAACCTAGAGTTGTATGATAAATTAAAGGAAAACAATGGATAAAATACTACTTATGCTTCAACTTCAAGCTAGTCTGAATGATGCTACCAATGGAGAAAAGTGGACTGAGGGCATTACTAAAAACGATAAGCTAATCAATTGGAAAAGATGTATATACATGGAGTGTGCCGAGATGATTGAGAGTTTTACGTGGAAGCATTGGAAAAATATTGATAAAGAAGCGGATTGGGATAACTTACAGATAGAGGTTATTGATGTCTGGCACTTTGTCATGAGCTTAGCTATAGAGAACTATTCACAAACCTTAAGAGGCGGAATTGAAGATTTAGCTATAGATATTTCTGAGTTAGAAAATTTCAGTAAAATAGATACTCAAAATGAGATATTTGCACTTCAGAATGATGTGATAGAAAAAGTTGAATCTATTATGCTCAATACACTATCTAAAGATACTTTTAACCTTGAAAAACTTATAGCTGATTTCTTTGATTTAGTAGTAATGTGTGGATTGGATTTAGAGAGTTTATATAAACTATATGTTGGAAAAAATATTCTAAACCAGTTTAGACAGGACAATGGTTATAAAGATGGCACATATATTAAAGATTGGGCTGGAGAAGAGGATAACGTTATTATGAAAAGAGTTTGGGAAGATAATAGTAATCTAAAGCCTGATGCTTTATATAAAGAGCTTTCAAAACTATATTTAGCATTAAACAAGAGCTAGTAATTGAGTAAAATATTAGAAGTAGAAAACTTATCCTTCGGATATAAAAAAGATTTTTTACTTTTTGACAACTTCTCTCTCACTCTAAAAAAAGGTGAAATTAAAGCCGTAGTCGGAGCAAGCGGAGCAGGTAAAAGCACCCTGTTTGAGCTTATACTAAAAAACTTAAAACCACTCTCCGGTTCTATTAAGAGTCCATTCTGCTCAGAGGTATTCCAAGACCCATATAGTTCATTTCATCCAAGCTATACACTCTTAAATCAAATCAACGATGTGGCAAGACTTGATGATTTAGAAGCATATCTACATAGTATAAATTTAGATTATGAATTACTTCTAAAACTGCCACATGAACTCTCAGGTGGACAGCTTCAACGTGCCTCAATACTAAGAGCAATGCTTATGAAACCAGAACTACTGTTATTGGATGAACCGACATCAGCCCTTGACAATGTGATTCAATTAGAAGTAATGAGTATGCTTATGAAACACCTTGGCGACATGGGTATGCTACTGATTACACACGATATGGAGTTAGCTAAGTGGTGTGCGGATGAAATTATTGTGATTTAACTATTTAATTAAATATTTAACCATATAAAATCCGCTTCCAGCCATAAAAATAGTACCAAAAGCATTAAGTGAAATATTGGCTAAAGCGAGTAGTATATGCCCGCCCTCTAAAAGTAAAAAACTCTCTATTGCAAAAGTTGAATATGTTGTTAACGCACCAAGTATACCTGTTGATAAAAAAGATTTCATATTAAGTGAGAATAGTGTTGAATACATAAAGTATGCGATTAAGATGCCCATGGCAAAACTGCCTATAAGGTTTACTCCAAGGGTACCATAAGGTAAGTCGTGAGGAACTCTATGAGATATCAACCCATTAAGGTATGATCTGAGAATTGCTCCTATAAATCCACCGCTACCTATGGCTAGTATTGTTTGCCAACTCATCATCGTATACCTTTTGCATTTTTATTCGTAAATTTTTTAACCAATCATCATCATCTTTATCTGCTATAAATGAGTCTAAAAATATCACCTTTATTTTACCTGGTTTGTAATAAAAATTCTTTATATTATAATATTTCGCTGTTCGCATCAATACTATAGGTTGAACATTAAGTCTATTTGTATCAGCTACAAGTTTTGCCCCAGCTTTAAATGGTAGCATCTTCTCTTTAGTTGATCTGGTTCCTTCAGGAAACATAGTTATAACTCTTCTGTCTTTAAGAACCCGTTTTGCATCTCTCAGAAGCTTAATCAGGGAAGTCTTGCTCTCTCTCTCAACTGCTATGTCTTGTGGCAGCTTAAGGGCTAGACCAAAAAACGGTATCGCAAATAGTTCTTTTTTAGCAACCCAGGCAAGGTCTCTTTTTGAGACCGTTTCAATTATCGCTATATCTAAATCACTTTGATGATTTACTAGAAACATTTGAGCTTTTGGATTCTCTTCACCTTGTATATCAACAGTGAAGAATGTAGTGATTCTGATAAGCCAGGCAGAAATTTTTCTGCTATAGGGTCTAGGAAAGATGTAGAATGTTAAAATCATAACTGAGAGAGATACAAAAATTACTATTGTTGCAACCAACCAACTAACGTGAGCAAATATCTTCATTCTTTACCCAACCTATTTTTTTATTTCTTAATTGTACTTTTCTCCAACCCTTAGTGCTACCCTCTTCTTGAAGATGGTAGCTGCTTGGAGTTGTCTCAAATATAGTACCGTTAGCTACAGGGAGCAGATATATTTTAGACCCCTGTTTTATGCATATCTCTTTGGAAGGAGTACCAATATAGATGATATAAGCAAGCGGAAAAATCATAAAAATCAAGTATATATATCTTTTTCTCCACACTATTATAGCAAATCCTACTAAAGTAACAACTCCTGCAATAAGTATTTTTAATCTTTCACGAGACTGGTCTTTTGGTTTTAAGTCACTTTGAGTCGTGACACTGTCATCACTGACAACTATTGGGATATTAATTGGCACAAATTTATTTTTTTTAATATTGAAATATGAAAATCGTAAATTTTCTATTTTTTTGTCTATTATGGCATAATAAGTTATTTTAGAGTCAAAGTATGATTCCAAAACAGATTCTATCCCCTGTTTATATACATTGTTTAGTTTAAAAGCTGCGATATCACAGTTAGTAGCAGTTGCAACAAAAATAACTATATTGTGTGTAGTGTCGTAAGTGGTTGTTTTATACTCTATTAGTTCAAAAGATTCTGCTATTATATTGGCAAAATTCTTTTTAGGATTTAGAGAGATTACATTTAATTCTTGACCTGGAAGAGTTGTTCTTTTATACTCTTTATTATTGTAGTCTAGGAGAGTAGCTTTAAAATTAGGAAGTATAATATTGTCTGAAGTTGCTAAAAAATAAAAAGTTTCATAATAGTATTTAGAGTCTATCTCACGTGAAGGAAAATCACTTAAAAGTTTTACACCCTCTGAATCAGAGAGCTCATATGTTATATCTACAAAATCTTTAACAGTGGATAGAGTTTTTATGGTTACTTTGAATATCTCACCCTTTAAAACCCTTGCCGGAAGCTCTTCATAGCTTAAGTATAAGACTTTAGGAAGAGAGAGTGTCTCTTCTTTGTTTAAGTGGATTTCTTGGTTTTGCTCTTCTATATAAGAGTTATTTACATCAGACAAATCTGTTGCATTAGCAATCAGAGTTGTAAATAGAAATAACTCTAATAGAAATTGAATCACGCTTCTAAAAACCCTTGGAGCATCTTGATGCCATCATCACTTCCTAAAAGTGCCTCCATAGCTCGTTCAGGGTGTGGCATAAGCCCAAAAACATTTTTCTCTTTATTACAGATACCGGCAATAGAGTCTACGCTGCCATTTGGATTTTTATTCTCACCATTTTCATCTGTATATTTCAGAAGCACTTGATTGTTCTCATATAACTCTTTTAGTCCATTATTATCAATATAATAGTTTCCATCATGGTGAGCGACAGGAATATTTACAACATCATTATTATTTAATTTTTCTAAAAAGATATTGTCGTTATTGATAACCTTAAGGTGATGATGCTTTGATATGAAGTGAAGTCCGTTATTCCGTTTAAGTGCACCTGGTAATAGTCCTGCTTCCGTTAAAACTTGAAAACCGTTACAGATACCTAAAACTTTCCCACCCTTACCTGCATATTCACTTACTGCTTTCATTACGGGGCTGAATTTTGCTATAGCGCCGCTTCGTAAGTAGTCTCCATATGAAAAACCGCCGGCAACAACAAGCAGGTTTGTGTCACTTGGAACACTCTCTGACTTATGCCATAAAATCTCGGTATCAGCACCTAAGTCTTCAAATGCATGTTGAGTATCATATTCACAGTTGGTGCCTGGAAACTGTACTATTGTAACTTTCATACTAGCTCTATTTCGTAATCTTCTATAACAGTGTTTGCTAGAAGCTCTTCACACATCTTTGTAACATCAGTTATTGCTTTTTCTCTGTTAGTTTCATCTAGTGACAAAACTATCTGTTTGCCAACACGAACATCATTTACACCATTAAAGTGTAGAGAGTCTAATGCATGGTGCACAGCCTTACCCTGAGAGTCTAATACGCCTGCTTTTAAAGATACGTTTACAATTGCTTTTATCATTTTTTGTTTCCTTTCATCTGAGCAAAGCCCAAGTGAAATTTCTTTCACTAAAGCTATGGCTTTGCCGAAAGAAGCTTTTGCTTCTTATTACTTTTGTAAAATTCTATTTAAAACTTGCTCATAAGCAACTGTTAAACCACCGAGACCTTGACGGAATCTATCTTTATCCATCTTCTCACCACTCTGCATATCCCAAAAACGACAGTTATCAGGGCTGATTTCATCAACTAAGATAATATTTCCGTTTCTGTCTTTTCCAAACTCCAGTTTAAAGTCAACAAGGTTAAGACCTTTTTTGGCAAAGTAAGGTTTTAGAATGTCATTCACCTCTCTAGCCATTCTACGCAGTTTATCAAGTTCATCTTGATAATCAACAAGACCCAGAATGAGTGCGTGTTGGTCATTGAGCTTTGGATCACCTAAATCATCGTTTTTGTAATCAAACTCTACTAGAGTAAAAGGGAGGACTTTTCCGTCTTCTATGCCAAGGTTACGAGTAAGACTGCCTGTAGCAATGTTGCGAACAATGACTTCTATTAAAATAACATCCACTTTAGTGTGTAACATGTGGTTGTCATCTAGCATCTCTACAAAGTGAGTTTGTATTCCGTTAGTTTCTAGTAATTTAAATAGTTCAGTAGAAATCTTGTTGTTAAGTGCGCCTTTTCCAACTTCACTAGATTTTTTTTCACCATTAAACGCAGTCAGGTCATCTTTAAACTCTGAGATAACTAAATTGTCATCATCTGTCAAAAATAGTCTTTTTGCTTTTCCCTCGTAAAGAAGTTCTCTTTTTTCCATCTTTTTTATTCTCCTTTTGTAATAATTAGTGCTTTTATAATATCAACACCTGCTTTTAGCTGCATATCTTTATTTAACATCTCATCTGTAATGATATATTTTGAATCTTTTTTAGACTTTGTATCTTTTTTCTTTCCATCAACTTTTTCTAACTCTTCTTCTAAATGTTTCTTCAGATCAGACTCTTTTAATGCATAGTCATTTTTCTTAGTTTTTACTTCACCTGGAAAAACTTCAATATCCGGTTTGACGCCGACAGCCTGAATTGTTCGCCCGCTTGGAAGATAGTATCTAGCAATTGTTAGCTTAATCGCCTCCTCCTTAGTTATAGGAAGTACAACTTGAACACTTCCCTTTCCAAATGTATTTTGTCCAACAATAACAGCACGTTTATGATCTTGCAATGCACCGCTTACAATTTCACTCGCACTTGCACTACCACCATTAATTAGTACAACTAAAGGCACTTTCGTTAATGTGTTTTCATTTTTTGCAGAGTAAATTTCATCATCAGACTTTCTTCTGCCTTTTTGGGAAACGATATCACCTTTGTCAACAAATATATCTACAAGTCCAACGGCTTGGTCAAGTAAACCACCTGGATTATTTCTTAAGTCAAGAATAATTCCTTTTGTAGTAGATTTTCGTTTCTTTATAGCTTTTGATACATCGTCAATGACTTTTTTATCAAAACTTGTAACTCGAATATATTGAATATCAGTGCCAATAGATTTTGCATAGACTGATTCAATTGTGATAACTCCTCTTACGATATGTATTTTAAGAGGCTTAGCTTCACCCTCTCTAACTATCGCTATGTCAATCGGGTCGCCAACCTTACCGCGCATAATAGATATAGCTTCATCAATAGTCATATTTAGAGTTGATTTTTCATTGATTTTAAGAATAATATCACCAGATTTTAGACCGGCTTTATCAGCTGGAGTCCCTTCAATAGGAGAGATTACGGTAAGTGCACCATCTTTAATTCCAACAGTAATGCCTAAGCCTCCAAACTCACCGTTTGTTTGAACTTTTAAATTTTTATAATCTTTCTGTTTTAGATAGTTTGAATGGGCATCAAGGTTACTCATCATACCTTCAAGTGCTTTGTCCATTAGCTCTTCAATTGTTATATTATCAACATTATACTGTTCAACAATGCTAATAACTTTTGTAAATTTTGCCAAGGCTTCAAGTCTAGACGCATCTTTATTTTTGCTAGACTCCTTGGAAGAAGCAAATAGATTTGTAGAAAACATTAAAGATAAGGCAACAGTTACAGAAGCAAAACCGAGGGTAATTAATTTTTTGTTTTTCATAATTTATCCTATTATATTTAAAAAGGATATTATAGTAAAAAGCTGTTTAAATAACAATGTCAGCGAGTAGTTAAAGAAAAAAATGTAAATATTCAACACCCTGTGATTTATTTTATAAAATAATTGACATGCAATAACCCAAGATTTATTAGTTTTGTATATAATTTCAATAATTATTTTATAAGGTATATATTATGAGTACAATAAAAGAGTATTTAAGCACAGATCATAGACGCTGTGATGAACTATTTGCAAATATGGAAGATAAGGTCTCTAAATCTATTGAGAGTGCAAAAGAGGAGTTTGAACTATTTGCAGCAGCGACGGAAAAGCATTTCCAAATGGAAGAGCGTGTTATGTTTGTAGAGTTTGAACAAAAAACCGGAATGACTCAAGGTCCAACAGCAATGATGAGACATGAACATGCTCAAATGAGAAATCTAATACAAGAGATGGGCAGTGCAATTGATGCTAAAGATAAAGATAAATTTTTTGGAAATAGTGAGACACTTATGATTTTAATGCAGCAGCATAATATGAAAGAGGAGCAGATGCTTTATCCAATGGCTCAGCAACATTTAAGTGCAGAATCACAACGCATAGTTGATATGATGCAAGCAATAGTTGTTGAATAACAGTAATTAAACTATGATGATATTAGGAGATAGATTTGGATTTTGACGGACTGTCGGTAGATCAGGCACCACCGATATCAGCACCGATTAGGTTTTTTTTAACAGCACCTCTTTTTGGTGTTTTGGCAGGCATATTAATATTTTTAAGTGATCCTCAAATGTTAACTAGTAGGTATTCAATAGAAGCAATTACAATCACCCATGCCATAACTATTGGTTTTTTGAGCTTTGTAATGCTAGGTGCATTAACTCAAATGCTGCCTGTTTTAGCAGGAGTTAAAATTTTTAAAGTTGATATGGTCGCCAAAATATCACATCTGTTTTTATCTTTGGGCACACTTTTAATGATTTTTGGTTTGATGCAAGATTACTCAAAATTAATTTTAGCATCGTCACTATTTTTAGGTATAGGTTTTTTAGTTCTTATTATTCCCATGTTAATTGGATTAAAGAGTGTAGCAAATATAACAGCAAGTGTAAGAGCGATGATTACGAGTCTGATAGTTGCCTTTATTATAGTTTTGATGGGAGTGCATCTTCTCTCTTCATACGGTACTGGAAAGTTTTCAGACATCCATGTCTTACTGGCGAACATTCATAGTGTATGGGCTGTTTTTGGTTTTGCAGGAGTTTTGATTATTGGTGTCTCTTTCCATATATTGCCAATGTTTTATGTAGCACCTAGATTTAAAAGATTCTGCAAACAAAGTGTTGTTTGGCTTATAACTATTGGGCTACTCTTATGGCTAGTTTTAAATATGTTTTTAGACTCCTACACTCTAATAGCAAAAATATGGATAGCACTGTTTTTTTGGGCATTTGCTACGACAGTATGGAAAAAACTCAATGATCGTCGTCGCCCTATTAGCGATGTAACAATCTGGTACTGGAGAAGTTCTGCTGTTTTTATGACGCTTGGCTCATTCGCCTGGGCTATAAATGATTTTTATGATGAACGCTATATTGTTATAGTCTCTATTCTCATAGGCGGCGGCTTTATCTTATCTATAATGCTTGGTATGCTCTATAAAATAGTTCCTTTTCTTGTCTGGTTTCATCTAAATGCTAAAGGCTATATGAGTATTCCGACAATGACTGAGATGATAAACAAAAATTTGGCAAAAGCTCAGTTTATACTCTTTATAATTTCCTTAGTCGGTTTCATTATCTCATTTTTTATATTATCAATCTTGCCGATATTTGCAGTTTCGTTTATCATAAGCATGATAATATTAGAATATAATATCGTTACTGCAGTTTTGGTGTATACAAAGACCATGAAAACTAAACCGGACTTTGATATGAGTATGTATTCAATGAAAATAGAAGGATAAAAGTGATAAGAACTCAAAGTGCAAAGTGCCATTTGTTAACACTTCTAAAAGTTCAATGCAGGGAAGCATTAACCTTCAAGCAAGGAGGAGAGGATGCCGAGTCGTAAAAATATTATTTTAATAGGTTTTATGGGTGCAGGAAAGGGTAGTGTGGCTCGTGAAGTCATCAAACACTCTGATTACATCGCTATAGATACAGACGATATAATAGAGAGTATGGAAAACAAGAGTATAAAAAAAATATTTGCCGATAGTGGTGAAAATTATTTTAGGGAATTAGAAAAAAAAGTTTCCATGTGGTTGGAGAACAGTGTAAAAAATACTCTTGTCTCAACAGGCGGGGGCTTTTATAAACAAAAGAATCTAAAAAAGATAGGAGTAGTCGTTCTTCTTGACTCACCATTTGATAAGATACTTCAGCGAATAAATTCTCATCCAAATGCAAGCAGAAAACTTAAAAAAAGACCACTCTTTAGTGATTTAAAAAAAGCGGAAGAGTTATATAATGAACGCCTGCCAGAATATATGTCATTGGCAGATATAGTGATTGATGTGACTGATAAAAGTGCAGTTGATTGTGCGAAAGAACTTCTTAAAAAGGTAAAAAAACATGCGTAAAATTTTTATATATTTAATATTAACAGTTGCAGTAACTCTGTCGGCCTCGGAAATAAAATGGGCTAAAGACTATGATGCAGGAATAAAAGAGGCAAAGAAAATTCTTAAACCTGTGTTTTTTGTTTCATCAAGTCATTCATGCAAATATTGTGTAATGCTGGAGAGAAGAACATTTAGTGATAAGAGGGTTATAAAAGAGCTTAATAAAGATTTCGTCACTGTAATATCTTATAATGATGAACAAGATTATATTCCCAAAGAGCTATGGCAGCCTGGTACTCCTGCTATGTGGTTTTTACTTCCAAGCGGAGTACCGATGTATCAGCCGCTTATGGGTGCTATAGATGCTGATAATTTTTTAAAAGCACTGGCAATTGTAAAAGAAGAGTTTGATAAAAGGAAAAAGAAGTAATGATTTTTACAGATTCAAAAAACAGTAGTTTTAAGGCTGACTTTGATGAGCTTCTCCAAAGAGGCAAGATGGATATAGCTGAGGTCAGTTCTATTGTCGGAAAGATCATAGATGAGATAAGATCTGATAAAAACAGAGCGCTAAAAAGCCATATTGCAAAGTTTGATAATTGGACTCCACAAAAGGATGAAGATTTAAAAATATCTACTGACTCTATGGAAAAAGCGTATAAGAGTATTGATCAACAGTTAAAAAAAGCTTTGCATCTCTCTTATGATAGAATAAAGCTCTATCATGAAAAGCAGAAGCCAAAATCTTGGTTTGATGATGAATCAAATGGAACTATACTAGGTCAAAAAGTAACTGCGGTTGATAGCGCAGGACTCTATATACCGGGTGGAAAAGCTGCTTACCCATCTTCACTCTTAATGAATGTAATACCGGCACAGGTTGCCGGAGTTGAGAATATAGTTGTCTGTACACCAACACCGGATAATGAGCCCAATGAACTTCTGCTTGCAGCCTGTCATTTGTGTGGAGTAAGTGAAGTATATAAAGTCGGTGGAGCAAGTGCCATTGCAGCAATGGCTTATGGAACGCAAAGCATACCAAAAGTTGATGTCATAACGGGACCGGGAAATATTTTTGTAGCAACTGCAAAAAAGATGGTCTTTGGTGATGTAAATATAGATATGATAGCCGGACCAAGTGAGATAGGAATTTTAGCTGATGAGAGTGCAAATGCAAATCATTTAGCAATTGACATGCTCTCACAAGCGGAACATGATGAGATGGCAAGCTCTATACTTATAACCCCATCACAAAAATTGGCAGATGAGGTTAAAGTTGAGTTAGAGAACTGGCTGCTTAAACTTCCTCGTCAAGAGATTGCTAGAAAATCCATAGAGAAGCGCGGAGCAATAATAGTAACATCTGACATGGATGAGGCAATTACTCTAATGAATTTGATTGCGCCGGAACATTTGGAGGTTGCTACTAACTCTCCCTTTGAACTGCTTCCGTTTATAAAGCATGCAGGAGCAATCTTCTTAGGACATAATACTCCTGAAGCAATCGGTGATTATGTAGCCGGACCTAATCATACACTTCCAACAGGCGGTACAGCTAAATTTTACTCCCCGCTTGGAGTTGAAAACTTTATGAAAAAGACATCTATTGTCTATTTTAGTTCAAAAGCTATTAACGAGATAGGAGAAGAGTGTGCTTTGATAGCCAATACAGAAGGCTTGACTGCACATGAAGAGTCAGTTAGAGTTAGGCTTAAAAAATAAAATTAATTTTTTTCTTACAAAAAATAATAATAAATAAAGTGTAGAATTCTTTTATATTCAATTTAATATAAGGATTTCTATCATGATACTACACCCAGCTACAGCTCATTTCGCAATAGTCTTGCCAATAATTGCTACAATTATCGGTGTCTTGTATATTTTAAAACCAAGTGAGACAGTATCAAAAGTTTCAGCAATTTTTATATTATTTGCAGCTATATTCATAGCATTTGCATATTTTGCCGGCAAAGAAGATGGCGCTGAGGTTTATAAGTTTTTGTCACTTGAGGGAAAAGCGCTACTGAAAGAGCATGCAAAACTTGGACAGTATTTAGCTATATCTATGGGTATAGTAGCAATCATTGAGCTTTTTGGATTTTACAAAAAACTTTTTAAAGTAGAAATTCTAGCTGTAGTTCTTCTAGCCTCTGTCGCAGGTACAACTCTGTATCAAGGTAAAATGGGAGGAGAACTTACATACACTTACGGTGCACATGTAAAAGATCATGCCGAAGGTCGTGCTTGTTTAGCTGAAAATGCTATGGATGATGATGATGAAGAAGATGATGACTCTGAAGCAAACTAAACATTTAACCACTCTTTAAAACAGTATAAACTATCAAAAAAGCTTGATAGTTTATATGATATTTAACTCTATTTATGCCCTACATTAAAATTCTTAAATATATATTTAATTTTTCAAATATGCACAGAACTAAAAGTTATTATAAAATAGTCACATTTTTATAACTAGTTTAAGCTTTATGCAGGTAGTATTCTCGTATTAAGAATTCCTGTTGACGAGTAATATAAGGATTTCTTTTTCTGAAGATTAACAATAGTTATCAATCTTAACATTTGCCTATAAAAAGGCTATAAGGAGAATATATGCAATTAGGCTTCCTAGTTGATTTACATCTATGTATGGGATGTAAAGGGTGTGAAATCGCATGTAAAGTGGAAAATGAAGTTCCACTTAGTACATGGAGACTTCGAGTTAAATATGTAGATGTGGGAACTTTCCCTGAAACAAAAAGAACGTTTACTCCACTTAGATGTAATCATTGTGAAAATGCACCATGTGAGAGAATCTGTCCAGTTAGTGCACTCCACTATTTAGATAATGGAATTGTGAATGTTGATAAAGAGCGCTGTATTGGTTGTGCTGGTTGTGTTATGGCTTGTCCATATGGAGCGATATATATTGATCCAGAGACACAAACTGCAGACAAATGTACTTACTGTGCTCACCGTATTGCTTCATCTATGATGCCTGCATGTGTTGTTGCTTGTCCTGTAGAAGCAAATATCTTTGGTGATTTAGATGATCCAGCTTCAAATATTTCTAGATATATTCAAGAAGCACGTGGGGATGTACAAGTTCGTAAACCTGAGAAGGGAACTAATCCTCATCACTTTTATGTTGGCGGTGGTAATTTTCATCTTAACCCTCTTGCATCTAGAAGAGAAGAAGGTTATAACTTATTTAACAAGATCACAAAACTTCCATTAGGAGGACACCACTAATGATACATGAAACTTTAGCAGCAACAAATGCTGTAGTAACTTTAGACGTAGCAATACCAGATGTATTTTGGGGTTGGTATGTAACAATGAATATGTGGGCAAAAAGTATAGGTACTGGTTTAATCTTTATGCTTTTCCTACTGCTTAGAAAGAATCATAGTGAAGCAAATGGTTTAAGAACATCAACTGCTATAGTTGCCTTTGTTTTTATTAACGTATTCTTATTGTTTACGCTTGCAGATTTACACCAACCTTTTAGAATGTGGCATATATTTGCATATACTCATTTAACTTCAGCAATTGCTGTTGGTTCTTGGATGGCTTCTCTTTTCTTAGGTTTGCTAACACTTTTAATCTTCCTTGGGTTTAAGAAAAATGATGCAGCTTATGACAGAGTTCTATTTTGGACAACTATTTTAGCGATTCCGGTAACACTGTATACTGCAGGAATTATGGCAGAAGCTACAGCTAGAGAGCTATGGCAAATGCCAACTGAATCTGTACAGATGATTTTAGCTGCTACACTTTCAGGATCTGCAATGTTTATTTTACTTGCTGGGTCAAAGCTTAGTGAAGAGACTCAGAAATTCTTTGGTGCTATTCTTGGGTTAAGTGCTCTATTAGCATTTATTATTTACATGTCAGAGTACGTATTCGGAGCTATGAAAGCTGAAGAAGTAGCAGCAATTTTACAATATGTAAAAGGTGATGGTGAGTATGCAACAATGTTCTGGATTGGACAATGGGTGGCTTATATTTTACCAATGCTGTTAATAGCTTTAAGCAGAGCAAGCAATAGTGCAAGTATCTTAAAATTAGCAGCTATTTTAGCGATTGTAGGTCTATGGGTAGTTAAACATGTTTGGCTAGTTATTCCACAATTATTACCAATGAGTTAGGGAGAAGATTTTAATGTATTTACAAAGTAGAAGAACATTTTTAAAAGGTGCTGCATTTACTGTTGCAGGTGCCTCTATTGCAAAGGGTGTGTTTACAACTGATGCTGTTGCTGATTCAATCAGTGATAGTAAGTTTACAAATACTCCAGATTCTATATCTTTCTACCCACCGGTAGAGGAGTGGAAGAATTTTCAAGAGTTAGATGGAGATGATTGGAAACGTGGTGGTATAGAGCGTCATGGAGTTCAAAGTAAAGAGAACCCTGAAGGAATTCAGGTAAATGACTACACTATCGTACCGACTGTTTGTTCAAACTGTGAAGCTGGTTGTGGTTTAACTGCATGGGTTGATAAAAAAACTATGACAGTTAGAAAATATATGGGTAACCCATTACATGACGGTTCTCGTGGACGTAACTGTGCTAAAGGTTATGCTACATTATCTCAAATGTATGATCCAGATCGTATACCTTTCCCACTAAAGCGTGCTCCTGGTAGTAAACGTGGTGATGGTAAATGGATTCGTACAACTTGGGACGAAGCTATGGAGACTATTGGTAAGAAAATGCATGACACACTAGCTGTGGGTGATGAACTTTCTAAAAAATCAATGATCTACCATGTTGGTCGTCCAAATGAGAATGGTTTTGGTCATCGTGTGCCGCATTCAATGGGTCTTGATGGATATAACTCTCATACAAACATCTGTTCTGCAGGTGCTCGTCAAGGTTCTATCCAATGGGCGAATGATGATAGAAACTCACCAGATTGGGGAAATGCTAAATTAGTATTTTTACAATCATCTCATGCTGCTGATGCCGGTCACTATTTCCAGCAATCTGCAGGTTTAATCTCTGATGCTCGTAGAAAAGGCGCTAAGATGGTTGTTCTTGACCCTCGTCTTTCTAACTCAGCAGGTATTGCAGACCTTTGGTTGCCAGTATGGCCAGGAACAGAAACAGCGCTTTACCTTTACTTAGCTAATCGTGTACTGCATGAAAAAGGCAAAGATGGTAAAGATTTAGTTGATCACGAGTTTGTTAAAAACTGGATTAACTGGGATCGCTTAATGGCTGACAAAGATTATTTAAATAAGATTGTTGGTTTTAACTATATCTCAGCTGTTCCTAAAGATGATAGCTATGAATCATTTATTGAAATGATGAAAGAGATTTATGCTCCATACACTAAAGAGTTTATAGTTAAAGAGTGTAAAATCGAAGGTTATGAGCATAAGCTTGATGAACTTTTTGATATGTATATAGATGCAGGTGATAGAATTTCTACATATCTTTGGCGTTCAGGTCCAATTGCTCACCGTGGTGGTTGGATGATTGCTCGTGCAGGTTTCTTGACTTTAGCACTTCGTGGAGCACTTCGTGGTGATGTTGGTGGTACTTCATGGCACCATTGGCACGAAATTTCTGTTGGCGGTAAAGGTGAAAAAGCTACTGTAGCTGGCGAGAGACCTCCAAAAGTTGATGTTTGGAATGAAATTGCTTGGCCTCCTGAGTATCCGTTATCTTCTTATGAGATGAGTATGTTAATGCCTCACCTTTTAACAGATACTGCTTGGCAAGAAAAGTGGAAGAAAAAAGGTCTTAATATACCTACAAAACTTTCAGTTTGGTTCCCTCGTATGTATAATCCGGTTTGGATTAACCCAGATGGATTCAGATGGATAGAAGTTCTTAAAGATGAGAAAAAAGTTGAACTAACGTTTAACCTCTCTCCTACTTGGAGTGAAACAAACTGGTATTGTGATTATATCTTACCAGTTGGTCTTGCAGGTGAGAGAAATGATCAACAATCAACTCCATCTAAGCCGGAACAGCGTATTGAGTTCCGTCAAGCAGTTATTCGTGTTGCTGCTGAGAGAATGGGTTGGAAACCAAAAGATCCGTCTCGTGCAACTCTTGAAGCTCACATGAAGTTTGGTCTTGGTGAAGTATGGGAAGAGAGTGAGTTCTTCCCTAACTTACTAGTACATCATGTTGATAAAGATGGCTCTTTAGGTGTTAGAAAATTCTGGGCAAGTAAAAAAGATCCTTCTCGTGCAGTTACTGTACCTGAGTATTTTGATGCTGCTATGTCTCTTCTGCCTAAGTTGTCTGCGGTAGCTAAAAAGATGTATCCGGATTCTGAGTTCCCTGTTTATGACTACATGAGTGTACATGGTGCTTGGACTGAAAAGAAAAATGTTTATAAACCTCAAGAAGAGGATTTAAAACAGGATGCGAACTATATCTATGCTCATGGTAAGAAACATGATAAAAAAGATATTAAAAAAGATAAGTTTGGGGCATTAAAAGTAGGTCATGGTCGTCATGAACACGCAATTGGTGTTGAAGTTGATGGAGAGATTAAAGCAGGTTTCCACACACTAAGTAAAAAACTAGAATTTTATAGTGAGTGGTTTGCTGAATGGAAATGGCCAGAGTACGCTATTCCAATCTATCCAAGAAATGAGGGTGAATATGATAAGATGATTCATCTTGTTTCTCAAGTTCATCATAAATTTATGACTAAAGAGAATGAGTTTGCTCTGAATACTGTATTTAGATTACCGTATAATATTCATACTCGTTCTGTTAACTCTAAGCATTTAATGGAGATATCTCAAAATCATAATCCGGTTTGGATTAACACAGATGATGCTAAAAAGCTTAATATTAAACGTGGTGATGCTGTTCGTGTAAGAATTACTGATACAGTATCTAATCTTGATTCTGGTTATTTTGTTGGTATGGCTGTTCCTACTGAGGCAACTATGCCAGGTGTTTTAGCTAATTCACACCATGCCGGTCGTTGGAAACTAAAAGAGTCAGTAGGAATCCCGGGCTTCGAGCATAGACTTGGTGTTATGGGTGTTGGTGCTCCTCTTTATGAGATGAAAACTGATGGTAAAACAGGTAGTTTAACACCGACTAAAGGTATTATGCCAAGACACGATATCTGGAAATTTAAAGAGTACAATAAAGATCTTGATAATATCTGGTGGGATGGTCTTAGTGGTTCATGGCAAAATGCTGTTGCACCTACTCATGCTGACCCTATTGCAGGTAATCATGCATGGCATCAAAAAGTTGTTCTTGAAAAAGTACAGCCAGGTGATAAAATTGGTGATATTGTAGTTAATTATGAGAATAACTTTAAAACATATCAAGCATGGAGAGATGAGCTTACTCGTCCTCTAGAAGCAGGTGACAAACTACGTCGTCCGCAACATATTAAACGTCCGGCTGTTCCTCTTTCAGACAAAGCTTATGATGTAGAAATCAAAGACGTTTAGTCTTACTTCTTAAGCACCTCTCAAGAGGTGCTTAGCTATACTCCAAAAATATAACTTTTACTAGGACTTTTTTTAAATGGAAGAAATTTTAACAAATCAACAAGCACGTATAAATATTTATGCTTTATTATCTCGTTTACTTATAAGCGAACCGGACAAGATGTTATTAGAAACAATTGAAAATGATGAAAACATTATGGAATTCTTTCCAAACTATGCAAAGTGGGAGCGTCGTAAAGAGATGAACCACAAAGATTTGCTTGAACAGTATATTAATGTTGATTTTACTAACCTCTTTTTACTCCATATGACCCCGTATGAGTCTTTTTATATGCGCGAAGACCAGATGATGGAGACTGCCGGAGAAAATCCGGTTTTGCAACTTTTTAGCGACTACGATTTTCATGTTGATTTAGGAAAAGCCAGAGCTGTAAGCGTTGACCATATCGGAATTGAACTGGAATTTATGTACATGCTTTGTGACTCTGAGAGAAAAGCCTTGGAAGACGGAGCAATGGATATAGCTTGTGAAATAGCCCAGATTCAAAAAAAGTTTCTAAAAGAGCATCTACTTGAGTGGGCTCCAATGTTTTTGCTTAATGTAAAATCAGAAGCTGGAACAGCACTCTATTTTGATGCTGCAGAGTTCGCTTTAGAGTTTATGTTGAGTGATTTTGAGCACCTGAATGAATTGATTGATAAAGATGGGTGTAAATATCAGTAATGAGTCTACTCTCTTTAGATATTGCTAAATGTGTAAGAACAACTAATAAATTTTCGACATGTCAAGATTGTGTTGATGTTTGTCCTGTTCAAACTATACAAATAAGTAATAACTTACCCTCATTCGTACCTAATGATTGTGTAGGATGTGCCGGATGTTTAAGTGCATGTCCTGATGAAGCTTACAGCTTAGATGACTTTTCTCCTATTAATTATATTTTTTCTTTTTTAGAAGATAAAAAGAGTATTGCTACATGTAAAGAAAACATCCCATGTCTGGCAGCATTAAGTGTAGATGAAATTTTAAGCTTATCACTACTTAGTGAGCAGAAGATAATTTTTGATAAATTTCATTGCCAAGCTTGTGAAATAGCTCAGCCTAATCTCAAAATAATTGAAGATAGAGTCGAAGAGGTCAATTTCTTACTAGAAGCAATGGAAGTGGAAAAATCTGTTAGCTTTGAAGATGTAAATTTCTGCGAGGATGATAATACAAAAGAGTCTGAGAGTTCTAGACGTGACTTTTTATCAAAAGCCAATATAAAAGATATAGCAAAAGCAAAACATAATATACAAAACAGAGTGAAATCTTTAGATGAAGAGCTAAAAGAGCATAATGCGAGTTACCAAGATATTAAAAATATCAAAGAGAAAAAAGTACCTGATAGAAGAAGTCTATTAATGATGGCTATGAAGAGAGTTGAGACTCCTAAACAGTTTCACAATTTAGATATTAACGATATCTCTTTTATATCTCAAAAAGTCATAGATATGGAGAGTTGTACAAATTGTCAAATGTGCTATAGAATTTGTCCAACAGGAGCATTAAGTTCAAATAGTAATGGTGGATTTATTGCTTTTGATGCTATTAATTGCATTAAGTGCAACAGTTGTCATGAAGTTTGTGAACCAAACTCTTTAGTAATTAAGCCTACCTTTTCATTAACACAGCTTTTTACTCCATCAAGAGAAATGCTTGCTGAGTTTAGCGTTAAACGCTGTGATGAGTGTGGGATGCCTTTTGTTCATAGAGGTGGAGAGATGATGTGTCACCGCTGTAAGGTTGAAGAGGAAGAGGCACATGAGCTATGGGGAATAAAGATATGAGTGAAAATATAACAAGCATGAACCTTGACAATAGATTATCAAACGATAGTAAGCTGTTTGGGCTAATAGCAGAGCATGCGCAAACAAATCGTATTTTTGTTTTAATTAATAAACTGATTAAAGAGCAGAGTGTGAATGCTATGATGATTCCAATGAATATTAGAGTGGATGATTTTTATTTTACTGTCTCAAACATGAAAAAATCTCATGTCAATGGTGCTTATATCGCAGAAGAGTATCAAGAGGATGTTTTAGAACTGCTTGATGAAAAAGATGAAACTGTTGAAGTTTATAATCGATGCGACTTTGTTCTTCGAGATGGAGAAAAGTTAAAAGGTTATCTGCTGCAGAAGAATAATGTCAATAATATAGAAGAGTTAAGCAGAATAATATTTAATGAATTTATGAAGGAAAATTAAAATGAATGAAAATGATTTAGGCGAGTTTAGAAATGAATTTGAAGCGCTGAAAAAAGAGCATCTACCAAATTGCGATGATGAGGGTTGTGAAATTCCAGAGGAGTCTTTTGATGACTATCCTGACTATGTTCGTGCAATTTATGCAGAGATTATGCCTCCCATTCAGAGTGGGATATATTTCTCAAGGTGGGATATAAAAGGTATGGCTGCTGAAGTTGATGAGCATATTGTAATGGATACCCGTGAGAGAATGTATCAGCATTTTATGCGTTTTATCTCTACACCGGAAGATATGAAGAATGTAATAGATGAGTTTAATAAACACATAGATATGAAGTGTGATTTATATCGTGAATATAGCGAAAAGTATCCATCAAGTAAAGAGATATTTGATGTAAAAATCAAAAAAGCCGACCATGCAAAAAAATATTTGCAAAAAGTGTTTGTAGACTTCTTTAGTTAGATAGTTTTTTAAGTATATCTGCTTTTATCTCTTTAAATGCAGATACCTCTTTATCTGTATAGGCAATACTCTCTAGTTTTTGTATCTCATCTCTTATATCATCTCTATTCATCATAGGAATCAGAGCTTTAAGTGCTTCTTGTGCTGTTTTACTTTTTTGTATGTATTCACAGCAGTTCTCTTTTTTAGTTTTAACTCTTTTTTTTGTAATAGATTTAAATAGCAAGGCTGTTAAAAATCCTGCAATAAATATCAAGACATTATAAATATAGCTGATGTATTTTTCGAAATTGGCAGCTTTTGGAAGTTCTATATCATCTAGCAGTGTTTTTATGTCTAGTGGAGTGATTTTTATATCTTTTTTAGGTGTTGATTTTATCTCATATTTGTTTATTTGAGTGTTGAACAGCTTAAGTTCTGCCGACTTAATTGTGAAGTCCTTTTTGGCGATAATTGCATACTTAAACTCTTTTTTATATATAAATCCATTTTTGACGGCTAAGGGTTCTTTTTCAGAGAAACCTTTAAAAATAGAAGTTCCTTTGATTTTTTTGAGTGGTCTGTAGTTTTCATCTAAATAGCCTGTTCCGCTTAAGTAGTAAGTTACGTTAATAGCATCGTATGAGTCTGAGCTATTTTTATCTAGGTGCATACTTAGATTAAAGTTTCCAACGGCATTGGTAGCTGCTTCTAATTTTGATACATTCAGGTTTACGGAAGATTTTGCAATATCTACTTTTATTGTTGGAATTGACTTGACATTGTCACGACTGCCTACGTATGCTTGTGCAACGGCATCATCACTTGCTCTACGGATACTAAAATCAAAGCTCACTTTTATATTTCCGCTTTTTTTGGCAAAGAGTAAAAAAGTAAAGGTCTTTTCTGCATCATGATAGTTGAACTCATGACGTTTGCCGTTTAGTAATATCGCATCATAAGAGTCACTTTTAATAGGTACTAAATCAAAAAACATAACTTCAGAGTGCTTTTTTTGCCGCGTGTGAAAAGTTATGTAAAATGGCTCATTTACAACTACCTTTGATTTTGAACTCTTTATGGAATAGGTACAGTATTCATTATTTGCACTTAAAGTAATAGCAAAAACTAACAATAATATTATTAATATACTACCATGGATTTTTTTCATTTGTGTATCCTTTATTTATCAACTCATAAGCTTTGTACCCAAGTTTGTATTGGCTGGTTGAGGGTGCCTTTTTAGATGTTTTATCTTTTTGTTTTTTAGATTTTTTGTTTGTACCTGCACCCTGAGTTTTTAGAGATGCTTTTCGATTTGAATTTGAGCTGCTCTGCTCTTTAGCATCTTGTTTTTCATTTTTATTATCATCACCTTTTTGTTTTTCTGCTTTTTTGGAACTGTTTTTTTTCTCTTTTGCATTGGGCTTAGGCAGCATGTCTGCTATATCTATTTTACTCTTGATCTGCAATCTGTAAAGTGTTGACAGATTTGCATGAGCATCTTCATCATATCCAAGAGCTAGGGCCTTTTGATAGTAATTCTTTGCTCTGTCATACCGTTTTAGTTTTACTGCACAGTTCCCCATATTATAAAAAATTGTCTGTTTTAGTTTTGGATTTGCTGATGAGATTTGAGCATAATAACGCATAGCCATCTGGTAGTTTTTTGCTTTATAGTACGAGTTTGCAATGTTTAAATAGCTTGATTGAGACGGTGATACTTTAGCAAAAATATCTACTGCCTGTAAATACTCTTTTTTATTATAGGCATTTTTTGCCTCTTTTAAATAGTAAAAATCTAAGATAGAAGCATGAGATGTGAAGTTTGGAGTAGTAATTAAAAGTAAAGAGAGTAGAGGGATATATTTTTGTATTTTTGTAAGTGACGCTATTAAAATAATAAATGCTACAATCAGAGGATAATAGTATAGCTCTCTGTAGCTTATTATATCAGTTTGTATTTTTTTATTATTGTTCTGTAATTCTAAAACTCTTTCGTATATTTTACTGCTTAAATCTTCATTTTCACTATTAAGTTCATAGTAAAATCCTCCGCTTAAATGTGCCAAATCTCTTAGTATTGGGTTTATTCTTGAAATAACCAAGTGGTTGTTTTCATCTTTGATTTGTGTATTGTCATGTTTAAGAGTAGTCCCTTTTTTTGAAGAGACAGCTACTACATTGATTGATATTGCTGCCTGTTTTGCAACATTTAAAAGTTTTTTTATATTTTTTTCATCACCGCCATCAGTAAAAATGATTAGATTTTTTTTATCCTGATTTAGTTTTGAGATAGCATTTAAGAGTAAAGCTAAAGAAGTGCCTTTTGTCATTATATATTTTGGTGCTAAAGAGTTAAGAGCATTTATCGCTATTGCTGTATCTGTAGTTGGAGGACAAATAAGCAGGGGAGTAGTCGTAAATGCGAATATTGCATATCTGTTTTTAGTGTCAATATTGAGTAAAGAGATAATATTTTTTTTTGCAACTTCGTATCGTGATGGCTTCAAATCATCTGCGCTCATTGAGTATGAAGCATCAATAGCTACTATATACTCATTAGCATCAAACTTCTGTTTAGAGAGCTCATTTTCAAAAGCAGGACGGCTAAGTGCAATAGTTAGAAAAATCAAAACTAATACAAGCATTCTATTCTGTTTTTGATAAGCTGTGCCAATATTTGAAAAATCTCTATCGGGTACTTTTTCAAAAAGCAGTAACTCCTTAAAAAGAAACAAAAGAGGTATTAGAAGGGCTATTGCCCATGGATTAAGCAGTGTCATACTAATCTCCTCTTGCGCTTTACTAAGATGTAGATAAGAAGTGCTATGGCTACAAAAAGAGGAATATCAAATAGTAGATTTTTATGTAGATAGTGCTCTGAACGTATAGGACTTGGTTCAAGAGAGTCAATCTCATCATAAACATCTTTTAATTCATCTGAATTTTCTGCCTGAAAAAATGCTCCATTGGAGTCTTTAGCTATTTTATTTAATAGATTTTTGTCAAATTCACTACTTTTACCTATACCTATTGTGTATATTTTTATCTTTTTCTTTTTAGCTAAAAGTACTGCCTCTTTAACTGAAAACTCTCCGCTGTTTTGGTAGCCGTCACTAAGCAGTATCATCACTTTTTTTTCAGCAGTTCCATGTTCTAAAACTCTTATACCTTGAGCTAAACCATCGCCTATGGCAGTGTTGTCTCCAGCAATACCTACATCAAGAAACTCTAAAACGTAGTTTAGGCTTTTTCTGTCATAAGTAAGAGGTGCAGTTGCAAAGGCAAATGTTCCAAAAACAACTACACCGAGATTATCATCAAAACGATTGAGGATGAAGTTATTTAATATTTTGCGAACTTCATCAAATTTTCTATTTTCTATTTCTTCGTTATTGTAGCCACTCTCAGCCATTGAACCGCTGCTATCTAGAACTATGACTAAATCTCTGCCCTTTCTATGATTCGGTGATTTTTGCTCATAAGTTATCGGTGAGGCGAGTGCTGTTATTATAGAGGCGATTACAATGGAAAATAGGAGTTTATCCCTATTTAGCCATCGCGTAAATTTAGTAAATAGTTGTAGGTGTACAAAGTAATTTCTTGGCGGGCTAAAAGGGCACAAATATATACAGATAATTGATAATAGTAAAATAAACAGAGCAGGGTATTCAAATTCAAAGTACATGGTATAATTGTACAATGAGAGTCATAAATATTAGATTTATTTTACTTTGTATTTTTACAATATCTTCTCTTTTTGCCGGTGATGCAAAATATAATCGTGGTGAGATGCTTTTTTTTTCTAAAGGTTGCAATGGCTGCCATGGAGCATCAGCGGAGGGTGGTGGAGTCAATCCTCGTTTAGCAGGTAAAAAAAAGAGTTATTTGATAAATAAATTGAGATATTTCAGAAAAGGAAAGGTTGGCTCACAAACACAAGAGATGATGGTACAGTTTACTCTAAAACTTAGTGATAAAGATATAGATGATTTAGCTACATTTTTCTCAGAACATAAGCAGAGTGATGTTGATGATATCTCTAATGAACTTCTTGGTGGTTTCGGCTCATAACTCATAGCAGGTTCAGATGCCGGCCCACCACATTCTAAGCCATAAACCAAATGTGCTTGTATATCCGACATCACTAAATATTACATCGCCGTTTTTATCATAAATAATAGTAGTTGGAAAGACTGAAACACCATATTTTTGGCTTATTGAACCACTCTTGTCATTAAGAACATTAAAGTTTAAACTACGACTTTTAAGATACTCCTTCAGCTCACTATCCTTGCCTGAGTTAATAGCAATTGTTAAGACTTCAAAGTGCTCAGATATTGTTTGAATGTTAGAAGCCTCAGCCTTGCATATAGGACACCAGGTAGCCCAAAAATGTATAAGGGTAGGTCTGTTTTTTTTGAGGGTGTATGGAACACTGTTAATAAGCGTAATATTTTCTAATTGTAGTGACTCTTTATTCAAGTCACTACTTCTATATAAGCTTATAGCATTGGCAAAAATAGTCATTACTAGAAAAAAGAGAGCTATCTCTTTTATATATTTTTTAACTCTATCTTTCATCTGAATCCATTGTCTTTACATGTTTAATAGTTTTAGAGCGATATCTGTACTAAATCATTATGCTTCTTATCATAAAAAAGAGTACCCCGGCAAGTATTGCCGCTGAAGGGACAGTAATAATCCAGGCAAGAACAATTTTTTTAATAGCATCTCTTTTTACATATTGAACTTTTTTTATTCTTTTGATATCTTTCTTAGTGGCTTTTATGATCTTTTTTTCATTCGCAATTAGTTTATATAGCGCAACTACTCTATCGTAATCATCTTGTGTTTTTTCATCTTTTTCTTCTAATACTTTAAGCTCAGACGTATATGCATCTTGATTCTCTTTTTCATCATGAATAATAAGTTCATCATCTTCAATTGTATGTGTGTCATCTTCTATATTTAACCACTCTCTTAAGAATCCAACACCAAATACACCACCGATAGCAATATGAGTTGAACTAACAGGAAGTCCGAGTTGTGAGGCTATAATAACTGTTATTGAGGCTGCCATAGCAATAGAGAATGCTCTTATTTGATTTAGCTCTGTAATTTCACTACCTACAGTTTTAATAAGCTTCGGACCATATAGAGTAAGACCAAGAGCAATACCCAATGCTCCAACACCCATGACCCATAGGGGTATAGAGGCTTTAGATGACACTCCTCCACTTATAACTGCATCATTAATTGCAGCTAATGGTCCTATAGCATTTGCGACATCATTAGCTCCATGTGCAAAACTAAGCAGGGCTGCTGCGAATATAAGAGGAATTGTAAAAAGTGCGTTAACTGACTCTTTAGAGTTTTCAAGAGTCTTTGTTTTAGAGCTAACCCTTGCCTTAACAAGTGTATAAACTATAATAGCTGCTATTAGACCAAGTGTTAGTGCAATGCTAAAGCTTGGTTTTTTGGTGATTTCCATAGATATTAATGGCAGCATGTTAAGCGTTTCAACAACTTGCGGCCATACTTTTTTAAACCCTTTGAGTGTTATATAGGTTACAAAAGCCCATGACATAATAGCAACAAAAATAGGCACATAAGTCTTGGCAGCTTTAACTTTATCATCTTTAAATATTATAGATTTTTTAATAGAAAAAAGAAAAGCAGCAGCAATTATAGCACCCAAAATAGGAGAAATTACCCATGAAGCTGCAATTTTACCCATAGTCGTCCAGTTAACAATGCTAAATCCTGCAGCAGCAATCCCGGCACCCATAACACCACCGACAATAGAGTGAGTAGTAGAAACAGGAGTCCGCATCATTGTTGCAAAATTAAGCCATAATGCAGCTGAGAGCAGAGCCGCCATCATTGCCCAAATGAAAGGATCAGCATTTCCGCCAAAAGCTGAAATATCAATAATACCTTTTTTGATAGTTTTAACAACTTCACCGCCTGCGATAAGAGCACCTGCTGCTTCAAATGTAGCAGCGATAATAATAGCAGTTGTAAGTGTAAGTGCTTTTGACCCAACGGCTGGACCAACATTGTTTGCAACATCGTTAGCCCCAATATTCATTGCCATATATGCACCGATAAGTGCTGCTACAGCCAGAAACATGTTATTAGATACACCACCGTTACTTACAAAACTAAATGTCAGCACTCCAATCATAAAGAATAGGGCAAAACCTAATCTAATAAAATCGGAACCACTCTTTTTAAGTGCTTCTTTTTCAAGTTTATTCATTGTTTGGAATTCCATTAAGTGCCTTTTGTTAACTAACGTCTTGTATTTTTAGGAGTTTTATTTTTTGATATATGCTTTTATAATCTCTTGTTTTTCCAGCGGTCTGTCACCACCTCTTCTTCCTGTTGTGGCAACATTCTCAAGTTTTTTAACACTGCTCATAGATGAGGGAACTATTTCGCCGAATATTGTATGTTTTCCATTTAACCAAGGTGTAGGAACAGTTGTTATAAAAAACTGGCTACCATTTGTATATGGTCCGCTATTTGCCATGGCAAGTATTCCGGCATGAGAGAAGAGTTTATCTTTAAACTCATCTTTAAAGGGTTTGTTCCATATGCTCTCACCACCTCTTCCTGTACCGCTTGGGTCTCCGCCTTGAATCATAAAACCTTTGATTATACGGTGAAAGACTATTCCATTATAGTAGCCATTTTTTATGTGTGTCATGAAATTTTCTACGGCTAAAGGTGCTACATCCGGGAATAATTCTAGCTCAATTGCTCCTTGAGTAGTCTCCAAAACAACATGAGGGTTATTGCTCTTGGCACTTAAATTAACTGATAACAACAGTAGTAGTGCAAGTGTGATTTTTTTCATTTTTTCTCCAGTAGATATAATAGTAGCATTGTACCTATTTTTAATAAAATTTATAGTTTTGTGCATAGTTTTTATTGATAAATTAAGGTTTTTAAGAACTTTATATACAACTATAGTCTCTGTTAAACTCTGCACAATAGGTGCAGGAGTTTTTGATTGTATTTTAAATCTATTTTTGTTTAATAAACTTCAAGTACAACAGTGGTAATACGATTAAGGTCAGTAATGTTGAGCTGATTAAACCGTTAATAACTACAATTGCAAGTGGTTTCTGAATTTCAGAGCCAGGTCCTGTAGCAAAAAGCAGTGGTATCAGACCAAGTGCAGCGATTGTTGCTGTCATAAGGACTGGACGAAATCTTTTTATGGAACCTTCACGTACAGCATCTATAGTTTTGTAGCCATTTAGAACCAGATAGTTAAAATAGTTGACTAAAACTACTCCGTTAAGTACAGCAATACCAAGTAGTGCTATAAACCCGACTGAGGCCGGAACCGAAAGGTACTCCCCGCTAAAATATAGTCCGGCAAAACCTCCTATTAGAGCTAATGGCACATTTATTAAAACAAGTGTAGCCTGTATTAATGAGTTAAATGAGATAAAAAGAAGAATAAAGATTAAAAAAAGTGCAACTGGTACTATTATCATCAGCTTATTAGCAGCACGCTGCTGATTTTCGAACTCTCCCCCATAGGTCACATAATAACCGGCAGGAAGTTTGACTTTTTTCTCAATCTGTTTTTTTGCTTCCTCTACAAAACTGACTAAATCACGACCCTCTACATTACTCTGTACAACAGTCTTGCGATAACCATTTTCATGCTCTATCTGCACAGGTCCGGTAGTCTCTTTGAATGTTACAAAGTTAATAAGAGGGACACTTCTGCCATCGGGTAAAACATAATAAAGTTTTTTAAGTGAGTGAAGGGAGTTGTTTAGAACATCTTCACCTTTGACCATCAAGTTTATTCTGCGCATTCCCTCTTGGACAATACCGACTTTTACACCTGTAATCATAGACTTCATAAAGGTAGCAACATCGCGCTCAGTTAATCCATAATAGCCTAGTTCTTGCTGGTTAAAGTTAATTTCAAAGTAGGCAATTCCTTCATTACTTTTTTTATACACGTCACTATTTCCGGGAATCTGTTCAAGAATCTTTTTAATATCTTCTGCAATGCGTTCAAGTTCATTATGATCACTGCCAAAAATATCTATAGCAAGATCTCCACGGACACCGGTCAACATCTCAGATACACGCATCTCTATGGGTTGTGTAAAAACGTATTCTATTCCAACTAAGCTATCAAGAGAGGCTCTAATTTGATTCTTTACCCACTCTTTTGAGTGAACCCGCCACTCCTCTATTGGTTTTAGTATAAAAAATGTATCGGTATCGTTTAGGCTCATAGGGTCAAGTCCTAATTCATCAGTACCGGTACGTGCAATAATGGCTTTAATTTCGGGTACATCAGCCATAAGCTTAGTCTGAATCTTTTTGTTTAAATCTACGCTCTCTTCAAGGCTGATAGAGGGTAATGATTCTATCATAGCAATCAAGGTCCCCTCATCCATAGTAGGCATAAATGCCTTTCCTGTTTTTGAAGCGAGATAGAGTGAAGCTCCAAATAGCAGTATAACCGTCATAAATACTGCCGTTGTATGCCTGATTGCAAAATCAAGTGACGGCGTATATAACTTCAGTAAAGTTCGTATTAATAATGACTCTTTATCCGGACGTATTTTCATAATAAATGAACTCAGAACAGGAATAAGCGTAAGTGCTAATATAAGTGAACTAAAAAGAGCGAACACAATACTCAGGGCTACAGGTTTAAAGAGTTTCCCTTCTAAACCCTCAAGCGTTAACAGAGGCATAAAAACAATTATTATAATAAGAACACCGGTAACGATAGAGGGTGCCATCTCAACCGCTGCCATGTAAATTATTTGTATTTTAGTTTGTTGTTTGTGCTTTGTATTGCCAAGTTCCGATGTGATATGTTCAACCATAACAACAGCAGAATCAACTAATATTCCAATAGCAATGGCCAGTCCACCCAAACTCATCAGGTTGGCACTGAGTTCAAAATAGTCCATTGCGATAAAACTCATCAATAGTGCAAATGGCAAAATAAGGGCAACACTCATGGCAGAAGCAAAATTTCCAAGCATTAATAAAAGTACAATAATAATAAGTACACCTGCTTGCATTAATGACTCTTTAACGCTGTCTGTTGCAAGATTTACCAGGGTAGAGCGGTCGTAAAATATATCAATTTTAGTTCCTTTGGGAAGCATACCCTGCAGCTTAAAGAGTTCATCTTTGACTCCCTTTAGCACAATCGATGTATTACTTCCCTTTAATCCGAGCACTAAACCTTGAACAGACTCACCCTCTCCATTTTTTGAAGAGAACCCGGCACGCGTCAGATAACCGACATGTACCATGGCAACATCATTAATATTAATAACTTTGCCATTAACTACGGAAATACTTAGTTTACCAATATCTTTAATATCATTAATTCTGCCGGCACTACGGACGATAATACTTTCAACTCCCTGAGTGACACGTCCTGCACCATCATTGAGATTATTTTTCTCAAGGGTGTCAGTTATCTGATTTAGAGTAATTCCATAGGTACGCATAGCTTCGATATTTGGTGTGACTTCATATGTTTTGACCTTGCCGCCAAGGGCATTTACTTCAGCAACACCGGAAACTGAACGAATTTTCGGCGCTATAATCCAATCTAAAATAGAGCGTTTTTCCGTAAGACTAAGAGTGTCAGATTCGATAGTAAACATTAAAATTTCACTCAGAGGCGTACTAATAGGGGCAAGACCTCCCTCTAAATTTCCGGGCAGTTCATCACTAATTGCATTTAAGCGTTCATTTACCTGCTGTCGTGCCCAGTATATGTCTGTTCCCTCTTCAAAGTCAATGGAGACATCACATATGCCATATTTAGAGGTAGAACGCATTATAGTCTGGTGCGGAATTCCAAGCATCTCCATCTCCACGGGGATTACAATACGTGACTCCACTTCATCTGGTGTCATACCACTTGATTTCATTATAATTTTCACCTGTGTAGGCGATATATCAGGGAAGGCATCAACAGGAAGACTGTTATATGACTTTATACCAAAGCCCAATATAGCAAGGGCTAAGAGAGAGACAAAAAGTCTTTGGGAGAGGGTAAAGGATATTAATTTATCCATTACTCAGCCTCTTTAAGCATATTTTGAAGTATACTTGTTGAACTTATGGCAATGGATCCATTCAAGGCTGTATTATAATCTAGATAAGATGATTCATCATTTTCAGCAATCACATTTACTTTCACCGCATTATATGCATGCCCTTTTTTAATAAATACTATACTGCGGTTTCCATCTTGTACTACAGCTTTTTTATTTACAATAAAAGCTTTTCCTTTAACCCTAATCTTAGCCTTAGTTCTTAGCCCAGCTAAAAGTTTTGCTTCTGCAGGTAAAGAAAAACGAACGTATCTGGTTTGATTATGAGGATTTATTACAGGTGATATATCTAGTACCTTGGATAATATATCATTACCGTTTATTGTAAAAACAAGCTCTTGAGATGGACTTAGTTTACTTGCAACCCTCTGTGGCAAATCACTCTCTAACCAATCATCACCATCAACTTTTATAACAAAAAGAGCACTTGATGGAGATACACTTTTTCCTGGTTGTATATTAACTTGAAGAAGAGTTCCTTGGACCGGAGATAGTAATTCTAGATTTGGTAATATTACCAAATCTCTATAAAGTTTTTTCATCATACTATCACTGGCTCCGTATGCCTTAAGCAGTGTTTTCGATGCAGAGAGTTTTATTTTATCTGTTTTTAATTCTGCATTTGCAATAAGGCACTCTTTTTGAGCAATAATTTCCTCTTTACAGAGTTTTGCTTTGTGTTTAGTCAAATGTTCATGATGCATCATCTCTATAGTGTTTGCAATTGCTTTTCTTTGTGCTTCAATCCACTCAGTTGCCGTTAAGAGAGCCAAGGACTCTCCTTTAGTAACTTTTTCAAAATTTACTTTGTGTAGTTGTATAATTTGAGCCTCATAAGGAACAGAGAGTGTATGTAAAAGTTTTGGCGGTATGGTCACTGTTGTTACATATTCACCTAAAGGTATATAAGAAACCTCTTTGCCCTTAACTGTTTTTATTTGCCAATTCTTCTCCTCTTCTGCGGTTAAAGTGATTTGTGCTAAAAGAGATACACTTAAGAGTAGTTGTAAAAGTATGAATTTTTTCATAATGAATCCTTTATTTCTAAAACACTATATAGTTGAAATAGTGTCTTGTAATAGTTTTTATAATGTTGAATAAGATCTTTCTTGTATTTCCACATTTCACGCTGGCTTAATAGGTACTCAATAGCCGAGTTTTCGCCTAAATGGTATCCTCTTTTAATAAGAGGCATTAACTCATCTTCGTATCGTTTTAACATAGATGTGACTAATCTTATATCTTGAGAATTTTGTAGTAATTGTTTTTTTAACAATTTAATTTTAGAGGCTCTTTTGAGTCTTAAGCCCTCTTTTTCATATTCAAAAGCACTTTTTTTATGTAGGGCTACTGCACGATTTTCTCTGTTGAGGGAAGTTGTGAAATTTAATGGGACAGATAGACCGACAATATACCTCTTTGTACCGATTTCATCATCATATGATGCGGATAGCGTAAAGGAGTCAAAAAGTGCATTGTATCTACTAAAATCACTCTCTACACTCTTAATCTTCTTATTTAGTGAGCGCTCCTGCAATGACTCTTGTGTATTATTTAAAAGTAACTCGTCTGTAACTGCATAAGTGTCTTTGCATGAGAGCATTTTCCCTTCAAAGTATGGTAAAAGTATATTAGACTGTAGATTGTCACGAGAAGTTTTTTCTTCACTCTCATAATGTTTATATTCACTCTGAAGCCGATCTAATTCTATTTGTAGCTGTATTAGTTCTTTTTTGGATATTTCTCCATATTTATATGCTTTTTCTTTTTTAGTATATAAGTTTTTAAAAGCAAGATAAGATGTTTTATACTGCTTAATTATTCTTTTATCCAAACAGTTAATATGATAAAGAAGACGTATATTATTTTCTAAAATTAAAAAATCATGTTTTAATTTTAATATTTCTGCATCATTTTGATAAGCAGTAGATTTTATTATACTCCTCTTAACACTCGGATTAAGAATCTTTTGTTGAACCTTAACACTATATTCGTATTGAGATTTGCCTAGATTTGGCTTGGCACTAGTGGCTTGTGTTGATAACTGTAGTGGTTTGCTTGCCGATTTTACTCTGTTCTCTGCGCTGTAGGCATACTCATAGGCTTGAATAGATTTTGCCATGGGGTGTTCATATTTGAGTTTTTGTAATATCTCATTCAAATTAACTGTTGAAGCAAAAGCCATAAACGGAATTGCCAGTAAAATATAAATTTTCATAATAACCTTTTTTGCGTAGTCATGTATTTAGTTGCATTTTTCATACATGTAGCTATCTATATTGTATTGTTTATTTTAGATTGTAATATTTGTTTTAAGGAGTTGCTTATGCGATAGGGGGTTTGAAGAAGTTAAAGTATTTCCACGAAAGTGGTACACTTTGGTATACGAAATGAGTCTGCTCGCCCTCTATAGTTGGAATAGAGATTAGCTTTGCCGGAATTATATACGTCATATGGAATTCAAAATGCATGTTATATATATTTATATCTACATTTGAAGTAGGAGCTGAAAGTTCACAGACATACCCCGCAACAGAGTGTTGATGATTATCCAATATATTAAAGGCATAGTCATGTAAAAATGAGAAGCTCATTGCAATCAATAATAGTAATGACCATATTTTCTTTGTTTTCATATAGTAATTATATCAAATAAATTATGTATATTATTAAAGAGAGATTTTAGTTCAAGATAGTAAATTATATAAAAGGAAAGAAAAATTAAATTCATTATCAATTAAATTAAAGACTGCCTATAGAAATTTTAGAGGAACAGGTTGGTAGTAGTTATGGTAAATGAGTGATTTGATAGAGAATCTGTCGTAAAGATTTACGACAGATTTAAGGTTTTATTTACCGGCTGCAACGCGATCTTTAAGACCTTTTCCAGCTTTGAACTTAGGAACCATTTTATCCTGAGTAGTATAAGTCTTGTTAGTACCAGGAACCTTACCGCTTTTACCTTTTTGAAGCGTAGCGCTAAAGCTTCCAAATCCTACAAGAGATACATCTTCTTTTTTTACTAAAGCTGATGTTACAGCCTCTGTAAATGCTTTGATAGCTGCTTCAGCTTCAACTTTAGTTTTGTAATTCCCACTTGCTTGTACTAGTTCAACGAATTGAGCTTTATTCATAAATCTACCCTTGAATTTATAAAGATTTTCCGAAACTACCATGACTGCGAAACAAAATTTCACTCTCAAGTAATTCAGCTATAGACACTTTATAGTTTATTTGCTTAAATTTTTCTTCTTTTTATCAAAATATGATAAAAAATGTGATGTTTTCCTTTTTTTTATGCCGAAGCTTGCACGTTTTAGTAGTTTTGATAGTGCCATACTAATATCGCTTGCTATAATTAAAGACGATAACTCTTTGAGTTTCTTATACTTACTATTATTGCTATGTATAGATAAAAACACATCCTCTAAACCATCTCTCTCTTGCTTTGTTAGTGCACTCATCAATTTAATCCTCAAGCTTATTGATTTTTCTTACAGCTCTAATAATCTCTTCATCTTCTAATTGACCTAACATTCTCATGACTGTTGATGCAGCTTGTGGTTTTGCTCGTCCAAGCTTCCAGTCCTGATATGTACGCATAGCAATCCCAAGTGAATTAGCCATATCTTTAAGAGATATTTTTTTTCCGTTATTTTGGGACTCTAAAGAGTTATGAAGAATATTAAACAGATCATTAATTTGCATGAAAAAAGTATACGAAATAAATACTTAAATATACATTTAATTAATACATATATACATAAAATATATTTATATATTCTATTTATAGTGTGTATAACAGTATTTAATTTATTAAAAATAATATAAACACAATATTATATACGGTATTCCGTATTAATATTATATTGTAAAATCTCTTCTAAAGAGAGAAAAAATTGTTTTATTAAAGAGAAAGGGTAATAAGGGGGAGTGTATTAAGCCTCTATAGAGACTTTTTTATTTGTTGGATGTAGTGTAAAGGAGTCATCGGTTTCTATTAAATAAAAAGGCTCATAAGACCTTGCATCTGTTTTAAATGTAAGCTCATGATCTTCGTCTATTGTAAATGTAATTGTGTTTAGTCCTCTTAATGGCTCTGCAATAGTGATTTTTGCACTTTTGACGGCATTTATAATTTTATTTTGCTTGGCTACTAGGTCTTTGATTTTTTCTTTTATAGTAGGAACTTTCTCGAGAGAGTGTTTTAAAGCACCCTCTAATGTATATTTCAACTCTTCTATCTCTTTTGTTATGAAGTTGAATCTACTGTTCAATGTGGGTATCTTTTTATAATTAATCATAAATATATTGTCTTCACCGCTAACTCTCTGAATAGTTATACTGTTAGATGCATAAACCTTCAGGTTATTCTTGACATGTCCTAAGGTTACATTCTCAGCATATATAGTACCGCCAAGGGAGTTTTCAATATCAACATTGGTTGCGTGAACTTCTCCACCTTCGAGCAGTTTTATTTTAGCACTGTGACACCTTAATTTGCCTTTATGCCTATTTATCTCGGCAAATTTAGACTCCTGCAGTGAATCCTGATGTGTAGCACCGTCAATAGTAAGGTTAACAGCTTTGAGGGTTGATTTAGCACCAATATGCCCAGTTATATGAATAGTCTCTGATATAAGTTCTACACCCTCTCCCAGACTATCCAGTGAAGAGTCCTGTTGAGCGATTACGACTTCTATTTTGTTGGCTTCGTCTTTTGAAACAGTCTCTTGAATACGAGAGAGCTGTTTCATCTTTAGTTTGTTATCTATGTAAAAATTATCTTTACTAAAATGAACATACCCTTTTATCTTACTTCTGTATAGTTTCTTTTCATTGTCTTCTACTATTTGAATAGTCTTTTTATCCACATAGCACTCTAAATCATCCTGATTGCTTGAGTAAGTATTGTCGACTATATTTCCAAACGCATCTAAACCGCTTTTTCCAAAAAGAGGTTTTATAAACTTAACTAACAGCTCACCCTCTTCAACTTCAATTACCTGATACTTTGACTCTTTTTTTAAAAAATACATAATTAGTTGACTGTTTCTTGCAATTTCAGGTGCAATACCGCTAAAAAGCGGAAGTTTTACCTTTTTAGTGAATTTTTCCTTATATAGATATTTTGTAAATGCCTTTAGTTTCTCTTTCATTCTCTCATCAAAAATAAGTGTTAATATACTGTTTTTGGCTTTTATATTATTTAGCTCTTTTAGTAGAAGTAGATATATCTCTTTAGGTTTATGCTTTTTATATGGAATATCTGAATCTGGATGTAAAATAATATAGGGCTCAATATTGTTCTCTGAATAGTTGATATCATACTTTAGTTTGATAATAGGCTCGGAATCATCTTTTATAGTTATTGTATATAGTTGTTGAAACTGCACATGTTCATTGATGATTTTGTCAGGATCATTATAGTAGTTTAATGGATCATCTACATATAGTTTAAAGTCATCATCAGCGGTTGTTTTTATATAGGTGTTTACACTCTTTAGTTTAAAGTGCAGATTTGCTATTGAGAGCTCATTCTCAGTAGCAAACTTACCTATAGCAGAGTTGATGTTTTTGGTTTCTATTATTTTACTAAGCAAGTAAGTCACTATAATCATATTTTGAAAAGTCTAAATATAATTTTCCATTTTGATTAATTATTCTTATGTCACTGTCATAAACATCCAAAAATCTATTTTTAATAGATCTTCTTTTGGAGGCTTTAATCCCAAGTGACTTAAGGTACTCTTTTAACTCTACTATTTGTGAATCATAGACTAGCTCTGACTCATTATTATATTTAAAACTCTCTATTTCAGGGACTCTGGTCTGTTCCCTCTCTAGTGATATTTTATTGTTTATAAGTTCTAAGATATTTTTTAACTGCTGATCTTTAGAGCTATAAACCTCTTCTATTTTATCTCTCTCATCACGAAGCATTTGCTCTTTGTCATCAATGAGCTTATCTATCTTAGCTTCTAATTGGACAATTTTTTCTTTGAGGAAGTTATTCTCTTTTTGATATAGTGCTAAAACAGTTGCTACTGTTGTTTTGGGTCTTATTATTTGGCTTTGTGTTTGAGTCGTAATCTTTTTTTCTTCATTGATTTCGCCTCTTTTATCTCTGTTTATAGAGCTTCTTGTCACTATAATAAATGTTTCTCCGTTTTCAATAATATAGTTTAATTTTTTCGCTTTTATTTTTGAATGAATCATCTCTTTGGACATTTTGAAGTGTTTGCAATATTCATCTACTGTTAGTCTCAATTGGAATTCCTGATTATTTTTTTAATATTTTATCATAATAAAGTTTTTATAAAAGTTATTTTAAATGAAGCCTATAATATAATTACAGAAATAATTTATAAAAAGAGTTTAATAATGGGTATTTTAGATATTGTAAAACCAGGGGTACTGTTTGGTGATGATGTACAAAAAGTTTATCAACATGCAAAAGAGACAGGCTTTGCTATTCCTGCAGTTAACGTAGTAGGAACAGATTCCATAAATGCAATACTAGAGGCAGCTGCAAAGGTAAAATCTCCGGTAATTATTCAGTTTAGTAATGGCGGAGCATCATATTATGCAGGAAAAGGTTTGAGCAATGAAAATGAAAAGGCAGCAACTGTTGGTGCCGTTTCCGGTGCAATTCATATTCATATGATGGCAGAGAGTTATGGAGTGCCTGTAATACTTCATACAGATCATGCTTCTAAGAAATTACTTCCTTGGATAGATGCGCTTCTTGAGGCTGGTGAGGACTACTTTAAGACGAATGGTAAACCTTTATACTCTTCTCACATGTTAGATTTATCAGAAGAGACTTTACAAGAGAATGTTGCTATTTGTAAAAACTACCTAAAGAGAATGAGCAAGATAGGTATGAGTATAGAGATAGAACTTGGTGTAACTGGTGGAGAAGAGGATGGAGTTGATAACACAAATATTGATAACTCACTGCTTTATACGCAACCTGAAGATGTGGCTTATGCATACAAGGAGTTAAGTGAAGTCTCCTCGCATTTTACAATTGCCGCATCATTTGGTAATGTTCATGGTGTATATAAACCCGGAAATGTCACTCTTACTCCAAAAATTCTAGATAATTCTCAAAAATATATTCAAGATAGGTTTAATACAGGCGAGAAGCCGGTTAACTTTGTTTTTCATGGCGGTTCAGGTTCACAGCCGAGTGAAATAAGCGAAGCTATCAGCTATGGCGTTATTAAAATGAATATCGACACAGATACTCAGTGGGCAACCTGGATTGGTGTAAAAGATTATTATGAACAAAACAGAGATTATCTTCAAGCTCAAATTGGAAACCCAGACGGTGATGAGAAACCAAATAAGGGTTATTATGACCCAAGAAAATGGTTGAGAAGCGGACAAAAAACTCTTATAGCCAGAGTCGAAGAGGCTTACAATAATTTAAGCGCTATAGGTAGAAACTAAGTATCTTAATATTGATTTTCATCTGTTTTTTATAGAGTGTTATGGAAAATAGGCGGAAATTTTTTTGCCTTGTTTAAACTATTTATTTCCCCAATTAGGTGCTGTTTTTAACATCTTTTGAACTTTCTTTAATTCCTTAGCATAATTTCTGCATATACTATCATCTACAATTACAATTGATGCACTCTGTAGTAATTGCTATATAAATATCTCAGTGTTACAAATCTTTGCACATATGCCATTTTATATCCCAAATAGTGTTAATAAATAAACAATTAAACAAAATATAATTATTATTAACCTATGTCGTAGCGGATATGTGACTTATTGTTTAGAATCACATCGATGCTAAATTAAAGGAGATAGAAATGGGTACACCACTAAGTAAACTGGTTGAAAACAAGCCTTTATGGTTCAAAACAGATATAGAAAAATTAGCAAAGAATGATGCTAAAGTAAAGGAAGCTCTAAAAAAAGATGGGATGAGAGAGCTTTTTTTAAATGATCCAAGTAAGTTTTTGAAAGAATTAAATATTCCGTTATCTGTAAAGTCGAAAAGTCTAATGAGGAAAAACATAAGGGCTTTACAGGAGTTGCAAAAAGCGCATTACTTTGAACTTGAAGATGGGCAAATAGTTAAAGCAAATATAAGAGTTAACATAAAATAGAAAGGAGATGTTATGGCAGGAACGCAAACCGCTGGGTACGATATGGTTATTCAATTTTCAGAAGATTTTTATGAAAATATAATTGGAAGTAACTTTGACATAAATAATATTGTGCCACAAATTTTGGAGAGACTACATCTAGATGAAAGTTTGTTTAGCATTACCGTTTCTCTTGATAGACCAACAGATATTTCTCTTGAAGGTTCTGGTGAAAATCCTATTGATATTTCAGTTGATATAGGCAATAACGGTTCTATAGGTAATTTAAGAATTGTTGTAGGTGCTGTAATGATTAGATTAGATTCAGAAAAAGATGTATTGACAATAGATTTTGAAAATAGTCTTTATTATGCAAAAGCAACAGCGGTACTAATTGGAGAGCAAGATATAAAGAGTATTGTTAAATCTCTTATTAATCCAATACCGGTTATGCCAATACCTGTTGATAGAGATAGTGTTGATCCAAAAGTTGCTAATAGGGCAGATTTTAAAATCATTGATGATACATCTATAGAGAACAAGAATGTTCTTTCTACTATGTTAACCTTTGGTGGAGGCAGTCAAGGTAACCATACTCAGCTAGACAGCTTTGTAGATGATTCTGGTGCTATAGGGCTCTTTTTTGGGTGGCTATGCCGTTTAATTATTCCAAAACTTGAAGAGTCTCTAGATATGCCTTCTAATTCATTTACAAACACTGGAACAGAATGTAAATTTAGCGGAAGTATAGTAATAGATGATGATGAGGATATTTATTTAAAAAAACTATCTTTAAAGTTAGTAGATGGATATATTCAGTTTGATGCACGTGTGTCGACTGATGGCTTTTGCTATGAGGCAACAGGAGATGTCCGTGCAAAAATAAAGTTTGTTATAGAAGATGGCAGACTAAAAGTTATAGCAGAAGTTGGAGATCCTGATGTTGATTTAGATATCCCGTGGTATTGTTATATAGGTGCTGCAGTTATAGGTGCACTGACAGGTGGTGCTCTTCTTGGCATAATAGGTGCCGTTGTAGGTGTAGTATTAATCCCATTAATCACGTGGATTGTAGCTGAAATAGTAGAAGGTACTTTTGATGATATTGCAGATAGTATTAGAGACTCTGTGAACAACAACCTACCAGAAGTAGATATGCAGGCTTATGGAATTGAGATTTTATTTCAAGACGTTTTTATAGATGACGTAATTATGAAAACAAAAGCAATAATCCATGAGGCTTTTCCTATCCGGGCAGAAGGTGTTTTACGTTTACGTTTGGGGCAAGGAATAGACCTTGATAGAGGTATTGTCAGTTCAGTAGAAAATGCTTTAAATGATATAAATTGGATGGGTCATGGTGCGAATAAGTATTTAAAAACAGGATGTGAGGCAGCTATAGCTGATACTAATAGAAAAAGAATGAATAAGATAATGCATTTTCAGCTTAATGGATATGATTATAAAACTAAACAAAAAATATCACAGAGTGAGTTTGGAAGAGCAGATAGAGAACATTGGTATAGTCCTTTTTATAATTTTATAGAAAATAAAAAGGTACTGGCTGTTAGAACGAATGGAGGCAGATACTCTATGATTCAAATTGTGGAAGTAGAAGAAAATCATGGAATCCCAGTCGAAAATGAGTTTTTAGCTAAATCTGGTGATTGGGTTATGTTACGTTATAAAACATTTGAAGGGGCAATACCTAGTGTTAGGATATTTGGTAATTTTTCATGCACAAAAGTTTTAAAAGATTTAGATGAGTTATCAGTAGAGTTTATTTCTAAAAATGATTTATCAATTAGAAACCCTGTGCTTTTAACTAATACTAATGCATTAAGTAATGTTAATGCTGTCAAATTAAAACCATCATACAGGGGAGATTGGCTTGTTAAACTAGAAAATAACTCAACTGCAAAAGCTAATTTACGTGCAGTTTCAAGCGGTATAAAAGGTTCCCCTAAATATCTATGGATAGTTGGGAATCATGCTTTACAAGATAACACAAATGGCATAGTTAATATAGATGGTGAAGATATTGAGTATGAAGTTAAGTTTGACAAGCTTATTTTATCGGTTAAAAACAGAGCAAAGATTGAAGTTCTCGTCAATGTTAATGTTATAGATGATCATGGTTGCTCTGTAAGTCAGGCTAGATGTATCACACATGATGGGAAATGTATAGTTGCGAAACGCTATATTCCTAATTGGAAAGAGTATAAACTGCTTAACAAACAAACAGCTTCTACTGTGCGTGATAGGTTTATTTTACGGAAGACTAGAACATAATTATATAGTCACATAGGAATAAATATGATTGAATATCGTGAGGTTTTGAAAGGTTTAACTCATACAGAGGTACAAGAAAACAATAAAATTGTTTTCTTGCCAAGTGGAGCGCAATCATATGAGTATAGATGGAGATTACTTAGTGATGCAAAATTCTCTATACATATAGCTACTTTTTCTATGATGGATGATGAAACAACCGATAAATTAGAATCGATTTTACACAAAAAGCTAAAAGAGGGTGTTAAAGTTAAAATAATCTTGGATGATATTGTTAATCGCACTACATTTGTTGGTAAGAGAATTGATAGACTGGCTGAATCAGGTGCTCTTATTCATCAATACAATGGATTGTTTGATGAGTGGTTTCCACTTCCCAAAAGACATCCTTTTAAGCATATTGTTAGAATTGCAAAATTAAAATTAAAGAGACATTATCATGAAAAATATATGATAGTTGATGGTGCAGATCTTATACTTGGGGGGATAAATTGGGGCGACAAATATGCTTATGGCGGTATAAAATCTTTTGCTTGGCGCGATACAGATGTTTACTTAAAAGGTGCTGTTGTTGGTGATGTGCAGATGCAGTTTCTTAAGGATTTTACACGCTACAATGCATGGAACAATAGGGATGAGTCTCAACCTGACTTATATACAGATTTTGTGAAAGTTTCTCATTCTCCTAGTGATGCTTATATACGTGAGAAGTATAGTCAGGACTTTTTTCCTCCAAAAAAAGAAGGTAGTGTCAGTATACAGTATATCGCACATAAACCATATGATGATAATGAACTTGTGCTGACTAATGTCTTTTTATCTCTAATAAAAAATGCTAAAAAATCTATCTATTGGGGTTGTCATGGTATTCGTCCACCAAGAATTATAGGAGAATATCTGGCAGATGCTGTTAGTCGTGGTGTTGATGTATATTTGATTACTAACTCTAAAGAATCTGCTAAATCTTTGATGGTTAAAGGTTTGTTAGGATGGATGTACAATGAATGTACAAAACATTATGGTTGGCTTTTAAAAAGAGGTATAAAAATTTATGAATGGCAACTAGAAGGAGCTTTTCACTCTAAAAATTTTCTAGTTGATGAGGAACTTGCCTCTATAGGTTCTTATAATATCGCAAGAGGCTCTACATATCATCACTCAGAAAGTAATATTTTAGTTTATGACAAAGAATTCGCTAAAGAGGTAAAAGAGCAGTTTGAAATTGATTTTGAAGATTGTAAAGAAATTTTATTTGAAGAGACTGCTTCAAGTTTACCAATGGAGGATGCTTTTGAGAGACCACTGCATGAGCGAGATCTTATGATTAATCCTAAGTTTATTTTACCGCATATGCGAGAAGAGCTTAACAAGAAAACATATACGAGGATTTTAACATGAGTATATTTACAAAAATATACAATACTTTTTTAAAAATATTTGGTGATATTAAAGTCTATAAGTATCCTTTTTTTATTTTGTATGATCCCGGCAGTTATCTGATTAAGGGTGATGAAGTTAGAGAAATTATGAATAAAGTAAAACCAGGTGATATTGTTGTGCGAGGCTATAAAAACTATCTTGACGGATATTTTATTCCTGGTTTTTTCTCTCATGTTGGGCTATATCTAGGTAGTGTTCCAAATACAGAAAAAATCAGTTTGCTTCCATATTTTAATAAACAATTTTATGCAGAAGGTGAACAGATTGTTGCACACTCTATGGCGGAAGGTGTTTTTATGGAAGATTTATTAAATTTTTGTCGTTGTGATTATTTGGTAGTTTTACGCATTAATGAGATAGGTCAAAATGAAATAGACAATATTTATTTATCGGCATTAAGCAAATTAGGTACACCGTATGATTATCAATTTGATTTTTCAACTTTTCATAATCTTTCATGTACTGAGTTTGTTTATTTATGTATGCAGGAGAAATTAAAAAAAGAGGGAGTGATAATGCGTAAAAGACGGAAACCTATTTTATTAAGTCCAACACTAATACCGGATGATTTTGTAAATTCATCGTTAGAAATTGTGTTCAAAAGTAAAGGCATCTCAAACACAGTAATTGAAAAAATAAAAGAGCAATAAGTTAAAGTCTGTTTAAAAGTTGATTTAGTCTATTTTGATTAAATCTCCAGTAGTGCTGTTTATCAAAATCTTTATCATCACATACTCTTTTAAAAAGTTCTTGAGGGCTTAGCTCCTCATCACTGCTTTTTATAATTTTTTGCATTATAGATATCAACTCCTCTTGAGACTCTTTTGTAGTGTCATCATCTGCAAGTCGCCTGTTCGGTAAAAAAGCATAAATCTTCCAAATACCTACAATAAGAGCAGTAATAAAAAAAACCATCATTATAGTCGATGTACTGAAATTCATATAGTTGCACCCCTATTCATTATTGTATCATAAGAATTTTGCTAATATATCAATATGAATGATAAAGTATTTACAAAACCTATAAAGAAACAGTTTGAATTTGATGAAGAGGTTGCAGCAGTCTTTGATGACATGCTGGAGAGAAGTGTGCCGTTTTATAAGGAGTCACAGAGAGTTACTGAATTTTTTGCTCTAAAGAAGTTGGCAGATGGCGGAACTGCCTATGACTTAGGTTGCTCAACTGCCTCACTCCTTATCAATATAAGCAGAAAACTAAATAGTGAAGCAACTTTAATAGGTCTTGATAACTCAGAAGCCATGTTAAAACAAGCCAGAAGAAAATGTGAAGCTTATGGAGCAGATATAGAGCTCTTTAATGCAGATATATTGGAGTATGACTATAAAGAAGCAAACCTGTTTGTAAGTAATTATACTTTGCAGTTTATCCGTCCGCTTATTAGGGAGGAGTTGGTAAAAAAAGTAGTTAACTCATTGAACAAGGGCGGAATTTTTATATTTAGTGAAAAGGTTATAAGCCATCACCCAAAACTAAATAAAGATTTGATTGAACTCTACTACGATTTTAAAAAAGAGCAGGGTTATTCAGAGTATGAGATTATGCAAAAGAGAGAAGCTCTAGAGAATGTGTTGGTTCCGTATAGCGAAGATGAAAATATTAAAATGGCCAAAAATTGCGGGTTTTCACACTGCGAAGTAGTGTTTCGCTGGGCAAACTTTGCAACTTTTATCGCTATAAAATAAACTTATTACTGGCGTAAACTTTCAATAAACAGCCCAAAACTATTTTGTACTTTTAGCTTAGATACATAAAACTTTAGTCGCCACAGCTGAGCAAGCGGAGTAGATGGAATTACTTCCCTTTACGGGAATAATGAATATTTTTTACCAGACATTGCCCTTTGGCTTCTTCTTTTTTACACCCTTTATATAATCAAGAGCCTCTTTAGTTTTTTTATCTATAGTTTTATAGGTGATAATATCATCATCCCCACACTCTTTATGGTAGTAACCCTGAAGGTCATAATACTCTTTGCAGTCACTATAATATTTTGCAGAAATTCCATGTTTGTTAGCACATGCAGAAAATAAAAACAGTGCTGAAATAAGTAGTAAGTATTTAATCATAATCGAGATAAAGCAAGAACTAATCCAGTTTTATATTAAGCTTTGAAGCTCTCTTTAGTTTTACAAAACTCAGTTAAAAAACAGTCGTGACATGCAGGATTCTTTGCCTTGCAAATATAACGGCCAAATAGAACCATTCCTTGATGAAGTGCATGCAGATTATTTTTAAATTTTTTAACAAGTGTGGCTTCTGTTTTAAGGGCTGTCGTATCGTCGCTCAATCCTAGCCTATGTGAAACACGAAAAACATGAGTGTCAACAGCCATAAGATTTGCTCCTGTGTACTCAATCATTACTACATTTGCTGTCTTTTGTCCAACTCCGCCCAGTGTCACTAAATCCTTTTGATTCATAGGAATCTCACCACTGTATACTTCTACAACTCTTTTGGCCATAGCAAGTAGATTTTGTGCTTTATTATTGAAGAAGGAACAACTTCTGATAAGTGATTTTATATTATCAATATCTGCTTGGGCTAAAGCTTCCGGAGTAGGATACTTTTTAAATAACAGAGGAGTAATCAGATTTACTCTTTTATCTGTGCACTGTGCGGAGAGTGCGACTGCCACAACTAGCTCATAAGCATTTTTATACTCAAGTTCTGTTACTGCATCACTGTATCTGTCGATGAAGAGTTGATGAATCTCTAAAATCTCTTTTTTGTTTGCTTTTTTCATAAGTGGAATTATATACAAAATGTCTCTTGTTTAATAATCATTAGTATTAAATCACTAAAATTTTCCACCTAAATAAGGAAATATAATGAAAACAGTAACAAAACTAGTAACATCGTTGGCTCTTTTATCAACTATATCAGTAGCACAAACTCTTGTAAGTGTAAACGGCACAACAATTACTCAACAAGATGTTGATAGAGAACTTATGAATGCAACTCAAGGCAGATTCAATCAAGTTCCGGTTGAAAAACAAGCTGAGTTTAGAAAGCAGGTGTTAGAGCAGTTAGTTGCTAAAGAGTTAGTGTATGATGATGCGAAAAAGACAGGTGTACTAAACTCAAAAGATTTTAAAAACAGATATGAAGAAGTTGCTAAGAGAATTAAAAAAGAGATAGCAATTCAAGTATGGCAAAAGAGAGAAGTGGATAAGATAGTTGTCTCAGACAAAGATATGAAAACTTACTATGATAATAATCAAGAAGAGTTTAATGAAAAAAGTGCTGATGCCCGTCATATCTTAGTTAAGACAAAAGCTGAGGCAAATGAGCTTGAAAAAGAGTTAAAAGGATTGAAGGGATCTGCATTATCAGCTAAATTTGCTGAATTGGCAAAATCTAAGTCAATTGGACCAAGTGGAGCTAAGGGTGGGAAGCTTCCAACATTTTCTCCAAGAGAGATGGTTCCTGAATTCAGTAAAGAGGCGTTTAGTATGAAAGTTGGAACTGTATCGGCTCCAATAAAGACTCAGTTTGGTTATCATCTTATCTATTTAGAAGCTAGAAATACTAAAAAGACAAAATTTACAGAAGCAAAAGCCACTATTAACAATAGATTGAAATTGGAAAAAGCTAAAACTGTAATGTTAAATAAGATGAAAGAGCTTGAGAAAAAAGCAGTAATCAAATAATATATGAACCTTGAAGGAAATGCCTCTTTGGCACCTTCTGCACTCTCTAAGATAAATTTAGAGGGAAGAACTTTTTATGTTAAAAGAGATGATTTAGTAGATTCTTTTTTAGCAGGAAACAAATATCGTAAACTATATACTCTACTAAAAACCCCCTCGAGCAAACTTAACAGAATAATCTCTTATGGCGGAACTCAGTCAAATGCAATGCTTGCGATAGCACGCATGTGCCAAAAGAAAAACTGGGAGTTTGTTTACTACACTAAACCTACAGGCAAGAGACTTCAAGATGAGAGCTGTGGTAATTTTTTTCATGCAAAAAATCTTGGAATGAAACATATAGAAATAGATTATCAGTTTTATAAAGAGTTTGTCTCTACGCTCAGGTTAACAATGGACGAGAAAACTGTTGTAATTGACCAAGGTGGAGCAGTTGTCGAGGCAAAAATGGGTTTAGAGGTTCTAGCTAATGAGATACGGAATTCTAACTTGAGAGCCAAATCTTTAGCAACTCCTTCAGGTACAGGAACAACAGCCCTATTTCTAGCTCTTTATTTGCCGGAATACAAGGTATATACTGTCGCCTGTGTCGGTGATGTAGCTTATTTAAAAGAGCAGATGAGTGCACTTCATAAGATTCCGGACAATTTAATTATTTTACAATCAGAAAAAAAATATCACTTTGCAAAACCGTACCCGGAGTTCTTAGAAATACAACAAAAGTTATTAAAATGTGGTGTTGAGTTTGATCTGCTCTATTCACCAAATCTCTGGAGATGTTTATTAGAGCAGACTGATGAGGAAATTATCTATATTCATAGTGGCGGGGTGAGTGGAAATGAGACTATGCTAAAGCGATATAAAAACAAAGGTTTCAGTGTTTAGTTAATCTTTTGGTAATAGTAATTGCAGATTAATCAATGAAGGTAACACTCTCGTGTAAATCAACTCTTTTAGGCTGATATGTATTTATCTTTGCATCTTTGTCCTCATATCCTAGAACAACACTGTACAAAAGTGCTAAATCCTCAGGAACTTCTAATACCTCTGCTACAACTTTTCCAAATTCTGTAGTTGAACCTTGTGGACAGCTATCAATACCAAATTCTTGAGCCGCAAGCATAATAGTTTGCATATATGCACCACAATCAAGTAAGGCACCTTGTGCTCCATCTATATTTGCCTTGTTAGTAAAGACAAAAAATACTGTTTGTGAACCAAACCATCTGAAGTTATCATGCCACATTTTCACTCTTGTATCATTGTCCTTTCTATCTACATCCATAAGTTTGTATAGACCGGCACCGGTTACAACACGTCTTTTTTTATATGGGGCTACCCAGTTAATCGGATAATATTGGATAAATTGATCATTTTCCACACCACTATTCATTTTATTAATTATCGCATCACCTATTTTTTTTAATATACCTTTATTACTAATGGCATACGTTATCCAAGGTTGCATATTAGCTCCACTCGGAGTCATGCTTGCAGCATTTAAAATTTTCTTTTGAATATCTTTTGATACAGGTTTTTGTAAATATGCTCGTTTTGATGAACGATTAGTAATAGCTTCTAAAATTGTTGACATTTAGTATCCTATAAAAATTTTGTAATTATAATGTAACTAACCTAAAAGTTGTATGTTGATTATACGGACTAAATATACTTGACATCAATACACTCAAGTTGCTATAATATCAAACTATACAATTTAAGGAATAAATTATGAATAATATTTTTGAAAAACTAACAAATAATATGACTGAAGCCATAGAGTCATCAATATCACTGGCTCTGCACAATAAAAATCAGGAGGTAGAGCCGATACACTTTTTATGGGCACTGCTAACAAACTCAAACTCTGTATTGAATCAGATGTTTAATAAAATGAATATAGATAAAATCGCTATTGAACTTGATGTGAAAAGTTTAAGTGAAAAACTTCCAAAATCTTCAACAGTTTCAAAAGATAGTATTAGACTCTCTAAAAATTTTGTTTCCACTCTAGAGAGTGGAGCGGGATTAATGACAAAAAATGGGGATTCATTTTTAGCAGTAGATACATACATATTAGCAAATTTGAAAAATGAACCATACTCCAGCATCCTTAAGAAGTATATAGATATATCAGAACTCTCTAAAAATATAGAGAGTTCTCGTGGTGGCGCAAAAATTGATTCTCAGAGTTCTGACGAGACACTAGAGTCTTTAGAAAAATTTGGAATTGATTTAACACTTCAAGCACACGAGGGTGAGCTATCTCCTGTAATTGGCAGAGATGAAGAGATTACCCGAATGATGCAGATTTTAATTCGTAAGACTAAGAACAATCCTATGTTGTTAGGCGAACCTGGAGTTGGTAAGACAGCCTTAGTTGAGGGATTAGCACAGAGAATAAGTGACTCAAAAGTTCCAACATCACTTCAAAACAAAAAAGTAGTAGCACTGGATATGAGTGCATTAATTGCTGGTGCAAAATATAGAGGAGAGTTTGAAGATAGATTAAAAGCTGTTATTGATGAAGTAAAGCAGAGTGGTAATATAATACTTTTTATTGATGAAATCCACACTATAGTCGGGGCAGGAGCGAGTGAAGGAAGTATGGATGCAGCAAATATACTAAAGCCTGCTCTTGCTCGCGGAGAACTACACACAATAGGTGCAACAACTCTAAAAGAGTATAGAAAATATTTTGAAAAGGATACGGCACTTCAAAGACGCTTCTTACCGATTAACCTTGATGAGCCGACAGTAAATCAATCTCTGCAAATTCTTCGCGGAATAAAAGAGCGTTTAGAGACTCATCACAACGTTACGATTACAGATAGCGCATTAGTTGCAGCTGCTAAGCTTTCAGATAGATATATTGCTGATAGATTCTTGCCGGATAAAGCGATAGATCTTATTGATGAAGCGGCAGCAGAACTAAAAATGCAAATTGAATCAGAACCGCATGCGCTGAGCAGTGCAAAAATAAAAAGTTCAGAGTTACATGTAGAGCAAGAAGCACTTAAAATGGAAGATACACCCTCAAATGCCAAACGACTTGTAGAGATAACAAAAGAGTTAGCAGATGTTGATGAGAAGGTGAGAGATTTAGAGGCTCAGTTTACAAGTGAAAAAGAGGTCTTTGAGAGAATTTCAAGCATTAAGAATGATATTGAAACAAAAAGAAAAGAGGCTAATACAGCCAAAGGTTCATCAGATTTTAATCGTGCAGCAGAGATAGAGTATGGAGAGATACCAGCTCTTTTAGAAGAAGAGAAAAAGATAAATGAGAACTGGGAAAAGCTTCAAAGTGCTGGAACACTTCTCAAAAATAGTGTTGATGAAGAGGCAATAGCTTCTATAGTTTCAAGATGGACAAAGATTCCGGTGAATAAAATGCTTCAGGCTGATAAAGATAAAATCTTAAATGTTGAAGATGAGTTAAACAGAGATGTGGTTGGTCAGACAAAAGCAACTCATTCAGTAGCTCGTGCTATTAAAAGAAATAAAGCAGGTTTGTCGGATACAAACTCACCTATTGGAAGTTTCCTGTTTTTAGGACCGACAGGAGTTGGTAAAACACAAACGGCAAAGACTTTAGCAAAATTCCTCTTTGATTCTGAGGAAGCACTTATAAGAATAGATATGAGTGAATATATGGAGAAACATGCAGTCTCAAGACTTGTTGGCGCAGCTCCTGGGTACGTTGGCTATGAGGAGGGTGGACAACTAACAGAGGCAGTGAGGAGAAAGCCATACAGTGTCGTACTTTTTGATGAGGTGGAAAAGGCACATCCTGATGTTTTTAATATACTGCTGCAAGTATTAGATGACGGAAGACTCACTGATAACAAAGGCGTAACAGTTGATTTTACAAATACTATTATAATCTTAACATCAAATATCGCGAGTGATAAAATTATAAATAATCAAAACTCTGATGAACTGCAAAATATGGTTCTGAGTGAGTTAAAACAGGCATTTAAACCTGAATTCTTAAATCGTTTAGATGATATAGTGATTTTTAATGCACTGGGGCAAGATCAGATTGTAGATATTGTAGATATTTTCTTTAGAGATATTGCTACAAAAGTTGAGCAAAGAGATATAAGACTAACGCTAAGCAGTGAAGCAAAGAGTTACATAGCAGAAGCTGGATTTGATCCTGTATATGGAGCTAGACCGCTAAAACGCGCGTTATATGAGATAGTAGAAGACAGGTTAGCAGAACTTATACTCGATGGCAGTGTTACTGAAGGATCTCAGGTAGAGTTTGATATAAAAAATAGTGAGATAGAAGTAAAAATAACGTAAAGAAAAAAAGGTTATAATTTTAAGATGAAATATTTATTACTGCTAATGTTTTTTACAATATCAATCTTTGCTTGCACGGGAGACTGCTTGACCTGTCATCCTAAACTTGTACCGACAATTAATGAAGATTTAAGACATAAACCTATGCTTACATGTATTAATTGTCACTCGGCTGATCCAAATAAGATGGCTGATTGTGGAGCGGATTGTTTTGCATGTCATCCAATGTCTAAAATTAATGAAGCAAATGTTAGAGAACATGATGTAATTCAAGAGTGCAGGGATTGTCATATAGGAAAAAAAGAGAAATTATTTGACACTTCAGCATCTTTTGACCAGTCTCATACAGAATCATTAAAAGATTATTTGAGCAAGTAAAACAAATCTTAACCGCTGTTTAAGTAAAATTTATGTAACATTGCGGACTTAATTTTAAATAAGGATATGTCTATGAAAAGAACATACCAGCCTCATAATACACCGAGAAAAAGAACTCACGGTTTTAGAGCTAGAATGGCAACAAAAAATGGTCGTCGTGTAATAAACCGTCGTCGTGCCAAAGGTCGTAAAAGATTGACTGTTTAGGCAGTTTTAATACGCTGAAACAACATCGTGAGTTTCAGTATATATACAGAAAAGGAAAAGATACTCACTCAAGCAGTGTAGTGCTTTTTTTTCTTCCAGCAGAGAACACCAGTAAAGTAGGATTCACCGCTACTAAAAAAATTGGTAATGCCGTAAAAAGAAATAGAGCTAAGAGGAGACTTAGAGCACTTTTTCTTGAATACTCCCCTTCACTCAGAGATGGCACATATATATTTGTAGCCAAACAACTAATCAATGAAATTACCCATGAAAACCTGAAAAAAGATTTTAGAAAGATTTTAAAGCGCTCAAATACAATTAGGAAAGAACTTGATGCTTAGGAAATTTTTACTAAAGCTATTATGGCTTTATCAGAAATTTTTTACGCTTATTGGCTTTGGAAGTTGTAGATATTACCCCTCCTGTAGTGAATATGCAAGAATTCATTTTGAAAATAACTCCATTTCAAGTGCTTTTTACCACACTTTTACTAGAATACTCCGTTGCAATCAATTATTTGACGGTGGTATAGAGTATCCATTGCTTGATAAGCTGTCTATAAGACCCACAAAATTAGGGGTAGATTCTATAAAATATTGGTTGGTTCCAAATAAAAAAAACCGTTTTTATATCATAAAAAATTTTTCATATAAAGGGTGACCGTGTTAGACAAAATGACACCAAATCAGAGATTGATGGTAGCAGTGCTACTCTCAGTAATATTTTTCGTGGCTTATACAGCTATTTTTCCACCAGAGCAGCCAGAGTTGGCACAGACAAAACAAAACAGTAGTAAAAATTTAGAGACTTCTCAACATAAGAAAGCTTCAAATACTCCTAAAGTTTCAAATATTGAAAGTTCAGTAGGACATGAAATATCTGCACAAGAGACAATAGCTGCAAGCGATTTAAGTACTCTAGTAACTATTACAAATAGTAAATTTATTCTTAAAATAGACACTTTAGGTCGTATATCTTCAAAAGTATTACTTGAAGAAAAATTCAATTCCAAAGAGGGTGCTCATGCAGAGATGATATCCCCTCATGGTACTAAACCGCTTTTTATAAGGTTTTTAGATATTAATCTAAATGCTGAAGCTATAAAAACAGCCTACACAACTGATGTAGAAAGTGTCTCTTTAGGCGAAGAAGCACAAACTGTAACCTTGACACAAAAGCTTTCTAATTTAACCTTAACTAAAAAGATTACTTTTTATTCAGACGGACACTATGATGCAAAAGTATCATTAAGTGATAATAAAAGATATTTTATCTATTTAGGGCAGAGACCTAAAGTAAATGAGAGTGAGCAGATGATGGCAGTGGTTGGTGCCTTAGTCTATACTGATGATGAAATCCTCACTATAATTGCAGATGGTGATGCGGAAGGTAGAAAAACTTTTAACGGAGTTGAATTGACTGCAGCATTTGACCAATATACAGCTATTATTATGTATGGCTATGCAAAAGATACAAATACGATAATAGAAAGAGACAGAGACGATAATCCTATAGTTTATCTAGAAGCTTCTCCAGATATGAAATTTAGCGGGTATATAGGACCAAAAGAGTATAAAACTCTGCATAATATTACTCCTGTTTTAACGCATACAATTGAGTATGGTTGGTTTACTTTTGCTTCAGCACCACTATTCTCTCTACTATCGTGGTTGCACGGAATTTTTGGAAACTGGGGTTGGTCAATTATTGCATTAACTCTTGTGATTAGAGCTATTTTATACCCTCTTACATATAAGGGTATGGTATCTATGCAGAAGATGAAAAATATTGCACCGCAAGTTAAAGCTGTACAAGCAAAATATAAGGGTGATCCGCAACGTATGAATGCTGCTGTTATGGATCTTTACAAAAAGCATGGCGCAAATCCACTAGGGGGATGTCTTCCTATGTTATTGCAAATTCCTGTATTTTTTGCAATATACCGTGTACTTTTAAATGCTGTTGAGCTTCAAGGTGCTCCTTGGATGTTTTGGATACATGATCTCTCAAGAATGGATGCTACATATATTTTGCCTATACTTATGGGTGCTTCGATGTACTATCAGCAAAAGCTTACACCAAGTAATTTTACAGATCCTATGCAAGAGAAAGTCTTTAAGTTTTTACCAATTATTTTTACTTTCTTCTTTTTAACATTCCCTTCAGGCTTAGTCTTATACTGGTTTGTTAATAACCTTTTCTCGATTGCACAACAGTTTGTAGTTAATCAGCAGTTTAAAAATGCAAAAGATGCGGAGATAGCTGTTAGTAACCATGCTCATAAGATAGAACACAAAGAGATGGAAAAAGAGAAATTAGAAAAGAAACACTCAAAAAACTCTGCTGGAAAAAAAGATGATTAAGATTATATCAGTAACTCTTGAAGAAGCATATAAAGAAGCTGCTTCTAAATTAGAGTGTTCTGTAACTGAATTAAATATAGAGGTTGTTCAATTTCCAAGTAGTGGTTTTTTAGGACTTTTTAAAAAAACAGCTATTGTCGTTGCTGCAAAGAAAAAACAGGAGTCTAATCACTCAGAAGCAGCTCCTGCAACAAAAAAAGAACCTCAAGCAGAGATAAAAAAAGAGTTCAAAAAAGCTACAAAAAAAGAGGTGAATTCAGATAGTGTTAGTGAACCTAATCAAAGTACAAAAGTTAATAAACAAAAAGAGTTGAAACAAGGTCATAAAAAGTCTAGTAGAGCCAATAATAAATCTGAGCACAATTTACTAAATGATACAATTATGCCGGAGTCATTTGTAAGTACACAAGATGATGAAGATTATGATATGGCTGATATCAACTTCACAGCAGATTATGAAGATGATGACTCTTCTGAACCAGCTGTAAATACTTCAGCTATCGCTAAAAAAGTAGAAGAAGAGATTAATACTATTTTTGATTTAACATGTTTTGAAATTGATAAAATTGAAGTTAGTGCTTATGATGAGGAGACTCTTCTTATAGAGTTTAAAGGGGAGGATGCTGCACTGCTTATCGGCAAAGAGGGGTATAGATATAAAGCTCTATCCTACATGATCTTTAATTGGATTAATACTAAGTATCAACTGCAGCTTCGTTTAGAGATTGCAGAATTTTTGAAGAATCAAGAGGAGTCTGTAGCTAGGTATTTGGTAGGTATTTGTGAAAATGTAGATAGAGACGGTCGGGCACAGACTAAAATTCTTGACGGTGTTCTTGTTCAGATAGCACTCAAAGAACTTCGTGATAAATACCCGAATAAATATGTTGCTATACGCTCTACTCGTGATGGACTTAAGTTTATCATTATAAACGATTATCACAACTAATTCAAAACGAGTTTTTTCTTTGAAGCCCTGTTTTCAAAGAGAGGAGACTAACAGATGAACAATGATACAATCAGTGCAATAGCAACCGCTAATGGTATAGGCTCCATCGCAATTATACGTATTAGTGGTGAGAAAGCTCTAGAAATAGCAAAAAAGCTCTCACACAAAAAAGAGTTCACTCCAAGATATGCACACTTATCAAATATATATGACCTTCAAAATGAACTCATTGATGAATCTATAGTTATTTATTTTAAAGCACCATTCTCTTTTACTGCCGAAGATGTTGTAGAGATTCAATGCCACGGTGGTTTTATAGTTGCCCAGAGCATTTTAAAATCTACGCTTGCCCACGGTGCCAGACTTGCAACTGCCGGTGAGTTTAGCAAGAGAGCTTTCTTTAACGGCCGAATAGATTTGAGCGAAGCTGAAGCAATAGCACAACTTATAGAAGCAAAAAGTGAAGATGCTGCAAAAATACTGGCACAGCAGATGAAGGGTTCCCTAAAAGAGTATATAGAGAAGATCCGTGATGAGATTATCCATATACTTGCCTATTCTGAAGTCAGTATTGATTATGCAGAAGAGGATCTTCCAGAGGACTTAGTCTCACAGATTGAGTCAAAGCTAAACGAATTGAAAAAATCATTAGAATCAACTCTTCTTGCAAGTAGGGCAAGGGAAGGTCTTATGCAGGGCTTTAGAGTAGCAATTGTTGGAAAACCGAATGTTGGGAAAAGTTCACTTTTAAATTCTCTGCTTAACTATAACCGTGCAATCGTTAGTGATATTGCGGGAACTACAAGAGATACTATAGAAGAGCAGGTGAAAATAGGAACTCACTTAATCCGTATTGTCGATACAGCAGGGATAAGAGAAGCAAATGATGAGATAGAACGCATTGGAATAGAGCGTTCAATAGAGGCAATTGAACAGAGTGATATTGTTGTGGCACTTTTTGACACCTCTAGAGAAGCAGATAGCGAAGATGAGGAGATTATATCTCTGATTGGTTCACATGCCAAAGACAAACATGTTTTATATGTGAAAAATAAAGTGGATTTGGAGAATAAGTTTCTTCGTGCAGACTTAGATTTTGATATGCAGCTTAACTCTAAAAAGAGTGTAGATGAACTAATAGGAGCCTTAGAGAATATTATGAATATAGAGAATAGTTCTGATGAGATGATGCTTATATCTCATAGGCAGGTCTCTGCAGTAGAGAATAGTTTGAGAAATATTGAAGAATCTCTAGTTCCACTTCAAGACCAAGAACTTGAGATATTCTCTTTTCATCTAAATGAAGCTGTAAAAGAGATGGCTTCAATAACCAGACCTTTCGAAAATGATGAGATGCTTGATAAGATGTTCGGCAGTTTTTGTTTAGGTAAGTAGAGTTAAAACTCTATTTTAGCATTGAAAATACTTTTTTAGTGCCTTAGCGGCTAGCACCAAATATATGAGTCTTTGCTCGTATGTTTTATATAAAAGAGAAATTATGAAGTATATCGCGATAGACTTGGGTCTTAAAAGAATAGGTCTGGCATATTCAGCCCATGAAGATTTAGTAACTCCATTAAAAGCTGTTGAGCGGAAAAATCGAAATCAGGCTTCTAAGGATGTTAAAAAAGTTCTTGATGAATGGGAAGTTGATGCTGTTGTAGTTGGAATTCCTATGGGAGGAAGCAGCGAAGAAGAGATGAAGCGAAGAGTCGCTCATTTTATGAATCTAGTAGATTTTAAGGGTGAAATATTTTACCAGGATGAGAGTCACTCATCAATAGAAGCGGAGAACATGATGAAAGGTGAGATAAAGTACATTCGTGACGGACGAATTGACTCAATCTCAGCTATGATAATTCTACAGAGATACCTACACTCAATCAAAAATAAATAATCTTTTTGTCTCTTTAAGTGGCTATCGTAATTATATGGCTTGCTTATGTAGTGTTTAAACTACAGTGCCTCAAAATAACTGGCTGCAAAAGCTTCGTCATCAGTTAAGTTTCCAGCTTCATAGTGTGGGTCATTCTTAAGCATATCTTTTACTTTAGTTTGACAATAAGTGTATAAAATATCTTTTGCATGATTATTATCACTTAAAAAACCAAGTCCACTGAACTGATATGGTTCCTCTTGTTCTATACATATCATAGTGCCTTCACATTTTCCCTCTAAAACTTCTACTAATTCTCTATAGGTAATGTCAAATTCAGTAGCATGCCAACCAATGTCTTCTATCTCTTTATGTGAAAATTCAGCAACACCATCGGCTGTAGTGTCATCATAAGATGCTCTTGGAGTATTCCAACTTATAATCTCTTGCCAATTAGAAAATGCTTTTATTAATACTCTCTCATCATCTTCTACGACTTGATAATTTTTACCTAAAATAGACTCTAATGTTACATTGATTGGTGGTGTTAAAGCACTTGTTCGTGCTGGAGTATGTTGGCCCTCATAGATTAAAATTTCATTATCTGTAAATGGCTCGTAGCAAATATTTCCAGTGATATTTATGCCAAATGTATTTTGAGAATTAATTGCTTCGAGCAGCTTAGACTTATTCACGGTGATAATTTCGTTAAAAAGATTAAATTTTTTCATAAAGATTCCTCTATTTTTATTGACATTATAAAAGTTTTTGCTTTAATTGAGTATAATGCCACAAATTTTCTAGGCACTTAAGCCTATATTTATGTAAGGAAAAACAATGGCATTAAATGTATATTATGATAAAGATTGTAATACTAACTTAATCAAGGGCAAAAAAGTTGCTATGATAGGTTTTGGTTCTCAAGGTCACGCACACGCTGAAAACTTAAGAGACAGTGGTGTTGAAGTATGTATCGGTCTTCGTAAAAATGGTTCATCTTGGGCTAAGGCTGAAGCTAAAAACTTTGAAGTATTAACGGTTGCTGAGGCTACTGCCAAATCTGATCTTGTAATGATTCTTCTTCCTGATGAAAATCAAGCTGAGATTTATGCAGAAGAAATAGCTCCTAACCTAAAAGATGGTGCTACTATCGCATTTGGTCATGGTTTTAATATTCACTATGGTCGTATACATCCTGCAGCTAACATTAATGTTACTATGATTGCTCCAAAAGCCCCAGGGCATACTGTGCGTTCAGAGTTTGTTCGTGGCGGCGGTATTCCGGATTTAATCGCTGTTGGTCAAGATCCTAGTGGTCAGACTAAAGAGTTAGCTCTTTCTTATGCTTCTGCAATCGGTGGTGGTAGAACTGCAATCATTGAGACTACTTTCAAAGATGAGACAGAAACTGACCTTTTTGGAGAGCAAGCTGTTCTTTGTGGTGGTGCAACTGCACTTGTAAAAGCTGGTTTTGAAACACTGACTGAAGCTGGTTATGCTCCTGAACTTGCATATTTTGAGTGTCTACACGAACTTAAACTAATTGTAGACTTAATGTTTGAGGGTGGTATCGCTGATATGAGATACTCTATCTCAAATACTGCTGAGTACGGTGACTATGTATCTGGTAAACGTGTTATCAATGACGAATCTAAAGCTGCAATGAGAGAAATTCTTACAGAAATTCAAGATGGTAGATTTGCAAAAGACTTCATTCTTGAAGGTCAAGCAGGTTATCCTCGTATGAATGCTGAGCGTACTAATGCAAGAGCTTCTTTAATCGAGCAAACAGGTGTTAATCTTAGAGAGATGATGCCATGGATATCAGCAAATAAAATAGTAGATACATCTAAAAACTAATCTTCTTAATTCTTGGCACTCATCTTCGGATGATGTGCTCAGTCACTTACAAGTGTAAGCTCCTTCAAAAAAACATCCAAATCTAAATTCAAATAATCAAAAATCTTTACTTAATAATATTTTTTATCATTGCAACATTACATAAATATATATCACTTTTATAAGTTTTTTATGATACCATTAATCTATGAAAGAGAAGATTTTAATAGTAGAAGATAGTAAAACAATAGCTATGTATGAGCAAAATTCTTTAATGGATATGGGCATTGATATTATAGTCGCGTACAATAAAGATGAGGTAGAAGAGCTGCTTGCTGCTTACAAAACAGAGATTATATTGGCTGTTGTAGATATTAACCTTCCTGGTTGTCAAGATTGTGTACTGAACTATCTGCTAAAATTAAATATTCCGTGTATAGCCATGACAGGAAGTTTTCATCCAGCTTTAAGAGATAAGGTGATTGATAAAAAACTTATAGACTATATAGTGTTAGAAGATGATCAAAAATTAGAGTTGTTGCAGACAACAATCAAACGTATAGTAGATAACAAAAATACAAAAATTTTAATAGTAGATGACTCAAAAGTAAGCAGATTTGCTCTTAAGAGTGTTCTTAAACACCAAAATTATACAGTTTTAGAAGCTAGTGACGGCATTGACGCACTAAAGATATTAAAAAAACATTCTAATATTAAAATTGCTTTAATTGATTATGAGATGCCTAAGATGAACGGTACTGAATTAACAAGAATGATTCGCAAATACTATTCACGTATGGATCTTTCAATTTTAGCAATATCTTTTCACTCAGAACCAATAATAACAGTGGAATTTTTAAAGGCAGGGGCTAATGACTTTATTACTAAACCATTTGTAAAAGAGGAAGTAATCGCCCGTATTGGTGTGAATATTGATATGATAAACCATCATCAAAGTATTCAAAAAGAGATACGAGAGCGTAAAGTAATAGAGAGAGAGTTAGAGCTCAATAATAAAAAACTGCATTTGATTATTGAAGAGAGTTTAGAGCATAAAAATCAAGCTCAAATAGCAAGTATCGCTAAATCCAGTTTTTTAGCTAATATGTCTCATGAGATAAGAACGCCTATGAATGCTATTTTGGGATTTATTGATATTTTGTTTGAAGAGGAGACATCAAAAGATAAGCGTACAAAGTTAAAGATAATTAAAGATGCAGGAAATTCACTATTAACAATTATTAATGATATTTTAGATTTGTCAAAAATAGAGAGCGGGAAACTGTTGGTAGAAAAGATTATGTTTAAGTCTAGAGAGCCATTCACTCTGGCAACGGAACTTTTTTATGAAGAAGCGCAAGAGAAAAACATCAAACTTCAGGTTAATATAGATGAAAAATTACCTCTAGACGCATATGGTGATATTACTAAGATTAAACAGGTATATTCTAATTTTTTAAGTAATGCTATAAAATTTTCTCATCAAGAGAGCACTATAGAGATAGATATTAATTTTGATAAGCAAGAGTCTAAACTAGTATGTAGTGTAAAAGACCACGGTATAGGAATAGCCCCTGAGAATATAGATAAAGTATTTAGTGCTTTTGAGCAAGAAGATAGTACTACTACAAGAAAGTTTGGAGGAACGGGACTTGGATTATCTATTAGTAAAAAGTTAATTACTGCCATGGACGGCAGCGTTGATGTTCAGAGTAAACTGGGAGAAGGCAGCACTTTTTCTTTTACTATAGATATCTTTTCTGATGCAGTATGTAATATTGAAATGGATGATAATTCACAAGGGATGGCAGATGGTAATATGTTATTATCAGGAAAGATTCTTTTAGTTGAAGATAATAAGTCAAATCAGATGTTAATGGCTATATTACTTGGTGAACTGGGATTAGATGTTGCATATGCCAATGATGGTTTAGAGGCAATAAAAACATTTGAAAGAGAGTCTTTTTCTTTAATATTAATGGATGAAAATATGCCAAATATGAACGGTATTGAAGCTACAAAAAATATTAGAGAGATTGAAAGTAAAAACAAATTAATTAAAACACCAATAATAGCAGTAACTGCAAGTGCATTTAAAGAGGATAAGGAACGATTTTTGAGTGCCGGTATGGATGACTATATTTCAAAACCTATTGATAGGAGTGAATTAAAAAGAGTTTTATGGAAGTTTTTACTATAGAGTTAGGTTTAAAATTACAGTAGCTGCTGAACTCTTATAAGGGTAGAGAGCAATATAGCATTTTTGTCTATATGTGAACTTTTCATTTTAAGTTCACTCTCTAGTAAAAGTTCATGAAGCTTGTAGTAAGTATAAGGTTTAAACTTTAGAGATAGGGCCGCTTTTTCATCAACAACAAACTTTGGGGCAGGGTAGCCAAGAATCTCCAGTGCATTGGGCGCTCCGTTAACACGTATATAGATGTTGAACATATACAACTGAGTCAGATATGCTGTAATAGCGGTAATTACTCTTATCTCATCTTCTCCATGGTCTAATATGTTTAGCAACTCATTTTTAAAATCTTTTTTATTTAGTATCTTTTTTATAAACTCATCTATATTGATTTGTGCTAATCCAAAAACTAACTGGTCTATATCTTTTGTTGTTATCACTCTCTCATAAACTTTCAACTTCTCTATTTCATTAGAGGCCAGGGCTACATCACCATTATGGATGTTTAAAAGATGAGTAATTGTATAGTTGTCTATATTGACCTGCTTCTCACGAGCTATTTGTGCAACAGTAAAAATAGCTTCTCCAAGGTTAGGGTTGAAGAATCTGACACTCATTGTGCTTTTTTTACTGAATGCTTTAGTATAAGACTTATGGTCACTTCCATAGTAAGCATAAATAAACATATTGTCTGGGTTCTTTTCGCAATACTCAATAAGTGTATCTAAATCTTTTTTTGGAACTTTTTTTTCACTCTTGATTATTAAAACATTTTTATCACCAAATAGAGAGGCTTGTGATAGATGCGCTTTTGCAGAGTTGAAATTATACTCATCATAGTAAAACTTAAGTACAGAAGCATCATCTATGTTTGAAAGAGTTTGTGTATACATGTCAATAAGAAAACTACTCTCACCAAAGAGTACGAAACTATTGGAGAGTGAATTGTTTTGTATATGTTTATCCAGTTCGTTCTTATACATCAAAACTCCTACTATTAAACCTAATAATTATTTTGACTCTGAAATAACTCGAGCGAATATTTTAGCTTTGGCAATGTCCACTCTATCTATGCAAACAGTAACATCTTGAAATAAAACAACATTCTCAGTAGATGTAATGTGTAGTTTCGCTCCAAGAATTTCATCATGAAGTTCAGCTCTTACTTCAGGATCAGTTGAACTGATACGAGCTTTGAACTCTTTATTTATATTCTGCTGGGCCCATCTAGCGAATTTTCTTGCCATGAACTCAATTTCTATAGTGCTTGCTTCTCTCTCTTTTTCACTTATTGTCATGCTAAGAGACTCAATATTTCTAAGGACATAAGAGCCTTCTGCAGTATCATTATTGTTAATAGCCTTTAGCAGCCTGTGAACAATAAGATCACTATATCTACGGATAGGTGAGGTAAAGTGTGTATATGCTTCAAATCCAAGTCCAAAATGTCCCGAATTCATTGGTGCATACCTAGCCTGCATTTGAGAACGGATTATTAGAGTGTCAACTTCTGCAACCAAATCCATAACTTTTGCCTGTTCTTGTATATTTGTTATAGTCTCTTTAATGGAGTTTTTAATATCTATAAACATTCCAATTTCTGATAGTTCCTGATAAAGTTTTTGAAGCTTCATCTGGTTTGGCGGTTCATGTATTCTAAATATACCTCTTTCAAACTGAGCTGCTGCTTCTTTATTTGCTAAAAGCATACAATCTTCTATGAGTGAGTGTGAAGGTGTCTCTTCTGCAAGAGTTGTAGAAATCAGATTAGAGTTATCATCTATTTCCATCTCTATCTCTGTTGAATGAAAGTCATATCCAATCTGTAATCTCTTCTCTTTTAGCTTGTCTGTAACTGCTCTAAGTTTTCTAAGATAAGCAAAAATCTTCTCCTCATTAGAGTTTTTAGCACTCAATTTACCATCAAAATACTCATCTATCTCTTCATAGTTAAATCTTCTATCGGAGTGAATAATTGCTTCATAAACTTTTGATTCGCTTACCTCAAGGGAGTCTAAATTCAGCTTCATTTCAAAAACATAGGCGAGTCTATCGACATGTGGTTGTAGCGAACAGAGTGTTTCACTTAATTGACGTGGAAGCATAGGAATAGACCGATGAGGAAGGTAGATAGAAAAACTTCTGTAGATCGCTTCATTGTCTATTGCTCCAAATGGTGTGACATACTCACTAACATCAGCGATTGCTACATAAAGAGTTGTATTCTTGTCATCCCAAAAAATCGCATCATCATAATCTTTTGCAGTTACAGGGTCTATAGTACAAAATGAGAGCTCTCTTAAATCAACTCTTTTAGAGTACTTTGAAGCATCAACAGTATCAAAAGATTTGGCAATCTCTAAAACCTCAGGTTCAAACTCATCATGTTTATTAAATTGTGCAAGAACAATTTTTTCATCAACAAGAGGGTCTTTAATATTTCCCAACTTTTGCATTATTGTATAGTCTTGATTATTTATTTGGAATACATCGCCATCACTGTTGGAGTCGAGTTCATCTCTGCTTATCTCGACTCCAACAGGAAATTCTGTTTTTAAATCAACTAAAGACTTTTTGCCATCTTTAGTCAATATGTAAGCAACACTATAACTCTGTGCACGACCTACAACTTCTATAATTTTGGCACTCGGTGCTCCTCTTTTACCAAGCAGTCTTTGAGCTATTATAAGGTCACCTTCGTTAGCTTTTAGCATATCAATATCGTCTATAAAAAGATCTTTGACATTCTCACCAATTACATTTAAATATGCCGTTGATTTTTGAATGAGTCCTAAAGTTCCGGCACGGTATTTCGAGTTAAATTTGTAAATAGAGTCTTTTTTAGTAATATACCCTTTTTCTAAAAAATCATTTACATTTTGAAGTTCAGCAGCAGCAATGTCTTGCTCACTTAAACCATGAGTGAGCCTTATTAGAAGAGATTTCAATTTTACTGAAAATCGTTTTCTAAAGCTTTTTCAAAGCTCGGCATATCAAGACCATATTTAATTATTAACTCTTTTGCGAGAGCTATACTATCATCCGTAATAACACCGTTTATTGGTACTGCTACGCGAACTACATGTAAAATTTGTGCGGCTCTTTTGTCATCTTCATTTTCAACCTTATCTGGGTTTTGACAGTTACGTATTGTCTCTATTAGTCCAGACTCAAATCTCCAGTGTTCAAAAATAGTGGCACTTACTTCAGGGGTGTCTACATTAGTTATCAGTCTTTCAGCAGCTTCAACATCTTGAAGCTCTTTTAAAGTATCACTAAACTCTTTTTGTTTGTTCTCAAGTATAATCTGTTGAGCTATTAAAACTTTGCCGATTTCTACTAGAAATGCCGCAGGAGACAGGATGCCAAGTAGTTTATTCTCTTTTCTTATGCACCATGCTGTCATAAGCCCATGTTGCTTTTTAGAGAGCATAGAGAACATTTCATTGTTAATGCCGTAGGGGGACAAATTAAGCGTAAAGCTCTTCTTCACAATGCTAGCAAGAGCAAATCCTCTCACCGTTCCCATTCCAAATAGACCAACTGCCTGGTTAATTGCATTAATCTCACGGCTGAAACCATATAGAGGTGAATTTGCAGCCTTTAAAATATCTGCTGTAAGCAGAGGGTCTTTTTCCAAAATTTTGACCATGTCCTTAAAGGTACTGTTAGGATTTTGATAGACGGCTTCAATCTGCATTGCAGATTCTGGAAGAGGAGGAAGTTGTTTAATTTTTTTAAGTATATCATCAGTCATATCAAGCTTCTTTTATTGTATAATTATATGGATTAAATAATACATAGATATTCATAAAATACTACTGAATATTTACAAATAATTGATATTATTTCTTATAATTTTAAAAAAGGGAAAAAATGCAAAAAGAAGCAATGCTTACACAGTTAGGTTATGTGCCAAATGATGCTTTACTAAATCAGCTTCAAAGAATAGAGGAAAACACTACAGGCTATGAGAAGATACAAAAACATATTATGGACTTGCATGGACATTTAAAAGTAGATGACGCGTATGTGGCTATGTCAAATACACAGGACTGCTTTAAAATAAAAATAGAGTCTTCCTCTCCGGAAATTGCACAAGAAGCACATCAGAAGATTCAGCATTTTAGTGATAAGTTTAAGGTTGTAGTCAATAAACTAGAAAAAAAAGAGACCTATTATATTGTTGGTTTCAAGCATTAAGTGCTTCTAAATTACGATGATATTTGCTAGCTTAGTTCAATGAATAAAGAACCTATGAGCATAGAGGGCTATGACCTTTTAGTTGAAGAGTTTAAGTTTTTACTAGAGTTTGAAAAACCTAAGGTTGCAGAAGAAAAACTGGTGGCTGCAGCCATGGGGGACAGAAGTGAAAATGCGGATTATCATGCTGCAAAAGAGAAACTTCGTTTTATAGAAAAGAGACTTTTTTATCTAAACTCTATGATAGAAAAATCACAGATTATAGACCCTGCACAATCATCACATGTAAAGATTGGTTTTGGAAGCAGTGTTAAAATTTTAAACCTTCAAACAGATGAAGAGGAGAACTATACACTTTGCGGAGTTTTAGAATCAGAACCTGAGAATGGTCTGATAAGTATTCATGCTCCTCTCTCCCGTGCTATGATAGGCAAAGAGCTAGAAGATGAGTTTACCGTTGAGTTGCCCAATAGTAAAAAAGAGTATGAAATCATAGAGATTTATTATAAAAACATCTTTTCTCTGAAAAAAAACATTCGAACAAAAAAAGACTTTTCTTTTCATTAAAATTCTTTTTACCTCATATTAGATATAATCCATCTTTAAAAACTAAATTTTTAGGATTCACCTGTGAGCCAACAACTTGAGAACATCGAAGAAGTACTTTCATCACATAAATTATCATTAGAAGAATACACAGATATTAAACGTATTTTGGGCCGTAGCCCAAACCTAGTAGAAATAGGTGTTTTCTCTGCAATGTGGAGTGAACACTGCAGTTATAAGTCATCAAAAATCCACCTAAACGGTTTTCCGACAAAGGCACCGTGGGTTATTCAGGGTCCTGGTGAAAATGCAGGGGTTATTGATATTGGCGACGGCTACGCTGCCGTATTTAAGATGGAATCACATAATCACCCGAGTTTTATTGAACCTTATCAGGGTGCTGCAACAGGAGTCGGCGGGATTATGCGTGATATTTTTACTATGGGTGCAAGGCCGGTGGCAAACCTAAATGCTCTTAGATTCGGGAATGTGCTAAAGGATGACAAAATAGCTGCTCATCAGAGATACTTAGTTCGTGGTGTCGTTGAGGGAATCGGCGGTTACGGTAACTGTATGGGTGTTCCGACTATAGGCGGGGAGACAAGTTTTGATGAGTGCTATAATGGAAATATTCTTGTCAATGCTTTTACTCTTGGCATTGCAAAAAGTGATGAGATTTTCTATGGTAAAGCTGAAGGTATAGGCAATCCTGTAATGTACGTTGGTGCAAAAACAGGTCGTGACGGTCTTGGCGGAGCTGTTATGAGCTCAGACAGCTTTACTGAAGAGTCAAAGTCTCTTCGTCCAACTGTTCAGGTTGGTGACCCTTTTACCGAAAAACTTCTGCTTGAAGCTTGTTTGGAGCTTTTTAAGACTGACCATGTTATCGGTATCCAAGATATGGGTGCAGCAGGTCTTACCTCTTCATCTTTTGAGATGGCAGGTCGTTCAGGAAGCGGTATGATTATGCATCTTGACAGGGTTCCTGCTCGAGAAGAGAATATGACTCCATACGACTTTATGCTGAGTGAGTCACAGGAGCGTATGCTTTTATGTGCTAAAAAAGGTTCTGAACAGGCAATTATAGATATCTTTGAAAAATGGGATTTAGATGCTGCTGTAATCGGTGAAGTTACAGCAACTGGGAATATGGAACTATTCTGGCATGGTGAGAAATGTGCTGAGGTTCCAGTTGATCCGGTAAGTGAAGAGGCTCCAATGCTTAACCGTCCAACTTCTCGTCCCAAATATTTAGATGAGCTAAAGAGTGTAACAATAAACAACTTTGCAAAAGTATCTAATCAAGATGCCTTTGATAAACTGACCAAGTCTATGGAAGTTGTAGATAAATCTTGGATATACACTCAGTATGATTCAATGGTACAGACAAATACTATCAAAAATGGCGGTATGCTTGATGCTTCCGTTATTCGTGTAAAAGAGAATAAAAAAGCCTTAGCTATGTCCGCTGATTGTAATGTTCGTTACTGTTACATAGATCCTAAAGGCGGAGCTGCCGCGGCTGTCATCGAGTCTGGTAGAAATGTAGCTATGAGTGGTGCCAGACCATTGGCAATTACTGATTGTTTAAACTATGGTAACCCTGAAAATCCAGAGGTTATGTGGCAATTCGCACAGGGTTGTGAAGGCATAAAAGAGGCATGTTCAAAACTTACGACTCCTGTTATCGGCGGTAATGTTTCTTTATACAATGAGACAAACGGTGTATCAGTGTTTCCAACTCCCTCCATTGCTACTGTCGGTGTAAATGACGACCAAAATAATGTCTTGATGTCAAGTTTCCAAAATGATGGTAATGTTCTTTATTTAGTAGGTGAGTCTATGTCAGAATTCGGCGGTTCACTCTATATGAAAGAGATGTGTGACACTGTTGGGGGAACTCTTCCTGTAATAAGCTACGAAAAAGAGCTTGCTCTTTGGGAGCTTGTAATTGAAGGTAACAAGAAAAACCTTTTAGAGTGCGCTAAAGATGCAAGTTCTGGAGGTGTAGCTATCGCTCTTGCCAAGATGTCTGCTACAAGCGGACTAGGCTGTGATGTGACAATGAGTGTTAGTGATGAGAGAGATGTCTTTGCTGAGAGTATGTCAAGAGCTGTTATCGAAGTAAAACCTGAAAACTGTGCAGATTTTGAGGATATGCTGGGTGACTTGGCATGTGAGCAGATTGGAACGGTTGGTGGTGACTCTATCAAAGTTAACGATGTGTTTATGAGTATGGACAGATTAAAAGACAACTACTTCAATACTTTCAAACGTGTAGTTGAGAGAGATTTGTAACAAACTCTTCTACGTATTTTTATAAGTAAGATTCTTCTCATACTTTTTGTTCGCAAAAAGTAGCAAAAACTCTTGCAACGGCTTCGAGCCAGACATTCGTCTGGTTCCCAAAAAAACAGTAAATAAATCCCTAAAAATTCAAAACTCACTTCGTTCAAACAGTTGAATTTTCTTAACGTAATTTATTCACTATTTTTTGGCTCTGCAGATGTTGCAACTGACGCATAAGTTTGGTCGGCATAGTGTGTCACTTTTGATTTTTAGCTGGAACGACCGAAAAAAGGTGTAAAGAAATCCATCTTGTGACAAGATTTTTGGTTACTTTTGTAAAAAAGTGACAGATAAAAGATTACTTTGTTAGGAACGAGTTAAAACTCTTCCATCCTAAAAACCTCATAAGCAACTTCCTCATAAGGGTGAGTCTCTTTTAAAACTTTTACAGCCTCATTTATTAGCTCATCAGAGCAAATCATCTCGACTTTATATTCATCCACTTTTTCTAACATGTTAACTTCACCGAGAAATGGTTTTGCACCTTCTATTGGTTTAAACTGCCCGATACCGAGAGTTTCGAAAGAGCAGTACTCATAGTTCTCATACTTTCCGACACCTATCTCAAAAAGTGCTTTTTTCACACTCTCTTTATCTTCTGCAGGAACATAAAAAGCTAGTTTATACATTTTCTAAAAACTTAAGAAGTTTAGGGTCAAGTTCAAAAGGAGTATTAACTACTTCATCAATGCTCTTATATTTAAAACCATCTTTTGTATAGCAAACAATACTTTCATCATACAAGCCTGTTAAACCGTCGATAGCGTAGTTTATAAACTTGTAAGCCATCAGCCTGTCATAAACACTCGGGTTTCCGCCTCTTTGAATATGTCCTAAAACAGTTACTCTTGATTCTACCCCTATTTTTTCTTCAAACCACTCTGCTATTTCTCCTGACTCCTGTTTTATACCCTCGCAAACGATTGCTATAAAATATCTTCTTCCATTGTTTATCTCTGCTTTGAACTTCTCTTCATACGCTTTAAGTTCATACTTTTTTTCAGGAATTAAGCAGAGTTCTGCTCCTGATGTTAAAGCTGAGATAAGAGCTAGATAGCCACAATCGCGTCCCATAGTCTCAATCACAAAAGCTCTTTTAAAAGATGAAGCAGTATCCCGAATGGAATCAATAGAAGTTTTAATGATATTTAGTGCGGTATCGACTCCAAGAGAGTAATCAGTTCCATTTATGTCATTATCGATTGTTGCTGGAATACCACAAAATCTTATGCCAGTCTCTTTGTAAAAAATATCAAGACCGCGAAATGAGCCGTCACCGCCAAGAACTACTAACATATCAATATTTAACATGTCAAGATTCTTCTTCGCAATATTACGGTACTCTTTGTCCATAAATCTCTGACTTCTTGCACTTCCTATTTTGGATCCACCACGATTTATGATGCCCGATACATCTCTGTATGAAGCCTTTTTGATATTGTTATCAATTAGACCTTCGTAACCATCATATACAAAATAGGGAATCAGTTTTTTTTGAAGTGAATACTCAACAAAATGTTTAAGTGATGGGTTCATGCCGGATACATCTCCACCAGAGCATAAAATAGCTATGTTTCTCATATCTATTTCCTTCTCTGTTCAGGATGCTTTACATCTACTTCAGTGTTATCCAAATAAACGTGAGTCTGCTCACCTTTTTTTGGCATATCATCTCCGCCAGAGCATAAAATTGCAATATTTTTCATTCTATTTCTTTACTTTATTTTCTATAGTTTACCATCTTCTAAACTCTAATTCGCTAAAATTCCATAATTTAAATTTTAAGAATAATAGGTTCTTCTCGCTTGCCAATTGGCAAAGCTTTAGTGAGGGGAATTTTTGTGAAGCTTTGCTTCATAAAAAGGAGACGGAAACAGTGAAAAGAGCATTAGTTAGTGTTAGCGATAAAACGAGAGTTGTTGAGTTTTGTAACTCACTTGTAAAAAACGGTTATGAGATAATCTCAACTGGCGGAACTTACAAAAAGTTAGTAGAAGCTGGCATAAAGGCTATTGAGATTGATGAGGTAACAAAATTTCCCGAGTGTTTTGAAGGAAGAGTAAAAACTCTTAACCCTTATGTTCATGGTGGCATCTTACACCGTCGTGATAAGCAGTCACATTTGAAGCAGGCAAAAGAGTTGGGAGTTGAATCAATTGATTTAGTTTGTGTAAACCTTTATCCTTTTAAAGAGACTATTGAGAGAACTGATGATTTTGATGATATTATTGAAAATATAGACATAGGTGGACCGGCTATGGTTCGCTCAGCTGCAAAGAACTTTGACTCAGTTATCATCGTTACAAATGTAGAAGATTATACAGAAGTGATTGATGCAATAGAGAATGAGAAAAATACAAAAGATTTCCGTCGTGGTTACATGATAAAAGCTTATGAGCATACTGCAGCTTATGATTCTATGATTGCTAACTACATGAATGAGCGTTTTAATGAAGGTTTCGGTGAGAAACAGTTTGTAGTTGGAAACAAAGTAATGGATACTCGTTATGGTGAAAACCCTCATCAAAAAGGTGCGCTTTATGAGTTTGACAAGCACTTCTCCAATAACTTTAAAACACTTAAAGGTGAAGCAAGTTTTAATAACTTAAATGACCTTAACGGTGCTGTGAAAATTGCTGCTGGTTTTGGTGAAGATAATGCAGTGTGTATCTCTAAGCATGGTAACCCTTGTGGTTTCGCTATTAAAGAGACTCTACTAGAAGCTTATACTGAAGCACTTAAATGTGACCCAGTTTCAGCATTTGGTGGTGTCGTTGCGGTGAATGGTACTGTTACAAAAGAGCTTGCTGAAAAAATGAATGAAATTTTCTTAGAAGTTGTAATTGCTGGTCGTATTACTCCTGAAGCTCAAGAGGTATTTGCTGCAAAAAAACGTATCAAATTATTTGAGATGGGCTCAGACAAGCTGGTTCTTGCTAATGACAAAAAGGACTTCAAACATATTGACGGCGGTTTTGTATATCAAGACGCTGACAGAGTCGGCGCGGATGAAGTTAAAAATGCGAAGCTTGTTTCTAAGAATGCAGCAACACCACAAGAGATGAAAGATTTAGAAATTGCTTATAAAGTTGCATCTTTAACTAAGTCTAACTGTGTTGTGTATGTTAAAAATTCTGCAATGGTAGCTGTTGGTATGGGTATGACAAGCCGTGTTGACGCATCTCAATGTGCACTTAAAAAAGCAAAAGATATGGGTCTTGATGTAACTGGTGCAGCTCTTGCATCTGAAGCATTCTTCCCATTTCGTGACAGTATTGATGCAGCAGCAGGTGCTGGAATTAAGAATGTTATAGAACCTGGTGGAAGCATTAGAGATGAAGAGATTGTAGAAGCTGCAAACGAGTTTGGAATGAGTCTATATTTCTCAGGAATTCGTCACTTCTTGCACTAAAAATAAAAATAGCAAAACCAATCCTTTTTTATAGCTAAAGCTATATATGAAAATGATTTCAAGGAGATAGAGCTAAAAGAAGTAAAGAAGTTCACTTCTTTTTTAACGCTCGTCTTGTTGCTACATTCGTCACGTACAATAGTACGCTTCCTTACTAAGCGCCTTGAAATTACATAACTCTTTTTATTTTGTATTATAAGCATCATGAGTTATTTTTTTAAATAATTCAGACCTAGGCTTGTTTTTATTTTCCGGATTTTTAAAATAGGGTTCTGCTAAAATTAACTTAACTCCTGTAAAAAAACTTATGATATAAAAAGCTATAAATATAGTAAAAATAGATCTCCTTAAAGTATGTAGTTCATTTAAAATAATTTTTTATTTTTATTTTTTTCAAGTATAGATACCAATGTTAATAAATAAAGTATGATAAAAAACAGAAAGAATAAGATAGAATATTCCCAAGTGAAATAATATTTAGTTAAGCAAAACCCCTGTAATGGAAGGGTCAACATCTTTGATGTTGGGGTATCCACCATGAATCCGTTTTGTGTGCTAAATATTATGTAACAAATCTGACTTGATTGACTTGCACTCAACCCTTATGATATAATAACACTTAAATAAGATAGTAATATAAATTTTAGGAACAATAATGAGTAAATCTTTATATGAGACACTTGAAATCACAGAAAATGCAAGTGAATCAGAGATAAAAAAAGCGTATAGAAAATTAGCAAGACAGTACCATCCGGATGTAAATAAAGATCCAAAAGCAGAAGATAAGTTTAAAGAGATAAATTCTGCTTACGAGATTCTAAGTGACAAACAGAAAAAAGCACAATACGATCAAATGGGCGATAACATGTTTGGCGGACAAAATTTCCATGACTTCTCTCGTTCTCATGGAGGCGGCGGTAGTGCTGATTTGGATGAGATACTAAGAAGTATGTTTTCAGGTGGCGGAGGCGGAGGCTTCGGCGGCTTTAGCGGTGGAGGTTTTGGCGGTTTTTCACAGCAGCAACAGCAGCCAAACCTTGACATAGAGACAAGTGTTACAATTCCATTTAGTGTCTCAATCCTTGGTGGCTCACACTCAGTAGCAGTTAATGGTGATAGATTTGATATAAAGATACCTGCTGGAGTTAAGAGTGGTGAGAAGATGCGTGTTAAAGGTAAGGGTCATGCTCAAGGTGGACGAGCGGGTGATTTGTTCTTAAAGATAAATGTAGCAGTAAGTCCAGAGTATATTAGAGAAGGTGATGACTTAGTAAAAACTTTTGACGTACCTCTTTATGCAGCACTTTTTGGTGAAAAGATATCTATAAAAACTTTAGAAAAAGAGATAAAATTAAAAGTTCCTAAAAACACTAAAAATGGACAAAGATTTCGTGTAAAAGAGATGGGTGCTATGAACCGTAAAACTAAGGTTCGTGGAAACTTATATATAGAAGCAAATATTGTTTTACCTAAAGTTGAAGAGTTAGATGAAAATTTAGTTGAAATAATGAAAGAAAAACTACCTCAGGAGTAGTAAAAGAACAGTAGTGTTTTGGGCTTCCTGCCAAAGGGACATCGTAGTAAATAATTGAAAGGATTTGCTTTCATTTTAAGAAATAAAATTAAAGGACTTAAAGATGATACATCAGTACGATGAACCAGTTTATTTGATTAGTGTCGTTGCAAAGATTTTAGATATACATCCTCAAACCCTTAGGCAGTATGAGAGAGAAAATCTTGTCTCTCCATCAAGAACGAATGGAAGAATTCGATTGTATTCTCAAAGAGATATTGATAGAATAAAGTTGATACTGAGATTAACACGTGAACTGGGTGTAAATTTAGCCGGTGTGGATATTATTCTGAGATTGAAAGTTAATGTTGACGAGATGGAACAGGATATAGCAGAGCTTAGACATGAGATTCAAAAAGCAAAAAATTCTCATTCAGTTTCGCCAGACAAGGCTTTAGTAACTAAAAAAAGTATTTATGAGATGATAATCTTTGAAGAATAAATAAGTCACAACCTGCTTCGTTAAAACTTATGGAAGTACAATTCGTACATCTGCAAAGTTTCGCCTCACATCTTATAACTTATTGCTCTTTGAGCTATAACCTGCTTCGTTAAAACTTTTAGAGTTTCTTATTACTCTCTGAGCCTTTTTATATCTGCTCCCACATTTTGCAATTTCTTCTCAAGTGAGTCATAGCCGCGATCTAGATGATATATACGGTGTACATCTGTAATCCCATCAGCTACAAGCCCTGCTAAAACCAAAGCACTCGATGCTCTTAAGTCTGTTGCCATTACATCAGTACCGCTAAGTGTAGCCTTGCCGTTTACAGTTGCAACATGTCCGTTGAGTGAGATATCAGCACCCATTCGTTGAAGTTCGCTAACATGCATAAATCTATTTTCAAATAGTCTCTCTTCTATAATTGAAGTGCCATCTGCCTGAGTAGCCAGAGCTAAGAATTGAGCTTGCATGTCTGTTGGAAATGCAGGGTACTCCTGAGTAACTATTTTAACAGGTTTAATAATCTCTGATGGGTGAATTGTGATACTGTTTTGAGTAATAGTAAATCTGCTTCCCATCTCTTCAAGTTTTGATAAAACTGCACTAAGATGTTTTGCATTTACGTCCGTTAGTGTAAGTTCTGATTTGGTTATTGCAGCTGCACATAGATATGTACCGGCTTCTATACGATCAGGTATAACACTAAATTCATCTATATTTATAAGTTTTCCGGCAGTTCCGTAAATTGTTAAGACAGAAGTTCCAATACCATCTATTTTAACACCACTTGCATTTAAAATCTCGCAAAGTTGAACAACTTCCGGCTCTCTTGCTGCATTTGTTATTGTAGTGTTCCCGTGAGCAAGTGCTGCTGCCATTACGATATTTGCCGTGCCGGTTACAGTGATTTTATCAAAGATTATTTGAGAGCCTTTTAAGCCATTCGGAGCTACTGCATGAATATACCCTGCTTCTATACTGATGACTGCTCCCATCTGTTCTAATGCTTTTAAGTGTAAGTCAACGGGTCTTTGACCAATTGCACAACCACCCGGCAAAGAGACTTCACAGTGTCCAAATCTAGCTAAGATAGGACCTAATACAAGGATAGATGCACGCATTGTTTTTACTATGTCATAAGTTGCTTTTGTTTCTTTTAGACAAGAGGTGTCTACAGTTGTTATATCATTGAGTCTATTACTGTCATCCCAAGAGGATTCACATTTAGCACCAAGATTAGAGAGTAGTTTTAAAAGTGTATTTATATCTGCAACATGAGGTAAGTTCTTTATACTAACACTGTTTTTTGCGAGAATGGTCATCGCTATTAGTGGAAGAGAAGCATTCTTAGCACCAGAAATTTGTATATTTCCATTTAGAGAGTTAACTCTTTTAATCTGTAGGTAGTCCATTTCTCTCTTTTACTGTAATTGTTTAAACAAGTATGAAATTATATCTCATAAATCAGTGATTTTGAATATAACTATGTAAAAATTTTACAAATTCGTTTTTAGGTATAGGTTTTGAAAAATAATATCCTTGAAGATAATCACAGCCCATCTCTTTAAGTAGGTTTACCTGTTTTTTTGTTTCAACACCCTCTGCAACTGTTGACAAGTTTAAAGAGTGTGCCATAAGTATTATTGTATGAGCTATTACCTTGTCATTATTGCCGCTCTCTATATCCATTACAAATGATTTATCAATTTTTAGAGTTTTTAGCGGAAACTCTTTTAGATATAAGAGCGATGAGTGTCCTGTTCCAAAATCATCAATAGCAATAGATACTCCTATAGCATTTAGTTCATTTAATATTCTAAGTGTCTCATCAGTATTTAACATTGATATTGTCTCTGTTATCTCGAATTCTATTTGAGATGGAAGTACCTGGTAATTGTCTATGGTTGATGAGATAAACGAAACTAATTTTGCGTCTTGAAACTGTCTGGCAGATAGGTTTATTGCAACTTTTAAATTTGTAAAACCTAATTTATTGAACTGATCTATTTGGGAAATCGTTTTTTCAATAATTAAATATCCAAGCTCTATCATTAAACCTGTACTCTCAGCTATATATATAAAGTTGTCTGGAAAAATAATACCTTTACTGGGATGGTTCCATCTAACAAGAGCCTCTGCCCCTGAAATAGAGTCAGTTAGAGCGTCTATTTTTGCCTGATAATAGATTTCAATCTCTTTCTTGTGTTTTATCGCTTCTGCTAAGTCTTGTTCTAGATAAAGTTGTTCATTTACGCATTGTCCCATACTCATAGAGTATACTCTATAGTTATTCCTTCCACTTTTTTTGGCTTCATACATGGCGGTGTCTGCGCCAGTAATCAAGTCCTCGCAGTTGTCAGCATGATGTGGAAAGATAGATACACCTATACTTGTAGTAACATATAGTTGGTGGGAGCCGATTGTATGCTTTTTTTGCAGCACTTTTTGTATTTTTTTAGCAACAAGCTCAGCGTCATTTGTGTTGTGAATATTTGGTAATAAAATTACAAACTCATCTCCGCCGAAGCGAGAGATAGTATCTGCTTCTCGTACTTGTTCTTTTAGTAGTTTTGAGATATATATTAAAAGATCATCACCAATCCCATGCCCTAGAGTGTCATTGATTAATTTGAAGTGATCAAGATCTAAAAATATAACAGCTAGTTGATTATTATCTCTTTTTGCCAATTGAATAGCTTTAGACATTCTATCTTTTAAAAGTAGTCTATTAGCCAGTCCGGTTAAGGCGTCATAATAAGCAAGTTTTTCTATTGTCTCTTTACTTTGTATCTCTTTTGTAATATCCATAGTGATAGCTGTAATTTTTGCTGAACCATCCTGCTTTTTACGAACTTTTCCACTTGTCTGCACATATATTTTTCTATTATTTTTTAATTTTAATGTATATTTCATCTTAAATTTAGAGCCATTTTTAATTGCAGTATCTAAAATAGCCACTACTTTTGTATAATCATTTTCATCTGTATAGCTTAAAAAATCTTTCCACTCTATTTTGGTGCTTAGTTTAATGCCTAATATGCGATATATCTCGTCACTGAGTGATAGCGACTTGTTTACAATATTGTACTCCCAACTTCCAACTTTAGCAATTCTTTGAGCAGCTTTTAAGTGTGCCTCTTTTTGAGTAACCTCTTCATTTAAGTTTTTTAAGCTTTGAGCGAAATGATTCAGCGGCTTTATAGATCTATACAAAAAATAAGATATTATAATAATAAACAACATCATTGTTGCAATAAACCCTTGATAAGCAGAACCAACCAGTAAAAAAGCCACCAGTGTAGATACAGAAATTATGAGTAAAAACACGATTTTTGATGTAATATGCTGAATATCTAGTTTCATTTGATCTTTCTTGAAAATATTTTGAAATGTCTTTGGAATGTATTGTACATCGGATTGTATAAAACGATGCTTTTAGATATAATTTGTAAAGTAAATATTAGGAATAGTAATGAGTTCAGCTTTAGATAGATTGAAAAATTTAACAAACAAAATTTCAAGTTATGAACGTGCTAGAAAAGAGAACCTAACTATTTTAGAAAACTTATATAATGATTTGAACATAAATAAAAAAGTTGAGAAGTTTAGTAAACTTTTTGAATTTAAGGCAATAAATCTCTCAGGCGCATCACTTCTCAGTGAAAATTTAGGTGAGATAAAAGAGGGAAAATATCTGCAGATTTTGGCAATAGGTTATGATAAAGATGCAGTTATTAAGAGTAAAAATATCTCACTTGCTTACTTCGGAAAAGTTGAAAATGTAGATGTTGAATTTAAAGATAAAGTTGTAGAGTTTATCGTTCGTTTTAGGTTTGAGAAGAGTTTTATGACACTTGAGCACTATTATGAGATGCTAGAGCCATTTGAAAGATAATGCATAAGTTTTACCTTCTTCTATGGTTTAGGTGGGCTGTAAGATTAACTATATGCAGTATCTCTCTTGCAGCTTTATCTGCATTCTTAATCACATTATATACATATATTTATCAGGGTACACCAACTTTAAACAGTGTGATTTTTAATGCACTTGTTGAAATTTTTAAGTTTTGGTTTCCAATTTTTTGGTCTGTAACACTTCTTTTGGTACTTTTTAGAGGTTTGAAGTATATATTTAACAACTGCGTTAATGGTTTTGAGATGAAACTTTTAACCTGTAGCGGTGATGATATTATCCAAACTGTCGGTTATGGAGATTTACTGAAAGTTTGGCGAAGATGGTTTATGTTAAATATATGGTTAGTTGGCTCTTTTATGATTTTGGCTTTAGTGTATACAAATCTTTTTACGTCATATAGCGGTGTTTTTGAGTGGTTTAATATATACTGGCTTTTTTGCTTTATTTTACTGAGTGGCTATCTCTCTTTTATACTCTTAGGTGCTAGATGTAAGCAGGTAAAGGTTGTTAAGTGTTAATATTTTCAGAAGTGTTTATAAACAATAAATTATGGTTGTAGTATGATAATTTTTATCGATGTAGAGACTACAGGAGTAGAAGCGAAAGACAGAATTTGTTCCATTGCTCTTATAGCAGCTGCTTCTACGGAGCTTGTTTTAAAGTATGAACTGCTTAATGAGGGCAAAAAAATCTCCCCGAAGGCTTCAAGTATAAACCATATTACAAATGAGATGTTAAAAGGAAAACCAAAACTAAAAGATAGTGAGACATATAAATTTTTAGATATGTGCAATAGTGAAGATACAACAATTATAGCTCATAATGTAAAATTTGATTTAAAAATGCTTTTTACAAGTGGGTTTGAATGGAAGGGCGAGATTATTGATACACGAAGAGTTACAAAACATTTGATACCCGAATGTGAAGAGTTCTCTTTAGAATTTTTAAGGTATGAATTAAAACTATATAAAGAAGTCTCAACAGAGATGCTAAAATCCCTATCTTCCACTGTTGGTTACGATGTAGAGTGTAATTATTATGCACATAAGGCATTAAATGATGCTTTACATGTTAAACTCTTATATGAATATTTATTGGAGATTAAGCCGCATGAGGAGTTAATCGAACTAAGTTTTAAAAATGTTCTTCTTGAAAAATTTGACTTTGGAAAATATAGTGGCAGGTACATAGAAGAGATAAGTATGTGTGATAGAGGTTATTTAGAGTGGATGTTGGGAAATATTATGGATTTAGATGATGATTTGCGCTATAGTATCGAATATAATTTAGAAGGATAGTTTTTGAGAATAGCTGTTGAGTGTAAATCGCCACTGATGCAAAAATCAATAGAACTTTTTTTAGATAAGCACTTAAGCTCTGTAAAACAGTGTGATATTCTTATTAGAGATGTGAAATGCCTCAATGATGAGAGATGTTTTTATATATCTAGTGATAAAGAGTCTGATTTGCTTAAACCATTTTCAAAGTCTCAGTTGATTTTAGCGCTTGAGAATAGATATAAAAGTATGAATAAGGAAATTCCACCGGTTCAACATGTGGAAGATGATTCTACACAAGATGAGTCTTTGGAATTTGCTATTTTAGAAAAACGTATAGAGTCGTTAACAAAAGAGTATCAGGATAATATTTTAAAAGCAGTTCGGGCATTTTATGAAAAATAGAGTTGTAACAAAAAAAATAATTTCTGGAAAATTTAAAAACAGGACTCTAAAACTTCCATCAAAAACCACTACAAGAACTTCAAAGGCTATTGTTTTGGAGTCTTTTTTTAATACTCTTCAGTTTGATATAATTGATGCAAATTTTGTTGAACTTTTTTCGGGAAGCGGCTCTATCGGGCTTGAGGCACTAAGCCGTGGAGCAAAAAGTATTATATTTATGGAACGTGATCGTGATGCTCTAAAGATTTTAAAAGATAATATCACTCAAACGGATCCAAGTGCATGTGAAATCTTTAGCGGTGATACCTTTTGTAATATTAAAAGTGTTCTGAAAACGCTACAAAGAAAAAAAGAGTCTGCTTATTTTTATATTGATCCTCCCTTTAATATAAGAGATGGAATGGAAGATATTTACGATAAAACTATGAGTTTAATAGCCTCTTTGCCTAGGGAGATTGTAAAGCTTATAATCATAGAACATATGAGCAGTTTGGAAATTCCGGAAACAATAGGATCCTTTAGTATGAAAAAATCTAAAAAATTTGGAAATACAACCTTAACTTATTATATATAGTTTTCTTTTTGAATGCAAAACATCTAAGTGGAATAATAGTTGCTACATAATAACTAGTTTAAGGATTAGTTATGAGAACATTTATTTTATTTTTGCTTACCGTTACAGCTATCTACGCCACTAAAATAAATGATATCTCTAATATTGTAGGAGTTAGAAACAACCACCTCATAGGCTATTCACTTGTTGTAGGTCTTCAAAAAACAGGTGATGGTACAACTTCAAAATTCACTCTTCAATCAATTGCAAACATGCTAAAAGCGATGAATATTGATATGAAACCTGTTGATATTAAATCAAAGAATGTTGCTGCTGTTGTAGTAACTGCCGAACTTGCCCCATTCGCCAGACAGGGTGATAAGATTAATATCACGGTATCATCAATAGGTGATGCCAAATCACTAGAGGGTGGAACACTTTTAATGACTCCATTAAAAGGGGTTGACGGCAAGATATATGCTTTAGCACAAGGTGCAATCAGTATAGGAGGCAGAAACTCAAGAGGTGCCGGTTCTGCATCTCATCCAACTGCCGGACTGATTTACGATGGAGGTTTAGTAGAGAGAGAGATAAATATCGACCTCTATAATCAAGAGTATGTGACCCTATCTTTAAGAGAGGCAAATTTTAAGAACAGTGTTGCAATTCAAAAGAGTATAAATAAGTTTTATAACACTCAAGTTGCTGTTGCAATGGATTCAAGAACTGTTAAGCTGAAAAAACCAAAAAATAGGAGTATGATTGAGTTTTTAGCTGAAGTTCAAGAGATTGATATGAACTATAGTATAAAAAATAAAATAGTCATAAATGAGAGAACAGGAACAATAATATCTGGGGTGGGAATAAAAATAAAACCGATTATTATGACTCATGGAGACATTACCATTAAAATAACAGAGCAGGGCAGTTTAAGTAAGCCTGCGGGCTCAATGGTTGTAGATGAGAATATGATAATAGGTCTTAATGAGAATGAATTATATACAAAAGTCGGCACTACGACAGTAGCCAATTTGGTACGCTCATTGCAGAAGCTTGGTGCTACACCAAAAGATATAATATCAATATTAGAAGCGATGAAGAGTGCAGGCAGTATCTCGGCAGAGTTAAAGCTGATATAAGAAAACAGGTTTTATATATTTTAAGAGAAAGGAGAGAGAATGTATGGCGCTAATTCAATAAATTTACAGGCTCAGTTTATGTCAGAGCAACATCAAGTTCCTAAAATTGATGCAAAGGTTGATGATGTTAAATTAAGAGAACAGACTGATGCCTTTGAATCGGTAATTCTTAAAATGTTAATGGATAATGCAATGAAGGATGAAAAAAACCTTTTTTCACAAGCTAATGACCCAGGTGATAAGATATATAAATCTATGTATAGAGAAGAGCTGGCAAAGGCAAGTGCAGGCGGATTTGGGTTTTCTCAAATGCTTTATGATTATTTGAGTCAGAAGTAGCAAAGTGTGGTTTTGCGAAGCAAAAACTTTATTTAGAAAAGGCTTAAGTTTTTTCCTTTTATGTCGATATAGTTGAATAGGATTATATTAATTGACATAAAAAAGGATGAGTTATGATTTCACAAGTTAATAGTGGGAACGTTCGTACTGCATACACCAGCAATTCTGGTGAGAGTAAGGAAGTCTCGCAAAAATCGGAAGCAAAAATTTCCAAACAGGGCGATACAAGCAAAGTGGAACAGATTAAAGAGGCTCTTGAATCTGGAGAATATAAAATAAACCTACAAGCTCTATCTGAAAAGATAGCAGAAGAGCTGATGTAGGTTTTTACAACAGTAACAAGGATTAAATTATGCTCTCTTATCATTTAGAAAGTGCATTAAACGACTTAAAAGATTTAATAAAGATAACAGAGTCGGATGTAGAAGATATACAAGAAGCAAATCATAATCCTCAATTTGACAGATTAAAACTTAAAGAGGAGAAGTTGAAAAGCTTCGAGTCTAAAAAAGCCATGATAGATCATGAAATTTCGTCACTTATGAGTTCAAATCCAAATATGGATTTGCCGGAACTTTTAAATGAGCAACAGCATGAGTATTTAGATCAACTAAAGATTGAACTATCAAACCTTCGTGATATAAATAAAAAATATGCAAGATTAGTATTGGCAGTCAGTAATTTATATAATACATTTTTAGAAAGATTAGTCCCCTCTGAGATGCAGGGATATAATAAAGTTGCTTCAAAAGAACCATCTATCTTGGAAGTGAGAGTATAGTATGGCTTCTATTTTTAACACTTTAAACATTGGATATAGCGGTTTAAGTGCTTCTCAGGCAGGAGTTAGTACAACAAGCCATAATATTTCTAATGCTGAGAGTGAAGGATACACTAGACAGAGGGTTATGACCGCTGCAGCAGTACCAGTATCGACTAGACCCGGAAATGTCGGTAATGGAGTAGAGATAACTGATATTGCAAGAGTATTTGATAATTTTGTATTTGATAGATATACGAGTCTCTCCTCTGATAAAGAGTATGCAGATTTTACACAAAAGACACTTGAAGAGTTGTCAACATACTTTCCTGAGATTAATGAAGTAGGTATTAAATCAGACCTTAAAGAGTATTATAATATGTGGCAGACATTTGCTGATAACTCTGACAATGATGCAATTAAGTTAGCTCTGGCAAAACAGACAGAGACACTTTCGCAAAGTATTACAAACACTCAAAATAGAATTATTGATCTTCAGTCTAATGTGAACGATCAACTGCTTGTAAATGTAAAAGAGGTAAACCAGCTAGCAAAAGAGTTAGCAAAGATTAATGTAAGTATTGAAATAGCAGAGTCTGGCGGTGCGTATACGGCAAATGATTTGAGAGATAAACGAAATTTAATAGAGAAAAATCTGGCAAAACTCATAGGGGCGGAATCTCATGTTGGCAAAATAACTTCAAATATTGGGGTAGACAGTTCTTCAAATACTACTTCTGGAAGTTATACTGTAAGTGTTGGTGGTTTTAACATTGTTGACGGTGCTTCTTATCATCCTATATATATTGACAACAGTAATAATAAAAATGGTTTTTATGAACTCTCATATGAGAGACAAGACGGTGCCCTTATCCCTATGGATGAGAGTATAAAAGGTGGTAAAATAGGTGCAATTTTAAATCTTCGTGGTGATAAGATAGAGGATAATACAGATGGTGTTCCAACTAATGGAGTATTACAAAATATTATAGCACAGATGGATTCATTTGTATCAACGATGATAGAATCAACTAATAATCTGTATGCCGCCGGCTCTACAACTAAAATGACATCAAATACAATAGACCTTGGAAAATTTGATCCTATTTTGAATTCATCATTGAATGTTAAGGCTGGAGCCTTTGATATAGTTATATATGATATTGACGGAAATGTTACTGCAAGAAGAACAATAGATATTGATGCTGCAACATTGATGACCGGTACTCCCGGAACAAACTCTATTCAAGGTAAAATAGAAGCTCAAGGAGATGACAATAGTGATGGGAATGCTACAAACGATATAGATGATTATATTCAGTTTAATTGGGCTACATTCCCGACTGGCGGTAATGCAATTGATCTGATTATGGATTCTGCTTCTGCTTCAAAGGGTTATAGGTTTGCAATAGAAGATAAACTTCAGACTACTGCGTATAACTCTGGATCAAATTTTGCAGGTGCTCTTGGGTTGAGTAGATTCTTAGATGGTAACAGTGCAAAAAATATGAATCTGAATTTCAATTTAAGAGAAAATCCGACAAATATAGCAGCTGGAACAGCGCCTGTTACAGGAGACAATACACTCGCTTTAAATATGATTCAACAGCAATTTGAAGTATATGACTTTAAGGTTGGAAATACTGTATATAACTCTACAATGTATGGTATGTTTGATGTTGTCTCAACTGAGGTTGGTGTAACAACGAATCAGGCAATATTAAATAATCAAACAGTAACTGCTCAATTTAATGCGACTGAGTTGGAATACTCTTCAGTATCTAAAGTAAGTATTGATGAAGAGTTGACTAATCTTATTAAGTATCAAACATCATATGGAGCTGCATCTAAGGTAATTACAACGGTTGATCAGATGATGCAGACGCTTCTTGGGATTAAACAGTAAATTTATTTATGCCAAGATTTAGTGTTTTTATACTCATTTTTGTATTTATCTTCTCTTTTTTCGGTTCTGTTTTTTACACCATAGATGCCTATACGCTTGAGAGTGCTAATATACTTTTACCCCCATCACTAGAGCACTTTCTTGGCACTGACAGATTAGGTAGGGATATTCTTGCACGATTGATTGAAGGCGGGAAAGTATCACTTATTATTGGCGTTGGAAGTGCATTTATAGCCTCATTAATTGGATTGATACTAGGTTCAATGGCAGGATATTTCAGAGGCAATATAGATAAAGCTTTTATTGTTGTGGTTGACCTGTTCTTAACTTTTCCTACTTTCTTTTTACTCTTGGCGCTTGTAAGTTATGTAAATGCTTCTGCGTGGGTCTTAATAGTTATAATATCAATAACCGGTTGGATGACTACAGCAAGACTGATACGCTCAGAGAGTTTTAAAATAACATCTCAACCCTATATTAAAATACTTAATATGGCTAATATTAGTAAACTAAAAATACTCTTTAAATATTACGCACCTATTTTAGCACCTATATATTTTGTTAGTTTTACATTTGGGGTCGGCGGTGCAATATTGGCTGAGTCAGGTCTGAGTTTCTTAGGTCTAGGAATTGTTGCTCCACAGATGAGTTGGGGTACAATACTTAGTGGCGGAAAAGATGTAGTAGAGATTGCATGGTGGGTTAGTTTTTTTCCTGGTCTTATGATATTTTTAGTTACACTCTCTTTGATAAATATATCCAACTACCTGCAGCAACTAACAAATAAAAAAGAGATTCAAAACTAAGGAGCTAAAATGCATCATAGAGAGATGGGCTACTATCTTATGATAATGGCTAGTGTTGTTATAGTTTTGGCAGGGGTAAAGAGTGCTTCAGAGATTATTGTCCCTTTTCTATTATCTCTTTTTATAGCAATTATACTCTCTCCTTCATACAATTTTTTTAATAAAAAGGGTTTGCCGAATGCTCTTTCGTTAACTCTAGTCATAACACTATTTATAGTTTTTATAATATTAATAGCCAAACTTATAGGCTCATCTGCACATGAGTTTAGTTCCAATATAGAGTTTTATCAACAGCAACTCAATATTTACTTTAATAAACTTAGTAATTTTAGTATGAAGATGGGATTTGAAATACCGCAAAATGAAATTGCAGATATGATAAACACAAAGGAGATTATGCACTTTTCAACAAATATTATTATTAGTATAAGTTCAATGTTTACAAATGGGTTTGTAATACTTTTAACAGTAATATTTATGATGTTAGAGTCTAATTATTTCTTAAATAAGATAGAGTACGTAGCTTCAAACAACAGAACAAAAGAGCATATTGAGGAGATAGTAGATCGTATTCAGGAGTATATGGTTTTAAAATCTTTAATATCTCTTTTAACTGCTTTTATTGTGTGGATAGCATTGATAATTATAGGTACAGACTATGCGTTTTTATGGGCTGTTTTAGCATTTATTTTAAATTTTATTCCAAATATAGGGTCGATAGTTGCGGCTATTCCGGCAGTTCTTTTAACTCTCGTGCAACTTGGTGTGACGAGCGCTATAGTTGTTAGTGGAGTGTACATCGCTATAAATGTGATAATAGGTTCAGTAATTGAGCCAAAAGTTATGGGTAAGGGTTTAGGACTATCTACCTTAGTCGTCTTTTTGTCACTAATATTTTGGGGATGGATATTTGGGATTGTTGGTATGTTATTGTCAATTCCATTAACAATAATCACTAAAATCGTCTTTAATGCTAATGAAAATACAAGAGCAATAGCAGTCTTTCTAGGTACAGGTGAAGCGGTTGAAGATAAAGATAAGTGAAATAAAAGTGCAAAATTGATATACTTCTTTCATACTAATTTAGGATAAATGATGATATTAATGATTGATAATTATGATAGTTTTACTTATAACATTGTTCAATATTGTAGAGAATTAGGTGCTGACCTGAAAATAATAAGAAATGATGAAATGAGTGTAGAAGATATTGAGAAGTTAAATCCAGAAAAAATTATCATCTCCCCAGGACCGGCTTCTCCAAATGAAGCTGGAGTCACTTTGGAAGTTATTAAATATTTTAAAGATAAATTACCAATTCTTGGCATCTGCTTAGGACATCAAAGTATTGCTCAAGTTTTTGGCGGACAAGTTGTTAGAGCTAAGAATATGATGCACGGAAAAACATCTACCATGAAGCAGAGTAAAGAGTGTGAAATATTTAAGGATATCCCGCAAGAGTTTGTAGCAACAAGATATCACTCATTGATTGTAGATAAAAGCTCACTCCCGTCTATCATTGAGCCAACCGCTTACAGTGCTGATGATAATGAGATAATGGCTTTAAAAGTTAAAGATAGAGATATTTATGGTGTTCAGTTTCATCCAGAATCAATTATGAGCCAATATGGGCATGAAATGATTGGAAATTTTTTAAAAATATGAATATTCGATACATCTTATTCTTAATATTAGGATTAGATGCATTGGTGCTAATTTTACAGACACAAGAGTTGTCTATATCTTATCAAGAGGCATCACTCTTATACGGTGACTCATCATTTTTGCAAGCCTATATAAAATCTTCAATCTTCTTGTTTGGACAAAATGATTTTGCTTTGCGTCTGCCGATGATTGTTTTGCATATATTGAGTGCAATCCTGTTATATAGAATATCTGAAACATACATCAAGATTCAAAGAAACAGAGTTTGGTTAATAGTAGTTTTTATACTCCTGCCTGGAGTAATGAGTTCCGCTATTATAGTTAATGATGCTGGGTTGATTATTTTTGGACTATTGCTTTTTGCATACATGTATGAAAGGTATTCGATAATACTATTATATATGCTGTTGACCTTGTATATGTTCATTAATGGGGGGTTTGTGTCTCTATTTATGGCACTGACAATCTTTGCCTTGTATAAAAAAGATAAATACTTCTTTGTATTTAATCTACTTCTATTCTTGAGCTCACTCTTTATATATGGAATTGGTGCTCATGGTTCACCAAAAGGGTACTTTTTAGATTCAATAGGAATATATGCGGCAATATTTACACCACTTATTTTTATATATCTTTTTTATGTATTGTATAGAAGGTATTTCACAAAAGAGATTGATATATTATGGTTTATATCCGCAGTTGCACTTGTATTTTCTTTACTGCTCTCATTTAGACAGCGTGTAAGCCTAGAATATTTTGCTCCTTACTTAATCCTGGCTCTTCCTCTCGCCGCACAAACGTTTGAGCACTCATACAGAGTTCGCCTAAATATGTTTAGAAAAAAATATAGATTAGCATTTATAGTATCATTAGTCTTTTTGCTAATCAATAGTTCGGCAGTTTTTTTTAATAAATACTTATATTATATTGTAGAGAAACCAAAAAAACATTTCTCTTATAAAATGCATATTGCTAAAGAGTTGGCACAAAAACTAAAAAACAGAGATATAGATTGTGTCGATACAAATAAAAAAATGTCAACAAGATTAAAATTTTATGGTGTAACTAAATGCAACAATTATTTACTTAAAGAAAATAGCTACGATGGCGATGAATTAAATAGTGTAACAATTAGTTACAAAAATAGAGTTGTTTATTCTGCTGATGTTACAAAGATAAACATAAATTGAATCTAGATATAACTTAATCAACACAAATGATATAAGGTTAATGAACCTGTGCTAGAATTTCGTAAATATTAAACACAGGGAGTTGCAATGGCTCAAAAAGCGATTAGAGAATTTGATGCAAAGTCAATTTTAGCAAAACATTGGGATAAGTATTTTCCAAATTTTACATATGCTTATGAAACTGTAATGGTTCAAAATGGAGCAGAGTTAACAAAAGCTGCAAAAAGTAAGGCTTGGTTAAAAGAGAAGGCACTTGTTGCTAAACCGGACATGTTGTTTGGTAAAAGAGGTAAAAATGATTTAGTTCTTTTTAGAGATGCTAAACCAGGTGATGTCTCTTTAGCTAAAGCTACATCTTGGATAGATGAGAAATCATCGTCTGAGCAATCAGTTTATTTTTCATTTGATGGTGATACCCCAACCGGTGAAGCTAAAAAAGATATGCTGACTCACTTTGTGGTTGAACCGTTTACTCCACATACTCAAGAAGAAGAGTATTATATCTCTGCTACATGCGTTGGTGATGATGACATGCTTTACATGTCTGCTGAAGGTGGAATGGAAGTTGAAGAGGGTTGGGAAGAAAAAGTTACTGAAGTAGCTTTTTCAATTACTGATTCTGAAGAAGAAATAGCTAAAAAAATTAAGGCTAATATTCCTAAAGATGTAGCTAAAAAAGATAAAGATGCCTTTGCTAACTTTGCAATTGGTTTTTTCAAAGCTTACCGTGAGTTAAACTTCGCATATTTAGAGATTAATCCATTTGTACTTCAAGGTAGTAAAGTTGAACTTCTTGATATGGTTGCTAAACTTGATGATACTGCTGGATTCTTGATGGTAGATGAGTGGGGTGATGTTGAATACCCTACTGCATTTGGAATGGAATCAAAATCTCCAGAAGTTACTGCTATTGAAGAAGCTGATGCTAAGACTGGTGCTTCATTAAAGCTTACGTTACTTAAGCCGGAAGCTAGAATCTGGACTATGGTTGCAGGTGGTGGTGCTTCAGTTGTATACGCTGATACTATTGCTGACTTAGCTGGTATTGAAGATTTAGCTAACTATGGTGAGTATTCTGGTGGTCCAACTACTGGTGAGACTAAGTTCTATGCTGAGACTTTACTTGACTTAATGACAAGAGAAAAAGATTCTAAAGGTCGTGAGAAAATTATGATTATCGGTGGAGCTATTGCTAACTTTACTGATGTTGCAAAAACTTTTACTGGTATTATTCAGGCATTTGATAAGTATGCAGATAAAATGAAAGAAGTTGGTATTAAGATTTATGTTCGTCGTGGTGGACCAAACTACGAGAAAGGTCTTAAAGACATTAAAGAAGCTGCGGACAGATTAGGTCTTTACATAGAAGTTTATGGACCAGAGACACACGTAACTGATATCGTGCGTATGGCACTAGCGAAGTAAGGGGAAGAAATGGCACAATTATTTACTAAAACAACACAAGCAATTTTTTGGAATAACAACAAAACTGCAATCCAAAGAATGCTTGATTATGATTACACAATCAAAAGAGAGACTCCTTCAGTAGCTGGTATCGTTGCACCTACAAGTGGAAATAAATTCGAGAAGTTCTTTTACGGACCGGACGAAGTAATGATTCCACTTTTCAAAACTACGGCAGATGCTAAAGCTCACCAACCTCAAGCTGATGTACTTTTAAACTTTGCATCTTTTAGAACTGCTTATGATGTTACTATGGAAGCATTAGAAATTGGTGGTTTTTCTTCAATCATGATTACAGCAGAAGGTATCCCTGAGAGACTTGCTCGTGGTATGAATGAACATGCAAGAAGCTTAGGTGTTACAGTAATCGGACCGGCAACTGTTGGTGGTATTGTTCCAGGTGCATTTAAAATTGCAAATGTTGGTGGTACTATTGAAAATATAGTTAACTCTAAATTACACCGTGCGGGTTCTTGTGGACTTGTAACTCGTTCAGGTGGTCTGTTTAACGAGCTTTCAAACATAATCTCTATCAATGCTGATGGTATTGCAGAGGGTGTTGCGATTGGTGGAGATAGATTTGTTGGTTCAGTTTTCATTGACAATTTACTAAGAATGGAAGCTAATCCAGAAGTTAAATATATGTTACTTCTAGGCGAAGTTGGCGGTACTGAAGAGTATAAAGTAATAGAAGCTGTTAAAGCTGGAAAAATAACTAAACCAATTATTGCATGGTGTATCGGTACAATTGCTAAACATTATGATTCTGGTGTTCAATTTGGTCACGCTGGAGCATCTGCTAATGATGACAGAGAAACAGCTGAATCTAAAAACAACGCAATGAGAGAAGCTGGTATTCATGTTCCAGGTTCATTTAATGATATTCCAGAAATTATTTCTGCTGTATACCATGATCTACATGCTCAAGGTGTTATTAAAGATATCTCTGAACCACCTATGAATGTTTGTCCTAAGATTAGAAGAAGTAAAGAGTTTATCTGTACTATTTCTGATGATCGTGGTGATGAAGCTACATATGCAGGTTTTCCAATCTCTTCTGTTGCTACTCCTGATACTGGTAAAGGTATTGGTGATGTTGTTTCATTATTATGGTTCAAAAAACAGTATCCAAAATGGGCTACTGATTTCATCGAGACTGTAATGAAAACTGTTGCTGACCACGGTCCAGCAGTTTCTGGTGCACATAACGCTAAAGTAACAGCAAGAGCTGGTAAGTCAGTTGTTGAATCTCTTGTAACTGGTTTATTGACAATCGGTCCAAGGTTTGGTGGTGCTATTGATGGTGCTGCTAAATATTTCAAACATGCAGATGATAATAACCTTGATCCTAAAGCTTTCTTAAAATATATGAAAGGTGAGGGTGTGCCAATTCCAGGAATCGGTCACCGTATCAAGTCTCTTAAGAATCCAGATTTACGTGTAACTGGTCTTATGAACTATGCAGCTGAGCATTTCCCAGCTACACCACTGCTTGATTATGCAAGAACAGTTGAGCAATTAACAACATCTAAAAAAGAGAATTTAATTCTTAATGTTGATGGTACTATCGGTATCTTAATGGTTGATATGTGGAGAGCATTAGGTTACTCTGAAGATGAGATCAATGAGTTTATCGAATCTGGTACACTTAACGCATTCTTCATCGTTGGTAGAAGTATTGGTTTCATCGGACATATCCTTGATGAAAAACGTCTAGCAATGCCAATGTACAGACATCCAATGGATGATATCCTTTACGATGTTCCAATGGCGGAGAAGATTTAAAAATCTCTGCATAAAAAAACTAAGTTTTACAACTGATTCGAGGAGAACTCTCTCCTTGAATACCTAATGACTCCTTCTTTAAAATCATTTTCTATTTAAATATTTTTAATTTTATTCTCTTTTTTGATATACTTGTTACAAAGATTTGTTTGATTGGACTAGTGTGAAAAAAGCATTTACTATCTTAGAATTGGTAATGGTTATTGTTGTTATTGGAATTTTAGCGGCAGTAGTTATTCCAAGAACAGGTTCAAACAGACTTGGAGAAGCTGCAACCCAAGTAATCTCACACATACGATATACTCAACATCTTGCAATGATTGATGATAAGTTTGATGCGGATACTGCCAATTGGTTTATGGCAAGATGGCAGATTTTATTTCAAGGGGATGGTTCTGGTAGTGGGAAAATATATTTAATTTATTCAGATAGTGATTTAGATGATAATGTTCCAGAAAATGGTGAAATTGCCCTAGATCCATTATCTGGAAAACAAATGACTGGAAACTCAAGTTTTAATAATAGAATAGATAGTATGAATTTAACTAAAAGATATGGCATAAATAGTGTAAATACAGCCGGATGTGCAGGAGGAAAAAAAAGAATATTTTTTGACCACTTGGGAAGACCATATACAAATAATAATACTCTATTAGATGATTTATTAACAAATCAATGTGAAATAGTATTAATAAGCAATGAAGGAAACATCACTATTGCAATTGAACCAGAGACTGGATACGCTCACATTACAGATAACTAGAACTATCTATTTTATACTTTATTTTAAAATTCTTTCCAGAACCTTCAGATATTAAGAAACTACTAAGCACCATTTGTCTATAATTCCCATCCACAAACACAGAGACCTAAAGATTAGGGCTAGAGATACTTTATGTTGAAGTAGCTTGAAGATGTTTGAGATCATTGAAAACTAAGCA
>Ga0316206_1000187_pt1 | contig 117363 bp, 144 predicted proteins | sample 6monthpyrite_MG_FD_204942 | JGI IMG/M metagenome (GOLD analysis project Ga0316206, IMG submission 204942) | Microbial mat bacterial communities from mineral coupon in-situ incubated in ocean water Damariscotta River, Maine, United States -... | ecosystem: Environmental > Aquatic > Marine >... | reverse complement strand
TCAAGCAGAATGGGCGCTATAAAAGTTGAAATCGCCTTTGAAATACGGCATGGTGAAACAATGATAAATAACAAACTCAAGCTGGCTGAACACTATTATTTAATCGTTTTTCTACAGCCTCGTTATGCAATCAAGGGAAAAACCATGAAAGTAAAAAACATTATCGCAATATTCGCGCTCATCGTTATGTCTCTCGGCTATATCACCCCATCACAAGCAAAAAGCTATAGTTCAAATCACAACAAAGTCATGAAACTTTTTAAAAGCAACGAAGAAAAAACAGCAAAGGATGCTGTATGGACAGCAAAAGATATTTTTAAAGTTGGTGTAATAAATGATGGTTCAAATCGAAATGGTTACGCACAATACATATGCTCCACATTATATGACTACGGGTTTAAAGGTAAAAAAATATGGGTTCAAGTAATCGATATTATAAAACTCACTAAAAATGGAAAGTGGGTCAAGCTTGGTGAAGCAAGATGCAAATAATGCATAACAAGAAAATTAACTTCGCGTGTTCCACACGCCGGACGCCTAAAAGCGGCGCCGGTTATTAAAGACGTTATGTTTTTTATATCAAACAACAAAGGTTTTAAAAATAATGGGAATACACTCAAAAGTTACTATTAACAACCTTCATTCTCAATTAAAAGAACGAATGGATAAATTACAAAAAATAATGGAAGGTGGCGAACTACTAGAACATGAAGGTAAAGGCTTCCCATTCCCTGATAAAATGAGGAAAGTTAATTCAAGTGAAATAAGAGTCGCCGCTGATGACTTCAACACTATCCTTAAAGAAATTAAAAGAGTATTAAAATAAACATAACAAGGCGTTTAAACCGCTGTGCAAAAACACGCGCAGCTCGGACAGTCAACCGCGCGCTTTGCTTGCGGTAGCCTGCCGTTTAACTAGTCGTTGAGGCTGTAGAAAAACCTAAAATAAATTAATTATTTTGATATAATGACTCATCTCACAAGGAGTCATGCACATGGCAAAATATATTCCTTATAATTACAATCAGCACTCAATGGTTGTGATAAATTATCAAGAACAACTTCAACCCGGTACCTTTGAACACGCTATTCATTTTCTTATTGAAAACAAACTCGATTTATCCATTTTTTATCCTAACTATAAAAATGATGAGAGTGGTCGCCCTGCTTACGATCCGTCGATACTTTTAAAAATCATTCTGTTTGCGTATTCAAAAGGCATCACCTCAAGCCGAGAAATTGAATGGTGTTGCCAAACCAATATTATATTCAAAGCCTTGTCCTGCGATACCGTGCCGCACTTCACCACCATTGCGAGCTTTGTGAGTAGTCATGCGGTTGAGATTGAAAATCTCTTTGAACAAATCTTATTAATATGTGATGAACAAGGATTACTTGGACATGAGCTGTTTGCGATTGATGGTTGTAAGATGTCATCGAATGCCGCGAAAGAATGGTCAGGTACCTTTAAAGAGTTAGAACGAAAACGCGCTAAAATACAGCGTCAAATCCATCATCATATTACCGAACATAAAAAACTCGATAAAAATGAAAGTCGAGATGATGAACGAAGACAACGTGCTGAACAAGCGATAAATACTCTGGATAAAGCCTACGAAAAAATAGACACCTTTTTAAAAACATCCCAGCCAAGGATAGGTAAGGGAAAACAGGGCAAGGAAGTCAAAAGTAATATCACCGACAATCAAAGTGCCAAGATGACCACCAGTAAAGGCACGATACAAGGCTATAATGGAATTGCCTCGGTTGACAAAAAACATCAAATTATCATTGATGCACAAGCCTTTGGTGCAGGGCAAGAGCAACATACCTTACAACCGGTTCTTGAAGCCATAAAAGAAAAATATCAACGCCTGGGTTTAAGCGATGATATCTATAAGGACAATATTATTGTGACAACTGATACAGGCTTTGCGAATGAAGCGAATATGCACTATCTGCATGAAAAAAATATAAATGGTTATATCCCCGATAACAAATTTAGAAGTCGCGATCCAAAATTTGACGATCACAAAATAAATCACGGTGCAAGACAAGCGAAAACACACAAGAAACTAAAAACAATAGCGGCAAGTGAGTTTAACTTTGATCCCATCAGTATGACGTGTCACTGTCCGGCAGATGAAGCCATCAGTTATCGTGGTGAACGAATAGATCGCAATAACAACCGAAAAGTTTTTTTCGAAGGCCGACTCCTTCAATGTCGGCAGTGTAAAATTAAAAACCAATGCATGACGAATCCAGACTCAGCCGATCACCGCAAAGGCAATGGCCGACAAGTATCCTTTATACTCAATCAACAACATAAAAAGAATTATACCGACTGGATGAAACACCGTGTTGATAGTATCAAAGGTAAGCTTATATACAGTCATCGCATGTCCGTTGTGGAGCCGGTGTTTGGAAACATTGGTTCAAATAAAAAGCTCAATCGATTTAGCTTGCGTGGGAAGACGAAAGTGCAGAGTCAATGGCAATTATACAGTTTGGTACACAACATCGAGAAGTTAGCTCACTATGGCCAGTTAGCGGCCTAAGGGCAGGGTATCCAAACTGAAATGACGTTATAAAAGTTGAAATCAACTTTGAAATACGGCAAGGTGACTAAATGAAAAATGATAATTTTAAACTGGATGAAGGCTATTATTTAATGGTTATTCTACAGCCTCGTTATTGATAAAATAAATGCTAATAATAGTTTATGAATAAACTCACATAACCAAAGCTTTAAAAGGAGTAATGTATGTATAAATTTATGAAGATTAAATATTTTTTCATAACAGTGTTTAGTTTTTTTATTGTCATGAATAATAGTTTTGCAAAAGAGTGTTTTGAAAAATCACAACGCTTAATTGAATTAAAAAACGATTATTATGGGTTAGAACCAAATGGTAAAATATCTATAAACGATAGAAAGTTACTAAATGAGTTCTATAGCAATATAAAAGGGGGATGGAAAGGAGTAATACAATACAAAATATGTGAAGGACGTGAAAGATCACCGAAATTAACACTAAAAAAAGCAAATGCTACTGTTGAGATCAAAATGGCGACTAATTATTTACTTATTAAATTAAAAAAATCCAGAAATGATTATAATATTGGCAGTGAGAAATTAAAATTATTAGGAGATAAGGGTTTATTATATTTTAAATTTAAAAATAAAAATAACTTAGTTTTTTCTGAAATAATCAGAAAGAGAAATGTAAATGGAGGAAGTCGTCAAATGGAACAGAATTATGAATTTGAGTTTATTAAGGATGGGCATAAAAAAAAGGAAGATATACTCAACTTTAGTATAAGTCACTATCTTAATGGTGTTTTTATAGGTGATGAAAAATGGTCTATGATTAGAGATTAATCACTTCATGTATAACAAGTTGCTCAAGAACACTCGTTATCACTCGCTGGGACATCCAAAGCGTTGCACGCTTTGAATGCCCCTTAGCAAAATGTTGATGCTGTAGAAAAACCTCGATATTTTAGGAATTTAAATTAGAGACGATTTAAGACTGTTAAAAATATTTTTTGATACGTTTATGAAAATATTTTAAAAGATCTCCCATGAAGGTTTTAATTAACGTATGAACGAAATCAGATCTACCACAGAGAAAAATCCATCTCGGCAGAATATTGAAAAATTATCGATTTCAGGGGTTTTTCTACAGTCTCGTTATGTTTAATAAACCGGAGAAATAAATGAAACCCAGTATCATCATATTGTTAAGTGTCCTTAGCTTGTCATGCTTTGCAGGAAACAATAATCCAGTTGTTACAACTGAAAATTTCTACGAGTCATTAAAAACCAACAATATTAAACTCGCAAGAACAATGATAGTAAACCCCGACAATCTACCTGATGATGGTTCAACATCATTCGATATTGATAAATATATTATTTCAAATTCATCAGTAGAAAATAATATCGCCACCGTAAAAACATCAACCGTTAATAACAAAGGCACCATTTCATTTGATACGATTTTAGAAAATAAAAATGGCAATTGGAAAGTTAATTTTAATAAAACCATCTTAAATATGGCCCGTGGTGCAGTTAAGAAAAAACAAGTTGGCGGTAAAGTGGAAATAAATATTGAACAAAAATAAACATAACAAGTGCATTAATTCGTTCGCTTTATTCTCTTGGACAACCAAAAGCCGTGCTCCGCACGTTTTTGGTTGCCAATTATGCTAATCGTTATATTAACTTAATGACATTGAGGATGATGCCTTTCTCTCTCTTCTTCATATATTGAAATAGAAAAATATGTTAATTTTTCTTAATAACGCCAAAGGATAAATGTATGTATAAAATAGGAACATTATGGATTCAATTTGTGTTTTTAATGTTTGTAACAACGCAAGCATTAGCTGAAATGCCCAAGGAATTAAAAGGCTTTTGGATTCTCGAGGCACAGGCAACAGAACGCAACATTCTGGCTTCTCCAAAACTGACGCCGAAGGATGCGAAGTACCTTCCGACAGTTTTAAAACGTATGTCTCAATATGTATGGGAATTTAATGACGGTGTTATCACGTCATCCAGAGGTACGAAAAATAAAACGCTGACCGTTGTATTAAAGGAAAATAATAAAAAAGAGTTTGTATTTGAAGGACAAATGGATAACCAGACGATTATGATGACTGTTACTTTTGTCAATAATGCCCTTATCAACATCCGCTCATCTGCAACGGATGATATGTATTACTATTTATGGACACGAGGCAAACTGGATAATGGTATGGCAAAAGACAGTGACAGCTCTTTGGCAATAGAGTTAATGGAGAAGTCTTTAAATAATTCTTCTGTCAGTTCAGATGCAGCCAATGGTGAGTAGCTGATCTACACAGTATATTTCAAAATAAAATAGTTTATTCTGGTGGCTTGTTGTTATTTTTAGTTTAAAGGGAGAAAAAAGGACATGGAGCATTTAGTAAAGTATATTTCACCCGTTATATTTCTGTTTATCCTGCTTGCCACGGGGTGTGACAAACAATCGTCAAAACAGACAGCCGCGCAAGCTCTTGAAGACTATTTTAAAAACGAGTCTACCTTAAAGCAAACAGCATGGGGCTTTTATGCCGCGCAAAATAAAGAGTCAGAATTATATGCTTATCTAACATTTCTACCGCGCCAAGTCGGGGTCTCGCGGATGGCACCGGTCGAATTCGAGTTACGGCGCTTGTGCCCAGACAGTAATCGTCATGCTTTTTGGACTGATACGGGACTGAAAACATTTGAGCTGGTATTAATAAAAAATGTTCAAGCCAATAAAGGTAAAGCCAAACGACTGTTACAAATTACCTGCGATTCCAGCTTTGATTTGGTTACGTTTGAAAGAAGTACTATTGAAACTCTCAAGCCTGAGCCTATCATTGATATTGAGAGTGATCGTAAGGACTGGTACGAAAAAATAATTGTCGCACTGCGTGAGAATGATGCTGTGCGTACAGAACAACTGGTTAGTGAACGATCTCAATATATTGACATGCGTAACGACAGAGGAGAATCCCTACTACATTTTTGTAAAAGTGGTGCCACAGCAAGCCTGCTTCTGGATAAAGGGGCTAAAGTGGATGCAAAATCCCAATGGGGAGCCACCCCCTTAATTTATGCGGCTGATTTTCCAACCACGGATCTAGCATCTGTATTGGTTGCAGCTGGGGCTGACGTAAACCATAGGGACGAACATAACGTGACTCCGTTAAAACATGCTTATAACCTGGACATGGCGATGTTGTTAGTTGAACATGGTGCAAGCATACCAGAGGATGCTCTGTTGAATCCGGCAGGTGCAGGTCGAATTGGACTGGTTAAATATCTGTACAGCAAAGGTGCGCTGATTAATGCAAAGGACATAATGGGGCAAACTGCATTACACAAAGCTGCAACGCGATCATCCGAATCGAATGGAAAAGATCAAATAGAAGTAGCACAATGGCTTATCCAGCAAGGCACGGATGTGAATGCGTTAGATGACTTTGGAAAAACACCCTATGATGCAACAATATGGCATGACAAACCGAACCAGGAAATGCTGAAATTATTATCTGATAATGGTGGAAAACCAGCGAAATCTCTTGCTAAGGAGCTTAAATAAGGAGACAAGGTAGCATTTATCTGTATAAAGGGATAAAGCTATTTAATATACCAACAATCTAAGCGGAGTCTATGAATCTCATCCCCAGATAGTATTGCGCCCTTAGCTGGTTTTCTTAAATCTATGATTTGTTAATACCTGTAAAATAAATTTATGTTTTTACTGAATATAAATATAACAAGGCCAATCAACGTGGATCAAAATAAGCGTCACGAAAAAAACTCGCGGCACTTATTTTGCCCAGTTATTGACGACGTTCTGTTTCTAGCTCAATCGTAAGTAGGAGGAATATATGAGCAATGGTAAGATTTTAATTGTAGGAGGGTATGGCGCGGTTGGACGAGTTATTTCCATTACCTTGGGAAATTTGTTTCCTGGTGAGGTGATTATTGCGGGAAGAAATTTTCAAAAAGCAAAAGAACTTTCATCCGAACTAAATCAGAAAGTCATACCATTAGAATTGGATATTACCTCGACTTCCGAAGATGAAGAACGGCTCACGGATGTCAGTCTCATCATCATGTGCATCGATCAAAAGAACACTCGTTTTTTTAGGCAGTGTATACAACGAGGAATTCACTACATCGACATTACGGCAAATTATGAATTTCATTTTAAAATCGAAGCATTGAATGATGAAGTAAGAAACCATAATTCTACCGTGATTTTAAGTGTGGGCCTAGCTCCAGGTATCACGAATCTTTTGGCGAGACAATGTAAATCTATGATTCAGGATATTCGGTACGTAGACATTTATATCATGCTAGGGATAGGGGAAAAGCATGGGGAAGCCGCTTTTCGTTGGGTGTTTGAAGACTTGAATGATCAGTTTTTTATCAAAGAAGATGGAGAAAAAAAACAAGTAAGAAGCTTTGAGGATGGAAAACAAACAATGTTTCCAGGTAGTCTTGGGAGAAGAACTACTTATCGCTCCAATTTTTCGGACCAACATGTCATTCCAAAAACTCTCAAAATTGACTCCGCCTCAACACGGATATGCTTTGATTCTGCTGTAATGACCTGGCTGTATGCTCTGTTGAAAAAATCGGGTTTGAGCAGACTCCTTAAATTAAGGGTTGTGCAGAATTTTATGATTAATCTCTTAAAACTATTTCGTTTTGGTTCAGATCAATTTGTCTTAAAAGTCGAAGCTGGAAGCAATCGGAAACAGGGTACGCTATATGAGTGTTCTATAAGTGGAAATGGAGAAGGAAATAATACCGGACTAGTAGCGGCTAAAGTTGCTGAAAAACTGTACCTGTCTTCATTTGCAACTGGAGTATTTCATATTGAGGAGCTATTTAACCCGTTAGAGTTTATTGAAAGTATAAGCGGCAATGGTTTAAGGTTTGAAGAAAGACTGTTGAAAGGGGATTAAATTGTTTTATTCCATAATGAAACATAACAAACGCATGCACTCTAATGTCAAAAAGCGCCGCTCGTTCCTCGCTCTGCTTTTTGACGCCGATGATGCGAGACGCTATGCGTAACAGGAATCATCATGACTAAATCAACTATCACCTACTGGAACCCCTTAAGTTCAACGAACCAGGGAAAGTGGCAGCCAATTGATGGTCTTGAAGAAATGGCTGAAGAACTCACACTTAGTATTGATGATGAGACAGGTGAATATACCCGTTTAACCCGGTTTCACCCTGGTGCAGATACAACACCATTTGGTGGTAAAAACCATGAGTACCCCGAAGAAATATTTATTGTAAGTGGTAGGCTCTATGATAAAGCTTTTGATCTATGGTTAGAAACTGGTCACTATGCAAGTAGGCCGCCTGGAGAAGTACATGGTCCATTTAAAACAGAGAAAGGTTGCATTGTTCTTGAAGTTTCATTTCCAAACAAGACTAGTGAGTAGTCTAAATCGCCTAAGGCGCTCCACCGGACGCAAATGAAGCGTAGCGTAATTTGCGCCCGTGAGCTAGGTCGTTATGCCTAAAAATAAATAATTCTATGAATGAGAAATATTCAAAAAAACAAAGACGATACCTTCGCGATTTAGCAGCTGAATGTCATGAATTTGAGCTAGAAGCTGCTATGGAGGAATTATATGAACAGTTCCAAAAATGGGGTGGTAAAGGTATAGATGTGTTTGAGTTAAATGAGCGAGTACATGAATTTCATAATGGTATTTCTCGAGAACTCTATAAAAGATATGTAATGATGGATCCTGATTTTAGTGTGGCGTATGCTTTAAATAACGATATTCTTAAAAAAAGTGCAGTTGATAAAGAAGTACTAAAGTTATTAGAAAATATGCTAATAGCCACTAAAAAATGTTAAGTATATAAAATTGAAAATTTGCATAACAAAAAGCTCAAGATTGACTCCGCAATCCCGCGCGTTTTTTGCAAAGAACGCAAAAAAAGTACCCGTTTGCTAGGCAACTTAGATAAACGTTGATATAAAATATTAATTACACAGCATACTTAAAGGAGAAAATTATGCGCACAGGAAGACCATCATTTTTATTGGCATGGACACACTTTAAAAAGGTCTATGGGAAAGGAAATATTGCCTCAGTAGGAGATTTAATTGGAGGTAAAGTAAAACAAAATATCGATTTAGGTATAAAAGACCCTATTCTAGGTTTTACAAATGCCTGCGCTATACGTATGAGCTATGCTTTAAACAATTCTGGAGTATTAATTGAACGAGGCGTATGGAAAACAGTTTCAGGCGGAAATAAAAAGTGGTATATATACAGAGTTAGAGACTTATTAAAATATTTAAAAAATAGTTTCGGTAAACCAGATAAAATTGTAAAAAAACCAAAAGCAAATGATTTTAAAGGAATGAAAGGCATATTAGTTTTTACAGTTAATTGGAGAGATGCAACAGGGCATGTAACGCTATGGAATGGTAATACTTTTTCAGATACTTGTCATTTTCCTGTTGCTTCGGAGGCATCATTATGGGTTTTAAAATAATATCGATAACTATTATGTTAGCACTTAATGGCTGCGCTTTTGCCGAAAACAATCCAAGCAAAACTAATAGTAAATTGAATTTTAAAAATTATGCTTTTAGCACTTGTATTGCTGATGGATACAAATCAAAAGAAATTGTAACCGATGCTGCTGCTGCAGCAAGAGGTTACCTTGAATTTGGAGAATTACCTATAGAAGCTCATACTGAAGCAACATTAATGGGTCGGGAATTTCTTAAAAGAAAATACAAGAGTAAAACAGGGGCCAAACTTACAATGATGAAGTGTTTAGATTTTTATCATAGTAAAGAGCTGGAAGCACTGTATCAAAAATTCAAGTAATGCCTAAGGCATTAAACATCGCAGGTTTTCCAAACCTGCTTGGACAACCAACCACTCGCTTTGCTCAGGTTGGTTGCCAGTTAATTATGCGTTATTTTTTAAAAGGAAATTGAAACAAGTGCTCTGGATTAAAACTTTCCATATATTATTTGTAATCAGTTGGTTGACAGGTATCTTTTATTTGCCGCGGATCTTTGTTCATTATTCTGAAGGCAAAGAGGCTGGCGAGGATGTACGGCGTCTTAAAATAATGGGAGAAATGTTATTTAAGTTCATGTCTCTAATGGCTGTCATTTCAATAACATTTGGTGCCATTTTGTGGCTATGGTTTAATATTACCGGTATGTGGTTATATGCAAAATTATTTTTTATAATTGCTTTATTAATTTATCACGGCGTATGTTGGAAGTATGTAAAACAAATGTCTCAAGATACGTTACTGAAAAAGGGAAGGTTTTATCGTAATTTCAATGAATTATCATTGTTAATAATTATCCCTATTCTTATACTTGTGGAATTAAAACCTATATAAAAGATAACAAGCCATCACTTAAACCGCTGGAAAAAAAGCGCGCAGTTCGGACAATTAACCGCTCGCTTTGCTCTTGTCTAATGATCGTTTAGCTCGACGTTATATTTCTCGTGCAAATTTTTCATCCAATAGCCAGTTGACATTAAACTCTTCCTCAATCAAGATGTATCAATGAATACAAATCTTAGGCAACAGGTAGCTCGAATTATTATCATCATTCCATAGGAATGGTGGGATTATTGATGCGTTTATACTTTGTCAAACCCGCCCAAGAGGCGGGTTTTCTATTTCTGCCTCATGGGTTTAATCCAGGCTAATGGAGGTAGTATGAAGAAAATAGTAGTGTTCGGTAAACCCGGTAGCGGTAAATCTACTTTAAGTAATAGTCTGGCGTCAGCTACGGGAATTAAATTGCATGCATTAGATTCAATAGAATTTAAAAAAAACGGAGATAGAGTAGACCGTGTGACATTCGATGAAGAGCATGAAAGTATACTATCCTCTGATAGCTGGATTATTGACGGTTTTGGACCTATTGAGTCATTTAACAAGCGACTGGATGTAGCTGATACATTGATCTATATAGAATTGCCTTATATTATCAGCTATTGGCTGGTGACAAAGCGGTTATTAAAAGGGGTACTTATCAAACCCGAAGGGTGGCCCGATGGTAGCTCTATTATAAAGGGAACTCTGGAAAGCTATAAGGTGCTAAGACTTTGTCCAAAATTCTGGAATAATAGTTTTATGCAGAAATTAGAAAAAATATCGACTAATAAATCTTTATATGTAATTCGGTCGGTTTCTGAATTAAATAGTTTTGTTGATAACAACGTGAGATAAAAATCATATAACAACAAGCTCAAGAAGGACTTGGGTAAGCTGTCTTCTCACCCAAGCCTCTTAGCGTGGCATTATGTGTAATACGACTGATATTATGGTTAATAAATTAAAATCTGTTGGCATTGTATTTCTATTATTTTTGAGTGTATCAGGAGGAACGTTAGTTTATGCTAGTGGCCTGCCAATAACTGAAGAATTACACGATGTGCTTATAATTGGTAGCGCAGAGCATCCTGATCCAGTTTTAGAAAGAGTTCGGGTTTTAGAAAAAAAGGTGTAAAAAGCATTATGCAAAATGAGCATGGTGTTTATGGTACATTTCAGAGTAATCGTATTGTTGTAAAGTGCCTGTCAAAAGAAAAAAATAGTATATTATGGGTTGCTGTTGCTGGTTCTGACAGAGACTCAGTTGAACTTATTAGAAATAAAATAATTGCTGATATTAATTAAAGTTAAGAATGTTACAAATAGGTCAAGCTCGCTGCGCTTAGTCGCGCAAACTGCGTGCGCCACTTACCCAAGTCGCTAGCATAAAAAAAGTATGAATATACTCACCATCGGGAAATTAGTATCTAGAATTGCTTTTATAATCGCGGTTGTTGAACTGTTTATAATGCTTATTTTGGGTAATATTCCGCACGAGATGGAAGGCGAAAACATGTTATTTTCTGGCCTAGTCTTACTGTCAATATCGAATGCATTTTTATTGGTTATATTTACCTCGCCTTTAATATATTTTTGGGTTGTTAAACCATTTATTGATGAGCGTGATGTTGCAATAGCTAAAATTTCATCCTTGGCGCACTATGATGAGTTAACTAATCTAGCCAATCGTCGATTAATAAATCAAAATCTAAAAATATTGCTGGCACATTGCATTCGCCATAAAGTATATGGCGCCCTGGTAATGATTGATCTAGATAACTTTAAACCAATAAATGATAATTATGGGCACGATGCTGGAGACGTGATACTTATTGAAATCGCGAATAGATTAACATCTGCGATGAGGGATGAAGATATAGTTGGGCGCATTGGTGGAGATGAGTTTGTAGTACTAATTGCTTCCCTCGATAAAAATATACAGATCGCGACTGAAAAAGTACTACAAATATCTGAAAGGTTTCACGATATAATAAATCAGCCATTAGAATATGCAGGCGAAACATTACTAGTTGGCTCTAGTATTGGAATAGCCTTTTTAGGTTCTGATAATCTAACTATAGATACAGCATTTAAAAGAGCAGATATTGCGATGTACAAAGCAAAAGAAAGCAATGGAAAACATGTTATTTTTTCAGAAGTATAAATTAAGAATTTATTATCTATATTTAAATGTTAACAATTGCATCCACTGCACAGAACTTTATTACCGCCAGTGATGCAAGACGTTGAGGCTGTATAAAACCCCTATGTAGATATGCCGTAAAGTTGTGTGATGATATGAGTGGTTAAAATAATATTAATCTCAAATTAATATTATCATTTATCATTTGTTTCGCCTTTAAAGTGATATTAAATATAATCAATACTTTTATATATGGATAGATATGTTTACAATTTAAATTTAAGCACCATAAAGCACATGTTTATGGATTTTTTTACAGTCTCGTTATACGCGAATGAATATATTGAGTTAATTCATGAAAAAAATTATTGAACTTGAAACTAAACGTCTTATATTGAGGCAATGGAATAAAGAAGATTTAGAAGCATTTTCTTTACTTAATGCCGACCCAGAAGTGATGGAATTCTTTCCGAAGGTATTGAGTAGAAAAGAAAGTAACGCAATGGCCGAGAAAATCAAGAATTTAATATCTGATAGAGGTTGGGGTTTTTGGGCTGTTGAAGTTAAAAATGAGAGTGCGTTTATAGGCTTTGTTGGTCTTAATGAACCACATTACGACCTTCCATTTAATCCTTGTGTAGAGATAGGATGGCGATTAGCAAAAAAATATTGGAGTAAGGGTTACGCCACTGAAGCCGGAAGTGCATCTCTCGAGTTTGCTTTTGATCAACTTAATTTAGATGAGGTGTATTCTTTTGCTACGGTTCATAATATCAAATCACAGGCAGTGATGGAGAGGTTGAGGTTAAAAAATACAATGTCAAATTTTAATCACCCCGCTATTCCCAAGGACAGTCCACTTAGAGAACACGTTTTGTACAAAATTGACAAAAAAAGCTGGGTTCTAAATCAAGTGTAACTCTGTAAATATAATTACTCACAACATGCGTCAGTACCTTTTATAATAAAAATCATATCATTTTATAAAGCGCAGCTAAATATAGATATTGGAGGAATAATGATTAAAAATGATAATGCATATAAAATCATAAGAGGCATAATCTCGGATGTTAAACTTGAATCTGAAATTAATGCATTTTATTAAAATGGTATATAACACTGCGCTTAAACAGGATGACCAAAAGACTATTAGCTTTTGTCGTTCCTTAGTATAATTATTAGCGGTCGAAAAAATATAGCGTGATGATAACTTACTCTGATAAAAAAATTATTGATTCGTGGATGAAAAATGCAAAGCCGTGGATTGTAGCTATTCGAGACAATGAAATAGAAAGCAGATCACTCATTACAAATAAAGCAATAATCGATGCTATCTTACATAAAGCACCTAAAACTGTACTTGATATAGGATGCGGAGAGGGATGGCTGGCTAGAGAACTTACTAAGTCAGGCATTAATACGCTCGGTATAGATGTTGTCCCTGAATTAGTGGACGCGGCAAATCAGAATGGTGGCGGTATATTTAAGTTAGTATCATATGAAGAACTGACTCAAGATGCTGTTAAAGGGAAGTTCGATATTATTGTTTGCAATTTTTCGTTATTAGGCGATGAATCAGTCACAAATATATTCAAACATATACCTTATATGCTAAATGATCACGGATATTTTATTATTCAAACTATTCACCCAATTTCAGGATGCGGTGATTTTAAATATGAAGATGGCTGGAGAAAAGGATCATGGTCAGGTTTCAGTGACCATTTTACCAATCCACCACCTTGGTATTTTAGAACATTAGAAACATGGAAAACGTTGTTTCAACTTAATGGTTTTAAGCTTATTAAGACACTTGAGCCGATAAATCCAAAAACTAAAAATGTGGCTTCCATTATCTTTGTTGCCGAATTATGAGCGAGTAAGCCGTCTCAGTTGACGATGAATATCGCCCGATAAAGTAGACTTTTAATCTAAGAAACCAGATGAAGTGTGAAATAAAGGAAAAAAATCTAGATAAACCATTTAAATGTGCTAATTTTAGAGGTGCAATGCATAATAAAATATTTGTGATTGTTATCGATTATAACCGGTCCATTTCTAAATTCAATCCAAGTACGTTAAAACTATAGGATATAAGATGAAAATAATAACAGTATGTTTATTTTCTGCCAGTTTACTTTTTTCAGAATTTGCGCTGAGTGCTACAAATATTAAATTTGATAATGAGGCTTATATACATAAATTTACGAATAAATCACCTACGATACACCTCGCTGAATATGTACGAAAAAATGATACCTTCCAGAAATGGTCAAAGTTAATTGCTGTTCGGAACTACACCAATCTAACTAACCCTAAAGACGCCGTTGTTAATCTCGCGAAAGCAGTACAGCAAGATAATCCAAAAGCCAAGTTTCAAATTATGCAATCCAAAGATGGTCGCGAGGCACAAATAGATTTTCTCACTTGGCCTAAAGGTCTTGACTATATGGAGTTTAATATTCACCGATATATGAAGGTAGAAGGATATACTGGGCTCATTAGTTATCAGTTTGCGTATCGATTTAGTATTAAAATGCCAAAAGAAGTGCAGTTTTTTAAAGAAAATAAAAGTCACTGGGTAAAAGAGTTTGTAAAAGTGAAATTTAAAATTGACTTTAATAAGTAATAAGGCACAAGGTCTGCGAGATTAAATAGTTATATGTATCAGTTGAATTATGCTTCACATGATTTTATGTAGTTGAGAGCTTGAATTTTTGAAATGTAAAATGGACTTATCGTGATTGTTACTGCAACGCATATAAAAATTAAAAATATTGTGGGTTTTTTCCGTTTTATACCTCGAGTTAAAAATATTAGAGTGCAGCTCAGCAAAGCCGAGGGTTTGCTTTTTGTAAAATTTAACGGCTTTCGAACGCTTACAGGTTGGGAAAGTTATGAAGCATTAAAGGCGTTCCGAAATAATAGTCACCATCTTGATGCAATGAAAAATGTAAAGTACATGGGTAAATCAAAGAGCATTACATGGGAAGCTGAAGTGGAGCCTGACTGGAAGGAAGCAATTGAAAAACTTAATAGTGTATCGTTTTGATGCACTATATAGCGCATTGAAGCTTTCTATACTGTTAGCGGAAATCAAACATAAGCAAAGCGTGGCAAGATTAAGGTATCTAATATAGCTTACTCAACCGCAGCAAAGCGTACACTGTCACCAAGACGAATGACACCACCATCAAGCACTCTGGCAGTAATACCTCCATGGCCACGCATGGCGTTATAGCCACCCGAGCCTAAATTTTTTTCCATGCGTGAACAAGGTGCACAAATTCCGGTACCTTCAAACAACACCTCACCGATAAAAAAATGCTTCTCGCGAAGGGCGTAACCACTCTGGCTTGATAACTGCATGCCCTGACAGGGAAGCAATTGCAGGCAAGTGCTCAGCCTGGATTAGAGTTACCTGACGTTTACCACCTGGTTGGCCTTGCAGGCGATGGTCACCTTGCAACCCCAGCCCCGCGATAACGTCTGCTTCTAGTACTACTTGTATGGCTTCACGTTTAACGGGACGCACACCAACCCATTCCAGTAAACCGGTTTGCGGAAAGGAGGCTATGAGTTCGGCTATGGTTTGTGGTGTATCGCTCATATGTTACCGTTTATAATATAGTTTAGTTAATCATCCAGACGTTTAAAAATTATATTAGCAACCACGCTGTGCATCCGTGCAGTAGGATGAATTTCATCAAAGAATACATAGTTGTCAAAGTTTATCCCAAAATTACAGCCAGCATTGAATACTTGATTCTCAGAACTAAAACAGGCATCCGCCGTATTAGAAAAACCGTATTTGGCACCATTTGCTAATACTTTTTTTAGAATTTTATGGATATCAACTTTAGTGATCTCAATATGGAATTTTTTTTCAAGTTTGCGTAAGTGATGAAACAATTTCCGATTATATGTGTGACTGTAGCGTGAAGCGCGTTTAACGATACTGGTATCTCCAGTTAGTGCAGCCAATATACCTGATTCAGGAATTTTACCAATATCAGGTACATTCATTACCATGAAATGTTGTGCACCGGCTTCAATTAATTTTCTAATATTATCCAGTTCACTGTTCAGTGCATGCTGAATAATCTCGTTGGCTAAGTCATTCGGGCTATCCCGTGCATCACGGATGTCGTCACCACCAATAAAAACAATATATAAATTATCTGCAGCCGCAACGCCGCCATGATTGGCGAGAAAGAGATTAACCTGTGAATCCAGATCAATCGGTTCTATACCAAATGCCCTGGCACGAGCAATAGCATAATTAGTGCCGGCTTCTGGCCCCGTTAAATGAAAGGACGGTAGAGCAGTTGCACCCAGTAACGCAGTTAGAACTTCGACCATAACCGGGCCATTGCTGACACGATTGTTGTAGTAAGGTGGATTAGGAAATGGTCCGGTTAATGTGGCGAGATTACCGGTATCGGATAGACTGTCACCAAAGATATATACTTTAGAATAGTGCTCGTCGGCGAATACAATACTGGAGCAAAAAATGAAAACAAGAATAGAAATTAGTGATGTTCTGATTTTATTCATATCGAACCCTTCCCTGAATGTTGGATGTAATAAAGAATAGTATTATACAAATAGCATCACTTGTCTCTTATTTGGTCTACTGGAAGCTAAGTTTTTTATGTAAAGTGGTTTATTAGGCCCTGGTTATTCGTTCTAGCTATCATTACTTTGACTTTGCTGCTGTGAACATAAAGTCTGTACAGAATTGATTAGGTCTTGTTCTTTGAATCGTCCTTTAACAAAAACATCACTCACATTGAGCATCGTATCGGATATTTCATGTGCGGAAAATACTACGATAGGCATTGAAGAATGATTAGCAGAAAGTTCGATAATAAGCTCGGAACCCGAGCCATCAGGCAAAGTAAAATCGACTAAGAGTAAATCAAACTGGTTGTCGCGAAGGAGCGTCCTTGCCTCTTTCAGACTTTGAACGGCCGTTATATCGGCTATATTTGAAAAGATAGCAACGATATAATTCTGTAAATCCAGATCATCCTCAACGTGTAGTATACGTTTTTTCCTTTCGTTCATCATGAGCCTCTATTCACTTCCATAATTAGTAATGCTAAATCGAAATACAATACTTAAATAATCTGGGATAAGGTAATAGTTTAGCTTATATTTTTAATTGCGAGTTAGGATTTTATAATTTTGTGCAAAAGATGGGTAATATCTAGTCTATTATTGATAAGTCGCTCTCGGGTTAGGAGACGCGATGTACGATTTACCATGCTGATTTAATGAGTGACCTTAAGCATAACCATGCCGTACGCAGGTAGTGAAATGCGCACACATGCTCGCCCATTTCTATTATCAATTTGATATTGGGTTGCCATATCACTTGTCGTGTTTACCATGAGATTACGCATGTTATGTTCAGATGCACTGAGTTTATAGTCTACGGTTACATAATCACTGCGCGGCTGGCTGTCAAGGTTCATCGCGATCAGAATTTCTTCGGTATCCAGAATACGTGAATAGGCAAGAGTACAATGCCCATCGAGGGGATGACCAAAGTTAAGCCCGTCACTAGACGTCTCACGAAAATATTGGCGTCCATAACGTAACGCGGCTTGCTGCTTTCGAAGCGTCGCAATGCTAGCTATACCCTGGTAAATTTCATGTTGTGAGTTAAAAAAGTGGTGCCCGCTACTATTAAATGCCCCCCATGTACCACCGAACATACATTCTCGAACATAACTGTCATCTGCTCCTCCGCCATCAAAGCCTTGCTCGGTGCCATAATAAATACACGGAATGCCCTGACTCGTTAATAAGTATCCGATGGCCAGTACCGCCTGTTGTTTAATCGGGTTGTTATGCATTATGCGTCGATACTTGCGCGCCATCTGGTCATGATTATCAACAAAGGTAACAAAATATTGGCCGGCCTCACCATGGTCGGCATACAGGTTGCGAAATTCTTCATAACGATTGCGCAAAAATTCCGGACTGGCAAAACCTTTGATAACCTCTTCGAGAATAAAATACAGCGGAAAATCGAGAGCTGCGTCCAGTGCCGGAAAACGTTCATTGGTATTTTCGATACGGCTGTTACGGCCAATATATTTTTGGATGGTGAAATCATCGGCCACAATTTCGCCGAATATAAAAAAATTATGTTTGCCAATGCGTTGTGCATATTCACGAATAGCATTACAAAAAATCGCGGTGGCGCTATGTTCCATGTGTTTGACGGTATCAATACGAAAACCGTCCAGGTCGGCACTGGTCACCCAGTACTTATAAACTTTAATTAGGGTATCCAGTACATCCGCTTGTGGCAAATCAAGTTCTTTTAAACTGAGGAAATCACCATTGCGCGATTCATTAGCGTTGTTCCAGTCCCGAATTTCACCGCGGCGTTTAAACACATCCGGTGATTGTAGTTCGAGAGGCCAGACTGCATCATCGTCCTGCAAACCGGATGCAGGATTAGCTTCGCGCCATTTGCCAAAGGGGTATACTTGATCCTGATAATAATAATAGGGGTAACATTCCGGATAACACCACACATCACCGGTATGGTTAAGCACGACATCCAGGATCACATACATGTCTCGTTCGTGCGCGGCTTGGGTTAGCGCTTGTAAATCAGCAAGTGTACCAAAGCGGGGATCGACTTCGAGAAAATCCTGAATACCGTAACCGTGATAAGTGTCATTCATATCCTGACGGTTTTTTAAGATTGGACTTAACCAGAGTGTGGTACAACCAAGTTGTTGAAGATAATCCAGGCGCCGAATAATGCCTTTGAGATTGCCACCTTGAAACTGGTGACCGGCATCGGGTGTATTGTGCTGTCCACTATTGCTTGGTTCATAGGCTGGGGTGTTAGGATCATTATTATCGAAGCGGTCGACTAATAAAAAATACATAACCTGATCACGCCAATCAATCGGAGAAGGGTAAAGTGAGGTGCGTGGGTGAAAATCGATATCAGAAACAGAGTGTAATGTTGTCATTACAGCCTCCATGCATTAAGTAATGAAAATAGATCTAATTTGCAATGACTGAGTTATTGATAATAATTCTAAAAAAGAAAGTGCAGCGGATTTATTATCTGTTGCCATCTACTTTTTCCATTGTCCAAAATATTTGTTGTGAATCTGATTATTCAAGTCAGTCTTCAATATGTTAATACGCAGTAATACGTATTAACAGTAAATAATTATGACGTATTATATAAAAAATATGCAATAAAAAAACACGTCGTTAAAATTATTTCATGGATGATGGGAGTAGGACTTAATCTCACATCTGAAATTATTAGAATAGCGACAGTAAAAATCGAGTTTTAAATCTATCGTCCAAAAATTTCTGGTTATTCAGAACACACTTAACTTAACAAATGCTTTACTAATCCAATAAAAATATTGAATAGCTAAAGATTTTAGGCCGGTATATTTAAAAACATCAGGTATTGCGGCATTGCCTTCTATGCCGTGCATTATTGAGGTGCAGTATGGACATCATTAACCAGGAAAAGAGTAAGTTAGCAGCGCAGTATGATAGGTTTGCCAGTAAATTCAAAGAACTATATTTGTCAGGCAAGGAACGTGGACGTGAGTCCATGAGCGAAGCTTTGGATAAAGCACACGAGCAGTTAACCGCACTGGGGGAGTTCAGCGCAGAACATGGGGAAGAATTAAAACAGTACCTTGCCCGTGATCTTGAGCAGACTATTTCCTTTACCCATCATTTAGGCGAAGAAGCTAGAGAGCGATTTAACCCTGCCCGGTTGGGAGCAGGTGCGCTTTCCTCTATCGCGGCTGCGCTGGAATTATCCAGCACTACATTGCACTCCCTGAGTGATAAAACAAAAAAAGCACTTACTTACAAAACGGGTGAGATGTCATCCGCGGGAACGTTAACGTGTCAGGCGTGTGAACAAAAAGTGCATCTCAAGGAAACCGGGCATGTTCCGCCGTGTCCTAAATGCAATGGTACCTTGTTTAACAAGGGTTACTGATTTCCAGATAGTTGATAGTTTTACAACAACTATACATTTATAGATAAGGGAGAAAAATAATCGAATATTTACAGATTGAGATTGCCTCAAACAGTATACAAACATGGATTTTCGTTATTATGATTGTAATGGCGACTGGATTTGCGATTAGTATTATTCGTTATGTGAGTATTTACAAACTGAAAAAAATAGCTGCGCAAAACACCTTATCATACTGGAATGTTTTGCTTGTAGTGGTTAAACGAACCAAGTGGCTATTCATGTTTATCATAGCGCTGTACACCGGTGCGTTATTGCTCGAGATGTCGGACGCATCACGCGGGATTATTAATTCTATAACCGTTACTGCATTGTTGTTACAGGCAGGTCTGTGGGCCTCGGCAGCTATGGTGGTAATGATAGAGCAATACCGGCAACAGCAAATTGAAAAAGATCCAGCCAGTGCTACAACCCTGAATTTGTTGAACTTTATCGGCAGAGTTGTGTTATGGGCACTTATTCTATTATTAGTGCTGGACAATTTGGGCTTTAATATCACCGCACTGGTAGCGGGGTTAGGTGTTGGCGGTATAGCCGTTGCTCTAGCCATGCAAACGATACTAGGTGACCTGTTTGCTTCATTATCCATTGTGCTGGATAAACCGTTTGTAATGGGTGATTTTCTCATTGTGGATGATCTTCTTGGCACAGTAGAAAATGTTGGTTTAAAAACAACCCGGCTACGCAGCCTTTCGGGCGAACAGCTGGTGTTATCCAATTCTGATTTATTAAAAAGCCGGATTCGTAACTATGGACGAATGTATGAACGTCGAGTGGTATTTAATATCGGCGTTACCTATCAAACGACTCGCGAGCAATTAATTAAAATCCCCAAGATTATTTTTGACGCAGTAAAGTTACAAGATAAAACACGCTTTGATCGATCACACTTTAAAGAGTATGGGGATTTTTCATTGAACTTTGAATCGGTTTACTATGTAAAGGGGCCAGATTACAACGAATACATGGACATTCAACAAGCTATCAATTTGTATCTGCATGAAGTTTTTGAACAAGAAGGTATCGAATTCGCTTATCCGACACAAACTGTATACATACAACAGGCAGAATAAATAAATACTGGATCAACCTGGTTAGGTGTATATTCAAAGACGAACTCTGTTTAGCCTGTTTTAAGAGTGATAACCCGTATTCATATTCACTCAGGTACATTCTATGTCGTCAGCTCAAATAATAATTATCGCAGTGTTAGTTGTTACAATGGGAATGTTCCTGTGGGGGCGCTTGCGCCATGACATAGTGGCCATGGCCGCACTGCTTGTTTGTGTATTAGTTGGCCTTGTACCAGGTAGTACAGCGTTTGCAGGATTTGGTCATCCGGCGGTAATCACTGTCGCCTGTGTACTCGTTCTCGGTTATGGTTTACAGCTTTCCGGTGCCATGGATGTGCTGGCACAGCGTTTTATCCCGACTAGCTCCGGGCCGACATTAAGTATTCTAGCTCTCATTGGCCTGGCGGCATTGTTGTCTGCTTTTATGAACAACGTTGGCGCACTGGCACTATTAATGCCGACTGGGATTCAGATGGCCGCGAAGCAAAATTTACCAGCCGGTAAGATTTTAATGCCATTAGCGTTTGGATCAATATTAGGTGGTATGGTTACTCTAATCGGTACACCTCCGAATATGATTGTTTCGGGTTATCGCGAGGCTGCTGGTTTGGGTAGCTTTGCAATGTTCGACTTTGCGCCAGTGGGTTTGTCAGTTGCTGTTGCTGGAATACTCTTTATCGGTCTGATTGGCTGGCGGCTAGTGCCAATACGCAAACAGGCCGATACCGGTAAATTTGATACAGGAACTTACCTTAGCGAAGTACGGATTGACGCAGGTAGCAAAGCCGAGAACATGAATTTGTTTGAGGTTGAAAAATTACTTGATGAGTCTGACGCACAGGTGGTTGGTTTAATCCGAAATGATTTTCGTATATCCGCACCAAACCCGCGGCGCGTATTGCGTGCTGGCGATATTTTGGTAATCGAAGTCGATCCTGCCTCGCTGCCAGTGGCCTTAACAAGTTTGGGTTTAAAGTTTGAAGAAGAAGTGCCGTCGAATGTTGATATCGATTTAAAAAAGCCTGCTAGTGAAGTGCATGCCGAAATACCACTTACCAGTAAAAAAATTGACCCGGAAATTGAAATAAAAAAAATAGGAGAAGATGAAAAGCCAGCTAGTGATAAAAGTCATCCAGACGAAGTCGTTATTCAGGAGCTGGTTGTTATGCCGGATGCCTCACTGATAAATCGTTCAGCCACTAATATTGAATTACGTAACCGCTACGGCATAAATTTACTGGCAATTTCACGGCAAGGTCGACGTTCAATTCGACGTTTGCGGTCTACTCCTTTGAAAGCGGGAGATGTGTTACTCATGCAAGGCATACCTGAAGCTATAGCGGGGTTTGCTGCACAGTTTGGCTGCTTGCCTTTGGCTACCCGTGATATACACGTTCCCAAAAAAGGGCTGGTACTTAGAGCTGCACTGATTATGGCGGTTGTGGTCGCTGCCGCCACCTTTAACATAGTGCCAACTGCTGTCGCCTTTGCAACTGGAGCACTTGTGTTTGCAATAACGGGTATCGTTCCGGTTCGTTCTATTTATACTTCGATCGACTGGTCGGTGGTCGTGCTACTGGCTGCGATGTTACCAATTGCAGATGCCATGGCATCAACCGGTGCCGCCGATATGATCGCGCATGTATTGCTCGATAATCTTGCACAAGGACATCCGATTGCAGGTTTGGTCGCTATATTAGTATTAACAATGTTTTTGTCAGACCTAATGAATAATACGGCTACGGCAGCAGTAATGTGTCCCATTGGCATTAGTACGGCTGCGCAACTCGGTGTTAGTGCAGATGCATTCCTGATGGCCATTGCGGTGGGAGCCTCATGTGCATTCCTTACTCCGATTGGCCATCAGAACAACACCTTAATTCTAGGACCCGGTGGCTTTCATTTTGGTGATTACTGGCGCCTGGGTCTGCTAGTGGAAGTGATTGTTGTTGCTGTGAGTATACCTATGCTGTTATTGGTGTGGCCGCTGTGACATTGTAAAAATTAAAATACACTAATTCCGCGCCACATAGTTTCTCGATTGCGCCGGTAATTTAGTATAAAATTCTATCAGGTTGTTAAGTATACTTTAACCTCAACTTTACGTGAAGTTGTGTCCTCGTTAAATACACTGGCACGAACGTAAGGCCCCATTACAGGAACGCGTAAGATGTGGGTTAAGTCTGTTCCTCCAATCCATGGTATGCCGTCCGTTGTTGTAAGATCATTTGTTTCACAACGAAGTGTTTTATGACTGGATTTGCCCGGGTTGAAACAGTTGTCAAAATTAAAAAAATAACTTGTTTCACCGAGCACGCCAACACCATAAACGAAATCATTCAAAGAAAAACTAAGCTCGAGTGTAAACCCTCGTTGTGTCGTACTGTTGAGAGCTTCCGATATTACATATGCATTAATCATTCGATAGCCATCTATGTTTAGCATATGGTAACCCTTACCGGTATGCCCATTTACTATATCTTGTGGAAACAAGGTCATTATCTTTGTACAAGGTGTTTCACAGGCATTTGGAAAAATCGGTTTTTTTGCTAATGTTTCAGTTAAGCTTATATTTTCCTCTGGTAAATAGTAATTCCAGTCTGGGCGAGACTTATGTGTAGTCTTGATATAACTTGTGCTATCTTTTTTTGTCATGACGACCTCCTTGATATATTCATTCATCCCTTACTGAGACACTATATGCTTATTTGTACTGATTACGATTACTGATAATAAGTATCCTTAATAATTTAACACATTTAATCTGATTACATTGTGCGTCAATAGTAAATCATATTAATACGTATAAATACTTATGTAATGTTAAGCAATGATTATTTATTAGTTAACTTGTGATAGGCCTCTCATGAAAATGTCTGATTGATTGACCTTGATCAAAGTTACACGATGAATTTATACATACTATCTTCGCCGTATATTACCCATTTTCTAGAGGATGCCATGAAAAAAATAATATCAATAATTGCTATCAATCTCCTTCTTACCGGTTGTGTTTCCGTAACGAAATTTGATGAGCAAAAAACCGCACTAGAAGCTTGCCAGGATGAAGCAAATAAAAACACGCAAGCATGGCAGGCAGAACGTTCAAGCCTTGAAGAAAACCTGAATAAAACAATAGGCGAACGGGATAGCTGTCGTAATGATTTGTCACAAGTTCAAACCTCAGTGCAGGATATCGAAAAACGCGCGAATGAACTACGCCACACATTACAGGATGAGATTCTATCGCGTAACGTTGAAATAGAAACTCTCAAAGGAAAGTTGTCGGTGCATGTACTTGACCGCATCCTGTTTAAATCAGGTAGCGCAGATATTCTTCCAGATGGTAAAGCACTTTTAAAGAAACTCGCCGGTTCATTAGCGGTTACTGAGGATTATATTCGTGTTGAGGGGCATACAGATTCTATCCCTATCGGCAAACAACTTAAGGCCAAGTTTTTTTCTAACTGGGAATTATCAGCCGCGCGTGCAGCAAGCGTGGTACGCTTCTTTGAATACGGACATAAAATTTCACCATTACGCTTAGAGGCCGTCGGTTTTTCACAATATCGTCCTGTAACTGAAGGCAAAACGGCCGAAGAATTACAACGTAATCGACGGGTTGAAATTATCCTGACTCAGCCACGTAGTGAAATAATGAAATAAACTTTATAACGGTAAAAAGTATGGGCGATGACAAATCACAATCATTTGTCTCGCCCGTTATTACCTGTAATTCAAAAATTAGATTCAACACTAGCAAAGTTCTGCGCTATCACTTCAGTAGCGAAGAAATAGCGGCACTTGTGGAATGAAATGTTATTTCAATTCCATTGCCTGATGAACCGATATCACCTCATAGGGATGAAACGCGGGTTGGGCGACAGTGAATACAGTCGCCATATTCGGTGCTTTACCTCCCTGAATTAGTTTTACAACGGCATCAACAGACGCCTGATCTTTCCATTGCGCATAGACTACCACATGGTCACTGTTGAGGCTCCGGTGAATATTCGCTGAGATAAATCCGGGCTGCTGTCGCATCGTCTGGTTCATGCCGGCCTGAAGTAACTGAATAGTCTCAGCCTGCTTGCCGTGTGCCGGGGTAAGTACGTTTATCATCGTTAAAATATGCGCATCGGGATCAATCGTGCTGCTTACCTTTGGTCCATTTTGCGCGTACGCAAGGGCTGTAATACTAGTGGTAACCAATGCTGCAAGAATAGCGGTGTGGAAGGTTGTTCGGGTATAAGTTTTCACTTTAAATCTCCTTAGTTATTGAACATTAGGCTTGTTATTTCTATAGTGATCGCTATAGTATTAATGATAATAACTGAAGTCAAGGATTATATAGTGATCACTACAAAAATAGCTCGTAAACGCGGACGACCTGCAGCTTTTGATAGAAACGAGGCAGTCGATGCCGCTTTAGAATTATTTTGGAAAAAAGGTTATGACAGTGTTGGTGTAGCAGAACTAGGAGAAGCAATTGGGATTAACCCACCCAGCCTGTATAAAGCATTTGGTAGTAAGCATGGTTTGTTTGAAGAGGCTGTTCAACGCTACACTGCTGAAGACCGAGGTGGATTCCTGCCCAAAGCATTAGTGGGTGCAGTAACACTAAAAGATGTGGTTAGTAACATTCTTGTTCAAGCGGCAAAATCATACACAAACCGTAAAAAACCACCAGGTTGCTTAGTGTTGAGTGGGACGAGTAATAGTACTGATAGCCATGCAATGGCCACGACGGATGCTCATCGGCAAGCGACGAAAGTCTACCTGGCCAGGATCTTCTCGGACTATGGGACACACGATGCGAATAGCTTGGCGGAATATGTTCTTATCGCCATGGCGGGTCTATCAAGCGCAGCTCGTCAAGGTACCAATCGGAACACGCTTGTAAACACAGCAAAGAACTTTGCATCAGCCGACATTGTTTCTCAAAATGTCTGATAAAAAAGGGGGAAAGAGATTGCCAGGTGATAGCGATATTATTAAAAATAGATGTGCATATGGTCATGCTGGTGCGGTAAAAATTCTGCTACGCAAACAATTAAACGATAAAGTTTAGGGGACGACATTATAAATGAAACCTTCAAATAAGAAATAATAATGGAAATAGAATACCTCTTTGTATACGGCACCTTGCGCCAAGCGATAGCTTCTAAAATGCATGATGTATTAAAAAAGTATTGTAAATACTCTTCTGACGGTTTCTTGAATGGAATGCTATTCGAAATACAGGGTTACCCAGGATTTGTCGAGTCGGATGACGCTAGCAAAAAAGTTTACGGCGAACTGTATGAAATACTAAGCAGCGACGAATTGTTTGCTCAACTTGATGAATATGAAGGATGTTCAGACAGGTTTCCTGAGCCACATGAATATATCAGGAAAAAAATGCCCATTAGCTTAGTAAATAGTGACAAAGTCACGGCGTGGGTTTATGTTTATACTTCTGGTGTGACAGACCTAATTCAGATTGAATCGAGAGATTATGTAACATACAGCAAGGTTACATAACTAGATTAGATTTTAAAACCTTTTGCGAGAAAGTAGAGTAAACAAATTGTTTATCCCACCTAGAATTGTAATCACCAAAAAGTGCCCTAGGTGCAAGCTTCGTTATCGATGGAGAGAAAAGCAATGTACACATTGCAGCAAACTTAGCGATAATGAAGTAGAAAAATTAAAATCAAGATACGCAGAAGAACACAAAGGAAATGCGCAATTAGGACGATGGTTTATTTTTTTAGCGGTGTTAATAACAATGGGTCTAGCACTATTATAGATAACCATAACTCGATATGAGGCAATGTATAGCATGTGGTGTAATTAATTATAATGAATACAATGATTCTTCCGTCAGCGGTTACAAAAATAACAGTATTATGAATATGGTAAAGCGACAAAAATGAGTAATGCATTAGAGCTACATGATTCACGTATTAGTCATATCGAGTTAGACAATGGCATGATGACTATTCAATTCTCACATGCTTATATACACAAGTCGAAAGGAAAACCTGGTAGAGATTCCGGAACGGGCTGGAGTCAGGAAGCTGTTTTGATACTGTATGAGGCAACCCTGTTAAAGCCTCTTCCCGATTTACCTGGCACAATATCGGAAGCGTATTTGGAAGTGGGTGGAATTAAACATGAGCTCATTCCATTACCCTTTAAACGTAAGGTCGCGGCCAGGTTTTGGGCGCGATTTGAAAACGGGTGTGAGGTGGAAATTATGGGCAACAAACCCATAATCGAACTACACGGTAACGCATTGTATTTAGAAGACTATTAAGCCAGGAAGACTATTAAAATAGCCAAATTACTTTAAAAGAAGGGAATGTAAATGAAATTTGCAAAATATTGGAAGAGTGTAACGATACCCGTTAATAAACCGTTTTTTAATCGAGATAAGGTTGATGTATGGGGTGCCTCAAATGACAGTAGTGATCAGGCCTTGGCGAATGCAGAAGACAGAGCTGCCAAATTTAAAAAGCTCGTGGATAGCGAGTTTACTAAAAAAGACGAGTATGAATACTGGAATGGGTTTATCAGAGAAGAAATTATTGATGAAATAAAATCAGATGATGGACGAGACTTAGCTGTGTTAACGCGCAATAGTTATGGGGCGACCGTTCTTAATTCAGAATCCATTCTTTTTGGTGACATGGACTTACCTGTTACTTCATTTTTAAATAGAATATTAGAAAAATTCGGAAAAACAAAAAAGGATAAAACTTTTTTACTAAATAAAATTGAAGCGTACCAGAAGAAGAACCCCAATATCTCAATAAAAGTGTACGAAACATATGCTGGCCTTAGATTTGTTGTTACTAATAAAACATATAATCCGATGGACGCAGCCGTTGAAAGTTTATTTTCCGACCTGCACGTTGATCCATTATATAAACGACTTTGTAAACAGCAAACCTGTTTTAGAGCAAGACTTACCCCTAAACCATGGCGGCTTAACCTTGAACGTCCCGCAAGCCGATTTCCACGGGGCAGTGGCAAAATGCAAAATGATTTCGAAGATTGGTTAAAAAAATATCAGTTATCGTCTGCTAATAAATCAGTGGTAAATACATTAGCCTCCTTTGGAACAAGTGCTATGCACCCGGATGTAGAAAAGGTTTTAAGAGTACATGATAGCTACGCCTGTGGAATATACACGGAACTAGCCTAATAATTGTGCTGCTAAAATGATTAAGAAATACCTAATATAGAATCTAAACTTATACATCGAGAACATTTAATATGGTTATTTCTTGTGTCACAATGAGTCTGTGAACAAAAGACACACAAAGTATTCGCAATACCACGGAATTCAGGTGTTAGGCGGCACGCCGCCTAATTAGGTAAATTGCGGTTAGCCGACTAAATCACTGTTAGGAAAATATAAAAATGAAAGAGTCTGACTGGAAAATATTTAAAAAAATAAAAGAGCAAGCTATCGATCAATTTTGTAAAAATGCATTAGAGGAATTTAACGAAGTAATAAGTAATAAAGAATCTGCACAGAATCGCTATTTACTTCTTTATAAGCTAGTACAAAATAGAGATAAAAAATGGAATTGTTATTCGATTATCAAAGTAGATCAAAGGCAGTTATGCAGCTTATAGCAATACGTGGAGAGGGGTTGGCTAATGAAACACTTTTAAATCAATTATCAGAGGAATTCTTACATGCAACTGATCCTAAAGCGAATAATTGGTAAAATTCTAACAAGCATTAAGCCGTTCGCTATCGTTCTCTTGGACAATTCACCGCTCGCTTTACTCACGCTAAATTGCGGCTTATCCAAACGTTATATTTAAAATGAAACTAAAAGCATTAGGAATAGGGTTCGCATTAGGCGCTTTAAGTTGGGCGGTAGTGCCGCTTGTCTCGAATAATTTTGAACCATTTGATAGTGGCATAGGGTTTCTTATTGGGCAGGTCGTTATGTCGGTCGGTGCATTCTATTTCGCTTTTTCAACAGGTATTAAAAATATCTTGCTTTATATGCTTGGTATCTATATTGGCCAAAATATATATGCATATGTATTTGGTCCGCCTGGCACAAGATCATGGGCATTACTATTACTAATTACATCAATTACATTATGTGTGTTCCCATTAATAGCTGCTATTATAAGTAAAACAATAAATGTTATCTCTGTTAAAAGAAAAAAAATATAACCAGTCATTTAAAATCGCAGCGCAAAAGACGCGCTGCTTGGACTCCCAACCGCAAGCGCGTTTGGGAGTCATTTAATTCTATCGTTATGTGATTAAAGAATTGAAATGAGAGACGCTAAGAACTATGACTTGTCACGAATTGTAGAAATATACAATTCAACTATTGATTCGAGAATGTCCACCGCAGATACCGAAGTAGTAACTGTACAAAGTAGAAGCAAATGGTTTCAGTCTCACTCAACAACAAGGCCGATTTTCGTCGAGGAAGTGGGTGGTGAAGTTAAAGGGTGGATCAGTTTTGAAAATTTCTACGGAAGAAAAGCATATCACTTGACAGCTGAGATTAGTGTTTACGTGGATGAACAATACAGAAAACAAGGTGTAGGTTCTAGATTGCTAAGCGAAGGAATTACTCAATGTCCATCATTAGGGCTCGAGAACTTAGTGGCGTTTATCTTTTCTCATAATTCAGCAAGTATCAAATTGTTTGAGAAACATGGTTTCACCAGATGGGGTGAATTACCAAATGTAGCGGAAATGGATGGTTCACTATATTGTTTATCAATATTAGGATTGAAGGTAAAACCACATAACAATCACTTTCACTCGACGCAAAAAGACGCGTGAGTGAAGTGAAACGTTATGTAACATTAATTATACAGTCCAAATAATTGAAATTTAGTCGTTAGATATGAATATAGAGAAGTTAAATATTATAAGCAAAATTCTCTTACCAATACTTTTGTTGGCAGTTGCTGTTGTTATCGGTTATTCAGGATTAACAGAAATTGATAGACAAATTAGACTGATTGTAGGAAACAACCTAATTACTGTACTCAAAGCAACCAACGAATCTCACGCAGTATGGATAGAAGGAAACTATTCATATTTAAAGCACATAGCTGAAAAACCAGAAGTAGCAATTTCAGTTATGAATTACTTAATGATGAAGAAAAAGAAGATTTTGGTTATAGTATTGGCTTCGAAGAGTCATATGGGCATCCCGAAATAATGATCTTTGGTTTAGCAAGGGATACTATGCATACCATACTAAGCGATATAGCCAGTGATATTAAAGTAGGTAGAAAATTTAAACCAAATGAAAGAGTGAGCGGAATATTATCTGGAGAGTACGAGGTATTATTTAAGCCTATAAAAGAATCAATGCTTTCCGAATATACAGGAACAGCTATTCGTTATTACAATAAACCTATACGTATCTTTAAAATGTTTTGTCCAGATAAAAATAATGTACTACCAACTGAACCAAATTGCGAGTTAACAGTTCAAAATGAAGCTTTGAAAATTGTATAAGCTGCTCAAAAGGGGTAAAAATCGGTGCGGTGTATTAGAAACGTTAGGTGCAGAAGAGAGCATGAATGAAAAGTGGAGCATGGAAGAAATGGGCACGTGCATTAAAAATAAATACATATGCTCTTTATCTGGCAGCGCGAGACCCAAGGGTTCCGATGCTAGCAAAAATAATTATCGGCCTGGTAGTAGCGTATGCTTTGAGCCCGATAGATTTGATACCAGATTTTATTCCAGTCATAGGTTACCTGGACGACCTTATTTTATTACCATTAGGGATTTGGTTATGCATTCACCTTATACCTCAAGAGGTGTGGCTGGAATATCAGGCATTGGCGATGAAGCAGATGTCCGAACTACCTCGCAGTCGTCGCGCCGCTATCACAATTATCATCATTTGGTTTTTGGCAATAGCAGCTTTCATGCTGTGGCCATTTGTCAGCGAAATAAAAAACATTTAACAAATCGTTCGTGCGGGCCAAAAATCGGCGCGACTGACCTAAATTGTTTTGTGTAAAAATAAATGAAGAAACTTTTATTTGTTTGTAGTGAAAATCGTCTTCGCAGTCCAACCGCAGAAGCAGTGTTTTCGAAATATGAAGGAATCGAAGCAATTGGGGCGGGAACAAATAATGATGCACTTACACCTGTAAGTGGTGATCTAATCGAATGGGCTGATATAATTCTAGCTATGGAAAAAACACATAGAAATAAAATTTCAAAAAAATATAAAGAATAATTGAAAAATAAAAGGCTAGTGGTATTAGAAATACCTGATAACTATGAATGTATGCAGCCAAAATTAATACAGCTATTAAAAACAAAAGTAGCAAGAGTTGTACGCATATGAAGAAGATATTTTGGATCAGAGTAAAACTATTCAGGAGTAGCGTGATTTCTTAGAGTTTTTACTCAGACCTTAATTCTCTGCTCTAATACTCTGGCATCTCAAGGAAAAGAATAATGACAATCAAAGGTTCATGCTTTTGCGGCGAAGTTAAGTACATAATAGAAGGGAAATTACGAGATGCCCGTTCATGTCATTGTTCCATGTGCCGAAAAGCATTTAGCGCACAAGCATCTGCATATGCTTTGGTAGATCCTAAAGAATTCACCTGGATTTCAGGTGAAAGCTCACTAACCAACTATGAATCAAATAATGGTGCAGGTTTGCAGTTTTGTAGTAAATGCGGTTCAACTCTTTGTGGCATGTACAAGGGTAACATCCATGGGGTTACCTTAGGATGCGTTGAGGGTGATCCAAATTTAAGAATAGAAAGGCATATTTTTGTAGGTTCAAAAGCGACCTGGGAAATCATTCCAGAGGGCATCACGCAATATGAGGAGTGGCCACCAGAAAATGCCTAACAAAAAGTTCAAAGCTGACTCTGTAACACGGCACTTTTTTTGCACAAAAAGAAAAACCGCCATGTTACTCCGTAGTTTAACTTGGCGTTAGGCAATAGTAACTTGAATAAAAGGTAGTATCTCTATTATATTTTATGAAGGATTAATTTATGAAAAAAAACATAAAGTATGCTCTTTTGACTTTTGTACTATTGGGCAGTTTTATAATTTTTGGAGTAATAGGTGTTTATAAAACTGAAAATGGAATAGTCTTTGGTCTTCCCGATTATGAAAAAAAAGATATCCATGTATCACAAGTTGACTTAGATATTCTTATCAAAGCCGACGAATTACTCTCGAATGAAAATTCCTGGAGAAAAGTACAAGTGTCAGATTGCTCAAAATCCAGAAAATTGGACTTGTATTGCGCCCTTGAAGAAGCTTCGGTGGAAGTAATGGGTAAGTATGTACATAGGCAGCCAGCGTTGCAAGAAGTACGATTTGTGATAGACGATCATTATAGAGAACGCTGGACGAAGCATCGCCTTATTGATTTTAATACTTATAAAGAAACAAGCTTTGAGGATATTAAGTCCGTACTTTCCAAGGCTATCGCCATGGCCAAAGAAAAACTTGCTCAGTACTTAGCAAAATAAAAGACACATTGACTATGCATAACAACTTGCTTCGGGTCCGACGACTTATACCCTTCAAATACGCTCTATGGCAAGCCGCGGGTCAAGCGAATCATTATATCGCAGAGAGGTCTTTGTAAATTGAAAACTATTAACCTTCTAGGAGGTCTGAGTTGGAAAAGTACAGCTACTTATTACATCAAAATTAATGAAGGTGTGCAGTGTAAACTTGGTGGTCTGCATTCCGCTAAAATAGTTATCTATAGTGTAGATTTCGATGCAATTGAAAAATTACAACATACAGGAGACTGGAATAGTACCGCAATTATATTTACTGAGGCCGCTAGCAATATTCAAGCTGCGTGTGCAGATTTTTTGTTGATTTGTATTAATACAAAGCACAAAGTAGTTGATGGTATAGAAAGAAATATAGATATACCCTTGCTATATATCTCTGATGTACAGGCCAAACTTTCGTAAATAATAATATTAAACAAAAGTAGGGTTATTAAGAACTTCATTCATAATGAAACAGAATTTCTATAAGGGTCGTTTAAGGGATAATTTTAACTTAGAAGTTATAGGTTCGAACGACAAAGATAAAAAAATCGTGCACGATGTAATTTGTAATAAACTATGCCAGAGTAAAATAGAAAACTAGTCTAAATTCCAGTCGTTAGATGCCGGTCAAGTTTTTAGTAATTATCGATATCGTCAATTAAAGTTGACAAAAGTCCTGCTGTCAACTAATGTTGACGTATGCCAGATATTAGATCACTTCCTTCGCCTGATAATCCTGAAGAGGCTTTAGCTGCCGTAGTCGCATTACGCGTGATGGCAGAGAGGCTGGAGAGAAAGTCCGTAAATAAAGCGATAGAACAAGGGTGGACGTGGTCACAAATTGCGGAGGCTCTAGGGGTAACAAAACAGGCTGCTCATAAGCGACATGCCGCACATATTTTGAAAAAGAAAATTAGTAGGAAAGGAGGTTCTTAATGTTCAAGCGAATTAGATTTCGTTTTAAGGATATGAAGACCATTAGCAAGCTTATTTCCGGTGCTGATGAGCAGGCCCATATAAATGGAGAGGAGGAACCGGGAGCAGAGCACTATCTGCTTTCTGCCCTAAAACTACCTGAAGGTAGTGCTAGAAGAGTGTTTGAGCGAGTTGGGGCAGACCCGGAAAAATTTCATGAGGCAATTGGAAAGCAGTATAGTGACGCCTTAGCTTCTGTTGGTATCGATTCAACATCAATGGAAAATACTCCCGAACCTTTGGCTTCGGAACGAATGGTTCATAAATCAAAGCCCTCGGGGCAAGCTGTAATTAAAGCATTGTATTCTCTCAAGCAACAAGACAAAGATAGGCCATTGCTTGGGGCGCATGTTGTGGGAGTTGTTGCGAGTATGCAACATACAGTGGCAGCAAGGGCATTAAGAGCAATGGGGCTTGACCAGGCTTGTATTGCTGAAGCTGTTAACGCAGAGTTAGAATCATTCAATTGCTAAGAAAAAGACATTAGAATGGACGAAATCCTAGTTCGATATTTACATTTTTTTGGAATAATATCTTTAACAGCAGGGCTAGTAGTAGAGCAGTTTTTAATTTCGAACGAAGTCTCTGTAAATACAATGAATAAAATAACAGTAGCTGATGCTATATGCGGTATGGGTGCATTATTAATTATAATTTCAGGTATGCTCCTTTGGTTTGTCGTGGGTAAACCCGCTGAGTTTTATTCTGGAAACTGGGTGTTTTATACAAAACTTACTATCTTTTTAACAATTATCATTCTGGCGAGTTATCCTGCGTTATTTTTTATTAGAGCTCGAAACAGTCAATTAAGTGTAATTAATGTTCCACAATTGGTCATTACTCTAATAAGAATAGAGGCTGTGTTACTTTTTACAGTTCCCTTATTCGCAGTGTTTATGGCTAAAGGGTATGGCATTACCTAACAAGTACATAAGTAGGGTTGTTTTTCGTTTTCTTCTTAATAGAAAGTGTAGCGAATAAATCATGTAAGTAAAACGATATGTGTAGTAAAGAATATTTAAATAGAGAAGCATTCCTGAAAATCATTGGATAAAATCCATTTTAAATCAAAAAGTAATATGGATTTTAAATGTGAAGTCTCTCCCTCAAAGAATATTTACCTCAAATGCTAGAGTAAAAAAATGAAACAGGTATTTGCACAAAAATGTGCTAAATAATGTATCGAGGCATGGAATAGTCACGATCTCACAAATGCCGTTGTTAAGTTTAATAAAAAGACAGCCACCAAATAAGTTACGTCGTGTTCGACAACACGCACCGTTTGGCCGATTGAAAAACAAATTGACGGATTTTAAATAAATTCGAGTTATAGAATCCTGGTTGCAGAAATCGACGCAACCATCCCTTGTAAGTAACTCATCGGAGGAGCCGTTTTTAAACCGGCTTTCTGCAGTAGTGCCTCTGCAGCGTGTATATGCATTTTGGGTGCAGACTTGTGCCAGGCTCTTAAGGCCGCTTCAGAAAAACCAGACACTCCAAGGGAGAGTGTAAGTTCTTGTAAATTTTTGTTGCTAAAGGTATACGCAGGAAAGAGGATACTAATAACCCCGTCTTGTTTGCATACCCTGGTCATTTCATTAATAGCTGATTGTTGGTCAGAGATAATATTAATCAGGGATGCTGAAACAACGGCATCGAAGCTGCCATCATTAAAGAGTAAGTTTCTAACGTCTGACACATGATAATCAACATTAAAATTATGTGTTTTAGCAGCGAGAATCATTGACGCGGAAGAATCAACGGCTGTCGTAATATATCCGCGCTCAGCCAGATGGTCACTAAGTGAACCTGTTGCACAGCCAACTTCCAGTATTTCAATATTGCTGCTAAATTTATGCGCACTTATCCATTGGTATAGTGTATTTTGATACCATACCAAGTGGTTAATTTTATGAAAAAGCACAGCCGGTTTAAATACCAGTAGTGCTTTGATTTGGATACTAAATATTCTTTGGACTAACCAGTGAGTCATTATTTGGCCTCTCTTGGCATCCACAGAAGTAGCAATGCCATGATCCATACCGCGTTAAACATCGGGAAACCTGACAATGACAAAGGTATAACACTGATAACGGTATAATATATTCCCGCTGCTAAATCTATAACCTGAATTAGCACGATTATCTTTATCCATAATTTGTGCTGAACTGGAGCATTGGAAATATAGATTAAGGCAATGCCAAGCGCTATGAATCGAGATGCTAGCATTGCTAGCGGATAATAAATATCGGTTTGTGGTAGAGAATGCCCCATCGAATGAAGAAAAAGTTCTGGTGCAAAAAGATAGAATATACCGAGTATAATTTGGATTATGCCAACAATACGTAATAGCCAGGTCAGTTTTTTCATAAAATTATTCCTCAATGTTGTTAAATTTTGAGGTATTCTAGTCATAGAACAATACTTTCGGAAGTAGTTACCAAATAGATAGTAAGGTGCCAAATGGATATAATTAAACAGAATAAAGCCTGTGACGACGAGTGCCCTATAAAAAGAACCGCTCAAATCATCGAAGGTAAGTGGACAACGCTCGTTATTCGGGAATTATTGCCAAATAAAAAACGCTATTCTGAAATTCAAAGAGCACTACCGGGGATCAGCCCTAAGATACTAACGGCCCGCCTTCGTCTACTCGAAGAAAGACGCCTAGTAACAAGAACAGCATATCCAACGGTGCCTCCAACAACAGAATATGAGTTAACTCATCTCGGAATGAAGCTGGAATTGCTATTATTGGCTATGGCCCAGTTTGGAAGTGAGTTGGAGAATAGCTCCAATAAAAAAAACAAACCGATACACGAACCGCGCACAGCTGATTTTTAAGGAAAAAAAATTGAACTCTAATATTTCAACTATTAAAAACGTTTCTGATACTGCTTTTTGGGTAGCATTTTATCGATCTATTGAAAGTAAAAGAAAAGATGCTTTGTTTCAGGACCCTCTAGCTGAATTATTGTTAGGGGCAAACGGGAAAGAAGTTTCACGTTCTATGAAGACGTTCGAGCGATATGCATATTGGTCCGTGACAATTCGAACACCTTTAATTGATAAATATATTCTAAAATATTTAAACCAGGGATATAAAACAGTCATTAATCTTGGTGCCGGCCTTGATACAAGGCCTTATCGTCTCTCGCTTCCTGAAGAAACTCAATGGATCGAAGTTGATTTTCCAGAAGTTATTGTGCTGAAAAATGAAAAACTTAAAGATGAAAAACCGAATTGCAATCTCGAACGAATTGGATTGAATATATCCGATGAGATTGACAGGAAAGTACTCTTCGACGAACTAAATCGTCGAATAGGCCCCGCGATTGTATTAATGGAGGGCGTTATACCCTATCTCACTGAAAGCGCCGTTAACAGTGTGGCCAATGCTATAAAAGAACAATCCAATTTTAAATTATGGATTACCGAATACTACTCACCGGAGCTTTATCCTCGGTATCAGTCGCCAAAATTTCAAAATTTGTTAGGCGAATCAAGATTCCGGTTTTTCCCTGCGGACTGGTTTTCTTTTTTTGAAAATAGCGGTTGGGTAAAAAAAGAAATGAAATATCTTTACGACGAGGCAATTAGTCATAACCGTCAGTTCCCAATGCCGTGGTGGGCAAGGCTTTTAAAACTTGTCTTTGGTGAAGAAAAAATAATGAAAAGTATTAAAAAGTATTCTGCATATATTGTGTTTGAAAAAATGGATTAAGCAACTCGACAATCTCTAATCAACGAATTCTCTACTGCCGAAAACTAAAATATTCTAATTCGTAATCAATACCTGTTTTAGAGCTACAGGGCATGGATATACATATTATAAAGAGATAGAGGAGTGTATAAGTCGGAGGCGTCAATTCAAAGTTTAAGCTTGTACGTATATAATGTTAGGTTAGGCTATACAGTGCATTGTTCCGTGTTACCTGAACAGCTGAAATTAAATCAGAACAATACACTGTAAACATTCTATTTTAGTTTTGATATTCTAAATTAACGTACACTATAGCCACGTCCTTCCAGGCAGGCGCGAATGGCACGTTGATAATCACTCCGTTTTTGATTTAGTTTGCTGACAGACAGATCTTCTGGTGGCTGAGTAGGATCATAGTTTGTTTGCTTCTTGCCCCAACTGTGGCATGCATAGCGATCATCTGCCTGCTTTTGTTCACTCTGTCCTTGTTTAGGATAAACAATTATTTCTTCAGTCACTATTGGTGGTGTTTCTTGTACAATTTTTTCTGGTGGTTCTACTACTTCATACCCGTTTAAGTTAGGACGCCAGACATAATAAACGTCATTTGCATAATAGTAGGGTGTGCTATGAAACCAGATGGTGGAATAGACTGAAGGTAGAACCGGGACTACAACACCAAACGGTGGTGCGACCACAGTAAAAGAGGCTCCAAATGGACGATACCATATACCGCTACTATAATAATAGTTGGTATGCCGATGTCGAATTGTATGGTATCGAGAAGGCAGTATACTTACGCTAATGCCGCGACGTGGATAGTAGTGATTAAGTTGATAACGTTTATCTCGATGATAGTTTTTATTACTGGAAAGTTGCTTATTATAGTCTCGTCGAGACTGGTGATTGTCTTTACGAACACGCTGATCTTTTCGATCCTGACGGTTTTCTTTACGGTCGCGATGGTCTTTACGATCCTGTCGGTTATCTTTACGTTCATTGTTATCACGTGCAGCAAAGCTTATGGATAAGACCATGCTCGATATAACAATCAAGCAAACACTCATAATTTTATGTCGATTATTTTTCATACTCACTTGTCCTTAATATTATATAGTATTCTGGTAAATTTAGCGGACGGTGTAACCACGACCTTCCAGGCAAGCTGACATTGCACGTCGATAATTTCTCGCCTGTGTTTCCTTACGAGCATATTGCTGGTTATCCATTGCATCATAATGCTGTTGAATTTGTTGAGCCTGATCCTGTTTTGCGGCTTCAGAAGCTGAGCCTATAATGGCGCCGGCAATCGCACCAAATACCATGCCTTGACCATGATTATGGCGAGGTGAAAAGATCGAACCAAGAACGGCGCCACTTGCCATACCCGTAGCAACATCACTGCCGGGCGGGGCAACGGGTCGGACTTCGACGCGTTGGTGAGGAGCGAGTTGTTCCTGGCCGGGATCGTAGCCCGATTGCTTGGCTGCCCACAGATAACATTCGTAGCGATCCCGCTCTTGTTGTTCTTTAGATTGATTACGTGTGGGATAAAAGTAAAGAAGTGTGGAGGGTAACGGGCGTGCATTTGCGGGTCTTGATTGGACGGTATAACCCGGTGCAGTACAACCGGAAAGTATTAAAGTGCCTAATACAAATAGAGTCAGTCGCGGTGATGCACTGAGTGTTTTAACGAAATGCGTAGTAGAGATTGGCATGGTTTTTTCCTGAAATCATATACGAAAAGTTGAGTTGCTAATAATCATTACCCTTTCTGGTAACTGTAAACCTTGGACTTCATTTTTGTAAAGAAGTTTATAACTACTGTAAACTTCTTTACAAACACCTAAGCTAGGGCAATCTATTTCTCAGGTATGTTAATAGACGTCTGCCTTTATGTTTGTTATACATTATATATGGTACAAAGATAGTGATTAAAAGAGGGCGGCGTGTAAATTATTATTTTATATTTAAACGCCGCCCTCTTGTAAGTTAATTTAACGTTAAGCATCCAGGGCATTAGCCAATTTATTCACGAAGTATCGCGAATCAGGAGTAAGGAAATAATATGGAAATCCTTGCCATACCCGGCAGTGTACGAAGTGGTTCCTATAATATGGCACTGCTAGAAGCTATGTCAAAAACCTCGACAAACAATATTAACATTACAGTGTTTGATAAAATCAAACATATTCCGGTCTTTGACCCAGATATTGCAGATGAGGATATTCCCGAAGCAGTAAATTATTTTATAGCTAAAATAAGGGAATCTGATGGCGTTATTATTAGTACGCCTGAATACGCGCATGGACTTCCTGGGGTACTTAAAAATGCATTGGATTGGCTGGTCGCCTCGGACGCGTTGGTACTAAAACCGGTGGTCGTAACGAGTGTTTCAACCAGTGGCTTAGGGGGTGTGCGCGCCCATAATGCATTAGTCTTAATCTTAACTGCGATGAATGTAAATGTTGTTGTAGAAGGGGCCATAAATGTACCTTATGCACAAAGAAAATTCGATGAGAATCTTACTCTGATAGATAGTCTTACCACTAAAGCGGTACAGGTTTCATTGTTGGCACTAGAGCAGGCCGTTAAAAATGCCTAGACTAAAAACACCTAGTTTAAAAAATACAAGTATAGATTCGATATATCATATCTTGAATAATATAATTAGTTTTTCAAGAACTGTGCACTTGTGGGTAAGGGGTTAACAACAGGAGTAACTACATGAAGAAAGTCGCGAATATGCTATTGGTTATATCAATCATTCTTGTCTCAGCTTGCAGTACCCGGGCGTGGTATGAAACGGTGCATCAAAACCAGAAATTACAATGTCAGAAACTTCCACCTTCTGAGTATGCAGAGTGCATGGAACAAGCTAGTGAAACATATGATAAATACAAACGGAAGAGGGACGAAGTTGTTAATGAATAGTGAAATATAGACCTAAGTAGTACAAGTGGAAGACTTTTGATCATTCCAATAAACATAAAGCACGCGGATTGAATAAATATTCACTCCGGATCCTTGACTATTTAACGTTTAGGTAAGATACTTTAATCTACCGTTAACGATAGATATTGAGGTGATGTCATGCAACTATCCGATGTGCTTGTTCATGTTAGTGAAGAAATTAGTGATGATGAAAAAAACTATTTAGTCAATCAGCTTAGAGAACTGAATGGTGTAATAGCGCCAAGGTTTTCTGAAAATAAGGAACATTTACTTTTAGTTTCGTATAATTCAGATGCAGTTACTGCTTATTCCTTATTAAATGCAGTAAAGCAGAGCGGTTTTCACGCTCAGCTTGTTGGCATGTAGAGTGTGGACTGATGGAATACGACCACTTAATTGATATAAAGGGTATGTGTTGTTCTGCCCCGGTTATTCATTTAACGAAAGAGTTTAAAAAGATGAAGTCAGGCGATGTTATCCTGGCAGAATCCAATAAGATCTCGATGTTAAATGATATTCCTGCTTACTGTTCATTAACAAACAATGAGTTGCTTAAGCAGGAAGAAAGGGATGGGCTGTATTACTTCTGGATAAAGATAAAATAAATGAATAGTGAAACTTACAAAATTGGTGATGTTGCCACGTTACTTGATACTACTGTGCGTACAATTCGATACTATGAAGAAGAAGGTCTGTTATTACCAGAGCGAACCGAGGGTGGTACCCGCTTTTATAAAGAACAACATATTAAACGTTTAAAAGCGATTGTTCACCTTGCTGCTAACGGCTTTTCAATCGATGTTATCCAAATAATTGCCGATGTACGAAAAAAGTGTAAAACAGGTAATGAGGGTAGTAAAAAAGTAACAAATGTTATTAATAATTCAATAATGGATGTTGAAGAAAAAATAAAAAGGTTAACAACACTTAAGTCAGAATTATTCTTTGCAAAAAAACAAATTTTAAAATGTAAAGGCTGTAATAATAAGCCTTCAAGTAAGGATTGCCCAAGCTGCCCCGTTAATAAAAACCTTAATAAGAGTGAAGTGCTTAATTTAGTTTGGGAATAGATTTTAATTAAAGGTTTTAACTGCATCATTAGATCATACATTGTTGGACTTTAAGTGGCAGGATGTTTATATTTCATTTACATTCACTAAAGTGTTGAAATAAACTTCTTATGATTATTAACCCTTCCGAGCTCGACACACATTCAGTTTATAAACTTTTAATTGGCGCCGTGGTTCCTCGCCCTATTGCCTGGGTTTCATCGCGCAGTCGCGATGGAGTATTAAATCTAGCGCCGTTCAGTTTTTTTACCGTAGCTTCACGTGAACCGCCGATGCTGGCGATATCGATTGGGCCGCGTACTGGTGGTGAAGACTTTGCCAAGGACACCTTAACCAATATGCGTGAAACGCAGGAGTTTGTTATTAATGTTGTTTCGGTTGAGCTGGCCAATGCAATGCATGAATCATCGATTAACTATGCACCCGAGATCGATGAGTTCACCCGTGCCGGGGTTAGCGAAGCGGCATGCGAAGTCATAGAAACGCCTCGCGTTGCCGAAGCAAAAATTAGTATGGAATGTACGGTTGAACACATGTTGCGTCTTGGCAGTGATTATTTGGTGGTAGGGCGAATGCATCGATATCATGTTGACGATGCGTTGATCAGTAATGGGCGTATCGATGTACAAAAACTTGATCCACTAGGGCGAATGGCAGGTAATTTTACCAGGGTAGAAACGTTATTTGATTTGCCATTGGAAACCGTAGTGAAATAGAATATTTGGGTGGGTGAAACAATGAGACAGATAGGTCGGCATACACGCTTGAAGAGATTTATTAAGGATGTCTCTGTGTACACACCGTTTACAAAAATGGTGTTATTGCTCATTGTGCTGTGGTTATTTTTTGCTGCGTGTATACTCCTGGCAGAGTATGGTGTTGACGGCGCATCTATACATTCTTATGGACAAGCATTGTATTGGGGCGTGGCTGCATTCTCTACCGCCGGTATTGCGGATATGCCGGTATTGCGGATATGCCGGTATCCAGTCTTGGATTATTCGCTGGCGGTCTGTGGATAGTTATTGGCTCAGTGCTATTTTTTGGTACCATTGTGGCAACCGTTACCACTTATTTTATGCGCCCTATGCAACGCCCACATAAGAAAATAATCGATACGATTGAGTACAACCTTGAACAGCTAAATGATTTAACTGTAGATGAACTTGATTTACTAAAGGAAACGGTAGACACTCTCATCGTGCATGTTGAGAATTTAAAAGATAAAATTCATACATAAATATTATAACCTATTCATGAAAAGTGGTTTTTAGATCTGATGCTTATTAAAACTTCACAGTCATGCCTGTAAAAAGTCCTTGTCCGGAAATATCATATTCCATTTCATAGTAAAAAATAAGATAAGTCAATTGATGAAGAACAGCTTGTCAGATAATGAGTACATATTTCTGATATAAAGAATAATGTGGATGTTATTTGCGCATATAATTCAAGATATCGCTAAGTATAGTAATAAAATAATAAAAGGAGTAAGTGTGGGTGTTGAAATTTAAAAAAATTATGTCTGGTTTAGCTATTTTGATCCTGCTTAATGGATGCGGGTCTAATGCTCTTTTACAAAGAGTGACGCCAATCAATAGCAGTCTGGAAAAATATAATAATGTAATTGTTATTGCAGAGGGTAAAAATGAATCGATTAAAAAAGCCAAAGGGTTTCATATAAGTCGAAATGAGTTGGAAAGTGAATTTATTACAAGCTTGGCTAAAAAAAACAAGTTTAGAAATGTTTCAAGCGGAAGCACTGGAAATCACGAGAGCGGAACGTTATTGATTAAACTCGTTATTGAAGAATTAGATTATTTAAGTGGTGCTTCAAGTTACTTCTTTGGCGTTTTTTCAGGAAATTCCAGTTTAAAAGTCTTAGCAAAATTATTAGACGCTAAAACGGGTGTGGTCATAGGTGAAATACGTTCTTTCGCAAAAACAAATTCTTCGGGTGGAGTCTTTAGAGGTGGTACAGCTGGACTAATAACGAAAGTTTCAGACAAGCTTGTGGAAGATATTTTGAGTTATTAATATTAACCAGATATGCAAGTAGAGTGGTTGTGTAACCAGTTTAGGCCGGCTTTTGATGTGCTGTGAGGATAGATTTAATCGGAGGTTTTTGGTCAAAAGACTAAGCCCGTTTATAATAATAACACTGGTACGTAAACCCGTTCTGCCAAAGCGAAACGATTTATCAAAGGTCTGCCGACCTATCGGTAAGTATATGTTATCTGTTTTAGAGCGATAAGTGGCGGCATCTTCGTCAGGGTCATGGATATACACAAAGGTATCATCAATGCCAGACATTACGACCCAGTGCGGTGCTTTGTCGCGGGTGTAACTGTATGAACTTACCAGTACCAGTGGAATGCCTCCCGCCTTAAATTTTTTCTCGAGTTCTTGCAGGCTTATATTATGGTATTTAACCGTAATGTCAGTATCTTTAATCTGAAGCATAAAGCCTTCATGTACCAGTTGCATGACCGATTTTTTTTCTTCATTACGTACGCCATCGAGAAACAGTGGCTCCTGGGAGTTTACATATAATTCAACTCGAAAATCACGTCGCCAGGCGGCAAGTGCTAACCCTAACGGACTGCACCCACCATGACCGGAGGTCATATAAATAGTGGTTGCTTCTCGCCAGAGTTGTAATTCTAAGCTGCGATCGGCTTGCAGGTTTTTGTCTAATGCTTGCATGGCCATAATTAAACAAGCGGGACCGCAATTGAATTCAGTCGTTTGTTCATAATACGGAATGGGCATAAAATCAAATTGATGTTCACGATGTAAAATTCGTTTTTCATAGCGCAGTGCATCAGCTTTATCTTCGTAATAATTTTTTAACACACCAATTTTTTTGTAGCCATTTTTTTCATACAGGTGAATCGCGCCACTGTTGTTAGGATTAACTTCGAGGCGCATATAAACACAGTCGCGTGCAGTAGCGCGGAGTTCGGCTTCCTGTAACAGTTGATCACCAATACCCTGGTCACGCACCTCAGGAACAACAGCAAATGAATAAAGACGCGCCAAATGAGTGCCACGGTGATACAACACCAGGACATAGCCGATAATCGTTTTTGCCTGCCTCGCAACAATAAAATCACAGTTGCCTTTTTGAATCAGGTGTTTGATGCTGCGAGAAGACATGCGATCGTAATCAAAGCAACGGTTCTCTATTTTTACCAAGGCATTAACATCCTGGATTGTGGCATCGGATATATTACTTGTTGCTACAGTATTCATATCGGATTACTTAAACCTTGTAATGCCTGGCGCACACATTGTCTGCCACGGAGTAAAACCATTTCTTGCCAGTCGGCGCTGGCGGGGTAAAAAACTTTACGAATGTTGCTTTTAATTTTTTTGGTTTCACTGGCAGGCCAGTCAACTGAATTACGATGTAAAATATGGTCTTGTCTTAGTACGTCAAACATTTGTTCTATAGAGTAGGTGCCAAACTCCAGTGTTACAAAGCAAACCTGTTCGCCTAGTGGGTGCCACAAATAATCAATTAAGCCCTGTTTGGGCACCGAGGTGGAATTGCCCAGTGCCGGTTCGGTAACACTTTCCCCATACCATTGGCGGGCGAGCGTTACGCCAGCAGATCCTGGTGGATGGTCACAGATAACTTCACCATAACCGAACGGACCAAGCCCGCTGTGAATATCAATCACTGCGACACTGTTGCGCTGGCCCAAATTATAGTCCGTTATGATCTGTTGCAGATTTAGTCGAGACTGACTTGGCTCGGTGCCACCATAAAAAAGCCCCTCGGCAAATTGATACTGCCCGCCACTTATTGCACTTTCCAGAGCTTGTTGACCAAACGCTTTACGATACGCGTCTAGCGATGGCGAAGCACTCTGCATGTCGCTGATCTTTTCGGGTAACAAATTGTCGGCGAGTTGTGCGTAACCGGGGTTATCGGGTAAAGGCTGAGTAAAGTCAATAAAGTTACGATTTAAATCAATGCCCTGTTCATTGACCCGACGTAGCCAGGCAAAACCATAAGGATTAATGGCGTGTATATAGAGGATCGCAACGTCGGGCGCAAGAGTATGTTCAGTACGTTTTTGCAAGGTATCGAGTTGAATAGCCGAACCGGCAAAACCTTCCACACCATGTGTTGCACTTTGTAATACCAGAACCTTTTCGGCGTTGGGGTTACCTTGCCAGGCAATTGCGGTTGCCAGTGGTTCGGCATTGGGACCTGTTTGCGGGTATACAAATTCCTGGTAATGACTCAGGCCAACCGCACTACTACACTGCAGTTTAAACTTGTGGTGTGCTTCAGAATAATTTTCAGAATAACACTGGGCAAGATAGTCGGATGGGAGTAGAACGGGTTTCATATTCACCTGTATAAATTGTAAAACCAAGTTATATACTATTTAAAAAAACATTCTAGATTAGATACAAAATAGTTATCATACCGCCTTATATTATAAACCAGTTATTTAACTTTAGCGTGTACAACCGAGAGCATTTTAACAATGAACGTAATTTTTAGTAGAATCATATGCATCCTATCCTGATCGTTATTGATAATTTTCAAGACTGGAAAGCCTATAGTCCATCCGACAATGTCGTTAGTGTGCAGGATTACCTGTCGCAGGATGAGCGCTATAAACTTCCTAATACCCATGTTATAAACTTGTGCCGTAGCTATAAGTATCTCAGTAACGGTTATTATTGTTCGTTATTGGCAGAGGCACGTGATCATAAGGTGATACCTTCAGTTAGGAGTATTAATGACCTAAGTAATAAGTCACTTTACAGCCTGGACATTGATGATCTAAACCAGATTTTGGAGAAGCTATTCCAGGACAGACAGATTGATAGTGACTTGCTGACGGTGAAATTGTTTTTTGGTAACTCAGATATTCCCGAGCTGGAACATCTTGGCTGGCAGATTTACTCAGCGCTAACAATGTGCCTACCCCCAAGACCTTAATCCTGAGTAAAGATCGCCAGGCAGTGGATATGCAACAGGCGATAGCAACGCTGGGTTATTCTATGGTGATAAAAATACCAGATGGTTCATTTTCTCGTGGTATCGTTAAAGTAGAAGATGAAAACTCCATGAATCAACATTTAGTGGAGTTATTCAAGCAATCTGCTTTGGTGCTTGCGCAAGCTTATACCTTTACCGATTACGACAGGCGCGTAGGAATGTTAAATAAAGACCCCATTTTTTGTTGCCAATACTATATGACCCGCGGCCATTGGCAGATATATAAACATAGCGACAATGGCAAGGTCGTATCCGGTGGGTTTAAGACCCTTCCCGTTCATGAGGCTCCGAAGAATGTACTCGATGTTGCAGTTCGTGCAGCGAACCTGATCGGTGATGGTTTTTATCGTGTCGATGTAAAACAGTCGGGAGAAACAGCCATGGTGATTGAGGTTATGATAACCCAAATGTCGACTCAGACGTTGAAGATGTGTACTTAAAAGATGAACTTTACCGGCTTATTTTACAAGAATTTATTCGTCGTCTCGAACTCAAGCATATCGGATATTAGAAAGGGAAGGAAAATATGAGAGATAGTCTAAAACATAAAATCATCGCAGTTTGTAACAGTAAAATAGAAAAAAAAGGAATAGATGTTGGGTTGTCCTTTTATGCCTTCTTTGCAAATAAAAATGATAACCCCCAACTACTCATGGAAGCTGCTAAATGGTGGATTATGACCCATCAGTTAGACCATTTTGAGAAAGCGCTTAAAATAAAAAAAATGGTAGAAGCTATGTAATTCACTGGTAGTGAGTTTCTGCTTTAATAGTTAATCTGGAAAGCAGTTTTTATAGGATTGAAAAAAAGTTATGTCTTTAGAGGAATTAATATCTACCTACGGCTACTCCGCTATCGGAGTAGGCACTTTTCTGGAAGGAGAAACCATTCTGGTGCTCGGGGGCATCGCTGCACATCGCGGCTATCTTGAATTAGGTTGGGTGATTCTTTATGCGTTTTTAGGCACTCTGTTCGGCGATCAACTTTATTATTATATTGGTCGTAGCAAAGGGAAACAGTTTATTGAAAAGCGGCTTAGCTGGAAATCCAAGTCCGCTAAGGTTAATGTGTTACTCGATAAACATCAGGTCTGGCTAATTCTTGGGTTTCGATTTATGTATGGTTTCCGCACAGTCACACCGTTCATTATTGGAACCAGCAGGATTGCCCCATTACGTTTTTTAATACTGAACATCATCGGCGCAGCCATATGGGCAATCGCTGTCGGAACGCTTGGTTACCTGTTTGGAACGACGCTTGAAATAATAATTGGTAATATTAAGCGATATGAATTGTTAATCTTCAGTATTTTAGCTGCAGTTGGTTTGGCTGTATGGCTATTGTACTTTTTGAGAAAAAGAGCATAGGTTAATAAGTCTATCTATCCTCCACAAAAAACGCGAATGTTACTTTATCCATTAATAACCCGGTTAAAACTCGGGTTTATTATGCACCGACTATTATTCTTATCAAATTAAGTGTACTTTGAGTATGTTTTATGATTATTAGAACTAATTATTTTTGAGCGACGACGATGGGGATTATTTAAAATTCTCTGTTCTATACGTAACGAATTATCTCGTCTTAAAGAAATGAGTGTGTACCACACTTTTAGTATAACGAATGCAAAATAATGGAGCAAAGCGTATGTTAATATTTAGACGCATAGCAATGATCTTCTCGATATTCATCGCCGTTAGTCATGTAGCAATGGCAAGTAATTTGGGTGAATCAATTGCAACAAAAGGAAACGGAAAAGGTGCATCGGCATGTAGTACATGTCATGGAGTGAATGGTAGCGGTCTTGCGAGTGCAGGTTTTCCCAGGCTGGCGGGTTTAAATGCCGCCTATATTGAAAAACAGTTACGGGATTTCACAAACGCAAAACGAAGCAGCCCTGTCATGGCTCCAATGGCCAAGGCGCTATCGGCAAAAGACATTAAGGCGGTTGCGGATTATTATTCCAGGATGAAATTAAACACACCTGAGACTAACTCTTCCAACAATAAAACTCTTTTGCTGAAAGGCAAGAAGTTGGCCGAACACGGAAATTGGCCGAACGATATACCCGCTTGTTTTACCTGCCACGGTGCGGGAGCGACTGGAATAGGTACACACTTTCCTGCGCTTGCCGGCCAACATGCCAGCTACATCGAACAACAATTAAAGTCATGGCAAAGCGGGCAGCGTGACAATGACCCTAACCAACTAATGAAAGGTGTGGCAAAGCGTTTGAGTGTTACAGAAATTAAAGCCGTTAGTGCTTATCTTTCCAGCCTTGCAACGGCTGCACAATAAAGACGATTTTCAGGAGTTTAATATGTTTACTCAAATTAAAAGTATAAAAGTAACATTAACGTTAAGTATTTTATTATTGGGATGCGCTACGGTCTCGGCTGCAGAAAAGGATTACCAGCTAGAATTACCCGCAGCACCAAAAGGCATTGCCACTTTCACACCACCGAGTGATGGCGATATCCCCCACAACCAGTTTGGTGAGGCAGTTCGTTATGGTATGTCGCTATTTAAGGATACCCAGCAGCTGCGTGGTAAGTATGTCGGCAATGAATTAAATTGTGTCAGCTGTCATATAAATAATGGCAAACAGGCAAATTCAGCACCGCTCTGGGGAGCCTACCCGATGTATCCCGCTTACCGTAAGAAAAATGATCACGTTAATACCATCGACGAACGAATACAAGGTTGCTTCGTTTATAGTATGAATGGTACCGCGCCGCCGTTAGGCAGTAAGGAACTTACTGCGTTAGTGACTTATCATTACTGGTTATCTATGGGTGCTTCTATCGGGAAAGCGCTCCCCGGTCGCGGTTATCCAAAACTGGCAAAAACAAAAAATAAACCCAGTGTGAGCCGCGGTAAAAAAATATTTGCACAAAATTGTGCTATTTGTCATGGTGCAAAAGGTAAAGGCACTAAGGCAAATGGGAAATATGTCTTCCCGCCACTATGGGGCAAAGACTCTTTTAACTGGGGTGCGGGTATGCACCGAGTGAATACCGCAGCGGGCTTTATTAAAGCGAATATGCCTTTAGGAAAACCCAATAGTCTATCGGACCAGCAAGCATGGGATGTAGCGGCATTTATGAATAGTCACGAGCGTCCACAGGATCCGCGTTTCAAAGGCGATATAGTGCAGACAGCAAAAACCTTCCACAAGCATCAATGTTTTTATAATAAAAAAATTGAAGGTAAACTTTTAGGTAAAGGTGCAAAATAACACTGTACCAAAATACATGACACAATAATTTCTGAAACATTTGTACGGTTGTATATTTAATGTCGATAAATTAAATGTGAATGGCTGGTATTAACAATTATTGTAAAGAAGGAATATTGAAATGTCAGATCTATTTGATGAAAAATCCAAAGATTGGGATGCTGATGAAATGAAACAAAAGCTTTCAGCGGCTATCGGATCTTCAATCATAGAGTATGTCGATTTAAATCCGCAGATGAGTGTAATGGATTTTGGTGCAGGCACAGGTTTAATCAGTTCGCATGTAGCTCCTAGGGTAAAGAAAATTGTAGCGGTTGATATTTCCCGTGCGATGCTGGACAAGCTGGTTACCAAACCAGAATTGCGAGGTAAGGTAGAAGCGGTGTGTCAGGATATTACCGACAAACCATTAAATACAAAATTTGATTTAATCGTCAGCGCAATGGCTTTGCATCACGTTGAAGACACACATAAGCTTATTCAAACATTTTCAGAACACTTAAAAACAGGGGCGCTGATTGCTTTGGCAGACCTGGATCAAGAGGATGGCAGTTTCCACCCGAAAGATACTGAAGGCGTTTTTCACTTCGGTTTTGAGCGCGATGCATTAAAAGCAAGATTAGAAAATGAGCAGTTTAAAAATATTCATTTTTATACCGCACATACCATTAATAAAGAAGATAAGCATTATCCGATATTTTTGGTTACTGCAACAAAAGCCTAGATTAGGTATGAGTAAATTAAAAAAGAACCAGATGCTCGAGTGGAAGGAACTGTGCATCTGATTCAAGCCAAGCTGTTGATGGGTCTATTCCATCGCTTGGAGGAGAGGGTGGTGACGGGTAACCTCCGTTTTCGATTAGTTGGTCGCTACACGTGAATCGCTGTACTCAAGTTCAACCCGACGATTTTCTTTAAAGCTGTTCACATCATTTAATGGTTGGCTGTCACCCAGACCATTCACTTTAATTTGTGCTTCGGGTACACCTTGCTCAACGAGTAGTCGTGCTACTTTTTTTGCACGTTCCTTACTTAAGAACAGGTTATAGGCTCGGTTGCCTTGCGTATCAGAATGGCCGTTAACCTCGAGTATGGTATAGGGATGGGCAAGTAAATAATCAGCGTGTTGCTGCAAGCTTATTTGAGTTGGCTCATCCATTTCTTGTTGGTTAAATCCAAATTGATAGATACGTTTAACAGGTTTTAGCTCGGTCTGTGTTTCAGCTGTTTGTGTCAGTGGAAATTGTTCTGTTTCTGGTATTTCTGGTGTAACTGCTTCCGCGACTTCAATTTTTTCAGCTAATGAAATAACAGGTTTATTTTCTAACAATGGTTCTGCTTGTTTAGTAATAGGTGCGCTCATGGCGAGGTTAGAGTTGTCCTCAGGTTTTTTAGAGCCATTGCCAGAACAAGCTACCATCATTGCTGCAGGTAACATAACGCACGTTAGGGTGTAATATATTTTCATTTTAATATCCTCAAGTTTTAAGTTAAATAAAGTTGTTGTGTTAACAGTTTGTATTTAACACCTTAAAAAAGGCAGAGAGGGGGCAATAAAATGATATTGTGAGGAATAAATATGATGAATTATAGCAGTGCTTTTATTGCAGGTTAATATTTCAAAACGCACCATTCACTCGAAGGTGAACATTCAGAAAAATATGTTATCGGGAGGATTGTGTACAATGACAGGAGTAGTAGTATTGGATAGTTATTTATATGAGGTTAGGTTGAAACAACAGGCAACGACACTTCAAAGCATACCAGCCCATTATCCATATTGTAAGCTTGCACCGAACCGTGATGGAATTCGGCAATAAGACGCACAATATGCAAACCCAAACCTAAATGAGGTTCCTCGGTTTTATGTTGTCGCAACGAGACCATGGAGTCGAATAAATTATTTATCATCTCCTGTTGTAATGGCTCGCCCTGGTTTATCACTTTTAATATAACGTTATTATTATCACTCTGAAGTTGAATAATAATGTTGGTATTTTTTTCGCTATAGTCATTTGCATTAGAGATAAGTTTATCCAGCATTTGAGCAATAAGGTCAGGACATCCATTTATTTTCAAAACATCATTTAAGTTGTTCTGAAAAATATAAGATTGCGTGGGGCTGGCTTGCTGATAACCTTCGACGCAACCTTTAACGACGGATGCGATATTAAATATTTCGACTTCTTCAGTTTGCAGTGTTTGCTCGAGTCGTGATGCTTCACTCATCCGCGTTAATATATTATTCAACCGGTTAATGCCGGTGCTTGCACGTTCTAAATAAATCGCTCTATTTTTTGAATCATGTTGCTCCATATTTTCGATAGAGGAACGTACCACGGTTATCGGTGTGCGTAGCTCGTGTGCAAGCTTGCTGGCCATGCCTTCCAGATAACGATTGTACTGGCTTAAGCGTTTAAGCATGTTGGAAGAACTGCGAGAGAGGTCGCCGATTTCATCCTGGCTACTGGATGAACTAATACCGCCACTAACCTTACCATCTGCACTTATGGATTGTTCTGTTTCGTCACGCAATTTACGTATTCTTGACGATAGGCGAATGGCAATACTTAACAGGAGAATAAATGCAATTAAGAAGGTAAGAATACTTAAGTTAATCAGTATTTCCATGGCTTGATTTTGTAATAATAAAATAGTGTTACTGGTTTCTTCTATTGCTACGGCTCCTACAACTTTGCCGTTTGAATAAATGGGATGCGTTGCAGTGAGTATAGAAACTCTATTATCCGGGCTGCTGCGCCAGGCCGTTGTTGCCTGGCCATTTAATGCACTAAGAACCTCTGGTGTATTAAGTTGTGATGCAGTGGATAAATCATCGACAAACTTTTTAGCCGGTTGCTTGAGAAATTGTTGATAAATTAAATGCATTAGCCCGGTAATGATTGAGCGCTCTGTATTTATTTTGTTTGAGTTATCATTATATTCAGTCGGTAGAGCGATGAGAGTCGGCTCTTCTAGTAACTGGTCACTCAAACCAATAACATGAAATGATTTATCAATAACCCAGATACGGGTATTTTGTTGTTTTATTTGAGAAAGTAATCTTTCAACCTGTGGTGAAGGTACTACGATGGTGCCGAGTTGTTCGAGCTTGTCAATATTAGTGGTAGCAACGATGCTTTTTATCTTTCTGGTTTTTGCATCATCCACATCGGCAATCGCAAATGCCAGTTTTTCGCCAATAATATAGGTTGGTATACGTATCTCGATATTGTAGCCCGTGGCCGTTTTTTGCCAACGGCCTCTAATTTGAATCTCAGGCGTGTTAGTGTCATCTGAATTTATCTTATAGGCGTTTACCCAACCAGATTTTTTTGCAGCAATAATATAGCGTACATACTCGCCCTCAGGGTTTTGCATGGCGATAATAAGATGATCGGATTGATCTATGTACAGGGTATTTGCTTTGCGGAAAATAAGGTGGTCGTCATTAACCTGAAACAGAACATATAAAGAATGCTTCTTACTACCTAGCTGCATACTAAAACTTAAATCCGCTGAGGCGTTTTTCAGTAAATCATTTGTAGCGCCATATAAAGCAATATTGGTTTTAATGTTTGCCCAATCGTCTTTCATGCCATCGAGCTTAATGCGTGACTGTATCGGACGAACATATAAATGTTGCGTAGCCGTGATGGGTGTCGTTATAGATTGCTGAGGATATTGGGTGGAATTTTGGTCTGACGTTACACGATCACTAAGACGACTTTTAAATAAGACCGGACGTTCATGTAGTGAGGCTGCTACCAGTTTAACTTTTGACAGCAAACCGCTTTCCATATTTTGATGTAAGTAACCCTGCATCTCCTGGATATACTGATATCCAATCCAGGGAATAATCAACAAGGTGGTGGAAGCGAGTAACAGCTTACGCTGGATGGTGAGTTTGAACATCGAGATTAATTCCAGCGGTAGCCCATACCGTAAACAGTATCGATACAATCAAACGCGGTATCGATGGCTTGAAACTTTTTACGAATACGTTTGATGTGCGAAGTAATGGTCGCATCGTCAACAACTATTTTAGCATCTTCCATTAGTTGCTCGCGATTTTTTACATGCCCGGGTCGATTCGCTAAAGTATACACCATCCAGAATTCGGTTAGGGTTAAGTCTACGTTGGCATCATTCCATTCGATTGCATAGCGATTAACATCAATCGTCAGTGGGCCGCGTTTTAAGACAATGTCTTGTTCGGTTGGTGCGCTTGTAGAAAAGGCATCGATACGTCGGAAGAAGGCACTGATTCTGGCACACAAATTAATGAGACTAATATCTTTGGTTAAGTAGTCATCTGCGCCGAGTCGTAAACCCGAGATAGTATCAAGATCACTATCGCGAGCGCTTAAAAAAATAATCGGTAAGGTTGCCGATTGGCTGCGTAGAAAGCGGCACACCTCAAAACCACCATCAATGTCATTTTCAAGACCGATATCGAGTAATGCCAAATCCGGCAACTTTTGCGTAAACGCCGCGATTGCCTGGTTGCGGTTGGCAAAGGTTTCTACCTGGTATCCTTGTTTGAGCAAGGCATCTGAATAGTTGTCGCGTAATGCAGGCTCGTCTTCAACAATGGCTATGGTTCTTGGCATGGTAATTCCGTCGCTATTAGTTATATGGAGCTAATTTAGCATAGTTACACCCATTTATGGTGCTGAAAAAGCCATTGCCATAATTCATCAGATTTCATCCTTGAACTACCTGTTTTGATCCATTCTCTCGCTAGAACCCCTTGCTTAAATACTTAGTACTACCGGCGCGCTAAGGGATTTTAAATACATAACTGTCATGGATGACGCGCTGGGACAAAACACTTTACTTGACATAAGTTTATAAATAGCAGAGAGAGAATGATGAAACAGATAATGTTAGACCGGAAATTTTTAGACAAGGTACTGGATGAACTGAGTTGTCTGTTGATTCTATTACTGGAAGTAAGCGCATTCTTAATCATTATCTATTACTCAATTAATAACGCGTTCAGTGGCGAAGTTGAGCGGCCAAAAAGCACATGGCCCGAAAGTACCTGGACTGAAAGCCAACATAGAGAAATGACCTTAGCTGAAGTGCAACAGGGTAGTCTGCTGTTTAAAACCGATAGAGCAGGTCGTTATATTGCGGCGCCGACGGTAAGTACTGATGTGGACTTAAAAGTAACCGGCATGATTGTACGTGCCACCGTAACCCAGGAGTTTACAAATGATACTGCGCAATGGCTGGAGGGTATTTATGTATTCCCACTACCTGAAGATGCTGCGGTTGATCATTTGAAAATGTTTGTTGGTGAAAGAATAATTGAAGGCAAAATAAAACCACGTGCCAAAGCAAAAAAAATCTATACAAAAGCCAGGCGCGAAGGTAAAAAAGCCAGTTTAATTGAGCAACAACGGCCTAACCTCTTTAGTAATTCGATTGCGAATATTGCACCGCATGAAACAATTAAAGTCGTCATAGAGTATCAACAGAGTGTCCAATACTCTGTGTCTGAGAAAAATACTGGAGAATTTAATCTGCGGTTTCCTCTGGCGATAAATCCACGTTACATTCCAGGGAAAATAGTCAGTAAGCCCCTAACTGAAAAATTAGAAGTGGGTGAGGAAAATAGTAGTGGTTGGGCGATGAATACTGACAAGGTACCCGATGCATCCTTGATAACGCCACCGGTGAGTAAAGATAAAATAAATATAACCACCTTACGAGTCGAACTCGATGCTGGTTTTCCAATAGAGACCATTAATGCTGAATACCATAAAGTATCAAAAGTTAATCATGGTGAAGGTAAGGTCACTATAACGTTGTTACCCGATAGTGAAACAGAGAATGATAATTTTGCCGATAGAGATTTTAGCCTGACCTGGCAAACAGCAGTGGGGAAGCAACCGCGCGCAGCCGTATTCAGTCAAAAAAAGGGCGCGGATTATTATCACTTATTAATGATTATGCCGCCTAATGAGTTGGAAGGGAATAAAGGGCAACAAGAAAAACTGGGCCGGGAAGTGATTTATATTCTTGATACCTCGGGTTCGATGGGCGGCGCATCGATTCGTCAGGCACGTAAGGCGTTGTTGTTAGCCATAGACCGATTATCACCACGCGAAACGTTTAATGTTATTGAATTTAATTCAACTGCGCACAAGTTATTCAGCAAGGCAGTTCAAGCCACATATAGCAATAAAAATTCGGCGAAAAGATTTGTGAGTAATTTAAACGCCAATGGCGGCACTGAAATGGCCGCAGCATTAAACCTGGCTTTTGAGAATACACAAAACCAGGAGAGTGCCAGGAGTATGAGTATAAACCGGATTCGGCAAATAATTTTCTTAACCGATGGCAGTGTTGGCAATGAAGATATGCTGTTTGGTTTAATTAAACAAAAACTCGGCACGAGCCGGTTATTTACCATCGGGATTGGTTCGGCGCCGAATAGCCATTTTATGACGAAAGCCGCCAAGTTTGGTCGGGGCACCTTCACTTACATAGGCGACGTCAATGAAGTACAACAAAAAATGGACGAATTATTCAGCAAGCTCGATGCGCCAATTCTGAAAAACATAAACATTAATTACAACAGTAGTAAAACAATCGAAGCCTGGCCAAAGCAACAACCTGATTTATATCTGGGTGAACCTATTATTGTTGTTACTAAATCAGCAGAAGCATTAAACAGCATCGAGTTATCGGCACAGATGAATAATAGAAAATGGCAACTGGATTTAAAGGTGGGCAACACCGAAGAAAGTGGCGATATCGGGGTGTTATGGGCACGTAAGAAAATAACCCATTTAACGGACAGTCTATTCGATGGTACGGATAAAGATAGGATTAAAAATAAGGTTACAGAAGTCGCGTTAAACCATCACCTTGTCAGTAAATACACCAGCCTAGTGGCGGTGGATGTTACTCCTTCTCGGCCGACAAATAAAAATATCAATAAGCATGCATTTAAAACCAATTTACCTAAAGGTATGATTTATAAAAAAGTTTTTGGCCAATTACCACAAACCGCAACCGAAGCCGAATTGAATATTCTGATTGGACTGATATTACTGTTAATCGCGTTACTAATGATTAGACACCAACAAAAATTAAATCAATCAGAAAAGCCACAAGTAGAATCAGGTGCGAACGATGAAAAATAAACAACGTCTGTTCCTTACTATCGTAATACTTGCGGCCAGTTGGCAACTCGGCGTGGGTGCCTATATCCATGTTAAAGCGTACGTGGCACAGCAACTTCTATTATCCGCATGGCAAAAAACCTTAAGTGGTGGATCCAAAGTGAAACCCTGGTCCTGGGCCGATACCTGGCCAGTAGCGCGAATGAAAATGCCGACTTATGGAGAAGATATCATTATTTTAGCCGGTGATAGTGGCCGCAATCTAGCTTTTGGCCCTGGATATCGCTTCGGCACTTCTAAGCCGGGAACCAATGGGGTGAGTATGATCAGCGCACATCGCGATACCCATTTTAGATTTTTAGAAAATGTAATGCCAGGCGACGAGATTGAAATACAAACCGATAAAGGAATTAACGTTGTATACGTCATTAGCGATACAAAAATAGTGGATAAATCGAATGCAGCCATTGAGCTAGAAAGCAAAGAAAAACAACTGGTATTGATTACCTGCTATCCCTTTAACAGCATTCATCCAGGTACAGACTTTCGCTATTTAGTATACGCAACAGAAAAAAATATAATTAAGGGGATATAACATGATTGAATACGAAATGACGGTAAATATTCGCGTAGAAAATAAGGACTTATTAGATAATTTATTTGTAACTGTAGAGTCGCTAAATCCTGCACAGGTCGATGTGAATGTGGTTGAGTTAATAAGCATTAGTGGATTAAGTCTTACTAATGAAAAGCAGCAGAGTGTAATCAGTACGTTTGAACAAGATCCATGGCTTTCACCACTAAGTATTAAGCCACTTAAATACCCACAAAGTAAATAAAGCGTAATGTTTAGCTCTATTTTCTGTATTTTGAGGCATATATGTACTTTACTTAAGAATGCAGATAATTAAATAAAGGTGGACAATATGTCTAAAATCAGAAAATTGTTGGAAACCAAAGGATCCCATGTTTGGTCGGTTCAGCCAGATGACACCGTCTTCAGTGCTATTAAGATAATGGATGAAAAAGGCATTGGGGCCTTAGCCGTATTATCCGGTGATAAATTGGTGGGAATTGTTTCAGAACGCGATTGTGCGCGTCGGGTTATTTTGGAAAAAATGTCAGCAGAAGAGACTCCGGTAAAAGAGATAATGACCAAGGATGTATTTTATACTCATCTTGAGCAGACGGTGAATGATTGCTTTGCAGTAATGAGTGAGCGCCATATCCGACATTTACCGGTAATTGATAACGGAAAATTACTGGGAATGATTTCAATTGGCGATTTAGTGAAAGATGTAATCGCCGAACAGCAGTTCAAAATTGATAATCTCGAACATACCCTTTCCTGGGGTGAATCATATTAAGGCGAAGCCGATTCTTGGGTGATTGGCTTATATACAAAATCGTCATTCCCGCGAAGGCGGGAATTCAGTAGAACACACGGCCAGATTAGTTTATTAGAATAAAAATCCATAATTTAAGCGCATATTTTCTTTTTATATCACAAAATCATTTATCACGTAAAAGCACATAGATGGGTGCATTGATTTTTTATAACCTGCAGAAGCAGATTATAGAAAGGGCCTTTACGTGGTATGCTATGCCTCATTCGCGAAAATCATAAATAATAACGAGAACTCATCATGAAGCGTGTACTATTAGTCTTTATATCCGTATTTATTATGCAAACGACAGTTATTGCTAATACAAAAGATGAATTAAAACTTATCAACGTTATCGACAATGTTTATGCCATTGTCGGCTCGACGGGCAACCGCTCTAAATTAAATATGGGTAATAATGCTACATTTGGTGTGGTTGTAACACAACAAGGCGTAGTGCTTATTGATTCAGGGGCGACTTACGAAGGTGCGGCAAGTATCCACAAGCTGATAAAAACAGTTACTGCGCAACCCGTTAAAATAGTTATTAATTCCGGGGGACAGGATCATCGCTGGTTGGGCAATGCATACTTTAAAAAACAAGGTGCAAAAATAATAGCCAATCAACGTGCCGTGGTTGATCAAAAGAGCAGAAAACAGGACCAATTTTTTATGTTGGGGAATTTATTAGGTAAACAGGGTATTGATAAAACAACCCCAGCGTATGCAGAGAAAACTTTTGATAAAGAAATGAACTTTTCATTAGGAGAAGTGGAGTTTAAATTAGTCCATGCCGGAGTAGCACATACTCCCGGAGATAGTTTTATCTGGTTACCAAAGCAGAACGTTATGTTTACGGGTGATATCGTCTACGTGGAAAGAATGCTGGGTATTTTCGATTTTTCCTCAAGTAAAACATGGTTGCAAGCCTTTGAATCGATGGCCGCTTTTAAGCCTAAGTTTATTGTTCCCGGGCATGGCAGTCCAACCTCATTAGCTGTAGCGAAAAAAGATACCTATGATTATCTAGTATTTTTAAGGCATACAATAAAAGAATATATCGAAGCAGGTGGCGGTATAGAAAACATCGGTAATTTAGACCAATCGAAATTTAGTTATTTAAAAAACTTTGATGCTTTAAAAGGTCGTAATGCACAGCAAGTATTCCAGGAAATTGAATTTGAATAATTAAATATTGTTTGTGAAATGATAGAACCAGAAACGCTTGAAATAAAAAAACAAAATGAAGCTAAACTTCATGCTTATACGCGAGTTGAGAATGATGAGCGTCTGGCAAATCAACATGACGCGATTAGAAACGCTGAAACGATAGAGGCTCTTGAACCGTTTGCAAAAGCGTATCTTGGCTTGTTTCTTGAAATAGACAGCACCTTCGAACCTGAGCAGAGAATTCGTTTTATAGCTGGCGATGATCTTGCCGATGCTGTAATTCAGGGTTTATCCGTTGCATTGCACAATCTTAAATCAATACCCACGCCATTCGATATTGGTAAAAAAATGGCGGCTGAAGAACGACTGGAAATCGGTTACGTCGTTTTAGTCGGTATGGATATTCTGGTAAAAGATACCGACGCTATTGGTGATGCGTTTAGCCAACTATCTTCTGAGATATTAGGCGCTGCATTATGTTTTCATTATGCGAATAGCTGTGAATTTAGAAATTCCTGGCTCAATGCGCTTATTGAATATGACCGAGACCTGGTAACGCATACCTTGCAACAGTTCTGGCTGGCACAAATGGATAAGGGAGTTCGTTATTTACCCGGATTAGGTGAACAGTTAAAAACACAACAAGGCCAGCAACTTGTGGGAGAGATTATTTTACCTGTGCTCTCAGGTTGGTCAGGCTATAAGAAAAAAACCTTGAACGTATTACTGGCCATTGCATTGCGCTATGCCGATGCAGAAAAATTACTGCCCATTATTGAAAATATTTATAAAACGGAAACGACGCTGAATCCGCGTATGCGCATGGTCTGGTTAACCAGTGCTTTTATTTTAAATCCAGACGCGTATTGGCAGCAGATGATTGACTATACCTATCGCTCAAAAGAAAAATTACTGCCCTTACTCGATTTTAGCGTGGCCTTATTAGATGAAGTAACGTTGGACGTTGAGGTGCTAACTAAAATTATTCGTTTGATTGCACCAAAGTTCCCACCGCATATAGATGATTTTGGACAGCTTGCAGCTAATCCGCAAAAAACATTACGCCTGTTTTATGAATTAGCTAATCGTAAAGAGTTAATTAGCGATGAAGTTGCATGGTTAAGAACGGCACGGGTAATGAAAATCGTTAGTCCGATACTAGATGAAATTATTATTTTAAATAGAGCGAAAAATAAAAATCTTCCTTTTCCCGAATTTACGATCTTTATGTCAAATCTTTTAACTAGCGGGCACTTAAAAGAAAAACGCAGTCGTTTTAAAAACAAACTTTAGTATTGCATTCTTGTGACGATGTTTTTAACTATATTGTTTAATCTGGTTGGCTTTATTTGCAGCAGCTTTAAGGATTCACAAAAAATTTGAAGTGAATATTATTGAGCTAGTAAGTTGGTTAATACGTATTTGTTACTAAAAGGTTCTGGCATGTGGATATGGTAACCTTGTACATAATTTACAGCCATTTTGTTAAGCTTGTTCAAAACAGTTTCATTCAACCCATTCAGCAATAGTGTTAACCTGTCAGATAATTCATCGGTAAACTTGTCAAGTAAGCATAAGAACATACGCCTGTACCAAAATCATCTAGTGAAAACAGAAGTCTTTGCGTTTTATATTTTTGATAAGTTTTATAGCCTGTGAAAATTTGTATTGCAGTCGTTTCGGTTATTTTAGAACATATTGACGGTGGCGAGGTATTGTAACCCGAAAGAATTTTATCAATAACATTGCTAGCATTTAATGAAGCAGTCGCGCCTGGATAAATCGTAATTGTTAGCGTGTTTGTTGGTCTTGTATTTATAATGTTACGTAGAAATAACTATAAAAACAGTAAGTTGGAGCGAGTGTTGCCTGTCAGTTCAGGGTTGGTTATTGTATTAGGCTGTATCTGGTTTGTGAAACGTTCTTTTAATATAGTGGTCTTTTAAACGGGTAATTAGCGCTAACGCGTGATGAAATTGTGATAAATAAAAGCTAATTTAGATTTAAGGAAAATATATATGGATAAGAGCCAGGATAAAGACCAGTGTCGGGTACTCGTTATAGAGGATAACCGTGATTTAGCGCATATTGTCGCGATGCATCTTGAAGACCTCAATATGAAGGTGGACAAAAGTTACAATGGTAAAGACGGTTTTCAGCTGGCATCAAAAAATCACTACGATTTAATCTTACTGGATATCATGATGCCTGGAATGAATGGCGTAGAAGTGTGTCGTGAATTACGCAGTAAAAAAATCCATACACCAATTATTATGTTAACGGCCAAAACATCAGAAGTCGACCGTGTTCTGGGTTTAGAAATGGGTGCAGATGATTATTTGACTAAACCTTTTAGCATTCGCGAGCTGGTTGCCCGGGTGAAAGCGGTGATTAGACGCAATGATATTTATACAGAAAAAATTTCTGAATCTGAATTACCTCAGGAAGAGAAGATAATTCGTGGCGATTTAGATATCAACATTGAAAAACGCCTGGTATATCTTGGTGAAAATAAAGTCGATTTAACCGCGACAGAATTCGACCTATTGGTCTTCTTTGCGCGACAACCCGGACTCGTTTTTAGCCGTAGTCAATTACTCGATAAAGTCTGGGGTTACGGACACGAAGGTTATGAACATACGGTCAACTCACACATTAATCGCCTGCGGGCAAAAATAGAAAAAGATGCAGCCAATCCACAATATATACTTACCGTTTGGGGTGTTGGGTATAAATTTACAGAACAGACTGGCGAAAGTAATAAAGTATCCGCGGTTAATTAATGTTTAAAACTCTCTATAGTAAACTGGTTGTAACTTTATTGGTTATTGTTCTGGTGTTAGCCGGTATCGGTTTCTCTGCGTTAAAATATAGTAGTGTAATGTATCAGCAGGAAGTAACCCAGAAATTAAATCGTTCGCTGGCGAGAAATATGATTGCAGAAGAACCGTTACTGCAAAATCAAACCGTCAATCAAATTGCTCTCGATAATTTACTGCATATGCTAATGGTGATTAATCCGAGTATAGAAATATATTTATTGGATACAAAAGGTACGATATTAAGTTATTCGGCACCCGATGAAAAAATTAAGCGTAAAAGTGTTGATTTGGAGCCGGTTAATCAATTTATAAAAAACGAGAATTCTCATATATGTCTGGGCGATGACCCTCGGCATCCATCTCGACAAAAAGTGTTTTCGGCTGCACGTATACCGGAAAAAGGAAAGTTGGAAGGTTATCTATATATTGTGCTTTCGGGTGAAAATTATGACAACGTTGTTGAGCAATTAGAAGATAGTTATATATTACGTTATAGCGCTATTAGTCTGGTACTCATGTTTACCTTTGTGCTGATTGTCGGCTTGGGTATCTTTTCTTTGTTAACTCGAAGATTGAAGAGATTAACCAATATTATACGCCATTATTCAGGGGTGTATTTAGGCGATGAATATGAAGTTGTTAGCCAGGGAAATAAAAAGGAAGAAATCGAAAAGCGTTATCCAATTTCAAATAGCCAGGGCGATGAAGTCGAGCAACTTGGTATACAGTTTAATAAAATGGCCGATAGGCTCGATGACCAGATTCTTAAGCTTAAAAACAATGACAGTCAACGCCGGGAACTCATTGCCAACGTATCCCATGATCTAAGAACGCCATTAGCAACCTTGCAGGGTTATATAGAGACCTTATCGATTAAAAACACATCAAGTGAAGAAGAAAGAAAGCAGTATTTAGATGTGGCTTTTGCGCAGAGCAAACGTCTAAGTACCTTGGTCGATGAGTTATTTGAATTAGCGAAACTGGATTCCTGTGAATCAATTGTTTACGCAGAGCCTTTTTCGTTAGGTGAATTAATGCATGATGTTGGACAAAAATTTCAATTACGTGCAGAGCAGAAAAATATCAAACTGAGTGTACGCTGTGATGACGCCAGCATCTGGGTGCACGCTGATATAGGTATGATACAACGTGTTCTGGAAAATCTAATCGAAAATGCATTACGGCATACTCAAGAAGGTGGTGAAATAATTATTGGGTTTACCGCCAAAGGTGGTCAAGTTCTGGTACGGGTTGCAGATAATGGCCACGGTATTCCTGAAGAAGAACTAAAACATATTTTTGATCGTTTCTATCGCGTTGATAAAAGCAGGACAAATTCGAATTTCGATAATAGTAAAAATATTGTGAGTATTACAAAATTAGTCGGTCAAAGCTCAGGCCTGGGTCTTGCCATTACAAAAAGAATCATTGAGCTTCATGGATCATCAATAAAAGTACAAAGTGTCGTTAATAAAGGCACTGAGTTCTCCTTCCCCATGCCTGTTTATGCGGCATAACAGATCAAGAAAATACCTATAAAATAGTCACATGTTATAGTTTTGTGATTTCTACGTGACCTTGTTGTTACTCCTTATTGCGATGCTTGACCTATCAGCATGTTGCATAGCTGTTAGATACTAATATCAATCAATACGAACCCAGAATAATTAAAGGAGTTTCAAAAAAATGAAATCACTTATAACAAAAATATCAGCTGTTATTATTGTCGGAGCCGCATTGGCCTCGTGCGATACAATGGCATCTGAAAATGAATCAATGTATGAAGTTACAATTACCAATATTACACATGGAGAAATATTCACCCCGATTATGGTAGCCTCACATAAAAAGGGCGTTAAGATCTTTAACTTGGGAGAATCCGCGAGTTTAGCCCTGGAAGATTTAGCCGAAAGCGGGAACCCCGGGGCATTAACCACAAATTTACTCGAATCGGGAGATGCACTCGACGTCGCCCAAGCAGGTGGTGTATTACTTCCAGGAAAATCCATCACGCTTAATGTAAAAATGAATAAACGAAATTCATATATAACGGTTGCTTCAATGTTAGTTCCGTCTAACGATGCATTTTTTGCTGTTAACGGTCATCATGTAGGCAAAGCGAAAAATCCTATTACTATTTATTCACCTGTATATGACGCGGGAAGCGAATTAAATGATGAGCAATGTGGTTCGATTCCGGGTCCTCCTCATGTATGTACTGGAGAAGGGACAAATCTGGAATCAGGGGAAGGTTTTGTACATATCCACCCTGGTATTCAAGGTATAGGTAGTTTAGATACAGCTCAATTTGACTGGCGCAATCCTGCAGCGAAAATTACAATTACACGAGTTAAAAATTAGTTGAATATTATGTAATATCTTTAATTATAAGAATATTGAATTTTTATATTGAGCCTTATACCTTCATTGCAAGGTATAAGGTTTTTTTATTCGTATTTATTAAATATAAGGTAATGAAGTATTTTTATGTTTGTCATACAGCCTGTCATGTTCTATTAAATAGTAATTTATAGTTAATAATATTGTAACCTCTACGTCATTCTACTGAATTATATTTACCTGATAATAAATTATTTACATATTAGTGACATTTTCAGGAGTAATAATAATGAATAATAAATTTTCGACCTTGCCATTCGCACTGTGTGCAATTTTTGTCGCATCATCAAGTGTTTACGCCGACGTAAGTAATCGCGTAGTAAAACCATCTTTTGTTGGTGCAGTTAACGAAATGAAGCAGCATGACCTGGCGCGCAATCAAAAAGAAGATACCGATCAGCGACGTAAGCCAATTGAAATAAAGATTTTGCATACTAACGACCACCATTCGTATTTAGACGGTCAGCGATTCAGCTTAAACCTTGATTATGATTTAATACAACCTGGAACTGAAGCTGTACAAGTAGATTTGGGCGGATTTGGACGCATCGCGAATGAAATTTCTCAACTCCGAGATGACGAAACGCTAGTTTTAAACAGTGGCGAATTAAATGGTACGCTCTATTTCAGCTTGTTTAAAGGCGAAGTGGATTTTAAAGTATTTAATGCCGTTGGTTTAGATGCGTATGCCTTAGGCAACCATGAGTTTGATGAAGGTGAAGGACGTCTGGCAGAATTGATTCAAATGGCCAACTTTCCGATTGTATCAGCCAATGTTCACCCAACAAGTGCTAGTCCACTGTATGGAGCAAATATACACCCCTACATCATCAAAGAAATTGACGGGCAACGCGTCGCTGTAGTCGGAGTTCTAAAGGTGGAAAAAACGGTTGAATCCTCTTTAGTAACAGATGCTGTAGAATTTTCTAATGAAATTGAAACAGTTAGAAAAACAGTAGCAGAACTTGAATTTCAAGGAATTAATAAAATCATCGTTCTTAGTCATGTAGGTTATGACTTTGATCAGAAGCTAGCAGCCGAAGTTGTGGGGATTGACGCAATCATCGGTGGAGATTCACACACCTTGCTGGACTCCACAGGTGAGCTGAATTCTATGGGGTTAGCAGTTAAAGGCGAATACCCAACGGTCATTAATAACCCGAATGGCCAACCTGTTTATATTGCACAGGCATGGCAGTATGCACGTGGCCTCGGTGTACTTGAATTATCTTTTGACAAGTTTGGGCAGGTTATAGAAGCTGAAGGTAATATCGAGTTACTGGTTGGCGGCCCATATAAAATTCGTGAAGCTGGTTTATGGCAGCCAGCAACGATTGAGCAAACAAATAGTATTTCTGCCGCTATTAATAAACTAGAAACGGTAAAAGAGATTGCACCAAGCGCACTTGTAGAGTCAATTATTGAACCCTATAAAGCTGAATTGGAAGTTTTTAGGCTGCAAGACATTGGTAGCGTATCAACCTTTATGCCGTTTAACCGGATTCCTTCAAGTTTTGCTGCGGGTGAGATTCCTACCGGAAGTTATGCTGCGCATATAGTTGCTGATGCTTTTCTTAAATATTTACCAAAGGCAGACGTGGCAATCCAGAATTCAGGTGGTGTACGTACCGCATTTAATCAAGGCGTCTTCACTGTAGCCGATGCATATACAATGCTGCCATTTTCCAATACGCTTGTTACTATTAAAATGAGTGGCCAGGATATTGTAAACGTTCTTGAAGAAGCCACTGCGTATGCTTTGGGTTCAGGTTCTACAGGGGCCTTCCCATACGCATCACATCTGCGCTACGAAGTCGTAAAAAGTGCAGCAACAGGTTCACGGATTCGAAATGTTGATGTTAAAGATCGCGTAACCGGCATCTGGTCAGCCATTAATTATGCTTTTGAGTATACAGTTGCAACCAACTCTTTCACCGGCCTGGGTAAAGATGGTTATAAAACTTTTGCTGCAGTAAGAGCGGCTAACCCTGCTGCATTCACAGAAACAGATGTAGTGTATGTGGTTCCGCTTATTGAGTACTTCACGCAGGAACTTAGCGGACAGGTTTTGCCATCATTAAAGATAGATGATTATTGTCTGTTATCAGTGAGTGATTAATTTTAACATATCGTTAAATAAGAGTTCGCTTTGGAGCCTGATAGTTGATTGTACTGACAGGCTCTTTTTTATTGGTAAAAAATAAGAAATACAAGTGTATCTAAGTTCATCTGTTATGGATCGTTAATGTTATTTTGAGAGCATATTTGCATGACAGTGTTATGACAAATAAATAAAAAATTAAAATATATATTTAAGATTTGCACTGTACGCGCTCAAGAATAGTGGGTTAGTGCCGATAAAAAAGTTATTAAAATAGTAGAAAATATAAAAGGATTTACTTATGGTTTGGTTTAAAGAAAATGTATCAAACAAAAAGAAGTGGCTCTCAAAAAAAATTAAAAAACCTATAGCTAATATCACGAAATTATGTGGCTATGAGTGGCAAACATCACCTCGGGTAACTGAATTATTAGCACAAGAATTTCATAATATTCCATATTGTCAAAAATTATATGCAATGAACACCGATTACATACAAATAGGTGCGAGCATTACCACAAATAATGTTGATATAAATGCGGATGGTTTTAAACATGCTAATAAGCCATATTGTACGGGAAGTTTACCTTTTCGCGGGCTTTTACTGACAAGTGCATACACAGGTGAAAACGCCATGCCGTTAATCACGGTCATTCAAGCTATTAACCTAAAAGATAAATTACTTGGGTTTATTGCTGCAGATTTTGATTTACGAGACCTACCGGTTAGCAATATTTCAACCTCTCAACACCACTGGCAGCAGTTTAAAGGAGACCCGTCGATAAGAAGTACTGTATTCATGCAAGAGCGTAGTCAAAGTGAACTGGATAAAAATATGGAAATAGTCATGGATAACATGTTTAATTTATTTTGTGACCATGGTGTGTTTCATAGTGTGATACATTTTTCTAGTTCTTTATGTACGCTTTGGTCGGATGATGACCCTTATAGTTATCGGATACATGACATAAATGAAATGACAACCCCTGAATTATTTTTACTTTATCCAAGAAGACAATATTCCAAAAAAGCAGTTGTAGCGCCTGATAAAATTCCACTTATTCTTTCAGCGTTTAAAACGCTACGGAATGTGGACAATACATTCTATTTGCGTTCAGCCTCACTTAATATTATGAATAATATGATTAGTTTAACTTTTTCATGTGACGGTTCACACTATATGATGGTTGATGAATTTTTAGAAAAAGAACCTAAATTTTGGAGTGAGACGCCTGCTCAGGCTAAAACAGGCTAAGATATCAAAATACCCTCAATTCAGTACTCATGCTATTGGAAATATTGAACATACACAGGTTAGATCTCAATAAAAAGATATGTCGTAAGTGTTGCAGATTTCTATATTATTCTTAATCAAGAGGTGCAAATGCTTCTGCCCCGAGTCTAATTAAATAAAACAGGATAACAATATGGAAGCTGAGGAAAGATAAAAAATAGACCATGGTAGGTATTATAAGTACTTCTAACTTTATACCTGCATAGCAAGGTATAAGGTTTTTTTTATGCTTTATGGTATGCTTGCTATAATCTGCTCTCATACAAGGAGAGGTAAAATGCAAAATCATGAAAAAATAAATTATGTAGAATTCCCTGCCAAAGATTTAGCCTTGGCTAAAAAGTTTTTTAGCAATGTATTTAATTGGAACTTCACTGATTATGGGCCAGATTATACGGCCTTTTCAAATTCTGGGTTAATGGGTGGTTTTTATAAAGCAGACTTAGTGGTTGCAACCCAGTCAGGTAGCGCTTTAATTGTGTTATATAGCAACAACTTAGAGAAAACCTTAAATAAGGTTGAACAAGCTGGCGGAAATATTATTAAGCCAATATTTTCATTTCCCGGTGGACAACGTTTTCACTTTGCTGACCCTAATGGTAATGAATATGCAGTATGGTCAGATAAATAGCTCTCTCAAAAGCACAAATTATTATTTGTTATTACTTGAATTTCATTTTATTTTCTTTACACTCTCTATGTTGTAGACGATACAGGACGACTTCATAGTACCTGCACATGAGGTCCGCTTATCCATATAGGCGGTATAATAAGGAGAATAAACAATGCTCCAGATAACCAAAGTACTTCCATCAATTGTTGCATCTGTATTGGTGTTCGCACCTGGCTATGTGATGGCAGAAGAAAAAACATTAACTGCTGATGAAGTAAAAAATCTTTTTAGTGGCAAAACTTTTGACGGGCATAATGAAATAAGAGATAAAAATTACCGTGCTTATTCAAAAGCAGATGGAAAGATGATTCATAAAAATGCCAGGCGTACAAAAGAAGTGCCATGGGAAGTCACCTCAGACGGACGTCATTGCGTAAAATTCAGACAAAATTATTGTGGCTCGATTATTTCAATGGGTAATGGGGTATATCACAAGATGAGAGATGGGACGCATATTAATACGTTAAAGAATTTTGTTGATGGCAATAAGCTCTAACATTTTGTAGTATTACTTGAAAAGGTCGATGCATAGTTAATGCATCGGCTTTTTAGTTGGAAATTTTGTAATAAGAGATATTAATTATGGCAACGCAATATGCTGAAATTTCAGATAAAATTAAAGACTTTATTTTAAAGCAAAAAATATTTTTTGTTGCCACAGCAACAGCCGATAGCCGGATTAACCTGTCACCTAAGGGCATGGATTCTTTGAGAATCATTAATAACAGCCAGGTGGTATGGTTGAACGTGACGGGTAGTGGTAACGAAACGTCAGCGCATGTGCAAGAAAATCCGCGAATGACTATTATGTTTACGGCGTTTGAAGGGAGCCCGATGATTTTACGGCTTTATGGAAATGCCCGCGTAATCCATCCAGGTGATTCCGATTGGGATGAGCTTTATTCCAGATTTAATCCCCTGCCAGGAGCCCGGCAAATTTTTGATCTAAAAGTTGATTTAGTGCAAACATCTTGCGGCATGGGCGTTCCCTATTTTGATTATGTCGAAGATAGAGAATTGCTTAATGACTGGGCAACCAAACGAGGTGAAGATAAAATTAAACAATACTGGATTGAAAAAAACCAGCTGAGTATTGATGGAATAGAAACACATATCTTGAAAACAACAACTGAATGACTAGTATAAATTCCAACGTTAAAGCCGTTATTACTACCTACCCAGAAGCTATCCGTTCGAAGGTTTTATTTTTACGCGAGTTAATCTATGCAGTGGCCGCTGAAACTGAAAACATTACCGAGTTTGAAGAAACGTTAAAATGGAATGAACCCAGTTATAAAGCAAAATCGGCAAGTACAATTAGAATCGCCTAGAAAAAATCTGCCCCGAATCAGTACGGGATGTATTTCCATTGTAAAACGAGCTTGGTGGATACGTTTAAAGAACTATACAGGGATGTTTTTAAGTTTGAGGGAAATCGAGCCATTATTTTTAATACCGATGATGTTGTTCCGGTAGATGAATTAAAGTATTGCATTAAGCTGTCACTAACGTATCACAAGCGAAAGCATACACCTATGCTGGGTGCATGAAATAATGTTAGAAAATTTAATTAGAGATATTCAGTTAAAGAAGTGTAACAAGGAAGAGAGAAACAATTGGGGGAGTTAAACGAATAATAAAAAAGTAGCCTAGATTATATTATCCAGGCTACATTCTTTAGTGTTTATTTTGCAGGACGAGATGTTCGTTTGCGATCAGATTCCTGTAAGAACTTCTTGCGAACCCGAATTGATTTTGGCGTAACTTCAACCAGCTCATCATCGTCGATAAATTCAAGCGCCTGTTCCAACGTCATCGTGATCCCTGGTGATAAAACGGTGCTTTCATCAGTACCGGAAGCCCGAATATTTGTAAGCTGTTTAGCTTTAACCGGATTAACAACCAAATCATTATCACGTGAATGTATACCGATGATCATACCTTCATAGACTTCATCACCATGGCGCGAGAATAGACGGCCACGTTCTTGTAAGTTAAATAATGAATAAGCAACTGCCTTACCTTGTGCATTGGAAATAAGTACGCCATTTAAACGTTGGCCAATGGTGCCTGGTTTTGCTTCAGCGTATTTTTCGAAGACACTGTAAATTAAGCCAGTACCTTGCGTTGCAGTTAGGAATTCTGTGCGAAATCCAATCAGTCCACGAGCGGGGATAGTATAGTCCACACGTACACGACCTTGACCATCCGGCATCATGCCGACAAGGTCACCACCACGTGAGCCTAATTTTTCCATAATGGAACCCTGGTGTTCTTCCTGGACGTCCACGGTAAGTTGCTCGTAGGGTTCATGGCGCTTGCCGTCAACTTCTTTGAAAATAACTTCCGGACGAGACACACCCATTTCAAAACCTTCACGACGCATGGTTTCAATTAAAATAGAAAGATGTAATTCACCCCGGCCTGATACGCGGAATTTATCCGGATCTTCCAATTGTTCTACACGCAGTGCAACGTTGGCGATTAATTCACGATCTAGTCGTTCTTTAATCTGGCGTGAAGTGAGTAATTTACCTTCTTTACCGGCAAACGGAGATTTGTTTACCTGAAAAGTCATACTTACGGTTGGTTCATCAACCGATAAAGGGGGTAAGGCTTCGACACAGGCTGGATCACATAACGTGTCGGAAATATTCAAGCCTTCAATACCGGTGAAAGCAATAATGTCACCCGCAGAGGCTTCTGGAATTTCAGTTCGTTGTACGCCCATTAAACGTAATACTTGCTGGACTCGCGCATTACGTTTCTCACCACTAGCGGTGATTAAGGTAATGGCTGTATTGGTTTTAACTTTACCGCGGGTAATGCGGCCAATACCGATAACACCGGTATAGGTATTGTAATCAAGTGAGCTTACTTGCAACTGAAGCGGGCCATCCGGGTCAACATCTGGTGCTTTTACATGGGATATAATGGTTTCGAATAACGGCGTCATGTCACCTTCACGCACGTCCTCTGTTAAGCCGGCATAACCTGCGAGGCCCGAGGCGTAAATGACAGGGAAATCCAGCTGCTCGTCGCTTGCACCCAAACGGTCAAATAGTTCAAAGGTTTGGTCTAACGCCCAATGCGGACGTGCACCGTTACGGTCAATCTTATTGACAACAACAATAGGGCGTAAGCCGCGAGCCAGAGCTTTTTGGGTGACGAAGCGCGTTTGTGGCATTGGGCCTTCAACCGCGTCAACCAGCAATAAAACCGAGTCGACCATGGATAAAACGCGCTCTACTTCGCCACCAAAATCGGCATGGCCCGGGGTATCTACGATGTTAATCCGGTTACCATTCCATTCCACAGCCGTGTTTTTAGATAAAATGGTAATTCCGCGTTCTTTTTCAAGTTCGTTTGAATCCATTACGCGTACTTGTGCTTCACCGCGGCTTTCCAGGGTATGCGTTTGCTCTAACAGCTTGTCTACCAAGGTAGTTTTACCGTGATCGACGTGGGCAATGATAGCGATGTTTCGTAAATTTTGCTGTGAATTCACAAGCTGCTCCGAATGTGTGTGAAATGTAAGACCGAATTAAGGCCGCGCATTATACCCTAATTACACAAAGATTAAGGTTTTTATTACATTTACCGATAAACTAAGTTCACAGTAAGATTATCTTAAGGGAGTCGAATGAGTAAGGTTGAACAAAAAAAGGCTGAAAAGAATGAGAATAAGCCAAAATTAATGGATTGGAGTCATGTAAAAGAGACTATCATGATGCTCAACCTGTCTGTTGCAAGACTGGAGCATGCCATGTCAGACGGTGAAGATTCCGTTGAAACATTAGCCAATACCTTTACCTCATTAGCGGCCAGTATCTCCACCATGGGTATTGCTGCAAGCGACTTACCCGAGAGTACGATAAAAGACACGATTCTGCGTAACTGGAATGCGGTTTCAGATAAAGTGCATTCCTCTATTATTGCCTTCCAGTTTCATGACAAGCTAACTCAACGCCTGGTACATCTATCTAAAAGCCTTGCCGAGATGACATCTCTGGTTGAAAATGACGAGCGTATTAATGACCCGTACGAATGGGAAGGGTTACAACAGATGATTAAATCAAAGTATACACTCGACTCGGATATAGTGATGTTCGATGCAATTTTGGCCGGGAGACCAGTTGAAGAAATTTTAGCTGAAGCGCGTCAAAGCTATAAAGAAGAGAATGACGTTGAGCTTTTTTAAACAATAACCTAGATATTATTCTATACTTGGGTCGCTCCTAAACAGTAAAACACAATAACGTGAACGTAGGACTTTACCTGCTGTCCTAAACTCCCTATGATTCGCAGTTTTATACCTTATATATGGAAAATATCTTGTACAGATTTAGATTGAATCACTATCTGCAATGTCTCAGTTTATCTAAAGGACGTAAAGTTGTCTTGGTATTGGGCATGTTTAGTCTCATTAATGGTTGTACGATCATTATATCGTCGGCTACCAATAAGCTCGCCAGAAATTTATCGAGTACCATCCTTAATTCAAATGATCCACAAACCGTGGCAGATGGCGCGCCAGCCTATTTATTGTTAGTGAGTAGTTTTTTAAATGATGGCGCTGACGATGAAGCCCTGTTGCGCACCTCGGCAACGTTACACAGTGCCTATGCAGGCGTTTTTATTAAAGATCAGGCTCGCGCCAGTAAGATGACCTCGAAAGCATTCGATTATGCACAGCAAGCAGTGTGTCTGAGTAACGAGGATTTTTGTGCAATGCGCAAAATGCCATTTAATACGTTACAAAAAGCATTGCAGAAATTAACCGCGGATGATGTTCCCAATTGGTATGCTCTTGGTAGCAGTTGGGCAGGCTGGATACAGGCAAACAGTAAAGACTGGAACGCAGTGGCGGATTTAGCGCGAGTGAAGGTTATCTTTGCAAGACTGCTTGAACTTGACCCAAAGTATCAACAAGGCGGAGTACATTTATATTTGGCGGTCTTATCTACTTTATTGCCGCCTGCTTTAGGTGGTAAGCCTGAAATTGGTAAACAACATTTTGAGAAAGCCATTGAATTGTCAAATAATAAAAATTTAATGGCAAAAGTTTTGTATGCTGAAAAATATGCGAAGCTTGTTTTTAATAAAAAACTGCATGACAGATTATTAAATGAAGTCTTGGTTGCTAACCCAATCGCAAAAGATTTAACCTTAATGAACACGTTAGCGCAAGATAAAGCAAAAGAACTTTTAGCAGCCAGCGCTGATTATTTCTAGAAAAAATTTAACAAGAATAAATTGGAAAGGGTTATGAAATATATTATTAGTTTAATGTTATGCATAAGCATGAGCGCACTTTCAAATATCGCACTGGCGGTAACTTTCAAAATGGCAACCTTGTCACCTGATGGTTCAGTGTGGATGAGCAAATTAAAAGAGGGTGCTGCTGAAGTTAAAAAACGCACTGATGGACGGGTAAAATTCAAATTTTATCCTGGTGGCGTAATGGGTGATGACGATTCGATTTTACGAAAAATCCGAATCGGTCAATTACATGGCGGTGCATTAACGGGTGGTAGTCTAACAAAGTTTTATCATGATAATCATATTTATAGCTTGCCAATGAAATACCAGTCAGCAGAAGAAATAAAATATGTTCGCGAACATCTGGATACTACTGTACAAGAAGGATTAAAAAAAGGCGGCTTCACAACCTTTGGGTTTGCCGAATCCGGCTTTGCCTATGTAATGTCTTCAAAGAACCCAGTCGATAGCGTTGATGCCTTGCGTAAACAAAAAGCCTGGATTCCAGCTAATGATGATGTCGCCCTGGAAGCCGTGAGCGCCTTTGGCGTAACCCCTATTCCTCTGCCATTAGGCGATGTACTTGCCGGTTTACAAACCGGTTTGATTGATACTATCGCAGCATCGCCAATAGGTGCACTTGCATTGCAGTGGTATACCCAAATTAAATATATAATGGAATTACCCGTTCTTTATTCATATGGTGTGCTTGCGATAAGTAATAAAGCATTTAATAAAGCTAAAGTAGATGACCAGAAAATAGTAACCGAAGTGATGTCGCGTATTTTTAAAGAGTTAGATATTATTAATAAAAAAGACAATAAAGCGGCTCTTGCCGCATTAAAAACTCAGGGAGTGAAGTTCATTAAACCAACCTCTGATGAGGCAAAAGAATGGCTTGCTTATGCGAAAAAATCACAACAGCATTTAATCGAGAAAGGAAAAATAAGTAAAGAGATTGTTGCGAAAGCCGATGCGTTACTGAAAAAATTTCATGCAAAGTAAATTCACTTGATAAACTCAATTATTATAATAAAAAATAAACGTGTTTAAAACCTTAATTTCAGTAAGAGCAACACTACTAAAAATTGAAGATTTGATTTTAGTTGGTATGTTGTTAGTGGCTATATTATTAGCGGTGCTACAAATCTTCCTGCGCAATTATTTTCACTCGGGCCTGGTCTGGGGCGATGTGCTATTGCGAATTATTGTCTTATGGATTGGTATGTTCGGCGCAATGTACGCGAGCCGCAATAACGAACACATCAATATCGAGCTTGGATTAAAACATTTGTCCGCAGCTGCAAAGCCTTATGTACAGGCGATTGTTTTTATCTTCACTGCAACAGTTTGCGCACTAGTTGCCTGGTACAGTGTTGGTTTTGTGATCAGTGAATATCATCAGGGCGAGATGGCGTTTGCGAAAGTTCCGGTGTGGGTAACCGAAGCCGTTATTCCGTTTGCCTTTATTGTAATTGCTGTTCGTTACCTTATTTCCACAATATTACTGTTCGCACCCGGTAACGGAATAGACTCTAAATGACGATTGTCTTATTAACATTGGCGTTGGTTCTGCTAGCCTTTTACGGCGCGCCATTATTTACAATTATTTTGTCGGTTGCCATGCTGGGGTTTTACTCCAGTGGAATAGATCTTTCGGTCATTACGATTGAGTTATACCGCTTAACCAATACACCCTTATTACTGGCCTTGCCGTTATTCACTTTTGCCGGTTACTTGTTAAGTGAATCGAATACTTCGTCTCGCCTGGTGAAATTATCTACGGCACTGTTTGGTTGGGTTCCTAATAATTTATCATTTGTTACCTTAACCGCGTGTGCGCTGTTTACGGCTTTCACCGGTGCCACTGGGGTTACTATTGTCGCGCTCGGCGCGTTGTTACTCCCGGCACTTAAACAAGCCGGGTATCCGGAAAAGTTCAGTTTAGGTTTAGTAACAACCTCGGGTAGTTTAGGATTGTTACTACCGCCATCGTTACCTCTTATTTTGTATGTTGTTATTGTGCAGCAACTCAATCTGGAGCAAACCGTTACCATTGAACAGGTTTTTCTAGCGGGTTTATTTCCAACCGTGCTGATGATTTCTTTATTAGTTGCCTGGAGCTTATGGGTCACCCGGCACAATCCTGTTCCACGCACCCGCTTTAATAAACAAGAATTATTAAGCGCTTTGAATGAAGCCAAATGGGAAATGCCATTACCATTTTTTGTGTTGGGTGGTATTTATTCTGGTTTCTTTGCTGTTTCCGAAGCGGCTGCAGTAACGGCACTGTACGTTATTATTGTTGAAGTGTTTGTTTATAAAGAAATATCACTGAAGCAATTACCTAAGGTTATGCATACCTCGATGATCATGGTCGGTGGTATTTTAATGATTTTAGGCGTGGCTCTGGCATTAACCAATTATTTGATTGATGCCGAAATACCGATTAAATTGTTTGAGTGGATAAAAGAAAATATTGAAAGTAAATATACTTTTTTAATTCTGCTTAACCTGTTTTTATTAGTGCTGGGTGCGATTCTGGATATTTTTTCGGCACTGGTTATTATGATTCCTCTGATAGTACCAGTGGCAATGGGCTTTGGCATACATCCTGTGCATTTGGGCATTATTTTTTTAGCTAACATGCAGGTTGGTTTCTTTACCCCGCCGGTAGGCATGAATTTATTTATCGCAAGTTATCGTTTTAAAAAACCGATTACAGAAATTTATCAGGCAACTATCCCGTTTATGTTTATTTTATTATTTGCTGTGTTAGTTATTACCTACTGGCCGGGATTAAGTTTGTTCTTTATAGAATAAGAGGAGTTAGCGATGTATAAGGGTGGTTGTTATTGTGGCGCAGTAAAATTCGAAATTAGTTCAGCTATATCAAATATTATTTACTGCCATTGTTCTGAATGTCGCAAGCTCCAGGGCAGTGCCTTTGCAACCAATGGTGTTGTTGAAGCCGCGAACTTTAATATCATAAGCGGGGAAAATGAATTAACCGCGCACAAATTAACGCCTACCCAAACCCGATTTTTTTGTAAACATTGTGGCTCACCAATAAAAAGTGAAAACACCAGTGTTCCCGGAAAAGTACGCGTACGCCTTGGCACGATAGAATCTAATGTAAATGAAAAACCACAAGCGCATATCTTTGTGTCTTCCAAAGCCAACTGGGATAGTATTTGTGATTCTATACCGCAGTATGACGATTATGAACCAAACCGAGGTTAATTCTTTTTATAATGTTACAACATTAAAAAATTTTTAATTTCTTCTTTCTTGGCAATGGTGTCTTCATAGCCAAGTTCAATTAAATCCCGGCAGTAGCCCTTTTCAAATAATAAGTAACTCATCAAACTGGAACCTTCGGTACGCATTGCGCCGATACTACGCAACAGTAGACGAATCGCAGGAGGCATGTCGGAAGCGTAAGGTGCCGCAAGTTTGCCGATATCCTCACTGGGTGAGACCAGTAAAGTATCTACGCTACGTAGTGGTATATTGTGTTCAAGAATAGTTTGGTCTGGTATTTTACTAACGGTTTCGTTTATTCTTGTTAATCGTTCCAAATCAGCTTCCAGGCTGTCAAGAAAAATACTGTTTAAAACATGCGATGCAATTCCAGCAAAACTGGGTGATGTATTTTGCTCAACACGTACAGGAGAGCCTTCATCTTCTTTGCGGTTACCAATGACCATGAGTTTGTCGGCACCTAAATGAAGTGACGGACTCAGTGGTGCAATAAGACGAATTGAGCCATCGCCGAAATACTCGCGATTTACTTTTTCTGCTTTGAAAATAAAAGGGATAGCAGAAGAAGCCATCAGGTGGCTAACATTAATATTTTCCCTGCAGCCTATGCGGTGCGAACGTTTCCAGCTTTTAATACTTGGAACACCTTGAAAAAAACTGACATTCTGGCCTGAGTAATACCCCGAGGCACTAACACTTACCGCATGCAAAAAGCCGTTATCAATATTCCGCTGAATGCCTTTGGTATGTAAGTAGTTGCTTAAAAGATCATGGAGTGGTGTTCTATCGAGTAAATATAGAGGTTTGTTCCTGGTTAAACTGGCTAGCATCATACCTATTAACCAATGCGCACCCGTCTTAAGAATGCCACCTATCGAAGTATAAAATATCTGGTCGCTATGGAAATTTCCCCAGATTGTGAGGAGGCGAAAAACGGCCTTATGATAATTGTGGGCGGCACTCGCAAGGGCGGCGGCATTGATTGCGCCGGCAGAAATGCCTGAAATAACTTTAAAAGGAGTGGGCTCGCCTTTTTTTACTAAATTAGTAACACCTTTTAGGACACCAACCTGATAAGCCGCGCGTGCACCACCGCCCATCATAACAAGTCCAATTTTAGGCTTTTCGGTTGGACGGTTAGTTTTTGAGCTTATGTTCTCGACTGGCATATTATTATTACGACCTAAATACTATTAACTTTAGCTAAATATCTCGCAAAGTATAGAGGATGTGTTTGATAACCTTAATAAAAAAAATTGTTGCCGATAAGTCCTAAAATGACACATGCTACTTATTTAAAATCGATTAAACCAACAGATTTGTCCGCGCCTCCACAGGCCATATTGAAGATTATTCGTGCGTGCGCTTGGAAGTTGGTTAGAGGCCAGCTGAAATGAAATGTTTTTTATCAAATTTTATATTAAATTTTATTTTTTTCTTTTAATAGTACTGAAAGTGATTCAGCATCCATCGGGCGCGCATAGAAGTATCCCTGGTAATTCTGGCAACCCTCTATACGAAGTAATTCCAGTTGCTCTGCATTTTCTACACCTTCTGCAACAATATCAAGATGAAGTGAATTTGCTAGTGCAATGATTGCTTTTACTATAGCGAGATCATCTTTATCAACTACCAGATCGCGAACAAAGGATTGATCGATTTTTACTCGGTCAATTGGGAATCGTTTTAGATAACTGAGCGATGAATAGCCCGTACCAAAATCATCGATAGCAAGTTTGGTGCCGGCTGATTTTATATTTTCAAGGGTCTGGAGCACATCATCACTGTTTTCTAACAAGAGACTTTCTGTTATTTCGAGCTCAAGCATATTAGGCTTTAAACTAAACATTTTAATAGCTTTTTTCACTGTGAATTCAAATTCATTTTCACGAAACTGTCGCGAAGCGACATTTACTGATGCAGTAAGTTGCTGGTAACCCGCCGCATGCCATACGCTTAATTGCTTGCACGTGGTTTCCAAAACCCATTGGCCAATAGGTACGATAAGCCCGGTCTCTTCTGCTAAAGGAATAAAATCTAATGGCGGAATAAAGTTACCTTCTTTATCTTGCCAGCGTATCAACGCTTCAACTCCCGTAACTTCACCTGATAAGATATTCACTTGAGGTTGATAGTGTAATATAAATTCGTTGTGTTTTAGTGCCTGGCGTAAAGCATCTTCCAAATTCATACGAGTCTGAATGCTAGCGGTCATTTCACTAGAATAGAATTTGAAAGCATTTCGTCCCATGTCTTTCGCATGATACATAGCCGAATCAGCAAATTTTAACAATGAATCAGCATCCTCAGCATCTGTTGGATAAATAGTAATACCAATGCTAGCCGAGGCAAATAATTCTCGGCCATCGATTTTAATTGGAGTTTTTAGTCGCGAAAGGAGATGTCTTGCCATCAAGCCTGCATCCATAATTTCTGCAGTATCTGAAAATATTAATGCAAACTCATCGCCTCCAAGTCGCGCGAGAGTATCTGCTTCGCGTATTCCATTATTTAAACGCGTAGCGACCTCGCAAAGAAGCTTATCACCTATGTCATGCCCCATAGAGTCGTTAACATTCTTAAAGTGATCAAGATCCAATAGCATAATTGCGATACATTTTTTTTGTCGCTTCGCTTCCGCAAGTGATTGTTTAAGACGATCATTGAAAAGTAATCGATTTGGCAAACCGGTAAGACTGTCAAAATAGGCTAGTTGTTGTAAATTTTCTTCTACGTGCTTGCGTCGAGAGACATTGCGCGCAACAGCAATGATAGTGATAGATGATTTATTATCCTTAATTGGTTCATCGAGTTCTTCAATTGATATTTCAACTGGGAATATAGAGTCATCTTTACGCTTGTGATAGGTCGCGATATCATTATTTTTATCTGAATTATTGACCATGCTATCTAATTTCAGCGCTATGGATTCAAATGTATATTCAGGTTTGATATCACTGGGCCCAAGTTGGAGTAGTTCTTCCCGACTGTAACCGAGTGACTCCCATGCGGCTCGATTGGCATCAATAAATTTCATTGTTGCCTTATCAATAAGGTATATAGCATCGACCGCGCTATCCAGTGCATTTCGGAATCTTAATAACTTTTGTTCGTCCTGTTTACGTTTAGTAATATCGATAAAGGTTACGACAGTACCAATGACCTCATTATGGCTACGTATGGGATGTGACCAATATTCAACGGGAAAACTGCTGCCGTTAGCGCGCCAGTGAACTTCGTTATCACAATGGCTGGGTTTGTTATTTAATAAGGCCTTGTGAATAAAACTGTCTTCAACAGAATAATGTCGCCCATTCGGGTAAGTATGATTAGTTATTTGGTGCATATAATTGCCAAGCAAGTCATCTTCTTTTGTGTATCCAAGCATCTTGATGCATGAGGGATTTACAAAAGTACATTTTCCATTTATGTCCATGCCATAGATGGCTTCGACAGTGGAATCGAGTAGTAGTCGAACATGGCTTTCACTTTTGCGTAATGCCTCTAGAATCTCTCGAGTTCTATTTTGCATGGCATTGGTTGATGAAACCAGGTGATCAAGTTCATCTGGTTTTCTTGATTTTTTGCGATTCAAAACCAGGGGTGTGTCTGTATCGGGGAAAAGATGTTGAAAATGCTGCGCGATTCTACTGATATGGCGGGTGACTAACTTATAGAATATGAAAAAAATGAACAGTACAACTAACAAGGTACGGATGGTATTGTTGACAAAAACTGTAATGGCTTCGTGGATTAGATTATCATAAATATTATCAAGCGTTGCGACTATTGTCAGAGTGCCAAGTACATGTGGTTTGCCTAAAAACTCATATTGCATTGGATATTGACGTTTAATAATGTTTTTAGAGTCAATTTTCCCGCTCTGCGTAATGAGTTTCTCTTTATTCTTAATGGCCGCGTAAATAATATTGGGCGTTTTAATCAAGCCTTCAAGTTGGATATGAAGTTCCTGATAGTTGGTTGCCCACAGTGTTTGGGTAAAAGAACGCAAGTGAACATCGTCAATTTGGCGGAATTGAGTTTCGATTCCCTTAATATCGCGTTGGTACTTGCTATAGAGTTGAATTAATGTTGTTACTAAAGTAATTGTGGCACTGAACAGAATCATATAAATGATGAGTCGATTAGCCAGTGGTGATCTTATTTTGTATGGGATAATTGATTTTGAGTTCATCTAATCTAAAATTCGATAGTTTAATTTTCTAGATGCGGTAATATTTTTTTGCGGTAGAGACTATCATAGATACCTTCAATCTTGATGTCGCGTAATGCCTTGCTGAGTTTGGGTATAAGTTTCTTATGTTTTTTATTTAGATAAAGATACATTTTTCCCTTGGGAAAGGGGGGTTGTAATATTTTTATTTGTTTTATGTCAATTTTTCTAGAAACAGCAAGTCCATTTATACAATTGTATAATGCAACATCGATACGATTTAATTTTAAAAGCCTGAATAATTGTTCGGCGCTATCGGCTGTGATGATTTTAGCTGAACCGGCCATCATTTTGTCATAGATTTTCCATCCTTTTATATGGCCAACCACATGCTTTTTTAATTCATTCGGTTTTGCGGAAATATCAGGATTTTTTGATAGTGCGCAGAAATCAGTATCACGAATTTTCTCTGGGACTATGACTAAATTTTTGTAATTTTTACTCAAGCCCTTTATTCGGGGTAAGTCGCCATCAATAAGTCCATCGTTTGCGGCGATCAATCCACGTTCAGCAGGGAGTCTGACTATGTTGAATGAAACACCAACACGGTTAAAAGCTTCTGATATGAGTAAATCGAGAAAACCATCTTTATTTTTAGTTGTAAAAGGAGGTTGGCTTATTGTATTTATGGTGAGGTGAGGTTCACTATCACTCGTTTCAGCGAATACGATAAAAGAAGTTATGGATAAGATACTGCTAATTAATACCAGTGTAATTAACTTTCGCATGTGACTAAATCCTATTTATTATTCTTATTATTTTTTTCTTCTTATCAATTTTGTGTATTGAACTTCTATCTAAAAATGGCGCGCCCGGAGAGATTCGAACTCCCGACCAACTGGTTCGAAGCCAGTTACTCTATCCAGCTGAGCTACGGGCGCTGGGTTGAGTAATTCTAGCATAGAAATTTATTTTTGAAGCGTTTTAGTAGTGAAATTTTAGTACGAGTATAAGTACAGTTTGATACGTTGGCTGGTTTGTCATTGCACGCGACAGCGCGGCCATCTTAAGGAAAGAACCACAAAACATGAAGATTGCTGCGCTGTCGCTCGCTATCACATAAAATGCTTAAATTGTTATTTCAGCCTGCATATATAGTACGGCTTTCCCTGAGATTAAAATTCTATTTGTTTTTTGTTCAAGCCAGACTTCGCCACCACGTGCAGAGACTTGCTTGGCGAATAGATTGTGTTTGTTAAGTTTTTTACTCCAGTAAGGAACCAGCTGAGTATAAGCCGAGCCGGTCACCGGATCTTCATCGATGCCATAATTAGGCGCAAAACAGCGGCATACAAAATCATACTTGGTGGAGGCTGCAGTGATAATAACACCTCTTAAATCATTTTCTGCAAGATAAGCCAGATTAGGCCTTGCATCTATAACGTCCTGTTCTGACTCAAATACGAATATATAGTCGGCTGCCTTTAAGCAAAGAACAGGTTTGGTTTTAAAGGCTGCGAGTAAAATGTCAGGCGGGGTGCAAACTGTTGGTGGCTGTGCAGGAAAATCGAGTGTGAGTAAATTATCCTTTCGAGTAACCGTTAATAATCCGGATTGTGACTGGAAATGTATTGTACTCTTTGTATAGTTTAAAATTTCAAACAACACATAGGCTGCCGCTAATGTGGCGTGTCCACACAGTGCAACTTCGGTAGTGGGTGTAAACCAGCGAATATGGTAACCATCTGTGGTTGGAATAAAAAATGCGGTTTCGGATAAATTGTTTTCTGCCGCAATGGCCTGCAGGCAATCATTATCTAACCATGCTTCGAGAGGACAGGCTGCGGCAGGATTACCTTTAAATACGGTTTCTGCAAAAGCGTCTACCTGGTAAAGCGCAAGTTTCATTATTTGCTTCGGCGTTGCTGCACGGCTTCGGCTAGTTTTTGTAATGCCGGCAAGGTGTTTTCCCAACTGATACACGCATCGGTAATGCTTTGGCCATAAACAAGGTCGTCTACCTTCTCAACATCTTGCCGCCCTTCAATTAAATGGCTTTCTAACATAACACCCATAATCCGTTGATCACCGCCGGCGATCTGCTGGGCAATAATGTCGTTAACATCCACTTGACGTTGAAATTGTTTTTCACTATTGGCATGGCTGGCATCAATCATAATTTTTTCTGCCAGATTCGCATTGCGTAACTCTGCAGCTGCGGCATTAACACTCTTAGCATCGTAGTTGGGTTTTTTCCCACCGCGGAGAATGATGTGGACATCGTCATTACCGGTTGTGGTAAAAATTGCCGAGTGGCCTTGTTTCGTCAGAGACAAGAAACTATGCGGTTGACTTGCCGAGGTTAGGGCATCGACGGCTATTTTTAATGTGCCATCAGTACCATTTTTAAATCCAACCGGACAAGACAAACCTGAAGCAAGTTCTCGATGTACCTGGCTCTCAGTAGTGCGCGCACCAATGGCGCCCCAGCTGATTAAATCGGCTAGGTATTGCGGTGTAATTAAATCTAAAAATTCGGTGCCGGCAGGCACACCCAGGTCATTAATATCGGCGAGTAATTGGCGGGCGATATGCAGGCCTTTATTAATTTCGTAACTGTTATCCAGATTAGGATCATTAATTAATCCTTTCCAACCCACGGTGGTGCGTGGTTTTTCAAAATATACCCGCATAACAATGAGTAAGTCATTCTTATATAAGTCGCGTTGTTGCTTTAAGCGCGTTGCATACTCGAGAGCTGCTTTAGGGTCGTGTACTGAACAAGGCCCAACAATAACCAGAACCCGGTCGTCTTTTCCGCTAAGAACATTATGGATCGCGTTACGTGTATCAAAGATAGTTTTGCGGCCGACATCACTTATTTTTACTTCTTCCAGTAAGGTTTCGGGTGCCATCACTTCTTGTAGGCCAGTAATACGTAAATCGTCTGTTTTATACTTCATTGTCATATACTTAATTTTGTAGTGCTTTTAAAGCCTGAAAGTAGCCATCATCGGCAGTAATTAGAAAAAACCCGGAAGCACACGTCTTCAGGCTATATCCTACATATAATATCATTGTTTGTGCGAAAGCTGTGAAGTGTAATGGTATCTAAGTGTTAGGTAAAGGACAGGATAATACGATAGTGACCATAAATCGATTGAATTTAAGTTGGTTGCGTATACGAATTAGGTAGAGTATGTTTTTGAATCTGAAAGGATTACTAACAGCAAAAGAGGAGAACAAGAATGATCGGGAAAAAAAATATTACATTTGGGTTTATTTATCTGGTATTTACGGCCTCACTGGGCATTGTGATGGTGGATAAATATGAAAATTTCGGCACTGCCGGACAGGAAAAACAAGCGAGTGTGGGTCGATTACAAGCCCTTCAGGGAAATGGCTTTGAAGAGGAACTCGAGCCATTAACAGCAGTACAAATTGCCAAAGCAAATACCGCCGGTATTTTGAGTTTAAATAAGATTAACAACCTCGAAGCGGAGATTGATGCGATTAAAGGTGGTCCGCATGCGCATGGGAATCTGGAGTCGGTACTGAATATTATTGTTGGCTTGAGCCTGTGTTTCATAGCGGCTGCATCCTGGATCAAACAAACGATTAGCTGGCTGTTTATTATAGGAGCCGTAATGCATTCGGGTATGTTGTATCTAGGCACTATGTTTGGGTTTCAGTGGGCAAATACTTTGCTGGAAACCGGTATCGGTCCAATTGCGATTTTAGTTGGCCTATTATTAATGGGAATTGTTAGTTGCATGCATTTTAGCAACAAAGTTATTGAAGATTAGTTGTTGTTGAAAATTATAAGGTCTAGATAATGCGTATTTTGTATCCCAAGATTCAACCTTACCAAACACATCGTTTAAAGGTTGACGATATACATGAGCTTTATGTTGAAGAGTCGGGCACGGTTGATGGCATACCTGTTATTTTTGTTCATGGCGGCCCGGGTGCGGGTTGTGCTGAAAGTCATCGGCGTTTTTTTAACCCGAAGAAATATCGTATTATTTTATTCGACCAGCGTGGTGCAGGACATTCTACACCGCATGCTAGCCTGGAAAATAATACCACCCAATATTTGGTTTCCGATATGGAAGCGATTCGTGAACTGCTTGGGATTACGCAATGGGTATTGTTTGGCGGCTCATGGGGCTCAACTTTGTCACTTGTGTATGCGCAAACGCATCCGGACACCGTATTGGGAATGGTGCTGCGCGGAATTTTTTTGTGTCGACCACAAGAGATTGACTGGTTTTATCAAAAAGGCACCAGCCGTTTATTTCCTGATGCATGGCAGGACTTTTGCGCACCCATTCCGGAAGATGAGCGCAATGATATGGTAGCAGCCTATTATAAACGTTTAACCAGTGATGATGAATTGATTCGTACCAAAGCGGCCAGGGCGTGGTCGATTTGGGAAGGTCGGACTTCAACACTTAAACCCAATCATGAAGTTGTGAGTGGTTTTGGTAGTTTACATACCGCCGTGAGTTTAGCGCGTATCGAATGCCATTATTTTATGAATGACAGCTTCTTAAAACCAAACCAGATATTAAAGAATGCGGACAAGTTAAAAGAAATTCCAGGTATTATTATACAAGGGCGTTATGATGTGATTTGCCCAATGGAGTCGGCATGGGATTTACATCATGCCCTGCCTGCATCCGAGTTAGATATTATTCCCGATGCCGGGCATTCCGCAATGGAGCCAGGCATCATTGACGCTCTGGTTAAAGCAACCGATAAAATGTTGGGACGGATTAAAGAATAGATGCAGGGAAAGGATTAATGAGATTGGATTGGTATTTTAATGAGAAGTAAACAGAAGTGATCGCGCTAATCCAACGTGTTACCCATGCTAGTGTTACCATCGACGATAAAATCATTGGCGAGATTAATCAGGGCTTATTGGTTTTGCTTGGGGTAGAAAAGGAAGACGATGATGCCAATGCAAAACGATTGGTTGAGCGCGTATTAAGTTACCGTGTTTTTTCCGATGCACAAGATAAAATGAATTTGTCAGTAAAAGATATTCAAGGCTCGGTTTTATGGGTGTCGCAATTTACTTTGGTAGCCGACACGAAAAAAGGTAACCGACCCGGCTTCAGCCGTGGTGCGTCACCTGAGCTCGGCGAGAAATTATACAATCAAGTATTAAACTATGCCGATCAACTGTATTCAAGTAATGCGGCAGGTAAATTTGGAGCCGACATGCAAGTGGCATTAGTGAATGACGGGCCGGTAACATTTTGGCTGGAAGTTTAAGGTTTAGTTAAATATTATTCCCGCACTATAAATGTAGCCCGGATGAAGCGCAGCGCAATTCGGGAGGTTTCGTTCACATTGCCTTAGCATATTCCGTAGTGCATCCCGGATTCCGCGATGCTGCATCCGGGCTACGTATATTAAACAATTACACTGCTATCATTCGGCTCTGTTTAAGAGCGGTTTCCCCATATTTTTGCAACAGCGCGATCAGAACCCAGCAAGCCAACTATAAAACCAATTATAGCTATAAGCGCAAAAATAACGACTGGCAGGTAATAACCCGGATCGGGGTTGTCGGGTAATAGGTAAAGTATTGCCGAAGCAAGACAGCTAAATAGTATGCTAATTACAATAAGAATTTTTCGGCTGAGTGGCTTTATGACATATACTTCAGTACCACTTTCAAAAATATTGAGTATAGGTGAGAATATTTTTCTTAAAACGTGTTTCATATTTAGACCATACTTTAAAAAATTAACTGAATAATAGCATAAATTATAACGCACAATGACTGATACAACTAAAACTGAAATAGAATCCCCATGCATCAGAAATTGTTGCCTGAACGAAAATGACGTGTGCCTGGGTTGTTTTCGTCATGTTGATGAAATCATAGAATGGGGTTCTGCGGAAGATGCACGGCGTAAATGTATTTTAGACAATGCTAGCAAGCGCAGTGTTGAATACGCTGAGAAATATTCACCGCACAAATAAACAGGGTAAAACACAGAGCTCGAATAAAGTCTCAACTAACAAGTTCGGATATTTTGTCATAGAGTTTTTGTTTGTCGACAGGCTTGGTTAAGAATGCATTCATACCGGCTTTAAAACAGGCGCTTTGGTCTTCCTGAGTTGCGTTGGCTGTTAAAGCAATGATTGGAACAGGAGTCGAGCTACCCTCATGTTGGCGCCATTTTCTTGTTGCTTCCAGTCCATCCATCTCCGGCATGCGCATATCCATAATCACTAAGTCGTATTTGTTATTCATCAACAAATCTAGAGCAAGAGCCCCATTTTCAGCATGGGTTACCGTATGCTCGGCCTCGCGTAAAAAAGCTGTAATTACTTTTGCATTGATTGGACTGTCTTCAGCTACAAGTATCGAGAGCAGTTGTTTTGGTTTGTTAAGCGTAGCGGTCTGTATCTCTGATTTATCACGCAGTTGTTCAGCTTCACTTGCCGACATATATTCCCATGGAACCTCTATGCTGAAGGTTGAGCCTTCATTAGAAATACTGTGCACATCAACACGGCCATTCATTAATGTAACCAAGTTTTTAATAATGGTTGTACCCAAACCGGTACCTTCTTCTTTAAGGCTATTTTTACTTTGATAAAAGGGATCAAAAATATTGTGTAAATTCTGCGGATTAATACCGATGCCAGTATCAATGACCTCTATCCGTACCCGACAGATTACTTCATCTTGATTTACTGTTGAAACGTTAATGGTAATGTCGCCAGTTTGAGTATACTTAATCGCGTTACTAACAAGATTAAGCAAGACCTGGCGTAAGCGATTTCCATCGCCAATAAAAATTTTCGGTAAAGTTTCGTCATAATTATAAGCGAAACCAAGGCCTTTTTTAGTCGCAATAGGAGTGAACATGCCATGCACGCCTTTGATTATTTTAGGTAGATCGAAAGGTTCCTTGTCTAAAATAAATTTACCGGCTTCGAGTTTGGATAAATCTAAAATATCATTAATAAGAGAATGTAGCGCAGTGGCGGATTCATCTAATGAATCAACATAATTTTTTTGTTGCGCTGACAATTTAGTTTCATTTAATAACGTTGTCATACCGATGATGCCACTCATCGGCGTGCGAATTTCATGACTCATCGTGGCAAGAAACTGACTTTTTGCATTATTGGCCGTATCAGCAATTTTTCGCGCTTCCTGTAAACTCTTTAACATCCGATTTAAATACAATGGCATAATGATGAGGAAAAAAGTGTACACAAGAGAGGTTGGTGTGTCGTATAGCCAATAGCCTTTGGATAATAATATCCATTGGTAGCCAATGAATCCGGCGACAACGGCAGCTAATAATGGGCCGCGACCGTAACGAATACCATAACCAATAAATATCCATGGATAAAGCAAGTAAAACGCTCCGAATGGACTGGTACTTGTTAGTACCATAGAGTAACTAACCGAACCAAGGTCAATGGGAACCATTAAGTAGCGGCGTAAATGAAAATCAGGGTAAAGAAAGATGCTAATCGTATTAATAATAGTGATTAACAGGAAACCACCTAAAAAAATAAGGAATTCAGTAGAGGGTGCGCTAAAATACCCGTACATATTTCCGAGTCCAATATAGATGCTTGCAAACATCCATATGCCTAAACGGACAAAAGTTTGAGCGATTTCGGGATTACTTCTGACAAGTTGGCGAATTTTTTTGAGATTCATAATGATTAATATAATGCAGGACAGGGTTGAATAAAACAGCTATGACAAAACAATCTGAAATTAAAGTACAAATAACCGCAGAAAATAAATGCAGTTTTTGTGAAGGCACGAAATGCTGTGTCTATACTACGCAAAAAATCGACACCCCCAGAACCAAGGATGACTTCGATCATTTACTCTGGCAAATGGCACATAAAAATATTCAGGCCTATAAAGATGACGACAGTTGGTTTTTATTAATTAACAATGACTGCCAGTTTTTAGGTGCAGATGGTGGCTGTGGTATTTATGAAACGCGGCCGCAACTATGTCGTGATTATTCAAATGATTTTTGTGAATATGACGAGCCGGCAGAACAAAGTTTTAAATATTATTTTAAAACCTATCATGAGTTATTGGCGTATTGTCAGAAGCGCTTTAAAAAATGGGATCAACGCTTTACGAGTTGAAATAAATAAATTTTTGTATTTAGTGCTCGCAATGATAAATACATTATTCAGGCATAATATCTTCAAAGCTATGTATTGCATCAAAACCTTCTATTGTTCGAATGGCTTGCTGGGTATCCGGTTTGTATATCGCTAATAGGTGTTTTATTCCATAGTGTTGAGCCGAGCGTAGTACAGATAAACTATCGTCAATAAATAAAGTCGATTCATTTTCAAAAGGAACACGTTCTTTTAGTTTATCCCAAAATGGTTCTTCTTCTTTGGGGAGGCCAAAATCATGTGCGCAAACAATATGGTCGAAGTGGTGATGCAATCGAGTTTTATCTAATTTAAGTGCAAGACTTTTTTGGTGGGCATTGGTTACGAGTGCCGTTTCGATTTTATTTTTTTTCAACGCCGTTAAAAACTCTATCACGAAAGGATGCACCGCAATTAAGTGTGCAACTTCGGCTTTAAGTTGGGCGATATCGAGTTCCAGCCTTTCCGTCCAATAATCGACACAGTACCAGTTAATCGTGCCTTCAACAGATTTGAAAATCGGCATCAGTTTAGCGTAAGAATCATCGAGACTCAGATTATTTTTTTCTGCATAGCGGACAGGTACATGGTGCTGCCAAAAATGGTTGTCAAAATTTAAATCTAATAAGGTGCCATCCATATCAAGGAGTACCGTTTTAATATTTTCCCATTTAATCATAGTGTTATCTAATGCTGTAATTTGCAGTGAGAGTTGTTGGTGTAGTGAATTTTATTCGTTTTATATTGATTTAAAATAAGTGCGGTAGTGAATTTATATAAAATTAGACTAGGCTTAATACATAGCCGTTATTATGCAATGGAATCATTCACTATGCACTTATTTAAAGCTCTATTATTAAGCTTAGTCGTTGTTGCCAGCCCGGTTCTTTTTGCCAATCATTCAACCGATGCAAAATTACCTCAAGTAAAGCCAAGTGAAGCAAAATCTACAGAAGCAGAACCCACAGAAGCAGAACTAGAACGTTGGTTTAATAGTGATGACTTTAACCCACCAGAATTTAAACAAGTGGAAGTGAATGATGGTATTTTATTTTTCCTTACTAAGCCGCCATTAAAGCCAGTTCATCATCATCAGAATACACTTACCCTTTATCAAAATAGCTTAAACAATGGCTGGGTTAAATTAGAGCAATGTCACAGCAATCTCGACCGTGTGGCAGCTTTGCAAGTAATGTTTAATAAAAACAAAGTTCGGGACATAAATATTACAAAAGCATTGTCGATAGAAAAAGCATGGGTTGAGAACAATTCGGTGCAATTAGAAAATATTCATGATAATGCAGTTTTGTGTATTCAGGCCTGGTCGAAAGCATTGGTTAAGAATAAAGATGGTAGCTACGGCTTATCGAATGGCCCCTTTATGCGAAAGTTTTTAGATGGCTACTATCCCATTCACGTCACTATCAATATTAATTTTAAAGCCACAGATTTAAAACTTGTACAATTTAAGCCTATGGTGCAAAGCGGTTTTAACGTTACTCAAACGCCGCAGTCAATTAATATGGACGCCTGGTTTGAAGGGCGCTTGAAGACTCAGTTAACTTTTGTTAATTAGGGTTTAGCTATCCACCTTAGTAATGAGATGGCGAACCAGCGGTGCTGGTTCGGGGATAAGTGCGCGTGTAAAATAAACATACTAAGTATGTGGTTTTCTTCGTATTGGGTTGGGGAGAGTGGGTTGAAGCGGCTGCGTTTGCTTTGCAAGCTTAGGCGTAAGTGGTTTTTCTTGCATCTTGTTGGGGGGTAGTCTGGTTGAGGCCGCGTTTGCTTTGCAAACTCAGGCATAAGTGGTTTTCTCGCATCGAGGTTGGGGGGAGTCTGGTTGAAAGAGATCATAAGTGCCCGTAAAGAAAAGAAACGGGCACTAAAAAACTGGCGAAAATGTGCTTAAACTGGCAAAATCGCGCATCTTATGGACACTTTGCAATCATATTTAGAAGCGGTACGGAATCTTGCGTGCATGGCGGGCGAGAAAATTCTCGAGGTTTACCAAACCGAGTTTGCCGTTGAGACCAAAGACGACCTTACTCCTGTCACGCAGGCCGACTTGGTCGCAAATGAAGTTATTCGTGCCGGCCTAAAAGTTTTAACGCCTGATATTCCAATTATATCAGAAGAAGATAGATTGCCTTCATATGAAGAGCGTTCGCAATGGCTGCGCTATTGGTTGGTTGATCCTTTAGATGGTACCCGTGAGTTTATTCAAAAAAATGGCGAGTTTACCGTTAATATTGCATTAATTGAAAACCAGCAGCCTATTTTAGGGGTGGTGTATGCACCGGTTTTACAGCTGATGTATTACGCACTTAAAGGTGATGGTAGTTATAAAACCTCCGCGCATAATAAAGCCGAAAAAATTCACGTAAAAAAACATTGTAGTAAACCGGTGCGTGTTGCCGGTAGTCAGTCTTTTACCAGTAATGATTTTATTTCCTTTGTCCGCAATTTACCGGAGTGCTCGGTGATTAATCTGGGGAGTGCTTTAAAGTCTTGTTTGGTCGCTGAAGGTGGCGCCGACATTTATCCGCGCTTTGGCTTAACCTCTGAATGGGATACGGCGGCTTCACAGTGTATATTGGAAGAAGCGGGCGGGCATTTAGTGGACTTAAATTTACAACCGTTGCGCTATAACACTAAAGACAGTTTGTTGAATCCACAATTTTTCGCCTATGGCGATGACAAAATGAAATGGTTATCGTACTGCGAAGCCGGTTTAATAAATAAGTATAAATAGTATTAACTGTCCTCGCAGTTGTTCTTATCGTATACAGCCATTATCACTTTTAATTCTTTCAGGATTTCAAGCTGTTGTAATTCACTTGTTTCTTCCAGTAAATCAGATATTTGTTTTGAGTCGTTAGTTTGTTGTGATTCTGGACTCGCTTCTAGCGCTTTTATATATTGACGCACAATAGTGCAACCTTGCTGGCAAATCTGTTCGACTTGAGCCGGAATAGTATTCTCTGGAGTATTATTTTTTGAGCTATTCATGACTTGGCCTATTCAGTTTTTGCTAGTGGCTAGTTTTTTACTCGTAATAGAGTCAGGATAGAGTTGAATTTATGGGGCTGAAATGGTGGCCGGACCTGGAATCGAACCAGGGACACGAGGATTTTCAATCCTCTGCTCTACCGACTGAGCTATCCGGCCTTATCTTCAAATACCTTCTTTTTCAATTGAAGGTGACATGCTTGTTTGAGCGGCGTATTAAAGCGGTCGAGCGGCTTTTAGTCAAGCAATAGTTGTGTTTTAGGGCAATTTATTGCCCGATTTTATATTTGGGCTTATTATTCTGGCTTATTTGGGGTGACATAGCCGGCTGGCATTTCGCTGCCTTCGCCGAAGAAGAATTTTTCCATTTCCTGAACTAAAAAGGCCCGATCTTCGGGTTTCATTGGGCTGAGACGGTTTTCATTCATTAGAATGGTTTGGTGGCCAAGCCATAGCTTCCAGGCCTCTTTAGAGACGTTGTCAAAAATTCGCTGGCCTAATTCGCCGGGGTAGACAGAATTTTCGAGGCCTTCGGCTTCTATGCCCAGTTTTACACAGTGCACGGTTCTTGTTGATTGGCTGTTGGTCATTTAATTCTCCAATAAATTATCTAAGAGTTTCTTAACCGGGGCGGGCAGGCCGCGTTTGTCGGTTGGATTTCTCTTTTCGGCTGGGCCGCATTTATACCAGACTAGGGTATCCGAATCCATGACACATTGAGTGTGGGTACTTACTTTACATTGTAGTGGCTGGATGTCGAGATGATAATGACTAAAGGTGTGTCGGAAAGCAGTTAAGGTGGTGCTGGTTTCAATCTTGCAACCAAAGTGGTGTTGGCTGAAATGAGCGATTTCTTCAGGCTCTGTTATATCGGCAGAAATTTCGGGCAGACTCCAAAGATTACCCCAAATACCTTGTGCGGGACGTTGTTGAAGTAAAACCTCGCCGTTACTATTTTGCAGCAGGAGCATAACGGTTTGCTTAACAGGTAAGGTGGTACGTTTTTTCGGAGTCGGGTAGTCGCGGGGATTACCTTGTTGGCGTGCGCTACAGCCATCGCTTATCGGGCAGGTCTCACAGCCTGGTTTGCTGCGCGTACACACGGTTGCACCGAGATCCATAATAGCTTGTGTATAATCGGCAGCACTGTGGTCGGGGGTATGGTGTTTGGCGATTTCCCACAGTTGAGTCTCGATTTTTTTCTCGCCCGGCCAGCCACTAATCGCATGGTAGCGCGTGAGGACACGCTTAACATTGCCATCTAAGATAGCAGAGGGTTGATTCAACGCCTGTGCGAGTATCGCCGCAGCGGTCGACGGGCCGATACCTGGTAAGGCCAGGATGTCAGCATGATTTTCCGGAAATTTCCCCTTATGCAGCTCAACGATAAGCTGTGCAGCCTTGTGCAAATTACGTCCGCGTGCGTAATAACCCAGCCCGGTCCATAAGTGCAACACTTCATCCTGAGAGGCATCGGCGAGCGCGGCGATAGTCGGGAATTCCGTGATAAAGCGTTCAAAATACGGAATAACTGTTTGCACCTGGGTTTGCTGCAACATAATTTCTGACAGCCACACACGGTAGGCCTCGCGCGGGTGCTGCCAAGGTAAATCATGGCGACCTGAGTGCTTGAACCAATTAAGGAGGGCTTCGCTAAAAGGGGCGTGTTGGTTTAAATGCAACATGGAAGTACGCTAATTTTAATCTTAAATTTTCTCGTTAAATGACATTTCAGCCTGAATCTATGTATAAAGTGTAAATTATTACTCAACTCATTGATATTTATTAATTATTTTAAACTCCGCTAATTAGGGTTTTATTTATATTTATGCATAATTTTATCCCTGCTAAGCTTATGTTTCTCAGTGGGGCGCCGATAAAGCAAATATGAATATTATGCCCAAACACTATTTTAGGAGTGATGGTGTAACGTGGAATTTAAAGGTGAAGCTGGATGAAATCAGGTAAGTTTAAAGAACAGATTCTAGGAATCGTACAACACCGTTATACCGGCGCGAGCATTACGGCCTTTAGCCTGGCAGGGTTGGCGGCTGCAATATTGACAAATAATAGCGGAAACAATGCTTTAACCTGGAGTTTATTAGCCTTAGTGGGCGTGGGTTGGTGGTTACAGATATTAAGTCGCAACTTGATTTCGCGTTTTAATAACAGTTTAATCGTTGTATTAGATAAAGGGATGAAAGGTGAAGCGTTTGAACCCATTCAAGCCATTCCGGGTATGCCAAGTACTTATACATTAGCAACAGATATCAAAGTGGTGGTGGACGGATTAAATAAAAGTAATAGCTTAATAACCGATATTGCTCGAGCGCTATCTGATCACGCTGATAAAATAACTAGCCTCTCATCTGCTATGACCGGGCAACTGAGTCAACAGGTTAATGAAGCCAGCGTCATTTCCGAGTTAGTCGAACGTTTACAAGCTGTTTTTACAACGTCAGTGGATGCTGCGGGTCAAACGGTTGAGTTATCTTCAAAATCGGAATCTGAAGGAAATAGCGGCAAACTGATTATGACCCAGGCGATGAGTAGTGTTTCATCATTAAGTGATGCTGTGATTGCTGCTGGCGAGATGATAGGTAAGTTAGGTGGTGAGAGTAAAGCCATTGGCGGCATTATTAGTGTGATAAAAGGCGTGGCCGAACAGACGAACTTATTAGCCTTGAACGCGGCTATTGAAGCGGCACGTGCGGGCGAACAAGGTCGCGGCTTTGCAGTAGTGGCCGATGAAGTTAGAAGCCTCGCAAGTAAAACGCAAGAGTCGGCAGTTGAAATAGAAAACATTATTGAAAAAATAATTCACAGCGTGCATGAAACATCGGATAAAGTCGGGCAATCGGTGAAGCTGGCAGAAGAATCCGACGAGCATATAGAAGGCGTGGTTATATCTTATTCTGAACTGGTGGGGTACTTGTCAGAAGTAAGTGTACTCGGCAATAACGTCGCCGAGGCAACGCGCCATGAAGCGGATACTGCTGAACAAGTTTTTAGCAAGCTGCAAGATATGCAAAGTATTGGCGCAAGTAGCGAAGAAACCAGTTTGCTGATAGCTGATGTTAGCAAAGACCTCCGTTTATTAGGCGAGCAATTAGAGCAGTTAATCAAGTTCTCTAAAACTGATGATGAAGCTTCGCCTGATTTTTTGTAGCATGAACAGTATAAATTATTTTAGTTAATACTTTCAGTGCAACCGTTAATAGCTCCATTATTTGCTCCTAGAATAAAAAGGAGAAAGTTTTGTGTAGTCAATCTGTTAGGTGCCAATCTATGATGATTTTAGCAGTGGACGATGAGCCACTAAATTTAATGATTATTAAAGAATTATTTGATGACACTCATGATATAACGCTGGTCGATTCTGGTGAAAAAGCTATCGAGCAACTTGGTAAAAAAGTGCCCAATCTTATTCTTCTGGATGTGATGATGCCGGGTATTGATGGCATTGAAGTGTGTAAAAGCGTACGTGCAAATCCGAATATGAGTGATGTAAAAATAATTATGGTTTCAGGTAAGACGTATGACGTCGATATTCAAGCCGGCCTATCGGCAGGTGCCAACCACTACATTAGCAAGCCGTTCGATATGATGGCGCTAGTCGACCTGGTTGAATCGTATAACTAGCTCGGAAATGCCTGTTCTTTGCTATTAGATCTTGTCATTTTGCCGAAAAACCCTACTAAAAAGTAATTATTAACCCAAATGGGTGACATACCCTTAAAAATTAGTCTGTTATATTTATAAATCGATCGGTGTGTTTGTCTATAGGGATATTTTAAAATGACCTCATGGGGGGCTATAAGGTACATTTTGATGGCGCATCAGTCGAATAAATTCAATGAATACTGTGCAGGTCTAATAGGGTCTGGCTAACGGTATCCAACCCGTAATTACCTGCGTTCTGTTGAGGTGTCCATCCTTAAATGTATCCATCTGCAAAATCCCACTTAAGAAGCTTTGTACGGTGTTTTTTACCGTATTCCATGAAAATAGGTGGGACTTCTCTTTATCCGTTACTGTCTTGATAAGCCCGATAAATTCTCCAACCAGAGATTGACCTGATGGGGTGTGTCGCATTAATCTAGCCTCATGAATATTACAGTTAATGGCGCCAGCCAAGAAGTAGCCGAATCCTGCACTGCAGCACAACTCGTCGAGATTATGGGCATTACCAGCGGTCGTATTGCCATGGAAGTGAATCAGGAAATTGTACCTCGCAGTACTTATCCAACCCATCAATTTAAGTCGGGTGATAATGTTGAAATCGTCCATGCCGTCGGTGGTGGATAAGCGGGCTTAAGTACCGGGGGCAATTTCTTAAAAACGATGTACGACACTATATGATAGAATCTTCTGCATTATTTTATCTCAAACATACTCTATTCAATTAACACCAAAGCTTAATTGTGAAGGAAACTAGCATGACCACATTACAAGACACGCCACTCGTCATTGCCGGTAAAGCGTATCAATCACGTTTACTGGTTGGCACCGGTAAATACAAAGATATGGACGAAACCCGCGAAGCCATTGAAACCAGTGGCGCTGAAATCGTCACCGTTGCTGTGCGTCGCAGTAACATAGGCCAAAATCCGGATGAACCCAATTTACTCGATGTAATTTCGCCGGATAAATATACCATTTTACCCAACACCGCTTTTTGCTATACCGCAGAAGAAGCCGTACGTACCTGTCGCCTTGCGCGTGAGTTATTAGACGGACATAAATTGGTGAAACTGGAAGTGCTTGGTGACCAACAAACTTTATATCCGGATATTACCGCCACGTTAGAAGCGGCCGAAATTTTAGTCAAAGACGGTTTTGATGTGATGGTCTACACCAGTGACGACCCGCTTATTGCCAAACGTCTGGAAGAGATTGGTTGTGTTGCGGTTATGCCATTGGCGGCACCAATCGGGTCAGGCCTGGGCATTCGTAACCCGTATAATATTTTAACCATTATTGAAAATGCTAACGTCCCCATTATTATTGACGCCGGTGTGGGTACTGCATCGGATGCCGCGATTGCAATGGAATTAGGTTGTGCCGGTGTGTTAATGAATACCGCCATTGCTGCAGCACAAAAACCGGTACTCATGGCTTCGGCAATGAAAAAAGCCATTGAAGGTGGACGTGAGGCATTCCTGGCCGGGCGTATGCCGCGTAAACGTTATGCAAGTGCGTCGTCGCCGATAGAAGGTTTAATTTAATAGGGGGCATTAATTCCCTAAAGTCGCGCTGACGGCGTTGGAAAAAAATTCACAATGTTCATTTACTACGTGTAAATTCCGCTTGTTCATTTCTTTCCGCCTTGTCATCATCAACTTTATGAAATTAATCAATACTATATTTCCGAAAAGTCGTGCTGATGGCGTTGGAAAAAAATTCACAATGCTCATTTACTCTGTGTAAATTCCGCTTGTTCATTTCTTTCCGCACTGATGATGTCTAGTTGGTCATTATCAACTTTATGAAATTAAACTTAGAGTAGCCCGGATGCAGCGCAGCAAAATCCGGGATAAGACCCCCTGATTTTTTAACGTCCTTCCCGGATTTCGCTATGCTACATCCGGGCTACGAAATGAATGAAAATATTATTACTCTGCGTTGCTCCGTACTTCGAGTGGTAAACAATCTTTTTTCGGAATAAAAATCCATGCAACAAAAACCTACCGATAACCCTTCCGATAAGAATGATCGTCGCATCCGCAGTTTCGTGCGTCGTCAAGGTCGGCTTACTGTTGCACAGGATATTGCGCTTGAAAAACTTATGCCTGAGTTTGGCTTGCAAACATCGAGTGGCATATTTGATTTTGCAAAAGAATATCAGCGGGTCGCATCAACCCATTTAGAAATCGGTTTTGGTAACGGCCAGTCCGTTGCCAACATGGCAGCCAGTCATCCGGAAAATAATTATTTAGGAGTCGAAGTGCATCGACCCGGTGTGGGTAATTTACTCCAGCTTATTCAAGCGCAAGCCTTAACCAATGTTAGAGTGATGACCGATGATGTATTTGATGTGCTGCAAAACAATATTGCAGATAACAGTCTTGCCGCAGTGTATATTTATTTCCCCGATCCCTGGCATAAGCGTTGTCACGTAAAACGTCGCATTGTAAGACCTGAGTTTATCGAATTACTCGCCACTAAAATGGAAGTCGATGGTTTGTTACATATGGCGACCGACTGGGAAGATTACGCCAAACATATGATGGTGGTTATGAACGGGATGCCACAATTTACTAATAGTGCAGGCACGGGTAATTATTCACCCCGTCCGGAATGGCGAACCCTTACCAAATTTGAACAACGCGGCCATCGGCTTGGGCATGGCGTTTGGGATCTAATGTTCACTCGTGGAAAATAACGAATAGCACTTAATTTTTATAAATTAACAACTATAGTGTTTCTATGACAAATCTATTTCATATCGGCGCAATGATTCTTGGCTTACTCGCGTATGTGTTTAGTGACGTCAATAGCGCGAGTGGTTTTACAAATACCTTCTTACCCTTTATTGTTTTAATCTGTTTTATTTACGGTTTAATCGTAACGATTAACATCTTTTATAATTTACGTAAAAATTCGCATGTGCAAGATAAGTCAGCAGATTTATTATTTGAAAGTATGAAAGAAATAAAAAACAAACCACAAGCACAACAAAATAGTGAGCCATCAGCAACGCGCCAGCAAAAAGTTGAGTCTCAGGAATTTAAGTCGGAATAATTCAGTAAGAATTTAAATTCTTACTCTCTTCATAATAAAAAACACTAAATTAAAAAAGCTGAATGGGTTAACCCATTTTAGAATTATTCAGTGCTAAATACTTCGGGTCATCGTATCTATTTGATTTCGCATCTTTTTTAAATGCAGTTTTGGGTTAACCCATTTAAAATAATACAAGTATAAGTTGTTGTTTTTATTGATGTTTAATCTTTTCAACGCTGCGAAGTTGTGCTAAAGTTTATTCGTTGAGAGGTTAAAATAAACATCCAACATGAAAACAATTTTAAATGGGGTAAGACCTGTGCAAGCGACAGCATTGGGGGTTTAGTTCATATGCAGTTCCTAAACTGGTTTGTGGTTAGGGTTTAGGTTTATTGGGCATGGGAACAATGACTCGTCGTAAGCAAACATAAAAAATCGTAAGATTTATTTATGTACAGCGTTACAGGAAACTGTAACGCTTTTTTTTGCCTGAAATTTCTAGCCTCAAATGTAAGTTTTAAACTTTACTGTAAAATAATTCGTTTGCTAACGACACATATCAGTAGCTAGAAAATAGTCAATGCCAATATCCCCTGAATGACCAGTAAAGTTTGAAAACGGTATTTCAAAACTGATAAAGATCGGATTATACTCATTAAGCTATTGTTTATTATAGTAAATATATAATACCCACAAAAAAACTAAAGTATTCCCGAGGAAAACCGCTAAACAATTATCATTGCCACACCTTATTCTTAATGTCAAATTGGCTTGGTCTATGGATACAATGAAAGCAAGAGAGAACAGGACATGAAAATTAATTTACCAATAACAGGTATTGAGTGCCGTTTTGGTGAGAATGGAAAACTGATCACAACGACCTGTCCGAAAGGAAGCATCACTTCCTTTAATGAAGATTTCCGTAAAATTAGTGGCTTCGATGAAGGCGAGTTAATGGGCAAGAACCATAATGTGGTTCGGCACCCGGATATGTCCCCCGCTGCTTTCGCAGACCTGTGGCAAACCATAAAAACCGGCAGCTCGTGGATGGGGATCGTTAAAAATCGTAGTAAGAACGGTGATCACTACTACGTGGATGCCTATGTCACCCCCATTATGGAAAACGGTAAGATAGTGGAATACCAGTCTGTGCGGAGTTTGCCCGAGCAGAAGAGTGTGGATCGAGCGGAAAAATACTATAAACGACTTAGCGACGGTAAGGTTCCCTTCAGAAAGTGGCTACAGTTCGGCTTTGTTGCCAGGATAATGGCCGGGCTGACTGCAGTACTTCTAGCGGCAATTGTGTTTGCGCTTGTGGTAGGACAAGTTTCTTTACTGCATGCCGGCTTTGGATTTCTAGTCGGTCTGGGGTTTTGTTACAGCCTGGCGCGTCTAATTGCAGCGCCGCTTGTAAGGCTAGGTTCAAAGGCACGATCTGTTTTTGATAATGATTTAGCTTGTATGGTTTATGGCGGAGCACTTGATGAGGTCGCCAGGATGATCCTTGCACTGCACATGCGTGAACTGGAACTTAATAGTGTGGTGGCGCGACTGGATGATTCGTCTGACGAGTTGAATCAGATTGTTTCCCATACTTCAGATATCTCATATCAGGCAAGTGAGGGAGTTGCCGTTCAGCAATCTGAGATAGAACAACTTGCTACTGCTATGAATGAGGTATCTTCCACCGTGCAGGAAGTAGCGCATAATACTGTAGAGGCAGCAGAAGCAGCGCAGAAGGCGGGCGAACAAGTCAGCATTGGAAAACATGAAAACATGAAGTGACAGCCACGATTAGTGGAATCAGGGAAGTTTCAGACGAAGTTGACAAGGCGGCCGGTGTGGTGCGCCAACTGCAGGAAGAAAGCGAAAGTATTGGAACTGTTCTGGATGTAATCCGCGGTATTGCGGAGCAAACTAATCTGTTAGCTTTGAATGCCGCGATTGAGGCAGCGCGGGCCGGTGAACAAGGTCGAGGCTTTGCTGTTGTGGCGGATGAAGTGCGATCTCTGGCCAGCCGTACACAGGAGTCGACACTGGAAATTAACCAGATGATAGATGGCATTCAAAAAGGAGCTCGCAATGCGGTAGCCGCCATGGAAAGTGGGTGTACTCATGTGGATTCCTGTGTACAGCAAGCAGAGAAGACTGGCTCGGCACTGGATGTTATCGCCGCTGTTGTCGAAACTATCTCAAACATGAATATTCAGATTGCCAGTGCAACGGAAGAGCAAAGTTCAGTATCTGAAGAAATCAATCGCAATGTGGTAAACATCAGCGATTCTTCTGAAAAGAATGCAGCATTGAGTGCTCAGACGCAAAAAACCATGGAGGATTTAACTCGTTTTGCCAATCACATGCGTTCACTAGTATTACAATTTCGAAATAGGAAGGCTGGCTAGGGTTTTTGTCATGATAAATGTTAATGGCGTTCGAAATTTTTACTATTAACTTTTATGGTTAGTAGACATTGATGCGGTTTATTTAATTTGTGTGGCCCAAGGACATGTTTTCAATCTTTTAATTTTTAACTCTTGAGGTTTTAATCGGCCATAACCATGCCGCGCCACGCACGCCACTAGAATCGCCATGCACGGGAGCGATAAGTTGCGTGGCGACATGATCGGAAAAAATAAATTCACCCCAATACTTTGGTACGTTGGTATATAAACGTTTTATGTTCGACATACCTCCACCAAGAACAATCACATCAGGATCAACGATGTTAATAACGTGGGCAAGAGCTTTAGCCAGTCGGCGTTCGTATTGCTCCAGGCATTGATTTGCAATTGATTCACCGGCATTTGCTTTTTGAATAATCTCAGTTGCGGTGAGTGTTTCGTGATAATCAGATAGGCGTTGATACTGTCGTTCAAAGCCTGGGCCGGATAAAAATGTTTCGATACAGTCAGGTTTGCCGCAGTAACAGGGTTGTTGAATGTTAATTTGTTCGTTGTCAGTCGTATCTTGCCAGGGTAAAGAATTGTGCCCCCATTCTCCGGCAATGGCATTGCAGCCGGTTAACACCTGTTTATTAATGCATAGGCCGCCACCCGTGCCGGTGCCGATGATGACACCAAAAACAACATTAGCATCTTTAGCAGAACCATCAGTCGCTTCGGAGACAACAAAACAATTGGCATCATTTTCTATTTTAACCGGGCGCTTTAATAATTTTTCTAAATCTGTTTGTAGTGGTCGGCCAATCAGCCAGGTGGAGTTGGCATTTTTAACCAATGCGGTCGCAGGAGATATGGCGCCGGGAATACCGAGGCCAACCGAGCCTGCTAGTTGGGTATGTGCTTCGGCATTACTAACGAGTTGAGCGATGGTATTTAGTGTTTCAGTGTAATCGTGTTGTGGGGTGGCAAGTCGTTGTCGATAAAGTTCGGTACCATTGTTATCCAATGCGATGATTTCAATCTTGGTACCGCCCAGATCAATTCCGATACGCATTATTTATTCTTCTAATGTCAGATCAGTCATCAGAAAAGTATCAGCATGTGAATATGCCGGGCTGCAACAACACAAAAAGACCAAATCAATATTCTCCGTATTTTTAATTTTATGTTTACTGTTAGGCGGGATACAAACGGTATCACCTACTGCCACTGGAAATTGTTCTTCCCCCAGTGTCATTAATCCAGAACCTTGTTGTATATGGTACAGCTCTTCCGTATTCGCGTGGTAGTGTAGTTGGGTTTCGGTATTGATAGGGACGGTTGCCTGGGCAAGACTTTGGTTGGCATTGTGGTGTTGCGATGGATGCATTAGCTCGCATATACTGGAGCTATCCTTGGTAATGTACGTTTTTAGTTTTGATATTTTAGTAATATTGGGCATGATTATTTAGTTTTAGATTTTTTTGGCGGTGCAAGAAATATAATGTTGCCATCAATTTTTTTGGTTGAGAACATGATGTAAGGCTGGGTTAAGGCCAGACTAATTGATTGGTTTTTTCTGGGTTCATTAAACGTAACCGTAACTAAAAGATTGTTATTGATGCGTTTGATATTGCTGACGCCTACAGTGTAACCTCCACTGGGTTGTTGGCCAGCGAAGACAGCAATAACAATCTTGTCGTCAAAATCAATACTTATTTTTTTAGAATCAGGGCTATTACCATGAATCCTTAATACACGCTGCCAATCTTTATTATTTTTAATGACTAACTGATTCGGTAATGAAATATTACTAAAGGCTCCCTGTGAAATAATATTAAAAGGAACATTTAAGTTATCGCTAGTTTCATCATCATAATCGATTGGAAGTGAATTTGTGGTACAGGCAGAGAGTGTCAGTATGACACCTAATATTAGCAACACATTTATAAGTTTGGTTATTTTTATACTATTCATTTTCTTGTCGTGTCACTACGTCTTGTAATTGACCATCTTGGTCAACAATTGGGGTAAATAATATAGGTTGGCAGCAAACCTGACAATCTTCTATATAAGTATAATCTTGAGAGTCTGCCGAGTCTATAAGCTGGTTGCCATCGAATAACGGACTATAGTCGATAATAGTGTTAAACGTTTCGCCACAGTAAGGACAACTAACGTTGTAGTCTGTAATCATTAATATTCTGCTCCGAGTAAAACGTACATTATATGGTCTGGAATAGTGAATCAAAATAGGTATTTAATCCGGTAAAAAAAGTGACATTACGTCATTTAAGTACTGGTTACCTAATGCTGTTGGCTTAATAGAACCGTTAGACTGGATAAGCCATTTTTTCTCAAACGCCTTATTCAAAGTATTCTGAATTACACTACTATCAAGCCCGGTATGTTGATTAAATGTTTGGGGAGTAAAACCGTTAGTGAGTCGAAGTGCATTGAGCATAAATTCAAAAATAATGTCATCACGATTGAGTGTCTTTTTATCGAGTATATGGCTGTTAGTCATAACCTGAGACATATAGGTTTTTGGATGTTTTTGCTTGAAGCAGCGTTCAATACTTTGCGTATTCGCATTACTTATTTTCTGATGCGCTCCAGCACCAATCCCGAGGTAGTCACCAAACTGCCAGTAGTTAATATTATGCTTGCACTGGGTATTATTGAAAGTACCGAATTTTGAAAAAGCTGAAACTTCATATTGCTGGTATTGATTTGCTGCTAGCAGGGTATGAGCTTGTTGGGTCATATCCCATAAGGCATCATCGTGTGGTAACACAGGTGGATGCACTGCGAACAAGGTGTTCGGTTCAATGGTAAGTTGGTAGTGCGATAAATGCGGCGGTTGAAAATCAATCGCGGTTTGTAGGTCTTGCAACATTTGTTCGATACTTTGGTCGGGCAAGCCGAACATTAAATCGATATTAAAACTATTAAATTTGGCTTTGTGTGCGGCTTCTATGGCATTAATCGCTTGAATACTATTGTGGATGCGCCCGAGTTTAGTCAGCATTGTATCGCTAAAACTTTGGATACCCATCGATAGTCGATTTATTCCGGCTTGCCTAAAACCGATAAACTGGCTTTGATCAACGGTACCCGGGTTTGCCTCAAGGGTTACTTCAATCTGCGGAGAAATATTTAAGCGCGAACGTAAACCTTGCATAAGCCGGTCAATATCCTCTGCAGGGAATAAACTCGGCGTACCGCCCCCCATAAAGATTGAAGAAATATTGCGTCCCCAAATATTTGGGAGTTCATTTTCAATGTCTAATAATAAGCAATCAATATAATCATCCGGGGGTATGGTGGATTTAAGTTCGTGGGAATTAAAATCACAATAAGGACATTTTTCAATACACCAGGGGAAATGAATATATAAACTAAGGGGGGGTAAGGCCGTAAAAGAAGACATATTAAAAGCTTAGTTAGTTTCGTTAGTTTGGCGTATTAAATCTTTGTCAATACTACTTTTTATATTTTGTACATTACTGAAAAAGCCGTCAATTGAACTCTTACGCGAGAATAAAAAGACCGAAGGTTTAATAATAGACGAATATTTTGGGGTATTCGAAAAACCATCAGAATTTAACAAACCGAAAATCTCGATAATAGCAATAATAGTTAAAGATGCGACAAAAGATACAAGTTTCGACTTTTTAGCCGAGAAGGTTGTACTGTAATGTAGATGACCATAAAGCAGTGTGGCAGTAATAAGGAAAGAAAAAATCAAACCAAGAAAATATGACGCACCACTTAACGAAAAGCTAAATTCAATATAATCTGCCAGATTATCTAAAACAGTACTGACCAGGGTTAAGCAAGTTATCCATATAGCATGGAATGCAAAGTAAAATCGGTGCGTCACAACTTTACTGACAATCGACCAGGCCATTGCCCATAAGGCCATGAAGATAAGGAGTGGAAATGTTTCACTGAGTAATTTTTGGAATGTAATTGGCGATATTGCTTCAAGGTAACTATTTAACATAAAAGCTGCGCTGAAAATAAGCCAGACAATCGGTAGGATAAACGCATTTGAGAGTAACATGCTTATTTGGCTGGGTTTATCGCGTTCTTGAATAGTTTCTTTAATTTCATGATCGGCATAACGAAAACGTATATCCGTATGTCCGATACGAACCCGGGAGTTATTTACAATATCGATTGATTGTTGCTTCTTAAATGGGTGCAGGCTGAACACACCATTCTTGCTGTTATTGTCTTCTAGCGAACACAGCCCGTCTTGTTGGGTAATAATAACATGCGCAGGCGATATATACGGGTCATCAATAATAATATTATTACTGTAATCACGACCTATCTTGCAAGGAAATGAATCAGTGTGATGTCTTTCTTTTACTTTCCCGAAACGATCCAGGATTTCAATCGTTAAGGGCTCCATGAGAAAGCCTCTAAATATTTTTTGCTGAATAGCGTAGCATTCTCAAAACTCACCCCGGCGAGGATTAAATTAGTCTGTATGGCCGTAGTGCTTTCATTTAAGCTCGCTACTGATAACATCATATCGTAAACGTTAGTTAAATGTTTATAACCACGTAAGCAGAATGAAAGTTTAAAGTCTATGTTGTTCGCTTTTACATAGTCCGTTTTACATTTGTAATTAGTGAAGTATTTTTTTGTGCCGGTTAACAATACGTCAGGGCGTTTGAAAAAATCTTGCTGTATATGCGCAAAACGGAAAGGACTCATTTCTTCAGCACTGATATGGGTATGTGAGTAATGTATATCGCCGGTGGTAAAGCCTTCTTCAAGGTAAATGTCACTCTTCGTCGAACAGCTATTTTGACTCGCTTTATAAGGTAATTCTTTAGTTTCCGTGTCACCCCAGCAGGTTAAATAACTGGCAAGTTTATCGGGTACTTTATAATCTCCGAGTTTTTTTGTTTTAAATGGCTTGCTTAAAAGTTTTGAAATGTAACTATTTTGGTTGTTGAGCAACTGTTTGCTTATTTCTGCAATAAGATTTTTAGGGTGGTTTTTGTTCGTGAGTAAGGTTTTTAAATATTTAATGGGTACTAAAAATCCAATTTGGTTACCTGCGCTGGCCACGTTAACCCCAATAATTTTTCCTGCTGCGGTTATAGACGGGCCGCCACTCATACCTGCATTGATAGCGCTGGATAAATGAATGCGTTCATTCATGCTGTCATCAGTAACGCCATTATAGTTGCCGGTAATGATAGCCATACCGAGATCATGCGGATTGCCAATTGAAAATATTTTTTCACCTTTGTTTAGTTTAGCTTTATTAATTTTTAAAAAAGGCGTTTTGGTGAGTTTGGTTTCAAGTAGTGCCAGATCATGAATAACATCAAAGTTAATTAATTTTGCAGGGTAGACTTTTTTAGTTTTATTGTGGTCATGCAGGACGAACTCGATACGATACTGTTTGGGTTCAAACACGTGTTTGGAAATTACGTGGTAGTTGGTAGCAATAAGACCGTTGTTGTTAACAAAAAATCCACTACCAATGGTTGTTTTGGAATTCGTGGTTATATCCACAATACGTATTTGCGCCAGGCGATTTTTATATTGGGTAAAAACCCCTTTGGTCGAGGCTGCAACCGAGGTGGAAAACGACAATAGTAATGCAAGTTTTAGAGTGACAATAAAACAGAACAAAAATCTGGAATGGGTTTTGTTTGGCATAGTATTAATAATAGACTTATTTGGAGACTAAATCTTTAATTTGTTCGGCGAGTGCTTTTAAAGCTTTACCGCGATGACTCAAGTCATTTTTTTCAGCCGGACTAAGTTGGGCTGAGGAACATTGGTGTTCCGGTACAAAAAATATAGGGTCATATCCAAAACCGTTTTCGCCCTGTGGCTCGGTTAAGATACTGCCTTCCCAGGTGCCCTGGCAGATAAGGGGGGTGGGATCGTTTTCATGTTGCAGTAATACCATTAAGCATTGGAAGCGCGCACCGCGTTGTTCTTCAGGAACAGCTTTTAGTTGGGTTAATGCTTTTTGTAAGTTAGCTTCATCCGTTGCACCAACACCTGCATAGCGAGCCGAATAAATGCCTGGCGCACCGTTGAGTGCGTCGATTTCTATACCAGAGTCATCAGCTAGTGCTGGCAAGCCAGTATGGTGGCAAGCGTTACGTGCTTTAAGTAATGCGTTTTCTACAAAGGTCAGTCCGGTTTCAGGAATTTCGGGTACCCCAAAATCGGATTGGGGTATGACCGAAATACCATATGCTGCAAGGATCTCTGAAATTTCCCGTGCTTTACCTGCGTTGTTGCTGGCTAAAACAATCTTCTCCATTTGCAGCATAGTATATTCCCCTGATTAAGCGTTTAATGCCGTTTGCTGGTGTTCAAACAATTGCTCGATGGCTTGCCTGGCAAGGCCAGTCATGGCAACAAGATCGTCATGACTGAATGCATCACCTTCCGCCGTACCCTGAACTTCGATGAAACCACCTTTATCGTTCATGATGATATTCATATCAGTATCGCAGTCTGAATCTTCCAGATAATCTAAATCTGTTACTGGCGTGCCTTTGTAAACACCCACCGAGATAGCCGCAATTTGATTAACTATCGGGCTAGCTTTAATCATTTTCTTTTCAAGCATGTGGTTAACTGCGTCAGTTAAAGCAACCATTGCACCTGTAATTGAAGCAGTCCGGGTACCACCATCGGCCTGAATAACATCACAATCTAATGAAATAGTATGCTCACCGAGTTTTTTTAAATCAATGGCAGCACGTAAGGCACGGCCGATAAGACGCTGGATTTCCATAGTACGGCCACCTTGCCGCCCGCCTGATGCTTCACGACGCATCCGATTACCGGTTGAGCGCGGTAACATACCGTATTCCGCAGTAATCCAGCCTTGTCCTTTACCACGCAAAAAACCTGGTACTTTAGTTTCTACAGTGGCGGTACAAATAACTTTAGTATCACCACAACAAATTAAAACTGAACCTTCGGCATGTTTTGTGTAATTCCGGGTAATTGTAACGGGACGTAATTCATCGGCTGCTCGACCACTTGGACGCATAGTTATTCCTTATAAATAGAATAGTTAAAATTGAATGTAGAGTATAACGTGTCTGGATGATACGGAGCTAGTCGGATTTAAACAGAACGCGAATTAGATTGAGTCGGAATTATCGGTATCATTTTGTCCCTCAACAATTTTGGGGTGTGCAATATGGTAGCCCTGGGCATAAGTCACACCCATTTCAGTAATCGCATCTAAAATAGCCTGATTTTCTACCCATTCTGCAACCGTTGGAATACCCATCGCTTTACCAATATTTACAACAGAAGCAACCATGGCTTTATCAACATGGTCATCAACAATATCTTTAATAAAAGATCCATCAATTTTTAGAAAATCAATATCCATATGTTTAAGTTGCGACAATGAACTTAGTCCTGTGCCAAAATCATCAAGTGCAAACCGGCAACCATATTCTTTTAACTCGCGAATAAGTATCTGTAGCTTATCGAGGTTGCGTATTGCGGCAGTTTCAGTTATTTCGAGACATATCTGGTTTGGTGGAATTTCAGGATAAGCTTCAAACATATCAATAATGAATTCAACAAAATTTTCAGTGCCTAAAGTTGCACCTGAAATATTTATAGCAGTAATTGAATCTTTGTTAAGTGGGATTAACCCTCTACTAAGAGATGAGAATGTCTGATTCACAACCCACTTATCAATTCTGTCCATAAAGTTATAGCGTTCTGCAGATTCAATTAGCATTTGAGTTGGAATGACTTTTTTCTCGCTATCAAACAAGCGTAACAAAACTTCATTGTAATATTTATAAGGTGCATTTTTATTATCAACAGAGATGGCATGTTGTGTGGCAATTAATAAGTCGCCATTATCAATCGCTTTATGTATGCGAGTAGGTACTTCCATTTCCGAACGGAGTTGTAGAAATTCTTCTTCAGTAATTGTCAGGATATGGATACGATTACGGCCTTTATCTTTAGCTACATAACAAGCGATGTCGACAGCACTCATGAGGGCCTGAGCATCTTCACATTTAGGTGTGATGCTCACTAAACCAATACTGGCACTGATCGAGTGTTTTTTAGTTTTCCATTCAAATTGGTAATTTCGAATCGTAGATAAAATTAAATTGGCAATACGACTGCCTTCTTCAACATCGCAGTTACTCAGGAGTACGCCAAATTCATCACCACCCAATCGCGCAAGAATGTCAGACTGTCGAATAATACCTTTTAATTTTGGAGAAAGAATTTTTAGCAAGTTATCGCCAGCTTGATGTCCGCAGGTGTCATTGATAACTTTAAATTGGTCAAGATCAATAAATAGCAATATATGTGTATTGTTCCATTCTTTGGCATCTATCACGAGTTCGCTTAAACGATGGTCAAAGGAAACCCGATTAAATAATCCGGTTAAAGCATCATGTTCGGCTTGCCATTTTAGACTTTGGGTAATCGTTTTTGCGCGTCGAATATCAAGGTAAAGAAATAGCATAATAAAAACCAGGCCAAGGACAACAACACCAATAATGGTATACAGAGTTGTATTACGTTGTGTCTTGGCTAAAGCTTCAACTTTTTCGAGTGATACTTTGACTTCAATAGCCCCCAGCAATTGGTTTAGTTTCCATTTTTTACCTGATGCCGTACCTTGCTCTTTGCGCCTGTCAATAATGGATTGTTGTTGTTCCATTTTATTATGGCAATTAACACAAGAACTGGCAGAAGCCGGATCGGCTTGCATGTAACGCAAAATCGGTTGTCCGTTTAGCAGTTCGATTCGCCAAACAGGTTGCCAGTTTATGGGTTTAGTCGGATTGATCTTGTCTTGAGCTTCAAGCTGTTGCCAGGCCCACTTTTGAAAATCGTCTTGTAAGCCTTGAGTTTGTTCGAGATTCCAGCGACTAAGGGGTTTATAACGATACTGACTAGACTCATGCTGGCTTATTTCCTCACCTAGTTGTTTTAAAAACTGTGCAGGTAAAGGGACGAAGCCTTTTATATTTTCCGAATGAATGTCTGCGCCAAAACCATCACCCTTTAACTTTACTACAGCGGTATGTGCATATACTGAACGCGCGGCGGTTGCCATGCGTGAGACGACCCCCGCTAACTCAACGGCTTGATGGTTAATGACTCGCTGTTGGCCTTTCGTAACCACGTACCAGGCTGCAACAGACAATAATGCTAATAATGCGAAAGAGAGGATAATAATTTTAAAGCGTAAACCATGAAATAGCATTTCTGAATAATCAGAATTTTGCATTTTTGGGCTAGGGTCAGGGCTAAATTTTTTAAGTGGATCTGCTTGCATAGGTTAAATTAAGCTATCTGCAATTCCTGTCATTAGAAAAATGGATACTTTATATATAGCGGCTGACTTAGGCAGAATATTAGATATTATTGGCTTATTTAGTCTTTTAAGACTAATTGACTTTAACAAGTCAAAAAAAAACGGGCTAGCAAGCCCGTTTTTTAGAAACTAAAAGAAGGGTTAGCTTATGGGCGGAGGTAAGAATAGCCTTTTTCCTGTAATTTCATAATTTGTGTTGCACCAGAAGGAACGACTTTTACACCTTTGGTTAACACAGGCAAGTGGCCGGTTTTTTTCTTGACATTTTGCATGGTGTTATTGCAAGCACTAAATGTTAAATCTTCGTTGAATGCCATGTTTGCAACACGTTTTGTATTTTTACCCTTCTTAGTTAAAATACTTAAGCCTGGGCCGAAAGCAACAATTTCAACTTGTACATTACCGGGTCCGAAATCTTTTAGAATGTTGGCAGCATTGTTAAGTGCAAGTTTTTGCGTACCTGCATCAGCAGAACTGACTTGAATAACAACTTTATGTGTATCGTCTGCAGCGCTTGCGTAGGTGGCTGTAAAGCCAGTCGCAATGATGGCTGTGAGCAAAATAGCTAATAGTTTTAAATGTTTCATATTTTTCTCCTGGGATTTTAGTAAAAAATTTTAATTTTATAAATTGTACTCTTCACACCATAAATTCGACCGGACTATAGTCGTTTTGTTCATTCTTAAATAGTTAAATTTTGGATAAAACTGCAATAAATAAACGTCACAGGCCAGTAGCAATTTTGTTACTGTCTGAGAAAGTGGTCTGGAACACATTATAACGGATTCAGGGCAACAGAATGTTGTAGGGGTTCATAATAATGAACATAATAAAATATATAGGCGTAGGGATCTGCTTGTTGATAGCACTGGCTCAAGTTAAGCCAGTGTATTTAATTATTTCTGAAATATTTCAAAGCCAGGATGGTCTGGACCCGGCATTTCTCATGGGTAAGTTAGCTGGACACCTCCTTATAATGGTTGTTATTCTGCTTATAGGAGCAAAAGTTTTAAAAATATTCGTAAATAAAGTATGTGGGTGTAAATTTTAAAGATTCAAAAAAAACGTTGGCCATAATAATACGAGGAAAATATCATGACGACTCGAGTTGTAATAAATGGTAAGGAAATTACTAATCCTATAGCCAAGGCCGGGCTAGCAATTGGCTTGGTTGTTATCGGGTCACTAATAGCCGTTGTGGTGGTATTTGTTCTTCTACCCGTTGTTGGTATTGTCATAACGCTGTCTATTGGTTTTGTTGCAGTATTCATCTCTGCGATAATTGCGGGTTTTGCTGCGTTAGTATTAAGCACGGTAGTATTTGGTCGAGTCTTTGGCCCAACAGCATTTAAAATTGAAAAGACTGACAGGAAAAAGTAGCGTATTTCATTGGTTAAAACGAGACAAGGTTATCCTTGATATTTTTGCATAAAAAGTGAACTTCGTGTCAACCAAACGACAACCGCGGCGTTAGAGTTATTAGCAGGCACAAAAGTTTGCAAATATTCTAATCAATGGAGGCCTATCTAATGATGTGTACATTCACAGGTTTAATGGCCAAACAACAAAAACGAGGCAGTTGGTTTTTGTTGCTGGTCAGTTTTATCTTTTCTTTAAGTCTTAGCAGCTGTGGTCATGGTGGAGATAGTAGCAGTGAAGCTAAGAAGGATAGTGACGGTCAGGTACAGCTGGCAACGATGCTGAACCGGCAAACTATGAAGTTGATAGCGGTACACTGATGTTGGATGGGATTGTTATTGAAGAGGCAGTAGGAGTGACTGGCTTCCCAACACCCTTTGGCTCGGCACCCCGGACTTCACAGCGCAAACAGTAGTCAAATTATAAGATAGGTTTTGTAATGCTGTAGAAAATTAATTTACAGCGCTATGAAAAAGAAGCACTTTTAACTGGCTGCATGGAAAGATGTAGTTAGTTATTTATTCTTCGTCCAGTAAATCACGAATGCGTTTTAAAAATATTTTTGAATTTATAGGCTTATACAATAAACTTTGTTGTAATTTATTTTCAACCTTATCTTGATGTCTGGCATCATTAAAGCCACTAACGAGTTGCACTTTCATTTCAGGTGAATGCTGTTTAATTTGGTGTACCAGCTCATAGCCATCCATTTCAGGCATGATAATATCGGTGACAACAACATCCACAGTGGTCGTCTCCAACATATCCAAAGCCTGCTGACCACTGGTTGCTAAAAATACTTTGTATCCTTGCGCTTCAAGAATTTCTTGCATTAACTGCCCGAGAGAGAACTCATCGTCAACAACTAAAACGGTTTCCGTTCCTTGTAATAATGAACTATCGATATCTATTAGTTTGTGTAAGTTAGGAATGGATAGACCTTCATAACAAGGAAAATAGATCGCAAAACGAGTTCCATGCCCGGGTTCTGAATAAACTTTAATTGTGCCATTACTTCGGTGTACAAAGCCGTATACCTGGCTTAAACCCAGCCCGGTACCTTGAGTACCCTTGGTTGAGTAAAAGGGTTCAAAAATATGATTCAGCGTTTCGCTATCCATGCCGTGTCCGGTGTCAGTAATCATAAAGACCACATAATCACCTTCGGCTACATTTAACAATTCAGCATCATGCGCTGTGAGATGTTCAAGGCGCGTTGCTATTGTTAGTTGACCGTTCTCTTCCATAGCATGCATGGCATTAATACTCATGTTTAGTAACATGTCTTCAAGATCATTCTCATCAACATAAATAAGACAAATATCATTTGCTAATTCCAGTGTGAGTTTAATTCGAACAGTGAGCGTTTTTTGTAGCAAGTCTTTTTTATCTGCGAGCATCTCGTTAAAATCGATAGTCTGTGCATCGGATATTTTCTGTTTTGAAAAAGCCAGTAATTTTTTTGTCAATTGCTTACCGCGCTCACCGGCTCGCATTATTTCAACGGTATACTTATGCAGAGCAGGTTGTTCGGTCAGTTTTTCCTGTAGTATCTCGGTGTAACCCATAATAACACCCAACATGTTATTGTAGTCATGCGAGATTCCTCCGGTCAGTTTTCCCAAAGCATCCATTTTTTGTGTGCGGCGAAGTTGTTCCTCCTGTTGTTTTTGAAGAGTAATGTCTTCAACAAAAGAGGAAACACCGATCACTTCACCCTGAGCATTGATCAAAGCCGTATTGTGCCATTCACAGGTGATTATTTTGCCATCTTTGGTTAGGTTCTCATTAATACTATGCGCTCCGCCAGTATATGAAATGAGTTTTTTCCAAACTTCTTCTACTTGGTCTTTAGCGCTTTGGGGTAATATATTGTCTGTAACATTTGACCCTAAAACTTCTTCTTTAGAAAACCCAAAAATTTTCTCTGCCGCTGGGTTCCAGTCAACATATGTGAAATTTGTACTCCACTCAACAATACCAATCGGACTTAATACTCGGTGCAATACTAAGCGATGCTGTACTTCCGTTAATGCCGAATCTGCCGCCTCCCGCTCGTTAATGACTTTTTCAAATGCACCGACTAGATTCTTAATATCAGGATCAGAAGATTTAATTTTGGGGAATGTATTTTTTTTATTCTTACTGTATTGAAGTAATTTTTGTGTAAAATTTGTTAGTGGCGAACTGATTTTTTTGCCAATGTATATTGTAATAGCAATACTTAATAAACCCAATAAACCGATAAACCAGGTAATGTTACGGTTTAAGTTATTAATTAAATTGTTCACTTCTGTTTGATTAAGACCAAGGTAGATGCGTGCCTGCAGACCATTAATTAAAGGGGCATTGACTTCAATTATTTTACCTTGCCGGGTCGAATATTTAGTATGAATTTGTAAACCGTTTATTGGCTCGTCGGCATGATTCGTCAAATTTTTGAGTAAAAAACGCGGAAAACCGCCTTTAAAAGAGTGCGCGAATAACTGCCCGTTCATATCGGTAACATAGGCAAACTGAATCGCATCATCATTGACTACGTGCCGTAATATTTCACTTACATTAACTTTATCGCCATTAATCGTATCTTTTGCGACAGTTTCACTTAAACTTTCGATTAAGGTATTAATCCATTTCTGCTGACTGAGTTCAAGGTGGGTACGAATTTGATTTTTTTGAAAGTAATAACTCCCCATCAAGGTCAGCATTATAATGCTAACCACGAGCAGCAATAACTTATTGGTTATGGTCATAGGTTAATACTTATTCTCATTTCGCGGCCTGTATAAAACCAAGTTGAATTGACCAGTTAAGTAGTTTGTCATAATCGCTAACCTTTGCAGAAATAAAACCGTGGGGCATCTCAGTCCTATCCCAATGGTACAATCCGGTTTTATCTTTACCTAGCGGCTTAAAATCTACCAATGCCTGTTTTACTTTTTGTACTACTTCTGGAGGAACATTGGCATTAGCCGCTATACCACTGGAAGGATAATAAGCCGATGTATGTATAATACGTATTAAACCTCGTTCCACCATATTGCGAGCCATGGTGTCTTGCATGGCGCAAACATCTGTTTTAGCCGAGATAACTGAATTAGCACAATTAAAGTGTGAGCCGGTATAAGTATAGCTGGCTAGACTTTTTAGCGGGATCCCGGCTTTTTTTAGTTCGATTTGTGGAATTAGATGCCCCTGGGTTGAAGTCCGCGAACCAAAGGCAAGGTGCTTGCCTTGAATACTGGCCAGATTTTTTATTTCACTTTCAGGTGTGACGACAAAAACAGATTGATATTCTGCTTTGTTTTGCATGTTTAACCCTCTCACTAAGGGTACTACTCCATATTGCTTATATGCACGGATAAAACTTTCTGCACCTATGGCTGCAAATTGCACCCGGTTCTCTCCCAGGATGTTGATTATGCTACTCTTTTTAGGGGTAAATTGTAGTGTGAACTTGTAACCGGTTTTATTTTCGAGGTAGTGCAAAAAAGGTAAATATTGACGCGCATCTTCTTGTGGACTAGCCCGTAAATCAAAACCAAAATGAAAGACATTGTCTTTTTTGCGTGGTAATTTTGAATTGGCAAGTTGATTATTTTCGACTAAATCATCAAGATCGTGTTCGGCAACACTAGAGCCTGAATCACATGCGGATAAGACTAAAAGTGTTATCGAAAAAAAAATGCATTCTAGAATTAAATGGCCATTGTAAATTTTATTGTGCATAGCATTAACCTGCTATTGAAGTGTTCATTCTAAGTTAACAAGCAACACCAGCTTTTGCAATCTATACAATGAAAACACTTGTTAGATTATATTTCAATAACACTAAATTTGGTTGTAAATATTAAATAAGTGATAGCTAATAAACCGAATGCAATGATCTACTTACTTACTTATTCTTTCAAAAAAAGACTAATCTAAAAGCTGATAATGACACCTTGTCACTGGATGGAATCATCGTTGTTATAGTAGTAGGAGTGACAATATTTTTAACGCTATTAACAAAGAGGCTCTTTTAACTGGCTGAGTGGAAACGTGTAGTCAGTTTATTATTCTTCACCTAATAAGTCACGAATCCTGGTGGCGGTATCAAAAGGTCATTAAAGATATTTGGGGGGGTGAGAAACATTGGGCACAAGTTCTAGCTAGTCGATTTGTATAATCAGTTACAGAAAATCCGGACTTATAATGTTGTAATGGTCTTCGCCATTTAAAATTAAATTTTTTATTACTTGATTAGAGGCCTAACTAGAAAAACGTTTATTGTGCTGTTTAACAAAACTGGCGAGCTCAGCAAGTGTTGTGCCTGTACCGTCAGGTGCTAAGCCAAGATTTTCAGGTTTGAATTTGAGTCGATTCACCCAGAAAGTTGGATAACCAAACCATTTTGCACCGATAGCATCCCAGCTTGCAAAAGCGGCAAAGGCGATTTCCTCGCGCTGTAACTTAAATGCGTCAACGCCCATTTGGTAGGCTTTCGGAACCGGTTTGAAGGTTTGCACGTTGTCTGTAACTAGAAAATGATCGAAGTAACCTTCAAGACCGGAATTTTCAACACCTTGTCTGAGCATTTTTTCAGTTAAGTTGGATAAGAACGCCAGCTTAATACCTGATGCTTTAAGTTCAGTTAATACCGGTTTTACATCCGGGTAGGCCTTAATTGAAAGAAATGCATTCATTAATTTTTTATGATTTATCGGGGTTAGATTGATTTGTAATTCCTGTGCCGTAAAGATCAATGCATCTTCAACGCAAGTCCAAAACGACTGATATTTTCCGGCTGAATTCAGTAGCCAGGTATATTCAAAAATACGAGTACGCCATAATACACTAAATTCCTTTCCTTTCTCGGGATAGAGTTTATTTACGAGTCCAAAAATGGGTCTTGGATCAA
>Ga0316206_1000186_pt1 | contig 117798 bp, 122 predicted proteins | sample 6monthpyrite_MG_FD_204942 | JGI IMG/M metagenome (GOLD analysis project Ga0316206, IMG submission 204942) | Microbial mat bacterial communities from mineral coupon in-situ incubated in ocean water Damariscotta River, Maine, United States -... | ecosystem: Environmental > Aquatic > Marine >... | reverse complement strand
ACGAGTAAAAGAACAGACTCGCAAGTATGATCCATACCTTAGCTGAGAGTATAGATACCTTGGTATTTAAGAAGAAATAAACCCCAAAGGCTATGGGGAGAAATAAAAATATGAACTCGTAGCTGTTAAAGAGCATTGATTTAGATCACACTTTGGAAATATGCGATCGTCTTCTTTAACCCCTCTTCAAGTTTAATATGAGGTTCCCACGAGAGCTCTTTTTTTGCCAAGTCGATGATTGGCTGACGTTGAAGCGGATCATCCTGAGGTAGGGGCTGAAAGATGATCTTACTTTTTGTATTGGTCAGTTTGATGACCTGTTCTGCCAGTTCAAGCATAGTAAACTCAACAGGGTTTCCAATATTGACAGGTCCTGTGAAACCGTCTCTTGAATTCATAAGACGGATCATCCCATCAATAAGGTCATCTACATAACAAAATGAACGTGACTGTGTACCGTCACCGTACATAGTAATATCTTCACCCTTAAGGGCCTGAACGATAAAGTTAGAAACAACGCGTCCATCATAAGGGTTCATGTTGGGACCATAGGTATTAAAGATACGCATTACCTTGATATCAACATCATGTTGACGGTGATAATCAAAGAACAAAGTCTCAGCGCAGCGTTTTCCCTCGTCATAACAGGCACGGATACCCGTTGTGCTGACTGAACCTCTGTAGCTTTCCGGCTGAGGGTGGATCTCAGGATCACCATAGACCTCAGAAGTAGATGCTTGAAGTATCTTTGCCTTGCAGCGTTTAGCAAGACCAAGCATATTGATAGCACCGATAACGGAAGTCTTGGTCGTTTGAACCGGATCAAATTGATAATGTGGAGGTGAAGCAGGACAGGCAAGATTATAGATCTCATCGACTTCTATATACAGGGGTAAAGTGACGTCATGTCGAATGATCTCAAAATAAGGATTACTTAATAATGACTCAACGTTTTTTTTGTCTCCCGTGAAGAAGTTGTCCACACAGATGACTTCATTTCCTTCATTTAAGAGACGTTTACAAAGGTGTGAACCTAAAAAGCCGGCACCACCTGTCACTAAAATACGTTTTTTCACTATCTGTCCTTTGTTTCAGTCTTGCAAGTTTAGCTCAATAAACTTGATAATGTGCTAAAGCTTTACCAACTTCATCTGCTCCAGTTGTTCATTTATCTGCTGTGAATAATCTTGTTTATAAGAGAACTTGTAACTGTCATGAGCAGCGACAAGATTAACCACGACAAAATAAATAGCGAGTATCCAGAAGTATTTCACATATTTTTTTGTTTGAAATCTTTGTAGATAGATGATGAGGGGTATAAGAGAAAAAGGCGCGATGATCATAAGGTGCCAATAACTGAAGATAATAGGGGACAAGATTGCACTGATAAAGACACCAATCAAAACACCCACCATATAAAAAAGTAACCACTCTTCATTAGTCTGCAGTTCGACGGTTCGCATTAGTCTATTTTTGACCCTTTGATACGCCATCTTGTTTGCTAAGAAAACGAGCCATAAACTTGCTATACCGGCTAGATATAGTATACCCCTGTACACATAGGTGATAAGTATCTGCAGGGTTTCAGAAGTACCGAGCCAATCAAAACTTATGACGGTTGTGATCTTATGGGTGAATAAGGTAGAAGCAAAACGAAACCAATATAGAAAAGCTTTTAAAACGGGGTAAACATGTACGCCGCCCCAACCGATATAACGCCCAGAGTCTACTTGATCTTTGTTCTGACGAATCGCTTCATTTGCCAGGTATTCCTGCAGATAAGGGACTAAGGTCAAGAAAATGAAAACCCCACCGCTGATAAGTCCAAACCAGTTTATCTTAATACTGTTTCTATACAGTAAGTAGGCACTCAAAACAGCAAGAACTGGCCAAGAATAGTGCAGTTGCATAGCCATACCGATACTAAAAATATGTAAAAAACTAAAGACAAAGGAAGGATTATGACGCAGTTTAAAGGCTGAATAAAAATGTAAGGCGGTAAAGAGGCTAAGGTAGGCAGGGTTGTACAAGATATTTTCAAACAAAAACCAAGGGTTTAACCAATAAAGCACTAAAAAAACAATGCGTGTAGTGGAATTGAATACTTCTTTGATGACGGCATCAAAAAGAAGCAAGGAAATAATATGAAAGATAATCACAACGAGCATAGGTGACCATGGCGAATCCCATAAGAGTACGGGAAGGCCAACGACCAGCGAAGAAAATGAACCGGGTATGTTTCCTACGACGCTGGAGATATTTCCATAACTTGACCAGTTTCCTGTGTACGCCCCTCGGTATCCGTTTAAAATCATCTGTATCTGGTCTGTTGTAACGATTTGATGTTGCGCGTATATAAACGATAGGGCTAAACCAATGAAAAAAAGAACAGAATATAGGAGCTTAAACTGCGTATTACTGAGGCTATATGTAGAGGTTGGCATTAAGGTTGTCCTTGTTTGTAATTAATAAATCTTGCGTTGACATGATTTTATTTTCATAAGCATTGTTCACTGTCATTTTTCAAGAATTCCTGAAAGTCGCTTGTACTCTGCGGAACTTTCTAAGAGTTCGGTATGTGTCCCGCGCGCAACAATCTCACCTTCTTTAAAGACAAGAATAGTGTCTGCGTGTTCAACAGTACTGAGTCTGTGTGCAATAGTAAAGGTTATCTTATCCTTGCAGTAGCTTTTAATAGCTTCTTGAATACGTTTTTCACTTTTATTGTCTAAGGCAGAAGTCGCTTCATCAAAGAGTAAAAGAGAAGCATGTTTATAGATGGCGCGGGCGATGGCGATACGCTGACGCTGTCCTCCGGATAGGTTTGAGCCTGCTTCGTTCATTTGTGTATGGATACCATCTTCCAGTGTATTTGCAAATTCATAGGCATCTGCGAGTTTCAAGGCTTCTATAACACGTTCTTCATCTATCTTTTCACCGTAGGCAACATTGGCGGCTAAAGAATCTTGGAAGATATAGACACGTTGCGATACGACTGAAATGTGATGACGCAAAGAGTGCTGAGTAAGCTCTTTAATACAAAGGCCATTTATAAAGATGTCGCCTTCATAGGTGTCATAAAAGCGCAGTAAAAGGTTAATCATAGAACTTTTTCCACCGCCACTATCACCGACAAGGGCAATGTTCTCTCCCGGTTTAGCAATAAGATTAATATGTTTAAGCGCGATCTTGTCATCATATCTAAGTGAGACATCTTTAAATTCTATACGGTTGATGTCTTGCCCTAACTTCTGCTTTCCGTCTTTAATCTCAGTGTCTAAATCAAAGATGTCAAAAACACGTTCAGTAGCGGCAATAGAAGTCTGTATCTTTCCATATATCGAACTAACGCGGCGAATAGGTTGGAAGATTAGGCCAATAGCGGTTAGAAAGGCGGTGAAGTCACCCACACTCATATTTCCTTTGTAAACCTCTTGCCCCCCCATGTAAATAACCGCTGCTAAACCTGCCGCACCGACGATCTCCATCAAAGGCGAGACGAGGGCGTTTGTATATACTGCCTTCATATTTAAGTTGAAAAAGTGCCAATTATCCTGAGAAAAACGTTTCATCTCGAAGTCTTCCGTAGCATTTGCTTTGATGACCTCGTTATTATTAAAGACTTCTGTTAAACGTGTTACGACATCAGCATTTTTTTCTTGGGAACGATGGGATAAGCGTTTTAGACGTTTAGCAACGAGTATGAGTGGGTAGATTGCTAAGGGCATGACAACGAGGGCATAAAAAGCCAGAAGAGGGTTTAGCCAAATGGCATATCCGATCAGAGCGACAACGGTTAAAATTCCTTGAACAAAATCCGGAAGCATATTGGACACAAAATACTGAATATGAAGGATATCGCCGGTGATACGAGAGATGAGTTCACCGCTTCTGTTTTTAAATAAAAACTTCATGTCCAAAGAGATGATCTTTTCTAAGAACTCTTCTCGAATACGAGAGATGATGTGCAGACCGGTATGTTGCATAAATACAGTCTGAATATAGGCTCCACCGGCTTTGACAGTGTAGATCACGACCAGACCAATAGGGATAGCCCAGAGCATCATGGGGTCTTGCTCAATAAACATATCGTCAATGATCCATTTCATGATGTGCGCAGTCAAGGCGGTGGATGTCACCACCATAATAATTCCGATAAACACTAAAAAGTAATAAAAATAATAATCTTTAAAATAAGGTTTGTAACGCGCGAATGTTTTTTTCAATAAAATCTCCATAATATTTAAGATGAAAAAATACCATAACTTGGATAAAAAAGAGGTATGTCCTTAAAAACAAGACACACAAAACTCACATCTAAACGTTGTATATTATGGCCATCAGAGGTGTTTTATGTTTTATAAAAAAATGATTTTAATGTTTGCCTTGACTTTCTGCCTTTATGGGGCGGATGATTATACAAAGGCGACAGAGCCGTATGTGTATTCAAATTTTTATATGAGCGATGAAGTGAGTCTTTATCTGGGGAAAATGAATACACAATACTTTGAAGATAAGGAAGTCTATTCTGTTGGCGTCTTGTTACATGAACAGAGTGACTCGAAGATAGTGTATGGGGTGGGTTATGTGCAACCGTGTTCTCAAGTAGAGTCTTTTTTAGACAACTCCCTTGAAAAAGAGGAAGAAAAGCAAGAAGGAATCCATTTTCACATCAGTTATAAATTTTAAATAATGCTATAATTTTGCTATTAAGGGACAATAATGAAATGTATAGCAATAGTAACGATTTTACTTGGCACAAGCCTTTGTGCGGATTATCTTAGGGAGACGATGGCCGTTTGTGATGAAGCGACAACGCTTACTCAACTGCAAGGCTACTCGAAAACGCATAAGGTGTCAAAAGACAGTGTTGAGATGGAAATGTGGCTTATGAGTCATAATTGTAAAGTCATTGACAGAAAAACGGAGATTGAAGTTCTTGATTATACGGGAAAAAAAACAGAGATCTTGAAAATCAAACTTAAGAAAACAGGTGCGGTTGTGTACGGCTTTAATAAGGGTATTCAGATCGAACAACCCGGGCAAAAAAATGTTATCATGAAGTTTTAATTGCGTAATCCTCGTTCTTATTATTATCTGGGGCTACTTGTCGTAGCTATTTTATCGTTTAAACCGCTGCTCATCTTTTCTCTTGAAGTCTATCTTTCCCAGCTTTTAGAGACATCGGTCAAGATACAGACCTTGCAGCTTTCTACCTTAGACCTTCACGGCACAATCAAAGAAAAAAACAACTTGGCACATATCAAAGTCAATACGCTTTATCCTTTGGAACTTGATATTAAGTATACGGGTAATGCAGATGCGTTTAAGGTATATCAGCCCATCAAAGGATACAGTGTTCTGACGGGTAGTGTGTATTATAAAGATGCTTTGCAGGTCGAGGCGGAACTTCTGGCTTTAGGTGCCAAAACGAAGGTGCGTGTAACCGAAGAACCAGAGAATTGGAAGATTACAGGAAGGGCACTTGATCTGGACCTGCAGAAGCTTCAAGAAGAAAATGGCTTTTCTTTAGCGACATCAGGAAAGCTTAACATCGATATTAATATCACTACTGATGAGGACTCAAACCTGGTGTTTACCTCCGACAGGATTATGGTAAAAAGTGAGGTTTATGAAAATATATCCTTAGATATTAAAAAAGAGGATAATGATTTTTATGCATGGGCATTGTTCAAGGCAAAAAACTTTGAAAATAAAGGCGCATGGTTTCATTACGACAATAACACAAGTAAGTTTGACGGGACATTTGACCTGCAGTATAAAGCTGCAAAGAGCAGCTTGTCAATTGAAGTTGAAGGTGATTACAACAACTCAATAATAATGGGGCAGGCAAGTATGAAACTATTGCGTTCTTCCCTTTATGCAAAAGATATTAATTATAACATTGATACGAATGAGTTTAAGAGCTCTTTGGAGATAAGTCTCAAGCAGATACAAAAACATGCGTACATTTTGAAGGCCTTTGGCCTTGACTTGATGGGTGACTTTCAGGCCAAGGGAAATGTGCAATTTGATGATGACTTGAGAATAAATTTGGACAGTCAAAGTCTAGGAGGCGATCTAAGCGTAACGTATGCTGAGCAAAAGGTGCAGCTGCAGGCAAAGAAATTAGAACTTTCCAAGCTCTTGTTTTTGCTTAACAGCCCGTATAAACTTGAATCCAAACTCGATCTTGAAGGGACATGGTCGGATTCAAAGCTTCACGTTGAGTTAGGTACCAAGGTCTTGAAAATAGAAGACAATGAGATCAAAGATATTACTATAAAAGCAGAGGGTCCGCTTAAAGATCTTAAGGCTGATGTACGATTACAAACACCTTATGTAAGGGTTCATAATTCTAAGTTTCATATAAAAGACTTAAAGCGTGTAAATCTCGATGCAAATGTAACGACACCGTATACTACTGATCCTATTGGTATCAAGGCAACTGCCTTACACTCAGATCTCTCAACGTCTGTAGAACTGAATGCTTCTTCACCTGAGTTTTCTCTACTGATTCCTCAAGCAGACTATGCCAAGTCCAAATTGAGTGGGCTTTACACGGCAAATATTTCGCCAAAATTTTCCGGTATAAGTAGCAGTGTGGTCTTTGGTGGAAGTTTCTCATATGATAAAGTCTTTCAACTGGACGCGCTATATAAGACGCTTGACGGCAATATTAATGCTGAATTAATAGGTGAGAAGATCAGTGTGAAGGCTAAAGGTCTGCGTGTAGAAAAGCTGCTTAATGATTTGGGTCAGCCCAAATATGCACAGGGTAAGTTTAATCTCTCAGCAGAGGGAACAGTTGACAAGCTCAACTTTAAGTTGGTTTCTAAAAAGATAACACTTGCTAAAAAAGAAACAGGTGTGGATGAAAACCTCTCTTGCCAGATCAGCGGAACATTCAAAGATAAAGCAATTATACTTCACCCGTACATACAAAACCGCTATGTTGAGATTCCTGGCGGTAAGATAAAATATGCCTTGGCGGGGAAGACCGTGAAGCTTGACCTTCCCGTTCATCTACATAAAGAGGATAAATCCTTTGCGCTAAGGCTCCTGTCTGATGTGAACCTTACACAAGGAATTAAGGCAGATATCTCTTTTAAGCATGATAATGATCAATTAAATCTGCACAACTTTTTTTATCATGATAAAAGACTGGAAGCAGAGATTAGTGTTGATGTGAAGGCATTGGAACGTTATAAAGAAGTCAGTGGACAGGAAGTATACGGGCCAATAAAGTTTGCCGGCAAGACTGTTTACGAAAATGATGTGCCAGATATAATGCTTAGCTCAGGTTCTCTTGGCGGTACCTTAGACATTGCACTTAAAGATAAACAACTCATTATTGGATTGGATAAACTCTCTGCTGTCAAGATAGGTCGTTTGATAAAGAAAAGAGGAGGATCCAAACATGGTATTTTATCTGGAAATGTTGATTACAACCTTGAAAACAAGTCAGGCAGCACACAGCTTACGGCGAGAGATGTTGAGATACAAGGTATAGATATTGATCAAAGTATCAAGTCAATTAAGGACATGCTCGGACTTAATCTATATGCTATGGGAGAGTCTCTTTTTAAAAAACGCTATTCTAAAAATGATGATATTAACCTTAGTACACAAGTCCAGCATATAGAACTTGATGTCGAGATCACGCCGACATTGATTATCTCCAAAGATGTTGCCTTGGCAACGACGAAGTCCCGTTTCGCCGTTAATGCCAAGCTTAATCGTGATGGGGAGATAAAGAGTTTTGAGGTCGCGATCTTGGATCCGCAGGGATGTGCGGTATTGACTCAAAAGCTTCAGGGAAATATCACTTCGCCAAGCCTTGTTGATACAAAGGTGGCAAAAGTTGTGTTAAGCGGTGTTGCTACCAATGTAGTTGATACAGGGGGTAAAATACTTGATGCCGGTGCCAGTGTAATTGATACAGCAGCTTCATTTGTGTGGAAAAATGGTTTACGACAGGACTCAAATGTAAGCATCGTTCAAAATAGTCTGAACAAGGGCGCAAATATTTTTTCTTCAGGAAAAGATTTGGTAGTCGGCGGAAAATGTAAGGTCTTTTACACAGGTGCAGTCAAACAGCCTTAGAGCGATGTATGTGTAAAGATCTCTTTGGAAGCCTTGCTGCTCCAATGGGTGTCGTCGGCATAGAAAACATCTTTTTCTCCCTTTTGAAGCAGAGGAAGAAGAATACTTTTGGTGTTGATCATCTGATAGGCTTTATCCAGCGGTTCATATAACTCAAATAACGCGTCTTTGGCATAAGGATTACCTTCAATATAATCATAATACAGATCATACTTACTGACCGCAGGCATAAAATAAAGTTCTATTCCCTTCTTTTTTAAGAGTCCTGCAATGCGGTTGAGATTGGTATTAGCTTTAGCAATATTATCGGCTGTATTCATATACAGGTCTTTTAGGGTCTGCTTGTAGATCAAGATCTCAGTATCCGCTTTTACACTGAAAAGAGCTTCCTTCAAAGGAAATTTACAGACGCTTTTGAGGCAAGGGACAAAGGTGTATCCGATGGAATAAAAAGGAAGTTTGAAGTTAGCCGTATTGACGATGGAAACATCTTTTAGCTGATGCGCGGCAAGGTCGCGTGGTTTCATCTCTTTAATCTCTGCCCATATTTTTGAAGTCGAAGCATTTTGTTCCCAATCCAAGTCTTTACCGATACGACGGATGAAGGCACGTGAGCCGATACTGAGGATGATCTTCTTAGGTTTGATACTATCCAAGATACCGCTGTTATAAAGAGCGAGAAGGGTGTTGGGGACATCTCCTCCGGCCGCATGAAGGGCTCGGATATTTAAGACATTATAATCATTGATACTGGCAATATAATCTTGATAAAAGGCATTCTTGCCCGATCCGCCTCCATTAGAAAAAGAGTCGCCTATGGTAAGTACATCGATCTCTTGACCGTTGTACTGTGAACCTTCAAGGTGTTGTTTGGGAAGGGTGTTTTCTGCTTTCTTAAGATCAATAGAATCAACCTGATAAGAGAGGCGCACCAGATCACCCACGTACATAGGTTCTTGTACGGCAATGACCTTTGAGCTTAAAAAATTATAAACAAGTACATGGTATAAAAACAGTACAGCAGCAAAAAGTATGAAAACGGTTGCATAATGTTTACTGTTTATTTGGTTCGTTTTAAACACCTTCTCTCCTAAAAGTTAAAATACAAGAATTCTGAGATGCGCGACATAAAAGACGTCGCGATCAAAAACAAGAACATGCCAAAAAGAAGGCTTCTATTTGTACTGACAAATTCATTTAAAAACTGCGTAGAGTTCTTAAAGACCAAGACGATTATCATAGCAAGGATGATGGAAACTGTCGTCAGTGAATTTCCCTCGATATGCGGATAGACATGTGAAAAGACGAAAATATTTCCCTCAAAAGCAGACAAAAATGAAAAGTATTTTTCTGATAAGATGAGACCGTTAGCACCAAACATTGAGCTGAACATAGACAAAAGTGTCTCAATGTTTTCCGCTCGAAAGATAACAAAAGAGAGGTTCAAAAAGTTAAAAGTGATAAACCACGCCAGCCAGACAGGAAGATGGATCTTGCTTTTTTTCCAGTAATGATTCACAGCGATACCTACACCGTGCAAGATACCAAAAATGACAAAAGTCCATGCTGCTCCATGCCAGATACCCGCAACAAGCATAGTGAAAACCGTAGCCAACATCGCCTTCTCAAAGGAGACCTTTCCCATAGACTTTAAAAAAGGTTTATAGATATAGGTGGTGATAAAACGTGTTAGCGTCATATGCCACCGCTGCCAAAACTCGATAAGCCCTGTAGATTTATAGGGAGAATTAAAGTTCTGAGGCAGTTTAATGTTAAACAAAAGGGCTGCCCCAATCGCCATATCGGTATACCCGCTAAAGTCAAAGTACAGCTGGAAGGTGTACGAGAGTGAGGTTATCCATGCCTCAAGTACATTCAAAACATCGGCATGGGCATAACCTGCATTCGCCCAGGAAGCAAAGGTGTCGGCAATGGCGACTTTTTTAAAGAGCCCCAAAGAGAAGATAAAAAGTCCCTTGGATATATTGTCATAATTGAGGGTCTTGTTCCCCAAAGAGGCAAACTGCGGCATCATCTCTTTGTGGTGAACAATGGGACCTGCGATAAGTTGGGGGAAGAAGGTGACAAAGATCGTATAGTCAAGAAAATTTTTCTCTTTGACTAAGCCTCCGTAGGAGTCCACAAGATAGGCGATCTGCTGTAGGGTGTAAAACGAGATAGCCAAAGGAAGCGCCAGATGCAGCAAAGAAACATCCGCTCCAAAGCCCCAGTTGAAATTGAGGATGAAAAAGTCCATGTATTTAAAATATCCCAATAACCCTATGTTAAATCCCAGACCGCCAAGAAGAAAAAGTTTTTTATGTTTTGGGTCTTGCATTAGGGCTTGAGAGATAGTAAAGTTCACAAGAATAGATAGGACGATAAGGGGAAGGTAGTTTATATTCCACCACGAGTAAAAGAAGAGACTCGATAGAATAATCCATATCTTGGAGCTAAGAAGATAGCCCCGAGCATTTAACAAGAAATAGACCCCAAAAGTAATGGGTAAGAATATAAATATAAATTGATAAGAGTTAAAGAGCAAAGATTAGTTTACCTTTGACTCAACAGTACTGACCAAGGTACCAACGGTTTTTAGTTCTTCGAATTCCCCGACTTCAAAATCGATCTTACATTCTGTTTCAAGAGCCATCTCAAGATCTACATTGTTTAAAGAATCCCAGTCAGCGATATCTTCGATAACTGTGTCATTAGTAAGTTCTAAGGCATCGTTTTCTGCAATTTTTTTGATTTGTGCTGTGATCACGTCATATATTTCTGTATTTGTCATGGATAATCCTTAGGTAAAAAGTTAAATGTTATTTTACACTCTTTTCCTAAAGTTTCCAACACCTCTAATGCAGATAGTCGGTATTTGTACTTTTTCGCTTATACTCAGCCACTTTTTTCTTGTTAAGCTAAGGTATAATCTCAAATAAATGCAAAAATAGGAAAAACTGACTATGAAACTATCTCATCTGTTTATTGTACTAGCTCTGGTACTTCTTGGCTTAGGAATTGTCTTTAAATCTGACAGCATATCAAGTAATCCTATCGCATCAGAAACTGTTATTTTAGCATTTGGTGATAGTTTGACCTACGGAAAAGGTGCAGAAGATCAAAGCTATCCGATGCAGCTTCAGACGCTGATCAACATAAAAGTCATCAATGCCGGGCAATCAGGAGAACCTTCGACAAAGGGCTTGGAACGCTTACCCGCCTTGTTGAAAAAGTATAAACCAAGTCTTGTTATCCTTTGCCACGGAGGAAATGACATCATCCGTAAAACATCAAAACAGACCCTCAAAGACAACCTGATAAAGATGATACGGCTCAGTAAACAGGCCGGAGCCCAAGTCCTGCTTGTAGGTGTACCCGACTTTAAGATGATACGATTCAACACAGAGGGCCTTTATGAAGAGATAGCGGAACAAGAACAGGTGCTATACGAAGGAGAAGTCTTAGAAGATATTGAAAACAACAATGACCTAAAAAGCGACAGGATACATCCTAATGCCCAAGGTTACGCGCTCATGGCCAAAGCCTTCGCTGAGGTCTTAAAAGAAAATGGAATTTTACGCTAGAAAATATTTTAAAAAGGTAGACAATGCAAGATAAACAGTATGCAGGTTTTTGGACACGGACATTAGCAACTTTGATAGATATGATTATCCTATTTTTAAGCTTTGCTCTCTTGATCTACTTGCTCTATGCAGACAAAATTGACTTGGTTCTCGACCCATCTTGGCGAATAGACTATATCTTCATCAATTATATCTTGCCCTTTATCCTTGTTATCGCCTTTTGGAAACTGAAAAATGCAACACCGGGCAAAATGCTTTTTAAAGCTGAGATAGTCGATGCGACTACTTTTCAAGTCCCCAGTACAAGACAGTACATTATTCGAAACCTCGCGTACATAGTCTCTTTTATCCCCTTAGGTCTAGGCTTTTTGTGGGTGGCCTTTGATAAACGTAAACAAGGTTTCCATGATAAGTTGGCAAATACCCTGGTTATTCAACCCCGTCAAGATAAAAAGAAGAAGAGCGCACTTTTATACATAGGTTACTTCTTTGGCTCTGTTTTCATTATGTTACTGGGCTTTGTAACAGTGATGGGCCTCTTATCGGAGATGGATTACATCCCTAATGCCCAAGTCTATAGGTCAGCCTCTTTAAGTGATGGGGTAAAAGAGGACCTGCTCGAAAAACACCTGATCAAAGATATCAACACACTGGTCTATCTGCATCCGGATTCTATGCTAAGCTTCACGGACTCAGGCACCATCATCACCAAAGAAGGTATAGGCTATTTCGATGCCAAATTCCCCTTTTACCAAGTCAGCTTCAAAGAGATGAAAAGCCTAGAGATAAAACCCTACATGAAGATCTTAGACACCACTATGCTAGGCATAACAAGCTATGATAAAGATAATATGCTCTTAATAGAAGTCTTTGCAACAGTAAATAATGCTGAGATCCAAAGCTTCACTCAAGAGATAAAAAGCCTGTGGGCAGAAGCGAATGAGGAATAACATTTTTGTTAGGTATTTGACCCAACTTTAATTACTTCAACTTCATAAATTAATACCGAATTTGGCGGGATTAGTCCATCTATACCTTTTTCAGCTTAAATACTTAATCTAATTTTATCTGTTGTAAATTGATGAATTAACATCTGAATTAAATTTTGATAAGGAATAGAACTTTCTAATGATTTTTTCTTTAGTTCATATAAATCATTCTCTGATATTCTAATAGAAATAGCTTTTTTCTTTTGATGTTTAATAATTGATTGTAGTTCTAAAGTACGTTCAGTTATATCACCTTTACTTTCCCATTCTCCATTCTCAACAGTTTTTAAAATATCTAGTTCGAATTCATCTAAATTAGCCATTATTAGCTCCTTTTGAGTATTTTTTATTCATCTTTCTTGATGGAATAATTGTTTTTAAAAATATTTCATCTTCAGTTTCAACATATGGTACTAAATAAACATAGTCTTTAATTCTGATGAAAATGATAAAGATATCTTGATTCGGATATTTCTCTTTATTAGGATGGGAAATATCATCAAGTAAATCACCATTTTCAAGTGACAAAATAACATCTTCAAAGCCAATGCCCCTTTCTTCTTTTAAAAGAGTGTTTTTCTCATAGCTATACATTAGGCTTTTATTTTTAAACATTTATTCTCCGAAATATGTATATACTATGTATTTTACAACTTATTTTAGTTTTTTGCAAGTTTGTAGATTTTATAAATATAAGTTCGGTAGAAGATAACCTTTACTTTTCCATTGTCTCATGTTAAAAACTCTCAAATGTTTTCCTATTTCAAAAAATAATGTATATATTGTTTTAAATTTTCAACTTGTTGATAGACAACGTTCGTCGTGAGGAATATGAACCCCGCCCTTGGGGTTCATATTTCGCTCCGTACTTGTTAGGAGTGTACCTAAACAAGCTTCTTTTTTTAATAAATCCAGTCGTCTTTTCTAGATGCTCTTGTTAACGTAGAATGGTTGTAGTCTAAGCATTTTCTACTCAACTTCCAAAAGTCACCTTTCCCTCTTGGATGTTCAACATATGAAATTACTTTATTTTCTTTAATGAATACAATTAAATTAATTCCGTCATTACCGCTGATTTCTGTTTCTTTCTCCACATCCCAAAAGAATCCAAGAGCTTGCTCTGTAGATTCATTTGTTGTATATGGACCAAGTATACAAACTCTTTCATATTGAAAAGGGACTGTTTTGAAAAATCTATGACTTTCCATTCACTTTGTTTTAATTGGGTATAAATATTTTCACTGATTTCATTAGCTTCTTTTTTGCTACATGAAGTTAAAACAATAAGTATTAATAAAATAATAATTTTTTTCATAGTGACATATGCTCCTAACGATTGTCGTGAGCAATAATTTTCCCGCTAGGGTAAATTATTGGTCTCCTCGTTTTTGTTAGATTTTTTACTAATATTTCAATTTTCATTTGTTTTGTAAAAATCAATAAGTTTATCAGTATTTTGTGATAGTCTGTCATAGGTTAAAATTTCTATATTATTTAATGAAGCATTTAATCTTCTTAAGGCCTCTTTTTCGCCTTCAAGTGTAGGTTCCAATCCAATAATTAATTTAGCTTTTGGAAATAAAATTTTTGTATTATTTTCTTTTTCAATATTTAATTTGTAATCAGCAATATCTTGTAAGTATTTCAATACCTGAGATACTGCTTTTGATAGTTCAACACCTGGATAATAGGTATTATGACTTTTATCAAAATTAAATAACTGAACAGAAGGTAACTTTAATTCTATTAGTTCATAGAAGCCATCCAAAGTTTCCATTACAATATCACTGTCACTACTAAAAGATAGATTTGTTATGTCAAGCTTTCGAATATAAGATGTTCCAAATACCCACAAATTATTTTCTATCCAATTTTGAAATACTTTTTCTTTTTGATTTGCTTCATACTTACAAGTTTTTGGGTCACTTTTTACATAATCTATAAATGTACTTGGATTTGTAGAGATATAGCCCATTAGTTTTTTTAATGCCACTTGAGCTTCACTGTATTTTTTTAAATTTACAATGCCATTTAAACTATCTAAATCGTCAGAAGATAAATTCATACTAGAAAGTTGTGCTTTTATATCACTTATCTCTAGAAACTCTTCCTTGTCACTAATTACAAACTCATTATCAATACTTAGACCAATCAATTTATGTTGTGCTAGTAAAAAGTTTAATAAATTATTTATAGTATCTTTATCTTGGATTTTGAGTGATTTACTGGTGGCATCATCAAAATCTTTATCTTCATGCATAAATGGAACAAAATCTTGAGTTCCTTTTTTTCTTTTCCAAATTGATAAATCAATATTATAATGATGTATTGCACCATTTTCTTTTTTATTAGGTATGTGAAATGCTTTTATTTTAACATGCGTATCACGAGTCTTTTTTAGATACACAGTATTTGTAGTTGAAAATCCATTATCAACTGGTGTTACATTTATGTCTGTTGCCATCTTTTTCCTATATATATGTTCTATTGTAATCTAACAATTTAATATCTAAACATTATATGTAATACGTACTTAAATATCACGATATTACATCATAAAAAATGTATATTTTATATTAAGAATCAGTGGTTTTGAGGTAATTATTACTGTTTTGGAAGGATGTTGGTATTTAAAGGCCTGTTTTTAGTGTGATATTCTTCACGAAATCACCGATATTTGAACAAAGTGTTCAGATATCGGTGATTATAGTTGCTATACGACATTTCGTTTAGGTATCAAAATAGAAAAAAGCGCGCTTTTAATTTTCATGATTTCTGTAATCGCGGCGGAAGCTGACGAAGCATACATCTGTATGTGAGTTAGTTGACAACAAAGAGTAAAGGAATAAGGGAAATTAAAAGTGGTGCCTCGTCTCGGAATCGAACCAAGGACACAATGATTTTCAGTCATTTGCTCTACCGACTGAGCTAACGAGGCACTTTTAGTATAGAAAGTTTCTTAAATAAATGAGATGGTGCCTCGTCTCGGAATCGAACCAAGGACACAATGATTTTCAGTCATTTGCTCTACCGACTGAGCTAACGAGGCATGTCATATATTTAAGAGGCCGAAATAATAACCTAAGGGCTGTTATTCTAAGCTTAAAGTTGTGCAAACTTTTTGAATTCGTTTCCTCTTTGCCCATATGAACTGAACTGATCAAGACTGGCGGCGGCAGGAGAGAGTAAAACAGTGCGATTGATCTCTTTTTCTGCCCGTATTGTTTCGCAGGCAGATGCAAGTGTTTTACATCCGATGGCCGTGATTTTATACTCGTTGGAAAGGGCAAGAAGCGTAGTCTCATTTTTCCCGATGGCATAGATATTGACATCAAGCTCTTTGAGTAGTTCAAACAGAGGTCTTAGGTCAACACCCTTATCATCTCCGCCTAAGATCAAAGACAAAGGCTTGTCCTTGTAGGTCAAGATCGCTTGAACCGTTGCATCCAGATTGGTCGCTTTGGAGTCATTGACCCATAAACGGCCGTTTTTATCATACAACTCTTCTTGTCTATGTGCATCCAAAGGCATTGCATTGATAAGGTCATAATCACACTCATCAAACAAGATCTTGCTCACGCCCAAGGCGAGTAGGGCATCTTGTAAGAAGGCCCCTTTGAAGCGAAGTCTTGATGCATCAATGTCAAAATATTCAGCCAAATCTTCATTGCTCTCATAGGTGATTTTCATGGCATGCGTCGGATAATTCTCGTACTTCTTGGGAATGATGACTGCGTCACCTTCTTTCATCATACGTAGAGGCTTGAGTTTGGCCTCTTCATATTCGTTCATTGAGCCGTGCCAGTAAAGATGGTCAGGCGTGATCGGCAGAAGGACATAGACTTGAGGAGCCGCTTTGTTGGTGTAGTGCAGGGTAAACGAACTGGTCTCCAAAATCCATAAAGAAGCCTCTTCATCTAATTCGGCCAAGGGGGTTCCGATATTTCCGCCTGCGAGAGAACCGTGTGAAGCTAAGAGGGTCTGTATCATCTGCGTTGTTGTTGTTTTGCCGTTGGTTCCTGATATCCATACCGACGGCGGCATGGTGTCAGCAAAGTAGTCATACTCGCTCATGAGGTTCTGTGCCTGCTGAATCAGCGGATGTGAAGGGGCCATTCCGGGAGAAGGTATTTCACAGGTAGAGTATTTTGCTTCGAACTCGGAGGTGGGTCGCAGTCTGTTTCCCTCATCATCGTGATGCGGTTTAGAGACATTATCATCATAAAAGTTCGAGGCCCCGAGTTTTTTTGCCAATGCCCGTGTTGTTATCCCGTAACCAAAATAAGAGATTCCACCCATTAACGGATCTTTAAAGAGATGAGAGCAATGAGGTTTGAAAGCATAGAGATAATCCAAAAACGCACGATGATCTTGTTCTCTGCCCAGTTTTTCATCTCAAAATGATGATGGATGGGTGCCATTAAAAAGACGCGTTTTTGACGCAGTTTATAGGAGCCGACTTGAAGCATCACAGAGACAGTCTCGATAACAAAGATAAGACCGATGATGACAAGAAGGACTTCACTCTTGCCGATGATGCCCATGTAGGCGATAAAAGCACCGATAGTCAGGGAACCGCTGTCTCCCATGAAGACCTCTGCCGGATGACAGTTAAACCACAAGAACCCGGCTAATGAGCCCACCAGTGCGGCGGCTATGATAACGACTTCACCCACGGGAAAGTTCGGGAGTAAAAGGTACTTGGAGATGATAGCATGACCGGTAATGTAGATGATGACGGAGAGTGATATCAAAGAGAAGATAGACGGTACCGTTGCCAGTCCGTCCAGACCGTCTGTCAGGTTGACCGCATTTGAGGTTCCTATCATCACAAAGATCCAAAAGACGATGGCAAAAGCACCCATGTCAAAAAGCGGATTCTTTAAAAAAGGAAGGTAAAGGTCTGTATTGAACTCGGCATAAAAATAGAGATAAGACCCGACGACACTTGCGGACAAGATCTGCAAGAGGAGTTTGCCTTTTGCGCTGAGGCCTGCAAGGTTTTCATTTTTTAGTACCTTTGAAAGATCATCCTGTAAGCCAATAAGACCAAATAAGGTGATGGTTAACAGTCCACCGACAACAAAATAGGAGTTGAGCTTTGCCGTTAAAATGGTTGCAATGATCGTCGCACCCAAAAAGACAATTCCCCCCATAGTAGGCGTCTTTGCCTTGTGTTGGTGGCTGTCAGGTGCATAATCATTGATAGGCTGTTCACACCTGTCTTGCGCCCATCTGATAAAACGGGGCATGACAAACATGGTAATAATAAGAGAAATGAAAAAAGCAAAACCGGCACGAACGGTGATGTATTGAAAAATGTTTATATCAAGATGTCGGTAAAGCCAATAAAGCATAGTTGTCCCAAATTATAGAAATAAAAGTGACATTCTAGTATAATCGCGCTAATACATTTATAAAACTTATAAGAGGATACTTGATTTGGCAAAAAAAGCGATATTAGTAATAACAGACGGAATAGGTTATTGTGAACGTACTGAGCATAATGCTTTTCATCAGGCGAAAAAACCGACTTATGACAGACTTTTTGATGAGGTTCCCCACTCTTTGATCGACACCTTCGGTCTAAGTGTCGGTCTACCTGAAGGTCAGATGGGTAACTCAGAAGTTGGACATCTTTCTATAGGCAGCGGACGGATACTGTATCAAGATCTGGTAAAGATATCTTTGGCCTTGGAAGAAAACACTTTAAAAGACAATGAAGTGTTTAAAGCAACATTGGGGGCAAGTGAGAATGTACACATCCTTGGGCTCTTGTCTGATGGCGGTGTGCATTCACATATAAGCCATATCATTGGGCTGGCACGTATCTCTGAGTCAGAGGGCAAACGTGTTTATTTGCACTTGATCACGGACGGACGGGATGTTTCTCCGACGTCGGCTAAGACGTATATAAAACAGATCGAAGCTGTTTGCAACGAGAATATTTCGATCGCGAGTATAGCGGGCCGCTTTTACACAATGGACAGAGATAACCGCTGGGAAAGAGTTGAACCGGGTTATCGAGCTATTGTTGATGCTACCCCTTCAACAAACTTGTCAGCAACTGAGTACATCACAGCCTCATACGCTAAAGACGAGACAGATGAGTTTGTTTTACCTACTGCTTTTGATGGTTTTAAGGGTGTTGAAGACGGGGATGCCTTTATAAGTGCAAACTTCAGGTCAGACCGGGTAAGAGAAATTACGACGGCGTTGGGAGATAAAGACTTTGACGGGTTTAAGCGGGAGTTAAAAGAGCTTCATCTGGCGACGATGACGCAATATAATAAGAGTTTTCCGTATCCGGTGCTGTTTCCAAAAGATGCTCCGAAGAATACCTTGGCTGAGGTGATCTCAAAAGCCGGTCTTAATCAGCTTCATACAGCTGAAACGGAGAAGTATGCGCATGTTACCTTCTTTTTAAACGGTGGAGTGGATGAACCTTTCTTGAATGAGACCCGTGTGCTTATTCCGAGTCCAAAGGTCAAGACCTATGACGAGAAGCCTGAGATGAGTGCGGCAGAAGTGGGTGAGGCAGTGCGCAAGGCGATGGATGAGGGTACAGACTTCATTGTCGTTAACTTTGCCAATGGCGACATGGTCGGACATACGGGTAATATAGAAGCGTCTATAAAAGCCGTTGAAGCCGTTGATAAAGAATTAGGCCAAATTTTTGATAAAGCAAAAGAAAATGATTACGCTTTTGTCTTAACTTCTGATCATGGAAACTGTGAAGAGATGAAAGATGAATTAGGCAACATTTTAACTAACCATACGGTTGGCAAGGTATGGTGTTTCGTAGAAGCAGAAGGTGTTAAAGAAGTTAAAACGGGCGGTTTAAATAATATCGCTCCGACAGTACTGACTCTGATGGGTCTGGATATCCCATCTGAGATGGATAAACCATTAATATAAAAAGGAATCAATCGTGAAATTTACAGGTAAGAATGTTTTAGTAACAGGTGCAAGTCGTGGCATTGGGGCAGAGATCGCAAAGGGTCTGGCAGGTTTTGGTCTTAAGGTGTGGGTTAATTACCGTTCAGGTGAGGCAGAGGCAAACACGATTAAGGACGCCATTATTGCTGCGGGCGGAGAGGCTGAGGTGATCGGTTTTGATGTCAGTAATGAAGAAGCCTTTATGAATGGTTTTAAGGAAATTATTGCTGCTGACGGCGAGTTGTCTTATCTTGTTAACAATGCAGGTATCACTAATGACAAATTGGCACTTCGCATGAAGAATGAAGATTTTATGTCTGTTATTAACGCCAACCTAACTTCTGTATTTACAGGGTGTAGAGAGTTTTTTAAAGCAGGCCGCAAAAAGAAGTTTGGTGCTGTTGTGAATATCTCATCTATTGTAGGTGAAACGGGAAATGCAGGCCAAACAAATTATGCCGCGTCCAAAGGTGGTGTTATTGCGATGACAAAATCTTTTGCGATTGAAGCTGCGACGTCGGGTATGCGTTACAATACAATTACACCGGGTTTTATTGCAACAGACATGACAGATGAATTAAGTGATGAGATCAAAGAAGTATTTACAGCAAAGATTCCAATGGGACGTTTTGGTAATGCTTCAGAAGTTGCGGATGCGACAGCTTTTCTTTTGAGTGACCATTCTTCATATATTACAGGTGAAGTACTTAAGGTAAACGGTGGGATGAACATGGCCTAAGGCCATCACAGCCCCCCTTTAAGACACCTCTTTTAATTAATTCATTTTTAAATAATTTTTCTACTATATTGTTTTACTGTTTAAGTTAACTGTGTTATAATTCCCTTCATAAAATAATAGTTAGGAGCTCTAATGGCACTTTTAGACGATATTAAAGAAGTAGTAGTTGAACAGCTAAGCGTAAGCGCGGATGAAGTAAAAGAAGATTCAAAATTCGTAGAAGATCTTGGCGCTGACAGTCTTGATGTGGTTGAATTAGTAATGGCACTTGAAGAAAAATTCGACATTGAAATCCCTGATGACGAAGCTGAAAAAATTCAAACTGTTCAAGATGTAGTTACTTATATCGAAAGCAAGTAATTAGGGCCCTCCCTAATAATATAAAACTTTACTAGAAAGATCTTCTGCTTGCAGAATAATTTTCGCTAGTTCTGTTTTTTTTCATAAAACAGTTTGTTTTTATATTTTTGTTTTACTAAAAATATAAATATAAGAACATGTTCCTAGGAGTAGATGTGAGAAGAGTTGTAGTAACTGGTATGGGTATGATCAATGCGGTCGGTAATGATAAGGAAAGTGCTTTCAAGGCAATTTGTGAAGGCGTCTGTGGGATTGACCAGATATCTTTATTTGATACAGAAGGTCATACTGTAACGATTGCCGGTGAGGTAAAAAACTTTGACCCAGTAACAGTAATGGCGCCTAAAGAAGTGAAAAAAGCAGACCGTTTTATTCATCTTGGACTAAAAGCCGCACAAGAAGCAATGGCAGATGCCAACTTACCGGAAGACACTGATATGGAACGTTTTGGTATTTCTGCGGCATCTGGTATTGGTGGACTTCCGGCGATTGAGAAAAACTCTATCATCTTGGACTCACGTGGCCCTAAACGTATCTCCCCTTTCTTTATTCCTTCAGCACTTGTTAATATGTTAGGTGGTTTTGTTACGATTGAACACGGTCTTCAAGGTCCAAACCTTTCATGTGTAACTGCATGTGCAGCAGGTACACACGGTATTTCTGAAGCAGCGAAAACGATTATGTGTAACGGTGCTGAAAAAATGCTTGTTGTTGCAGCTGAATCTGCAGTAACAGGTGTTGGTGTTGGCGGATTTGCCGCTATGAAAGCACTTTCAACACGTAATGATGATCCTAAAACAGCTTCTCGCCCATTTGATGCAGAACGTAATGGTTTTGTAATGGGTGAGGGTGGTGCGGCACTTGTACTTGAAGAGTATGAATCTGCAAAAGCACGTGGCGCACATATCTATGCTGAGCTTATCGGTTTTGGTGAAAGCGGTGATGCCAACCATATTACGACACCAACACTTGAGGGTCCTCTTCGTGCAATGAAAGCTGCATATAAGATGGCGGGTGAGCCGAAGATTGATTATGTTAATGCTCATGGTACGTCGACTCCGGTCAATGATAAAAATGAGACGGCAGCGATGAAAGTACTTTTCGGTGGAAAAGAAAACTGTCCTCCTGTTTCTTCGACTAAGGGCCAAACCGGTCATTGTCTTGGTGCAGCAGGTGGTATCGAAGCCGTTGTTTCTATCATGGCTATGCGTGATGGTATCGTTCCTCCAACAATTAACTACCAAAATCCTGATGAAAACTGTGATCTGGATATCGTTCCAAATAAGGCACGTAAGGCTGAGTTAAATGTCGTTATGAGTAACTCGTTTGGTTTCGGTGGAACCAACGGTGTTGTTATTTTCAAAAAAATCTAAAGGACTTCCTTGGCTATTTACTTAGATTTTGAACAAAAAATCAAACAGATCCAGGAAGACATTATCTCCGCAGAAGTACGTCATGATGAACATGCCGCCGAGATATTAAAAAAAGATTTGGATAAAGAGGTTAAAAAAACCTACTCAAATCTTACCCCTTTTCAAGAACTACAACTTGCACGCCATCAAGATCGTCCTTACGCGCTTGATTATGTCAATCTTCTTATGACAGACCATTATGAGATTCATGGAGACCGTCATTTTGCAGATGATAATGCGATTATCTGTTACCTTGGGTACATTGGTACACAACGGACTATGGTCATTGGTGAGCAAAAAGGGCGTGGGACAAAAAATAAGCTAAAGCGCAACTTTGGTATGCCTAATCCTGAAGGTTATCGAAAAGCACTTCGCGCGGCTAAGATGGCAGAAAAATTTGGCATTCCCGTGCTAATGCTGATCGACACTCCGGGTGCTTACCCTGGTTTAGGTGCAGAAGAGCGTAATCAGTCAGAAGCTATTGCAAGAAACCTTCTTGAATTGTCTGAACTGGATACACCGACGGTATCTATCGTTATCGGTGAGGGTGGATCAGGTGGTGCCTTGGCTATCGGCGTAGCTGATAAGCTTGCAATGATGCGTTATTCTGTATTTTCTGTGATCTCTCCGGAAGGCTGTTCTGCAATTTTGTGGAATGATCCGACTAAGGCAGAAGCGGCAACTAAGGCACTAAAGATCACGTCTAAGGATCTTAAGGAACTTGACCTTGTTGATGATGTGGTTGATGAACCTTTAATTGGAGCACATAGAAATAAAGAGGGTGCGGCAAAGGCTTTGGGTGATTATTTCCTTAGTTCGATTGCTGAGTTGATGGCTATGAGTTCTGAAGAGCGTATGGCTAAACGTTATGCGCGTTTGACGTCGCATGGAGCATTTTCCGAGTAAGAGAACGCTTTTATTTAATCTATTCTTGATTAGGGCTAAAAAGATATTGTGTCTTTTTAGCCCTTTTTTATTTCCTCTTGACTTTTTTCACTCTGTTTTTGTATTTTAGGAGTTGTTCTTCTAAGTCTAGGCCCCTCATTTGAAAATCGTATCAGGTCTTCTACACTACTGACTTTCTTTGGTAGATTCTGCAGAGATATCTTCATTAGTTCCAGAGCAGTGACTGCATCGGATAAGGCTCTATGATGATCTGCATCGTGATGCAGGTGCAGTGTCTCATTAAGATATTTAAGTCCGTATCGTTCACATTTCATTGTACGTTGGGCTAACTCAAATGTACAAAGCTTTCTATTGGCCAAGGGTTCCAAACCGACTCTTTCCATCATTGCTGACGTAAATTTATAATCAAATTTTACATCATGCGCGACGAAGACAGCTTCACCTAAAAACTCTTTGAACGTATACATAACTTCTTTTAATGAAGGCGCATCTTTGGTGTCTTCTAAGGAGATACCGGTAAGTTCTTGAATAGTTTTTGGGATTTTTGTGCACTGTACAAAAGATTCAAATGTATCGATAATCTTTCCGTCTTGGTACATGACCGCACCGAGTTCTATTATAGTGTCGCCACGCACTGGTTTGGAGCCATTTGTCTCAATATCCATAATACAAAATTTTCCGTGTGAAAGCGGCTGAATAGCTGTCTTATAAATATATTTTCCCTGATGTTCATACAGAGGTAGCCCCTGGGCCCGTAAAAGCTCTATAAGAAAGTCAGGGTCACCATACTTATTTAGTGCCTTGTAAAACCTATCACGGCTAATACCTTGTTGCCCAAGTGCCGTATCAAGCTTACTTAGCATTGTGTATGAACTCAGAGACTTGTAGAGGGTCTTTTATCCCTTTAGCGGATTCTACGCCAGAACTTACATCCAGGGCATAAAAACCATAAGGAAGGCACTCTGAAACATTCTCAGGACTGAGCCCGCCTGCAAGTATGATTTTAGAACAGTCAATATCTTTAAACCAGTCAAGATTTAAGCGTTTTCCACTGCCTCCATAGGCTTCACAATAGGCATCAACCAAACGGTAGGTGTTTTGCTCTTTTTCAATATCATCAGGGCCTTGAGCACGAATGACCTTTATATAAGGAAGTTCAAGTGCATCACAAAGTTCCTCAGTGACATCAAAATGAAGTTGAATAAGGGTGATACCGGATGCCTTAGCGACAGCATTGATAGTCTCAGCATCCTCATTAACAAAAAGACCGACTTTCTCTACAAAGGGCGGCAGGTGTGAAATTATTTCCTTGGCATTATCAGCTGTAATATAACGGGGGGATTTTTTATAGAAAACAAAACCAAGTGCATCCGCTCCTGCTTCTATCGTTGCTTGAGCATCTTTAAGTGATGTTATTCCACAAATCTTTATACGCAAGTTATATCTTTAGGTTATTGATTGCTGTTTCGTATGACTCATGTTTAAAAACATAAGAGCCGGCAACACACACATCAACACCTGCATCGCGAAGCATCTCTATATTATCTGCATTTACACCACCGTCAATCTCGATAAGACAGTTTGGATTGATACGGTCACGAAGTATTTTTAAACGTTTGATCTTTTCAACAACATTGGGGATAAATTTTTGGCCACCGAAACCGGGATTTACACTCATAACAAGAACCATGTCCACGTCTTGAAGCAGATATTCGACGGCTTCCGCCGGAGTATGTGGGTTTAGGACAATTCCGGGCTTGATCCCTAGTTCACGAATATACTGAACCAGACGGTGAGGGTTTTTCTCTTCTTCAAGATGAAAGGTAATATAACCTGGTTTAAGAGGAGCAAAAAGATCAACAAAAAAAGTGTTGTTTTGAACCATTAAGTGTATATCAAGCGGCTTAGTAGCAGCTCTTGCCACAGCCGATACAACTACCGGCCCAATAGTAAGATTAGGCACAAAATGGCCATCCATAACATCAACATGAACAAGATCACATCCTGCTTCGCAGATAGCGTTTACATCATTGGCCAGATTGCCAAAGTCGGCTGATAGAATACTTGGAGCGACAAGCATTGGTGTCCTTAAAATTAAATTATGAAATTATAGCGTGTGTAAGAAAAAAGGGGCTTAGAGATGCATGTTAATACATGCACTAAAATGTATAATTGTAAGCCGCATAAATCTTTTGATAGTTTTGCACAGATTCATTCCCTATTTTTACAGATGTCCAGGTGACTTTGTAGCCTATCTCTATACTAATATTGGCCGGAAGATCTAAAAAGACACCGGCTTTTCCACCGCCCATACCACTTTCGTCTTTGCTAAAGTTGTCAGGATCTATTTGTGTATAACCACCATGCACGCCAAGGAATCCGCGTAAGGCAAAGGAGTCATTGAAATGATAAGCGCGTGGTGTTATCGCATCAAAGTTTAAGGCGATGTTATAAAGCTTTGCATGATCAAGATCAGCCATACTTCCACTGATATAGGCGCGTCCTGTATCTCTTATAAAACCGATTCGCAGACCATATTCTCCACCGCGTTCTGAGTCACTTTGATCTAGTCTCACTTTTGTGCTTCCTGCTTCTATGCCTATAAAGGTGTCATAATTTTCTGCTTGCAGAAGTGTTCCCAGTGCTAAAAGTATGATCAAAGCGAAATTTTTCATTGTAGTTCCTATTTTCTAATTAGGGATATTGTACTGTGTTTTTTTAAAGATGAAGTTTAGGAGGATGAATTTTTACTTTTGTTGTGACTTCCATCTCATAGAGCTACCAAGTATAGCCGCTTAATGGGCAGTAATTTTAACAAGTAATTAAGGGTTTGAATTCTTTTGATGTCGTAAGCGACAGAGTGTTTTGTTTAGCGTAAAAGAGCAAAGCTCTTTTACATCATGCCGCCCATTCCTGGCATGCCGCCCATGTCGGGACCGGAAGGAGCATCGTCTTCTTGTTTACTGTCATAAATAGCGGCTTCAGTAGTAAGAAGCATTGACGCTACCGAAGTTGCGTTAGTCAGAGCAACACGTTCAACTTTGAAAGGATCAATAATACCCGCCTCAAACATATCTACGTATTCACCTGTTGCTGCGTTGAAACCAATGTTTTCTGAAGCTGCATTTTCGATAGTATTAACAACCACACCTGTATCAAAACCGGCATTTTCTGCGATTTGTTTTACAGGCGCTTTGATTGCGCGAAGAATGATCTCTGCACCGATACGCTGATCGCCTTCAAGACCGTCTAACGAGATCTTAGCGGCTGCACGGATAAGCGCCGCACCACCACCGATAACGATACCTTCTTCAACCGCTGCTTTAGTCGCTGAAAGTGCATCATCAACACGGTCTTTTTTCTCTTTCATCTCAGTCTCAGTTGCTGCACCGACCTTGATAACTGCCACACCGCCTGAAAGTTTGGCAAGACGCTCTTGAAGCTTTTCTTTGTCATATTCAGATGTCGTTGTTTCCATTTGGACTTTGATCTCAGCAATACGAGCAGAGACACCGGCTTTTTCGCCGGCACCGTCAACAATAACAGTATTGTCTTTATCAATAACAACACGCGCCGCTTGACCAAGGTCTTCGATAGTTGTTGTCTCTAATGTACGGCCAACTTCTTCAGAAACTACTTGTCCACCTGTGAGTACTCCAATATCTTGTAGCATAGCTTTTCTTCTGTCACCAAAGCCTGGCGCTTTAACGGCAGAGATATTTAACACGCCACGCATCTTGTTTACAACAAGTGTTGCCAGTGCTTCACCTTCAACATCTTCAGCGATGATAAGAAGAGGACGATTTGTCTTTTGAACCTGCTCAAGTACGGGTAAAAGGTCTTTAAGGTTAGAGATCTTAGAATCAAAAAGAAGGATAAAAGGCTGATCTATTTCAGCTGTCATTTTTTCTGTATTAGTGATGAAGTAAGGACTGAGATAACCACGATCAAACTGCATACCTTCAACAACATCAAGTTCATCAGAGATACCCTTGGCTTCTTCAACCGTGATAACACCGTCTTGACCAACCTTGTCCATAGCTTCCGCAATCATATCACCGATAGAGGTGTCAGAGTTTGCTGAGATAGAGGCAACTTGAGCGATCTCAGTTTTGTCTGAAACACTTTTTGATGCTGTTTTTAAATTTTCTAAGATTAAAATAGTCGCCTTATCCATTCCACGTTTAACTTCAACAGGGTTCGCACCCGCAGTAATGTTACGTAGACCTTCTTGATAAATGGCATTAGCCAAGATTGTGGCAGTAGTTGTACCATCACCCGCCTCATCAGCAGTTTTTGAAGCAACTTCTTTAACAAGTTGCGCACCCATATTTTCAAGTGCATCTTTTAACTCGATTTCACGTGCAACAGAAACACCATCTTTTGTAAGTGTTGGCGCACCAAAGCTTTTTTGGATTAATACATTACGACCGCGTGGTCCCATTGTTACTTTTACTGCATCGGCCAGTTTTTGAACACCGACTGCGAGTTTGTTTCGTGCCTGGTCTGAAAAAATTATCTCTTTTGCCATGTTATATTTCCTTATATGGTTTATAAATTATTTAACGATTCCCAGAAGGTCATCTGTTTCGATTACCAAGTAGGTCGTGCCGTCTAGTGTAAGTTCACTGCCTGCATATTTTCCAAATACTACAGTATCGTTTACTGCTACGTTTTCAACTTCTGTACTGACTGCAAGTACCTTGCCTTGTGAAGGTTTTTCTTTTGCTGAGTCTGGGATATAAATCCCTGAAGCAGTTGTTTTTGCTTCTTCTACGCGTTGTATTAAAACACGTTTGCCTAATGGTTGAAAATTCATAGTGTCTCCTTATATATATTGTTTCGGAATTTTACAAAATAAATCACTCTATGTCAATGTTTTAGTCTAATTGACTAAAGTTTATTTAGTTTGTGTGAATTAAGATAGTGGAATGTTTGTATTTTTTTTAATCTTTAGGAAAGCATAAGGATAGGAAAGCTATAATTCCACCCTCTTAACAGGATGTCAAGGTAGCTCAGCTGGTTAGAGCACTGGTCTCATAAGCCGGGGGTCGGGGGTTCAAGTCCCCCTTTTGACACCATCCATAACACACAATTTAATCCCATAAACAAGCACTTCTAACATATTTATTAAAACTTCTAAGAATAATTATTCTATCCAAAAACTATTCAGATACACCTATAATTACATCAAAATGTAGCCAGTTATGTAGCCAGCTGGTTACAAAATAATTTCACTTAAACCAAATTCGATCTAACCCTATATAGAGAAGTATATAAAACAAGACCATTTCTGGATTATCATCAAGCTACCCTCCCGATTACATTCGGCTCAAACTCCGAATAATCCATTCTCAAGTCTCTAGCAACCTTCTCGTAATCAATGTAATACTCCAAGGCTTTAGGAATCTCTCCAAATAGCCCCTCTTCAATAAAGTCTGAAGCTAGTAGCTCAAAGGTATCGGTGAAGCTCTTATCCCCTCTGTAATCATAGATATCTACCTCATAAGAGTCCAAGCCATTGTCAATCACCTCCCTTTCATCATAGCCCTCATAAGCCAAGAACCTTAGCTTGAGCAAGTCATCGTCAGAGAAGTCTTCCATTGCTTCTGCAATCTCATTGAGACGATAGACATCATCATATTCCCTAACAACTATCTCGGCCTCATAGTCTGTAATAAATACCTCCTCATGGTTCTCAGTTCCACTAACTGATTCACCCTCATACAGCACATCTGAGAGAGTCTGTACAAGGCTTTCTCTTGGAAGTGGGAGTTGGATCCATTCACCGACTAAATGTCCTTCATTGTACGCTGTGAGGTCTGTTATAAATATCTTCATCATCACTTATCCTTTCAATAATAGCCAAAGTATTTTGGCCTTGTCTTCATTGGCTAGTCCTCTTAGCCCTAGAACTATCTCATCATATTTTGGGAGTACATCTGCCAGAGCATATCTCTTACAGTAACTCTCGATATCACTGTTATCCACTGCATCCAGTACAGCATCAGCACCGTCTTGATCTATACATTCTCTGACAACTGTATCTGTAGTAATATCTCCTTCTTGAATGGCTTGAGTAAATACTGTCTCAGGCTCAATATGGACTTCTACATCTCTTAGTTCTACTAGCATCTCTGCTCCTTCTGTTAGACAAGAGGCAAGCCCTTATCAATGCATTAGCTGATAACAGCACTACTTCGTTTCCATCTCTGAAGTAAGAATTTGTGCACAAGGAGAGTAAGAGAGCCTAGAGGCGATTGAATGGTTTAGATCTGGATAGATAGGATGATTAACATAATGTCGAGTTCTCTACTGCGTGAAGAATGAGGTCAGCTTTAGCTTGGATCGTTTAGTTGTTGAGAACTTTCCATTATGTCTAACGGAGGAATAGCTTAATGGTCATATCTCTGATGTGAGCCTTCAGCTTTGACGTAGCTTGTCAGCATAGCTCTACCTTCTGTTTGAGTGGAACGAGTAAGCCCAATGGCGATTGAATGAGGATGAGTAGAAGTAATCTCTTATAGGGCAAGTAGGATAAAAAGTAGAGACATGATAATTCTTTTATAGAGGAGGTGGAACACGTTTATGAGCCGTACCTTGTAGGTGAATGGTGGAACAAGACTTTGGCTTGTGGAGCTTGGAAGTAGACCTAGGCTACTGGAATTAACGTAGTGAGACCTTGGCTCACGAAGTGGATGGGCATGAAGAGGTGCTGTTTATAAAGAAGGTTGGTTTTGAAATGGGACCCTTTTGTGTGCAAGTGCGAGGGGGGAGTCACCGTAGGTAGCCTCATCCCGATGTAATACTGAGGTTGGCTCACAAAAAATCAAATTAAGTGCTAAGTTATAAAAAACTAGATAAAATAAAAAATAATATAATATTAATATTTAGCTCAGTCACATGTAACTTATGGTGTTTGACGTTTCGTCCACTTTTTATAGTTGTGTACAAAGTCTCTTTACTCCAATCTAATGACTTTTTACTTTAGAGAAGGTGTTCAGAGAACACGTAAATTTAATATTATATTTATAGTTAAGGATTGAATATTAAATACCAAATATTTAAGATAAGTAAGAAGAATGGAAAACATAGAGTTATATATAGTATTGATACAATTACAAAAAAAATATTAACTTCCCTCTTGCCAACACTCCAAAACATATATGATAGAAACAATGTGTATAACAATAATTATGGTTTTATAAAAGGTAGAAATTGTGTGCAAAATGCACTTAGTCATATAGGATATAACTTTACATTATCTATGGATATTGAAAACTTCTTCGACTCAGTATCAGAAAGCCATGTTAAACATATAATACCAAGTGCAATAATACAAAAATGTTTTATAGATGGTGCTCCTAGACAAGGGCTTCCTACCAGTCCAATAATTGCAACAATTGCTTTTTTAAAGTGCGATAATTTAATAATAAAAAGACTTAAAGAAAATAATTTAAAGGTTGTTTATACAAGGTATGCCGATGATATGACATTTAGTTTTAATCATAAAGAAGACCTTCAGAAGATAAAGTTTATAGTAAAACAGACCATTGAAGAATTCAATTTTAAAGTTAATGAAAAGAAGACTTCTATGCAAGATATTAAAAATGGTAGAATTATTATTACGGGAATTGCTGTTGATAAATATGGGTTGTATTCAACTAGAAAAATAAAGAAGAAAATTAGAGCCGCAATACATCAAAATAACTTACCTTCAGAACTAGGGCTTAGGGAATGGGCTATGTGTAAACTACCTAATAGAACGAGGAATAAGGACATGAAAAATGGGTGATTGGGATGATGGTCGGAAAAATGGTTTATGGGGTGATGATGGTATTCCATATGGTCTTGAACACTCAGAAAGAAGAAGATATATCCATGGAGATGAAATTGATAATCAGGATGCTATTCTACTAGCACGTGAGTTGATGGAGTTAAAACAAAAGATTAAAAGTTTAAAAGAGAGAGAAGTTTTTTTAAAAAAAAGCTTAAAGCATTATGTCCCATTGTATTCATATGTTACGATAGAGGGCGTTGGTTTGGTCACATGTAAGAAGAACCAAAAATTACAATCATCAATATATGTTCATTTAATTAACACATAAAGTTTATAAAAAAATAGAAAGGAATATGATGGGAATACTCAGCTCACTATTCGGTAGAAAATCAGAAGCAGATGAAAGTTCATTGAAACTACTTAGAAATGCTAAAAAAATTGGAATAAAAACTTCGAGCAATCAACAAGAAAATGAAATAGTATGGCTAACAGATGAAACTCAGACTGCCATGTATAATGGAACCCGTACATTTATGCACGCGGCTACTACTAATATGCGCAAACCAACAAGGGAAAGCTTAGTATCAATGAAGCAAGCAATCGTGCCTCTTGTAGATGCTGGAAAAGAGATTGCAGAATGGTTATACAGTAATCAGATCTCAATTAGCGCTGAAGATATTGTTTCGGCTTTTTATCTTGTAAATACTGCGGATATGCAATTTAAAGACCCCCTAAGCTTTCCTGATAATATCATCAGAAATACTTTGGCAACAATTATAGTTGTTGGCTTAGAACAATCAAGCTTTACAGCTGAGGACGTTACTCCAACTGCAATAAATGACGTAAGGGAGACTATTAATTGGCTAGTAAGCCATCCTACCAATTAATTTACTTCTGTAACATCCCTAGCCAACACCACCTTAGAATCCCTACAAGCCCTTTTAAGGCCTAGACCACAAGCCTTATCTAAATACTGATAAGCCTTACTATAGTCCTGTTCTACACCTATTTCTTCTGCATACATTACACCAAGTCTTGCACATCCTCTAGGTAGGTCTTTATTGCAAGCCATTTCATAGTATGAGAAAGCTTTCTTATAATCAATTTCAACATACTCCCCCTTCTCGTACATGTTTCCAAGGCTTGCGCAGCCATTAGTAGATTCATTCGTACAAGCTTTTGCATACAATTCATAAGCCTTTTTATAATCGATCTTAGTTCCTCTGCCTCCATGGTATAGATTCCCTACGTTAACACACCCAACATCATACCCATAAGCACAAGATAGTTTATAATAGTTTAGAGCTTGAACAAAGTCTTGTTTGACCTCAATTCCATCATCATAAATAGAACCTGCTATAAGGCATCCACCATTATATTTGTATTCACAAGACAGCTTGAAGTACTCCAGTGCCTTTACTCTGCTTGCCTTTACCCCAAGACCTTTGAAATAGGAACTTCCTATATTGAAGCATCCCTCTTTTTCTTGAATCATACAAGACATCATATAGAGTTCATTGGCCTTTGTATGATTCAGCTTTTCTCGTTCCTGATTAGCTTTCTCAAGTAAGGGGCTAGCCCCAAGGTCAATGATAGAAAGAAGTAAGACTAAACCTATTAGTATCACCTTTGTAATTGAGTTTCTCATGGGTACTCCTATATAGTTTTTTATATTGTAACTCATATTTATTTTATAAACGACATTTGCATTTCTAAGCTCTACTCAATAAGGAACAAGATACACTTTCCCAATAATCAAAGGTTTAGCATGAAACAAATAGTTATATCAATGGAAACCAATGAAAGAAGATGAAGAATACCATATCGATCTAGCACGATACGAAGAAGTTAAAGTATACTTTGACAGCCTAAACAAAGAAGACATCATTTTCAAAGATGGGACTGAACTATTCGAAGTATGTAAAATACTAGTGGCTGAAAACTTTATTGCAGAAGAGGAAGACAGATATGCTTACCTTGAGCATGTTAAAGAGCTATATTGTTTAATGACAGGTGCTCAGTCTTGGTATATGCCTCCAGAACGTAATGATGTACCATTAAAAATAATTAGTGAAGGTTGAAGTAACCCCACCTAACCACTCCCACAAAAACGACAAGAGTGGTTGTAGACACAGGTGAATCCTAGCCAACACCCATCAAAAATAAACCATAGTTTCTAATACTCACACAGCTCATACTGAAGGCCTTTTAAGGCAAGAACTACCTCGTATAGTCCCCAGAGTTTCAAGGGCTTATATGGTGCTTTATAATGATGCAGACAGGCTTGTTTTGAGTGAGCTTATACTGAGGTATTATTACGAGTATATCTTGAAGTCTATTGTGATTTCTGTACTACTTCCAATACCACGACAAACATCGTTTTAGACTTGAGAAGGGATAAGTTTTAACAGGTGCTAATTTTTAGTTGGTCTTTGGATTTGGTTGAACTGTGAAAATACTACTAATATACCTATTTACATTCTTATATTAATTACTATATGCACCTTGATTCTCTATAGACACTTGTTATAGGTACTTACAAGAGATTGGTAAATATTTTCGCACGGTGTGGGAAAGTTACTTTACATCGTTACCAATACGTAAAAACATCTTGGTCTGATGGAACCAGTATTCAGGAACACAGTATAACGATATGACTTCTACTTCCATAATATCTTTACGAGTTTGACTTTGTACCTCATTCCCCTCAACATCATACATTAGGAAGCAGTACAGTTTGGCAAGAAGTTTTATGTCGGACATACCACTTTTAAAATATGGCCTTATGAAGTTTAACTTCCTTCTCATCTTAGTTAATGGTGTTCTTGTCTCCATTTCAGGTAAGTGACGCTTATCATGTCCATTTCTTAGGGAGTAAATGTTTTTATCTATATTATCGATATGTTGCTTGCAAGCTCTTCGGACATCGTTTTCCATCACCTGTCTTATTTGACAAGCATCTGTAAAGGCATATCCAGTAGGATGAGTCTTCTTAGTCGGTGAGAACTTGAAGTCCTGTATGACGTTCTTTATGTTCTTCTTATACTGCTTCATCTTATTTAGGGTTCTATCATCTTGGGCCATCTCTAAGACGGCATCAATAACTTCTTCTAACTCTGTAATATTAGCTGCCTCGTCAAGTAAATCAGTTACATCATCATCCAACTCAAAATAGTCAAAACTTAGCTTGTTGTCCTCTTCAAGATCTTCAATAAGTATGGTAGCCTTTGGGATAATGCTCTTAATGGACTTAATCATTTGTAAGCCATCTTCTTCCATCAGCTCGTAGTACCTTAGTTTCTTCTCATAAAAGCTTGTTACTCCAAGAATATTCCATCCATCCTTTGAAGTTTTAGCTAGTGAATGGAATTCGTTATAGCTTAGGGCTTCATTGGCTTGATACTGTTCATCTGTCAATTCTCCAGTTTGAGCTACTTCATTAAGTAATGTAGCAAGATTAGGTACATTCCATAGTTTTGAGCGGTCTTTCTTAAAGTGAGTAGATGCAGGTATGACATAAACCTTAGGCTTAGAATCTCTTGGTCTGGCCATATATTGAATAATGTCCATCGCTCCTACCCCATTGAAAATATTGTGGATAACAACTTGGTCTATGTGACACTTAATGCTATACCCTTGCTTTAAGACACAAGTAGAGAGAATAAGGTCGTACTGTGCAAGGTTTGAAGTGTCAGGGATTTCCTCATCCGCTGAGAGTAGAACAACTTTTATGCCCTTACATTTTTCTTCATAATGTCTTCGCACCTGTATCATCTTATCTATTGAGTTAAGGAAGAATAGTGTTTTGAGTGTCTTATCAATGACCGGGAGGTTACGTGTAAACTGTATAGAAGGTGTAAAGTTGGTATTTATATATTGGACAACAGACATACGCTCTTTTCTATAGTCATATATCTCCAGTACTTCTTTTCTAAGTGTTGCTGATATAAGCTTAAGCTCTTTATACTGGAACTTCCTCTCAAATAGACTTCGTAAAAGGTCATAGTGTATTGGAGATTCACTGGCAAGGACAAGGTGCGCTTCATCAATGATGACATTTATATTAGACATATCTGAGTGCTTTAAATGACCACAGAACTTATCATAAGTCATATAGTCACACTTCTCAGTATTAAGTTCATCCCACGCAGAACGTTCACCTTGTTGAGCCTTAGCGGAAGTTATCATCCCATCATGTTGTCGGACTAAGGCATTTGTAGGCATGAGCATTATTGTGTTTGGCGAGTTCTTGTAGAAGTGTGTCTTACCACTTCCAGTAGGAGAGATTTCTACTGTTGTGACTTGTTCGTTAGATATAGGTCTAAAATTCTCATTGTGTTTCGTAGAGTATTCAACCTTAGTAATGTTAAGTTCGTTGGATGTGTCGTCAGCCATGAGTTAAGTCCATAAGTTAGTTTAGTGTAGTCATTATATCTCTTTAACAATAGAGCTTACTTAGGGCTTCTTTTAACTGTTGTGTGAGCTTTGAAAGAGAGCCTTCGAAGACTTGTTTCATACCATTGCATCTCCTCATCCAACAAAGGCTAGCATGGCCTTATATGGAACGCTTAGAGGGTGGTTTGCAACCTCCCTATTACCTCCTTTAATTGTTCAACACTAAACCCAGTCTAGTATCTAGAAAGTGTCATCCTCCCTCTTAGATTGTCATATTTTAAGCCAACTAGCTTTAAACGTGATACCCTTCCCCTATGCAATTCAAAGCCAATACAGAACAACAAGCATCGATACAATTGTTACAGGTGATATGGACAACTGACTATAGAAGCAGTTGGCATCCTACAGGGATTGTGGCTGTAGAGTATGTTTACTTTGATGCTGTACACTGCAGGTTCTTCTTTAGCTCTGAACAGCTACGAGGTGATAAAGTTGTTGTGAGACAGTTGGTGAAGCGATACATGGTTAGCGAGCCGTATAACGCTGTGGAGATTGTAGCGACCAAGTATCCGTTTAGTAAGCTGATACTAGGTGCTGTGGTCTATCGGAAGATTATTGGTTATCGGGAGTTCTTTCAGTTGGTGAGAGAGAGGCCTGAGTTATTTTAAATTAACGTGTAGGTTGCATGTCGTATAAAGTATCACTAGCTATCATTTTGTACATATTAAAATTCGTTTCTTGATAAGATGTTGAACTTGAATCACAGAATATTTAGTTGTTAGTGAATTTATTTATTAGCCATAGAGATCATCATTTTTTTGGTAAAATAGCCACAACCAAATGGCAAAGGATGTACGGTATGGCAAGAAAGATAATAGGTGCAAAGTTAAGTGAACTTCATGAGTTCTTAAAATTGGAAGAGAGTCAATTAGAGGAGAAAAAAGCTCGTTTGTTCCCTCAGCCAAAATCAAAATCAGAAGGTGCAACTACTTCGATCTTTTTAGCCTCGCTCTCTGCAGTAAAAGAGTACAGAGAGTATCTACTAAAACAAATAGGGGCAAATAAGATTTCAAATCGTAATGTATCTATTCATGTATACACTGAGATCCCGAATGAGGATGGCTCTTATCGACCAGATGGACTAATCGTGCTTTCGTCTGGACGAAATAATCCTACAATTGAATGGGCCTGCTTTGTCGAAGCAAAAGTAGGTTCTGAGACAATCAAGCAAGAACAGATAGAAGCTTATATCGAATTTGCCCAAGAGATTGGCGTTAATAGTATTCTTTCCATATCAAACCAAATCACTGCCGAACCGAGTAACATTCCATATAGCACACGCAAGAAGAAAGTTGAACTTTATCATTTCTCATGGCCATACCTAAGAGTGATGTCGACAAAGCTGCTTAAAGATGAAGCCATAGAGGATGAGGATCATATTTATATCCTTGAGGAACTACGACGTTTTTTTGATCAGAATAGGGACATAACACACTTCACTAATATGGGAAAAGAGTGGAAGGAAAGTGCACAAGCAATCTGTGAAGGATCTAATAGCAGTCCAAAAGTAGCCCTTGAATATGTCTGTCAGGCTTATGCTCAAGAAGAAGTGGATATTAGTCTACATCTTACGGACAGTACCGACCTTCACGTCAATCTACTTTTAAAGCGTGATGAAGTGCGTGAGATTAGTATTGCTGATGATTTGAAAAACAATAATAAAATAGTGACTTCATCCTATTATGTCAATGATGACAAGAACCATAAGTTTGATATTGAAGTCGATTTTAACAAGAAAGTGGTAACGTATCGAACCCATGTGTCCATTGCAAGTGGAAAGGCGCAAGCGCAAACCACACGGTTTCTTAAAATGCTTGAACCAGCTGGTAAAAGTGATGAGATACAAGTAGTAGCCGTTTACAAACAAAACAAACGTTCAGAGGTCAGTTCACTTTCCAATCTTTTTGATGACAAAGAGGCCAAGCCTTCACGTCAATACAGCATAGTTGATAAAGAAAAGGGTGATGAGATTAAATATTTTGATGTGTATATTCGGCAGGAACTTCACGGAGACTTTACTGGTCAGAAGAACTTTATTGTCAAGCTTGAGCAGGGAGCAGAATCGTTTTTGAACCAAGTGGTAGCATATAGCAACTAATAAGAAGAATCTGTAACTCTATATTTTATCAATATGTTTATAAAGTCTCTATTACCTCCTTTAACTGCTTTATGCTAAATCCAGTTGAGTACCTTGATAGTGTCATGGTTGTATGAGAATGTCCCATCAGTTCTGAGACGACTGAGGCATCTGCACCCCTTTGGATCAATGTAGTAGCAAAGGTGTGTCTTAGGCTGTATAAGGACTTTTTCTCCTTGCTTTTAAACTCTAACTTCTTGATAGTGGCAGATGTTGTTCTAGCAAGATTGTCACTAGAAGTAAGAGCCCTTAGCTGGTAAAAGTGTTCCACTTGCTCTAATAAAGAGTCATGAATAGGAATTACTCGGTAACTAGACTTGGTTTTTAGTTTTATGTCTCTATCCGTTAAGGAAAAGCACTTGTAGCCATCTATTTCTGTCAGGGTGCATTTGTATAACTCACTTAGTCTCATACCCGTGTAAGCGAGAATCTGAAGTAAGTACTGCATCTGCTGAGGTATAGATTCTACTAATCTATTTAGCTCAAATTGATCCAATGGAAGCCTTTGCAGTTTGTCATCTATGGTCTTTTGTAGTGGTAGAGAATTGGCAAGATTAACTTGTAGCTGATTCAATACAACTGCAAAGTTAAACAGTGCTCTGAGCCATTTGATGTACTTGTTCACAGTTCTAGCCGAGAGCTTATCCTTGCCTTCTACTGCTTTGATATTCTTGAGTATTTGAGACATATTCATATCTCGATACTTCTGTATGTTCCTCTTTGGTAGTCGGGCTATGATGTCCCTGAAGCGAAGCAGGTGGTTGTAGTTGAGATCGCTAAGTAGTGGGTTGTCAGTCAGTCCAAGCTCCTTGAAAATAGCACTGCATACCTCTTTGTAAAAATAGCCTTTGTCTCTTGTTTCTTCTACTGAGATGTTCTCTGCTTGAGCCGAGAGATACTCTGAGGCAGTAGTAAGGAACAGTCCTTGTTTTGGTGATTCTGTAGCTGTGTCTGCTATTTTATCTTTAGGAATCAATCCATTGAGTTTAGAGATAATTACATCACTACTAATGCCTAGAGAGATGAGCTGTATAGCTTCGTCTACGGCGTTGTTATAACTAAGAGCTGTTTGTGTGGCCTCAAGTATATTTGAGCCTAGAGACACTCTGAAGGACGCTGTAGAGGTATATTCAAGGAGTAGTTTAGGAACTCTCCTAACGTATTTATATGTGCCGTAATTCGTTGTAGCAAGGTAGGTTTTCATCTTAGGACTCCGTTGTTTTAGTCCTTAGAAATTTATGTAAATGTAGCCAGAAGATGTAGCCAGTTGAAGTGTTAATGTTATAAAAGTGCCTATTTTAGGTAGCTCAGCTGGTTAGAGCACTGGTCTCATAAGCCGGGGGTCGGGGGTTCAAGTCCCCCTTTTGACACCATCCACAAAAACTTCATTAAAGATTCAAATTTTAAAGTATTCAAACCTACGTATTCATTTAACAAAAATTTCCATGTCACATGGTATAGGCTAATACTTTGTGTTTTATGTATTTGCTTATAATCTTACTCTTGCTCATTAGGAAGGTCAGTTGGCAATGCGTAAGGTGTTGCTATAATGGGTTCTCCCATCGAAACAAATCCTCCATTGGGTCTTCCTATATTAGCTTTTTCACAAATAAGGGTAAAGAGCCTCTGCACCTCTGTTTCAGGAACGAGTATTTGCAGCAATTTCATAGCACTGCCATTGCTTACCTTCGTGGGTGATTTAGAGATAAATTGACCACGACATCCGGTGCTGTCAGCAACTTCAACTCCTTCTTCTTGGCGTAAAATACGCCGTAGTTTATGGTCAACTCCATCATCAGGAAGTATACAGGTGATGAGTCTAACAGCTTGTAAGTGCTCTTTTGCGAAAGCCTCGACTACAGAACTCATTTTGGGACATCTTCTTGCAGATTTTTAAGTAAGTCTTCCGGCATGTAAGCAGCAACTTTATCCAGAGGAACGGAATAGACAACGCCTGCACCCGGTCTATCTAAGCCAAGACTGGTGAATAAGTGATGAATCAACAAATCACGGTTTTGTGTTGATGTTATCATTGTTACCACATCTTTTTCAGCTTCCACAGCAATTCCCCAAAGCCCCAAACGTTCACGTATACCTGAACCTCTGGCATTATAAATAATCTCACCGCTAACGCCGACTTCACGTGCCAAGGAAATTACTTTCTCTCCTGATCCGTGTTTGACGATACAGGTCACAAAAACAACATCTGTTAAATAGGTTATATTATTTTTCATAGAATACCTTCTGCCACTTCAAGAGTGGATGATTTAGAATTTTTAATTGATTTTTTGAGTAATCTCTTTTCTTGATAACTGGACCATATCCCAAAGAGCAAAACAGATATGATAGGACCGATGGAAGCCAAACATAAAATACCAAATCCTTCAATTGCCTGCGTTGCGCCGCCAAACCCAAGACCCAATGCTAAAACAAGAGGAACCGTTACCGGGCCGGTAGTTACCCCGGCACTGTCCCAGGCAATATTCACCAGGGTTTCAGTAGATATAATTGTTAATATAGCAGCTATGGTGTAACCGCCAAAGAGCAACCAGACCAGGGGAAGATTGAAAATAAGTTTGGCAAGGCCCAAGGCAATGCCAAAAGCTACCCCAAAAGAGACGGTCATAATAAGCGCTTTTTTCCTGATGATCCCATTGGTGAGCTTTTCAGCTGTAATGCCCAAAGCGGCAAGAGCAGGTTCTGCAATCGTAGCACCAAAGCCAAGAAACCAGGCAAAGGCCAGAGAGAGAATTAGTCCGACCCCATAAGGATATATAGGAGAATTTGGCATGCCATCTATCAACATAAATGCAGTCGGGACAAAAGTACCTGCGGTATTTCCTAACATTGACAAACCAAAGGTTAAGCCAATATTAAACAGACACATTCCTGCGATAGTCAAAGCGATTCCTAGAAAGACCTCGGCCTGATTATGAAGCTTTTTACGTATGATGACGCTCAATACAAAAAAGAGAAAAGCAACTAAAGGTAAAATGGCACGAATACCTAAAATTATTTCAACAAATGGACTGCGTTCATACCAGGGAGTTTCTCCCACACCCATCATGCTTGCTGCTCCTTTTGCTGCTTCGATAATTTCCATGGCAGAATGGGATGATGCTATATAGAGGGTTAAGAAAAGAACACCTGCTACTGGAAAAAGGGATGCCAGGGTAACAATGCCAAAACCTGAAAGTCCACCTTCTCCTTTCCCTGCTGCTGCTGAAATACCAACGCCAAGAGCCAAGACCAAAGGAACAGTAACCGGTCCTGTCGTGACAGCACCCGCGTCCCAGGCAAGACCAAGCACAGCATTAAGCTGGGGGTCGGTAGCCATATAGAGCGTTGGGATCAATACTAATGCTAATGAAAAATAAATAAGAGGTTTTAGACTCCATCCATACAACAGGCGAAGCGTTCCAACTACCGCAGCAAGTCCAACTGATAAACCCACTACCAGTACTAATAGATCGGAATATTGATTAAGTAAAGCATACAAATAAGGAGCTTTTTCGATGGATACAATCTGTCCGGCCATCTTTAATGCTCCGATGGCAGGTTCGGCAAAGGTAACGCCAATTCCTAAAAGCAAGGTGATGATTAAGACAAAGGGCAAAGCTAGTTTACGAGGTAAGGTCTCACCGATAACCGAACCAAAAGGCATCAAGCCAATTTTCAACCCTTCCATAAATACCATCAAACCAACAATTACCGCAAATATCCCGCCTGTAATAAACCAACCCTCATGTACAACTTGGCGTAAAATTAAAAGTTGAAACAATATGAGGTAAAGAGCCAATGGCACGACTGCACGGACTTGTTCCATAATACGAGAAGAAAGGTAAGGACGTAAGAGTCCCATGATCTCGTGCCATCTTAGTGATAGTTTGGCATAACGATGGGGAATAAGTCTGCCATCTTCGTCAAACACGATTTTTGGTAATACGTCATTGTAGTTTATTTGGGCTACTTCTGTTCCGCCCGCCCGCATAAACTGTGCGTATGTAAAAGTGGGAATGTCTTCAACCGTGTTAAAGGATGTTTCTTCTTTCATGCATACTCCTAATGCGACTATCTACAGCTAATAAAATGATTTATATAAGTTAAATATTTAAGCATTAATTATTCTATCTAGTTTTTATAAAAATCAAGTTATAAACAAATTTATAAAGACAAAATATTAAATGTATATACAGAATAAATAATATTTACAGTAGCTGATAAATTAGTACGTGTATATTGTTGATATAAACTAAGAATGTAATTATGTTTTTTAGTTAATGTGAAGGATTAGCAGTAAAAACTTACTATTGAAGTATTTAAAATATGTATATTTTTTGAATAAGCTTTAATTTTAAATTTAAATTTTTTTGCTGGGATAATCAAGTAAAATTGCACATTATGATAAAAAATAAAATAAATCTTAAGCCAAGAAATAGGTAAAAATGAAACACTTTGAATTTATTTTTTTTCAAAAAAGTATCAATATTACCCATTGAATTGAACAAAATAAACTTAAATTATGTAAATTTTTGATGGGGTTGTAAAGTATACAAATTCTCATTAATTATCACATGATAATAATTTATTATATTACACTGGGCAGGGAAGTGAGCCCACCTAACCCCTCTGGCTTGCTTTTGTAAGTCATTAAGAACAGATATGCAAAATATGTATCAATATAAAATAAATTTATAAAATTATTTTCTTATATATCCCATCTTAGCATAGTCATTATAATAATTATAAATAAAACTGAAGTTTCTCAATATTAAGAAAACTAATGTTTTAACCATTGATTAAGCAAATAAGACCTAAAATCACACCAATTAAGATAACTTATAGATATGGAGACGCAATAATGATGAAAAAACTTTTACTTATTTTATTGACCTTAACGGCTTTGCTTTCAGGTGAGCAACTTGGTGTAAACGAAAAGCTTGGTCAAATGGTCCCTTTGGATTTGACCTTTTTAGATGAAAATTCAAATAGCGTAACTTTAAAAGAAATGATGGATGGGAAACCGACTATTATCACGCTTAATTACTTTAGATGTGCGGGTATTTGTACACCTCAATTAGATGACCTTTCAAGAACATTGTCCAAATTAGATCTTGCAGAAAACACAGACTATAAAGTTTTAACGATCAGTTTTGCAGAAGATGAGACTCCGGCACTTGCTGCAGCAAAACGTAAAAATCATATTCATGCTATCCAAAGAGATTATGTTCAAGATGCATGGCATTTTTTAATTGGTGAGAACAACTCATCAGCCGTATTGGCGTCAAAGGTTGGATTTGTATATGAAAAAACAGTTTCACCTGCAGGTGTTGTAGATTATATCCATCCGGCTGCTTTAATAATCTTATCACCGGAAGGAAAAATAACACGTTATCTAAACGGTATTGATCAACTTCCTTTTGATGTTAAGATGGCTTTAGTAGAAGCTTCAGAAGGTCGTGTTGGCCCTACGATAGCAAAAACTTTATTATACTGTTTTGCTTACGATCCGGTAGGTAAAAAGTATATTTTTGTTTGGGAAAAAATTGCTGCGACTGTTATGCTGATTATTGTTTTTGGTTTCTTTATATACCTGATTAGACTCGGTAGAAAAGAGACTCCAGAAGAGAGAGCAGCGGCAAAAGAAGCAAGAGAAGCGAGAGAAGCGAGAAACGAAGAAGAAAAATAAACTGTATGAAAGTTATAGTTTAATAGGGATGACTCTAAGACAGTAAAAAGAATACGTTTTTGGACATATACTTTTTGCTGTCTGTATGGCTTGTATGAGCTTTAGAGGTAAACATGGGTCAGATGACTACAGATGTAGGAGAATACATAGGTAGTTGTCTTAGTTATTAATTGGGGTTCTGTATGGGACCTCAGAATGTATTTGGCTTTTCTTTACTAGCTTTGAAAAAAAGTAAAGATAAAGTTATCAAATCAAGGAGAAAATAGATGAGTAAAACTTATTTCGACGAAACACACTGTGCTATTGGTCACCCGAAAAGTACCTTTATGCAGTGGATGCTTACTGTAGATCATAAACGTATTGGTCTTATGTATGCGGCTGTTATGTTCACATTCTTTTTTATTGCTGTTGCTACAGCGTTTTTAATGAGACTGGAACTGTACGCTCCGGGTGCACAATTTATTGATGGTGACACTTTTAATCAGGCGTTTACACTTCATGGTGTAATTATGATCTTCCTTTTCATTGTTCCGGGAATTCCTGCGATCTTTGGAAATATTGTTATGCCACTTATGATCGGTGCAAAAGATGTATCTTTCCCACGTCTGAACTGGTTTACATTCTGGTTATACATCTTAGGTTGTATTATTGCTGTTGCTTCCCTATGGGTAGGTAACGGGTTCGCTGATACAGGTTGGACGTTCTACGCTCCATACAGTTTAAATACAGGTACTAACGTTATTTTTACTTTAGTTGCTGCTTTTATTCTTGGTATGGCGTCAATTCTTACAGGTCTTAACTTCCTTGTAACAATTCACCGTTTACGTGCTCCAGGTATGACTTTCTTTAAAATGCCACTATTCGTATGGGGTATCTACTCGACTGCATGGATTCAACTTCTTGCTACGCCGGTTGTTGGTATTACATTGATTCTTGCAATTCTAGAAAAATACTTCGGTATTGGTATTTTTGATCCTGCTAAAGGTGGAGATCCTGTACTGTTTGAACACCTTTTCTGGATCTATTCTCACCCAGCGGTTTATCTTATGATTCTTCCTGCTTTTGGTATTATGTCTGAAATCATTCCGGTATTTTCAAGAAGAGAGATCTTTGGTTACCGTACAATCGCATTATCATCTGCTTCAATCGCAGGTATCGGTTACCTAGTATGGGGTCACCACCTTTATACTTCAGGTATGGCTGATATTGCTAAAGTCGTATTCTCATTCTTGACATTCTTCGTTGCTGTACCAACAGGTATTAAGTTTTATGACTGGATTGCAACAATGTACAAAGGAAAGATCGTTCTTTCTACACCAATGTTATGGGCACTAGGTACGATTATTACTTTCGCTATCGGTGGACTTACGGGTGTTACAATTGCAATGGTTGGTGTTGATATTCACCTTCAAGATACGTATTATACTGTTGCTCACTTTCACTATGCAATGCTTGGTGGAGTTGTTTTCTTATTGTTTGCTGGTATGCATTACTGGTTTCCACTTGTTACAGGTAAGATGTACAATGAAACTAAGGCTAAAATGGCTTTCGGTTTAGTTTTTGTAGGTTTCAATGTACTTTGGTTCCCAATGTTTATTGCGGGTTATTTAGGTATGCCAAGACGTTATTTTGATTACCTTCCTGAGTTCCAGATCTATCACCAAATATCTTTTTGGGGCGCTGTGATCTTTATTATCGGTCTTGTTTCTATGTTTACCGTTCTAATTCAAGGATGGAGAAAAGGTAAGGATGCAGGTCTAAATCCATGGCATGCAACAACACTTGAGTGGCACATGCCGACATCACCGCCACCATTAGAAAACCACGCTAAAGTTCCATATGTTGACTTTAGACCATATGAGTATCACCATGGTGAACCAGTGGTTAAATTTGATCTACAAACAATGAAAAGGATTGACTAATGGCACACGCTTACGTACCTGAAATCGCGACTGATCGCGATGGAAATGAGCACGAAGTTCAAGGTTGGCAAGATGATCTCTATGGCGCTAAACTTGGATTTTGGTTGTTTATGTTTACAGAGGTTCTTATGTTTGGTGCAATGTTTCTTTCATTGTCATATTATTTTACCTTGCATCACCAAGACTTTATTGACGCGTCAGCGACACTAAACAGACTTCTTGGTGGAACAAATACAGTTATTCTTTTGTTTTCTGCACTGACAATGGGTCTTGGTTTACTTAAGATGAAGCACGGCGACATTAAAGGCGCTAAGCTTATGATCTGGGCTACTATTCTTCTTGCACTTGTTTTCTTAGGAATTAAGGCAGTGGAATGGACAGCTGAGTACCATCACGGTGTTTTCTTAGGTCTTCCGGCACTTCAGCCAGGTAGTGATCTTTCTAAGCCATTAGGACAAATTCTGTTCTTTGGTATGTACTTTACAATGACAGGTATTCACGGTTTCCATATTATTCTTGGAATTGGGATTATGTTATGGCTATTAAAGCGTATTAACTCAGGTAAAGTAAGCCCGAAACACTATATTTTACATTTTAATATCGCACTTTATTGGGACCTTGTACACCTTATTTGGGTATTTGTTTTCCCTTATTTTTATATGATCGGTGCAGGTGATGTTGCAGGAGGAATTGTACATGGACACTAATACTAAAACTTACAAAGAAGAGCAGGCTGGTTATTTTAAAGTTCTTATTGGACTGTTACTTTTAACAACGGTAACGTTTATTCAACCATACTATTTTTTAGATAATGCTACGTTTGCGGTACAGATGTTGATCGGTACGGTTAAAGCATGGCTTATTCTTATGTACTATATGCACTTAAAGGGCGAGAAACTGATTATTACATTCTTGTATTTCTCTATGTTTATTGTCCTTGTGTTCTTTGTTATCGTTATTGGTGTAGATGTTACCAATTTCCAATTTGAAGATGCAAGTTATATTTCATCACCAATCACTGATGTACATGATCATACACCAGTTACACAGCACTAAGGAGGCCGTATGTTACAAGGATTTGACACAAGTGGTACTATAATAGCAGCGGATATTGATCAAGCTTTTTGGATTAACTTTTGGATATCAATAGTTCTATTCTTATCTGTAGTTGTACCTATGATTTATTTTGCTATTAAATATCGTTCTAGCAAGGTAAAAGATGAAGAGATTGAGAATTTTACTCACCATACTGCTTTAGAAATTGCGTGGACTTTAATTCCGACGTCAATGTTGATGGTACTGTTTTATTACGGTTATACGTCAATGAGAGCGGCAAGAACTATGCCGGATGCTTCTACTGCGATCACTATCCAAGTTGAAGGTAGTAAATGGAAATGGAGATATGAGTATCCTGCAAATGAAGCTGGTCATGTTCATAAACTTGGTGGAGCATTTACTAAGCCTACTCTGGATGAGAATGGCAAAGTTATCGAAGAAGGTACAATGGGTAAATCAGCACTCTATGTACCAGTTAATACGAATATCATCTTAGAGATGACAGCACCACTGGGTGATGTTATACACGCATTCTATATCCCATCTATGCGTATGAAGGAAGATGTGGTTCCAGGTCGTGTAACAAAGCAGTGGTTCAACTCTGATACCGTAGGTGAATATGATATTGAGTGTGCTGAGTACTGTGGTACGGATCACTCATATATGTACTCTAGACTTGTCGTACTTCCAAAAGCTGAGTATGAAGCATGGTTCAATAGCAGTGAAGATACACCAAAAGGTAACTATGCTTCATCAGGTGATGCAGTATTACAACTACATGGATGTAAAAGCTGTCATGCAATTACAACAGATAAGCTACTTGTTGGACCAACGCTTAACACTAGAACATTGTCTAAAGAACAAGTATTGGATGTGATCAATAATGGTCAAAACAAACTTGGTTATGCAATGGGTGAAATGCCAGCTGGTTTGGCTACAGGTGAAGATGCTGAAGAGATTGCAGTTTATGTAGCTGGTGGCATGAAAGGTGATCAGCCTGCTTCATTTGCAGCATGTAGCTCTTGTCATGGTGAAGACGGTAAGGGTCAGTACGGTACGGCTCCAAGTCTTGTAGATTACGATGTACAACTTTTGAGCAATGTATTGAAAAATGGTAAAAAAGGTATGATGGGCACTATGCCAGCATTCCCTTATGTGTCAGAAGAAGAGGTTTCAGCAATTGCTGAATATCTACAAAGCACAAAATGATCAAAGATTATATTGTTTTAACTAAGTTTGTTCTCTCTTTCGCAGTAAGCCTTTCGGCTCTGCTTGCTTATATTATGGCAACTGGCGAGATTGGGATAAATATGTTCACTGCGACTTTCGCGGTACTGCTTGTGGCCTTGGGTGTTTCCACACTTAATCAGGTGCAAGAGTACAAAGAAGATTCAGTCATGGAACGTACAAAACACAGACCAATTGCTTCCGGTAAGATCTCTCCTATGGCAGGGATTATTATTGGTGCGGTGCATATTATTTTAGCCTTGATCTTGATCTATAATTTACTTGGATTGACGGGTGTGAATTTATTTTTATTCGCATTTATCTGGTACAACGGTTTTTACACTCCCTTGAAAAAGAAAAGTGCCTTAGCTGTTGTACCGGGAGCCTTACTGGGTGTTGTCCCGCCAGCCATTGGATGGTTGGCAGCAGGGCATAGTCTAGGTGAAGTTGAGTTTTATGCCTTGGGAATATATTTTTTCATTTGGCAGATTCCTCACTTCTGGTTACTTGTTATGCTTCATTATGGAGATTATGCAGGTGCCGGTTATCCAACAGCAATGCGTCTGTTTGGGAGAATGAGTCTGCAAAAGTTAACCTTTGTTTGGTTAGTTATTAGTATACAAGCCGGTTATTTTATGGTGACGATTTTCGAGCCAGCGAGTACAGTGATATTAGTATTACTGAGTATAACGGCTGTGCTTGCTTTTCTTAGCTCTTTGCAACTTCTTCGAAAGAAGTTTGAACTTAAAGATGCCAGAAAAGTGTTTATAGAGATAAACCTTGCTTTTCTTGGGTCTTTGATCCTGATCAGTATCGACGAGATGCTTAAACACGCATCACTTTAAATATTCACAGGAGTTTCTCCTGTGATACTTTCTCAATATAAAAACTGTATAATCCCCCTTTACTCTTTTAAGGACTCCACATGAAGTATGATTTAAAAACAATTTTATCAAGTGTTTCAACATTTAAAAAAAATAGTGATAAAAGCAAACAAGTTCAAAAGCGTCTGTTGTATGACCAAGCACCTATCGGTGGTCTAAGTATTAAGTACTTTTGGGCAATATTTATTGCCATGCCTTTTATAGAATACGCATGTATATTTAATCCTGTTATCTTTCCTATGTTGGGAATTGCTCAGGCAATTGTTTTTTTTATTGTCTTTTTATCTATTGTAATGATACTTATTTTTGCTCTGTACAGCTTTAACAATAGAGTTGTTATAGACGGGATTACACCAGTATGGGAAACGTATTTTCCAGATATTGATGTTAAATTGATTTTGACATCATCCCACAGCCCGTATGGAGACTTTTTTAAAGCTTACTCATATATAGCAGGGGACGACTTAAGTGATAAAGAATTACATGAAAAAATGATGGATGCGGTTAAGAAGATGGAAGAGGAAAACAAAGATCTACTTGAAGCGATGAACAGAAGCAAGTCTTAAAAGAGGCAGTAAAGCTCTTTTAATGCTTCAATGCCAGCTATGCCAATTTGGCTTGGTACTTGTTATTAAGACTTACTTGTAAAGCTTCTTAAGCATGCGAGACAAGGTTTCTTATATTTAACTCAGACACGGTTCCTACTTCTTTAATAGCTTCTAATCTCTCCTCATTTTCAAAAATTAACTTTAGCGAATAACCTCTGTGTTTTCTATCATAAGTCTCATCGTATCACGTAAAACTTATATAAATTAATACAAGCTTTAGACCTGAGCTTTTATTTCAGTTATCAGCATAGGTTTACATTGATAGCTGTACACTAATAATTCAAATATTGTTATTATAAAATGTTTGTATCTTACTGCGAAAAGGAGAAATTTTGATTGCAGCAACATTATTTACTTTGCCCCTTGAGTTTTTAGTTTTTACTAAATTGGTACGCCCTATGAAAATCAAAGCGAAGAAAGAGATGATTGAAAGAAGGAAAAAGAACAGACGTCAAGATAGACGAGTAGGCAGTAAAAAACAAAGCGTTAAAGATGATGATACGAATAAAAAGTACATCAATAAAGACAGACGTAATCCTATGGCAGATAGAAGACGTAGAGACAGACGTGCATTGGAAAGAATCAAGCAGCTTTAGAGCTCTTCTGTATCTATTTTTTCAATAACTCTACTATAAAACGCTTCACTCTGGGCTAGATTCAAATTAGCTTCCCTTTGCTTTACTCCCCACATTGGCTCAGGAAAGTACGAGTCTTCTTTAAATCGCGCCATCACATGAATATGAACATGGGGCAGGTAATTTCCAAAGGCAGCTATATTTATCTTTTCCGGAGTATAGTAAGTGCGCATCTCTTCTTCAATGATCTCCATGACCTCATAAAGCCTTTTGCGAAGAGGTTTGGGTACATCCGTGAGCTCTTTATACGTTTTTGTCGTAAAGATCTTTAACCAAGGAATTTCAGAGTCATGGACTTCAATGTAAAAATCAGTATGTTTGTAAATGATCATAGGAGTACTTTAATATTTAGATAGCAGAAGTATAGGATAAAAAGAGGTAGAAAGAAAGAGGTGTGCGCTTGCCTGATAGGCTAGCACAGTTTAGTTTAGTAACGTTCGCGACTTCCACCGCTATTACTACGGCCACCGCTACGGTTTCCGCCATCACGACTTCCACCGCCGTCACGACTTCCGCCATCACGATTTCCACGGTAACCACCGCCACTGCCACCACCGCTGTTATTACGGTTTCCACCGCCACCGCTTCTATTTCTGTTTCCACGGTAACCACCGCCACGATTTCCGCCACGACTTGGACGTGATTCGATACGTGCAAGGATCTTAGCGAGTTTTTCTTCATCAATACCGATATTCTCAGGTCCTTTAACAGGCTCTTTTCTAAGAAGAACAGAGATAACCTTGTGAAGTGCAGTCTCATGATCAAAGTCATCACCAAGCGCTTCAACGATCTGGTGAGCTTCATCAAATACTTTTTGCTTAGAAATCTCATCAGTAAGCGCGCCTAAACGGCTTTGAACAACCTGACCCTTAGTTGGAATATAACACTGCTCCATAGTTGCACCAATTTTTTGTTTGATGCGCTGAAGTTCTTTAAACTCATGGGGGGTAACAAGCGTGATAGCTATACCCTTGGTTCCTGCACGACCCGTACGGCCAATACGGTGAACATAAGACTCAGGGTCAAATGGGATATGATAGTTGATAACGTGAGAAACATCATTTACGTGGATACCACGAGCGGCAACGTCTGTAGCAACAAGTACATCAAGGCCTTCTGCCTTGAAGCCTTTGATGACAGCCTCACGTTGATCTTGTTCCATATCTCCATGAAGGCCCTTAGCTGAATAACCTGCAGCTGAAAGAACATTAGAAACACGGTCAACTTCACGTTTCATACGACAAAATACAACGGCTTTGTTCGTATCGCCAGCGTCAAGAAGACGGATCATCGCGTCATCTCTTTCGTTTTCATCAATGACATAGTATTGTTGCGCAATATTATTACTTGCGGTTTCTTTTTTAGTGATAGCAATAAAAGTCGGTTCTTTTAAAATACGGTCAGCAAGTTTTTTGATTGGTGCCGGCATAGTTGCTGAGAAAAGAAGTGTTTGTCTCTCTTTTGGAAGATGCTCGAAGATTTCATTAATATCATCTAAAAATCCCATATCAAGCATCTCATCTGCTTCATCTAAAATAACAATACCCGGATTAAAGTCTTTGATCATGTTTTTAGTAAGCATATCAAGTAAACGACCCGGTGTTGCAACAACGATCTGTGCACCACGACGAACAAGATCGATTTGACGGCTATATGAACGTCCACCATAGATAGTTACTGTACGGACATTTGAGTTACGACCGTATAGAAAAAGTTCATCAGACACCTGATTTGCAAGTTCACGTGTAGGCGTGATAACAAGGACTTGAACTCCGTCACCTTTTATGCCGTTAATAGCAGGAAGACCAAAGGCAGCAGTTTTACCTGTACCTGTGTGTGCTTGAGCAACAACATCTTTACCTGCCATAATAACGGGGATTGCTTGTTCTTGGATGGGTGAAGGGATTTTAAAACCTACGGCAGCGATTGATTTATTGAGTGCTTCGTTGAAGTTAAACTGACCAAACGTTGATACGATAGTTTGGCTTTGCGTATTTTCTGTTTCTGTATGTTCATTTGACATTGAGTACCTTTATGTGTGAGAGACTGTTTTCCACTCACAAAGGCCTTTCCCAAATGAATAAAATTATAGTCTCTAGATTAATTTTACTAAAGAAACATCGGTTGGAAAACCATGACGATTCTTTTGTTTTGCGGAATTATACTTAAAGTTTACTAATAATAAGCATAAGTCAAAGTATTACTAAATGTACTAATACAAAATTAAGCCCTATAATTTTAGTATAATGAGTTAATTGAAAAATATTAGGAAGATTAATGGATTATATTTCTCTGCTGGGCGCTGGTGCTGGGGTGCTTGTAGGTGTTTTACTTATGTATATTTTTGCTGCATCGAAGTTGAAAATGAAAGAAGAACAGATACAGGCGCTGATCGAAAATACAGCTGATATTAAAAATGAATTACATATCTCACAGAGTAAATATGAAACACTTCGTGAAGACAATTTAGGTATACAGACAATGCTTTCTGCCATGGAAGTGGAAAAAGATATGCTTAAAGAGCAATCTGTTTTACTGCAAAATATTCAAGAAAAGTATGCTCTTTGCTTGTCTGAAGTTTCTGAATTACGCGTTCGTCTAGAAGAAGAAAGAAGCCAAAATTCTGAGAAGTTGGCATTGCTAAAGGGGGCAGAAGAAGAGATGAAACTTCAGTTCTCCAAGCTTGCCAATGAGATATTTGAACAAAAATCAAAGGTACATGCTGAACAGAATAAGTTGCAACTTGATACGATTTTAAAGCCCTTTAAAGAACAGGTCGATTCATTCGGTAAAAAGATTGAAGATAACTATATAACCGAAACGAAAGAACGTCATCTCTTAAAAGACCAGATTATCCAACTGCGTTCTCTCAACGAACGGTTAAGTGATGATGCAAACAACCTGACAAAAGCACTTAAAGGAGAAAATAAGACCCAGGGTAATTGGGGAGAACTGATTTTAGAAAAAATACTTGAGAGCTCAGGTCTGAGAGAAGGACTTGAATATGAAACACAAGGCTCCTATAAAGACGAAGACGGAAAGATGTACCGACCGGATGTTTTGATTCATCTACCTGATGAGAAAGATATCGTTATTGACTCCAAGGTCTCTTTAGTGGCGTATGAGCGCTACATGAATACGGAAGATGAAAAAAGTAAAGAAAAAGCTCGTAATGAACATGTGCAATCTGTACGTTCTCATATTAAAGGTCTGAGTGACAAGAAGTATGAAGAACTGCAAGGTCTACGTTCTTTGGACTTTGTTCTTTTATTTATGCCTATTGAGAGTGCTTATATGCTAGCCTTACAAGAAGACAGCGGATTTTTTCAAGAGACGATAAAGCAAAATATTATGGTTGTGGGACCTTCAACGCTTCTCGTTACACTTCGTACTATTGAGTATATTTGGCGAAATGAGAGACAAGAACAAAATGCACAGGAGATCGCAGAAAAGGCGGCAAACTTGTATGATAAATTTGTTGGTTTTGTAGATGACATGCAGAAAATCGGTGGACAGATTTCAAAAACACAGGATTCGTATGATGCAGCTATGAATAAGCTTTCATCCGGGACAGGAAATCTTATCAAACGTACGGAAGATATGAAAACACTCGGTATTAAAACTAAGAAAAAAATAGACGCAAGACTCTTACAAAAGGCAGGCATAGATGAATAATAAGCTGCTTAGAGAGAACAATATCCCTCGTCTTATTATTATCTTTCCGGTGCTGTCCATTATGATTTTGACAGTTTTGATCTCATATTTTTATGTCTCCTATCGACATCAACACTTCAAAGTCGAAAGCCAGCGACTGAAGCAGGATTACATAGATGGAGAGAAAAAACATCTTCAGGAGCGTTTAGAATCTTTGTATCTACTTCTGCAAAAAAAGTATGAGAACATGAAGAAACCCATGAGTGAGGAACTTGTTTCACGGATTAATGTTGCCTATGAAACAGCTGAATTTTTACATAAACGCTATTCCAGGGGTTATAATGAAAAGGCGGTTAAGGAGCTGATTCTCGGGGCGCTCTCGCGTATGGTATGGAGTGATAAGAAGGAGTTTATTTGGGTCAGCGATAAAAAGGGGAATAACCTTCTGGCAAGACAAAAAGAGTTTGAAAAAAATCTTTGGGATTATCAAGATGCAGATGGACGTTATATTATCCAAGAAGAGATCGCTGCGGTCAATGAGCATAAAGAAGCCTTTTTAAAGACACGTTTTAACCCTGAAAAGCCGCGTGTGCAGCTGATGTACGTCAAAGACTTCGGACATTATGACTGGTTTTTTGGTACGGGAATGCATTATGTGGATGAGTATGAACGTATTAAAAGAAATGTAATATCAACGCTAATGGCAATTCAAACGGATCCCGATGAGTATTTCTACATTGTTAATTCTGAAGGAAGGATCATCTACCATCCGGAGATGGAGCTGAATTCAAATATATTAGAGCTGAAAGATAAGAATGGTTTTGCTTACATAAAAGAGCAGATATCTAAGGCTAAAAAAGAAGGTGCAGGGTATGTGAGTTATCTTTCAAAATCCAGACGATATGACAGTTATTCTCCAAAAACGACCTTGAGTGTGTACTTTAAACCTTTTGATTGGGTGATAACGACAGGCTTTTATGCCACGAATATCCAAAACTCAATTGATCACCAGCAATCGCTTCTTAAAAAAGAGATCGAAGAAGAGATAAAAACGATTCTGCTGTTCTCCTTTATCTTAGCTATTTTGGTCATCTTACTGACGCTTGCTTTTTCCCGTAGTATTAGTGATATCTTCATCAATTACAAACGTAGGGTGAAAGAGAGAGAAAATGCCTTACATGAGTTGAATGACTCGCTTAAAGAAAGAGTGGAAAAAGAGGTGGCTTCTCAAAGAGAAAAAGAGAAGATGCTGGTGCAGCAGTCCAAAATGGCAGCTATGGGAGATATGATCTCTATGATTGCACATCAATGGCGTCAACCGCTTAATCAAATGTCTTATGTGATGATGAATATTGAAGGCGCCTATGATGATAAAGCACTTTCACGGGAATATTTGGATGAAAAACTTAAAGAGGGTGAAAACCTGCTTGAGTATATGTCGCATACTATAGATGACTTCAGAGACTTTTTCAAACCCGATAAAGCAAAAGAAACGCTGAGCCTGTGTGACCTTGTCAATAGTGCTATGGGACTTATTGAAAAAGGTCTGGAAAAACATCATATCGTGCTTAAAAAAGAGTATATTTCTGATACGAATATTACCGTATACAAAAATGAGATGATACAGGTCTTGTTAAACTTACTTAAAAATGCTCAAGAAGCTTTGGAAGAGAAAGAGGATGATAAGGAAATTAAGATTTGTGTTTATGAAGAAGAAGGTTTTGCTAAAATAAGTATCCGTGACAATGCCGGTGGTATTGTAGAAGAAAATATGGAAAAGATATTTGAGCCGTACTTCTCGACAAAGGCACATCAAGGTACGGGGCTGGGTCTGTATATGTCGAAGATCATCATAGAAGAGCATATGGACGGACATTTAAGTGTGCATAATACCCCTGAAGGCGCAGAGTTTGTTATCAGCTTGAAATTTTAATGTATATAGGACAGGCAACGTATATTAAATAGTAATAAACTATTCTTTCAAGGATAAGACTGTTTTTTTAAGTAATAAAGGTTTGAAGAGAGATGATCATAGATAAAAATTTTACGGTATTGGCATATATGCGATCAGAAGATCTCAGAGGTGTAATAAAGAGGATCTGTGTGGATGAAAGTATATCGTATATCGATGCATCAAACCGTGTTGAATTTTTAGAAAGTTTTCTTGATAATGAGCCCGACCTTATAGTGTTTCATACGGACATCGGCGAAGATGAGATCATAGAAGTCTTGGAAGTTCTGAAGGCTGATTCTTTATACAGAACTGTGCCGACAATCGTCATATCAAAACTTGAAGACAATGATTCTTTTGCACTCAAGTTGTCGGAATATGTAGTTATATCGATATTGGCTTATGAAAACTGGAAGTATCAATGCCAAAGATTACTCACCCACTTGAAGTCTGAACATGAACATACCAGCAGGATACATAATCATCTTTTACGCAGCGTATCCCAAAATTCTATTGATCCTCTTACCGGAGCGCTGAACCGTGTTGGAGCAGAAAACACGTTTCAAAACCTGGTAGGATACTATGCTTCGAATGGGGAGTTCTTTTCAATCATAATACTTGATATTGATCATTTTAAAAATGTAAATGATATTCATGGGCATAGTATGGGCGATGAGGTCTTAGTCGAGGTTTCTTCTGTTATAAAAAATTCGATACGCAAAGATGATGCATTGATTCGCTTCGGAGGAGAGGAATTCATTGTATTTTTATCCGATAGTGATCTTGAGGTTGCAAAACGAAGTGCCGAAAAACTGCGCTTATTGATAGAATCTACTTTATTTTCGAGTAGCCGTTTGCAAATAACAGCGAGTTTTGGAGTAGTCCAGTATAGTCCGGATGAAAGTATGAATCTGCTGATAGAAAAAGCAGACCAACTTTTGTATGCGGCAAAAGCAGGGGGTAGAAATCAAGTTTGTTCAGCTTAAGGACTAATTCTTTTCTTTATAAACCTTAAGTTTATACCCGACACCGGAGATATTCTCAAGGGCATCATCGGGAAGCTTTTTACGAAGTGCACGCACGAGTGAACGGATAGCATCTGAGCTCATACCTTCATAAGGCCATACTTGAGACTCTATCTCTTCATATGTAACGACACGTGAGGTGTTAAAGGCTAAAAGATCTAAAAAGAGAAGCTCGTTTTTAGTTAGTTTTACGGGCTCTTTATTACAAACAATCTCTTTTGAAAAGGCATTATAAGCACATTCTTCTGACAATGGTAAAGAAAATTTTGACTTATCTTCCATACGCTGTAAAGAAAGTTCCAAGGCACCCATCAGTTTGTCTTTCGTAATGGGTTTAACGATGTATTTCACCAATTGAAGTTCAACTGCTTTGAGCAAATAGTCTTGGTCAGTGTAAGCCGTTGCGACAATAATAGGTGTCTTCTGATCTTCTGCACGGATATATCTGGCCATATCGATACCATTCATCTTTGGCATAGAGATGTCAGTGATGATAATATCGGGTTTTTCATCTCTCCAAATATTGAGGGCAATTTTACCGTTTTCAGCCTCATAAACAGTCTTACAAATCCTGCTTAGGTATTCCACCGCGACTTTACGAACATCTTCATCATCTTCGACATATAAAATAGTGTAGTTTTTTAAGATCTCTTTGTTCATCTGACTGTCCTGAGTTTGTTTTAATAATGTAAATTATATCAGAAAGGCAGTACAATAGAGACATGAAAAAACGATATTTTGAACTTGACCTTTTACGTGGCTTAGCTGTTGTTCTCATGGTTGTGTTTCATTTTGGTTATGACCTTGCCTTATTTGGATACGCAAGCTATGAGACAACGAGGGACAGTGAATGGATTGTTTTCAGAGGGGTTGTATTAAGTATGTTTTTACTTGCAGTGGGGATGAGTTCTTATCTGGCCTATAGTACAGGAATAAACTGGAAAAAGCTCTGGATGCGATCCTTTAAGCTCTTAATTGTTTCTTTGATGATATCGTTAGGCAGTTATCTTGTCTTTCCTGATCAGTGGATCTATTTTGGCGTCATACATTTTATTTTAATAGCAACAATAGGCTCTCTCGCTTTTTTACGATCACCTAACCTCTCTTTAGTTATAGGCTTTGGTATAATAGGTACATATGTTTTGGGGTATTTTCACCTTGATTCGCTATTGGAGTACACACAAAAGTGTTGTTTTATTCCAAAGAATACAGTTGATATTGTTAGCTTTACTCCCTGGTTTGGAGTGGTGTTAATAGGTGTGTTTGTGATGCATAAAGATTATTTTGGTATACGGATAAAAGAAAGTAAAGCGGGGACGGGACTTGCTTTTTTAGGTAAGCATTCTTTACTGATATATCTTTTTCATCAACCGATACTGTTTGCGATATTTAATATGATAAAGTTTATAAGGTAATAAATGAGAATTTTGATGTTAGAAGATGATAAGGCACTCTCAGAATTGGTTGGCGCTTATCTCGCCCGAGAATTCCGAGTTGATTGTGTTTTTGATACGCAAGAGGCAAGTGCCTATATCCAGCGGTATGATTATGATGTTGTCTTACTTGATAGAAATATTAATGGGGTGGATATAGGCTTGGAGCTTGTGGAAAAGATAAAAAACAAGAATCCTTCAACCGGTGTCATTGTGATATCAGCCTATGGAAATGTCTCAGATAAGATCGATGGTTTGAATGTTGGGGCAGATGATTATCTTGAAAAACCTTTTGATAATGATGAGCTCTATGCACGGATATATGCACTTTCCCGTCGTCATAATGCACAGATAACTATGGAAATCGAGGGGCTGGTCTGTGACCTTTCAGCGCAAACCGTCAGTTATGAAAACACAAACATTGATCTAAGTAAAAAAGAGAGTGACCTGTTTTTCTACCTTTTAAAAAATAAGAATAAACTTTTTTCCAGTGATGATCTTTTGGATGCACTTTATCTGCATCCTGAAGAGCTTGCCTCAAGTACGATACGTGTGACTATTGCGCACATCCGTAAAAAGCTTCCTGTTGATTTGATTAAAACGGTAAAAACACGAGGTTACGTCATTGAAATATAAACTAAAGAGGCATCCATTACAAAGGGTGTCCTACCGAAGAAAATCACGTGTAAACGTAGCGCAGGAGAGTTTAACTCAGTGCAGTGTTATTAATATAAGGGGACCTTTTTGAACTCACATAGTATGCAATCCAATATCATTGTTTTTTTCTTCTTGAGTGCTTTTCTTGCCATGGGTGTGACACTTAGTTATATTTCATACTCTTACGGACAGCAACTTGAAAAGGACATTAAGGGTGCATTGGACCTTATTCTTTCAGATATCAAACGTGAGCATCTCTCTTATGATATGCATAACGAAGAGTTGAGTTTTTTCTCACAAGAAGTAAAAGAAGGTTCTTACGGAGAACTTTTTGATGATATGAAGATGGTTATAGTAACCGAACTTCCGACTACCGAGTCCCAGCGTCTTAGTAGTTATACCCATATTTCAAATGGCCAATACCTTTATATCAGCTGCAGTGACAAGCTTCTAAACTCTGAGATTAACTCGTTTACACTTAAAACATTTTTTGTTTTCATGTTGATTTTTATTACATTGACCAGTGCCTTTATCTTTTATGTCAAAAGACAGTTTCACTCCTTGAACTGTTTGATAGAGTTTTGTAATTCACATCAAGAAAAGATGACGGAGACACCGGTATGTAATGGCACGTATGAAGTAAAAAACCTTAGAAATGCTATTCTTTCGCTAATTAAGACCAATGAGAATCTGTGTGATCAAAAACAAGAACTTTTTAAAGAAGCGGCACATGAATTGAAATCTCCAATTGCCGTACTTAAAGCGCGCTTGTCACTTTTTGATAAAGATGAGGAAATGAATAAAAAAGAGTTTGTCTTTAAGTGCCAAGAAGATATTGCCCACATCACCTCTAAACTCAAAGAACTGCTCTTTCTGAAGTCGATTGAATGGGATATGCAGATGCCCCGTGTTGAGGTCAATATGGAGGATAATTGTAAGATGATGCAAGATGCATTTGAACCGATACTACGTAAGAAGTCGGTGATGGTTGACTCAAACTGGGAAGAAAGCTTTGTTATTAAGACCTATAAAGATGCTATGCAAAAGGTTTTACAAGCAGTTTTTGAAAATATCTTTATTCATACCAAGCAAAACTCTACTATTGTTGTTCAAGCAAAACCTAATGAGATCTTTATAAAAAACGAGATAGGCGACGGGGGAGATATTCCCTTGTTTTCGTCGTATATCGGCATGAAAATGATAGAGCGTTTATCACAGAAGCTTGCGTATGAATATAAGACCTCTTCTGATGAAAAGTATTTTTATACCCGTTTGATCTTTCACTCCATAGAAGATGAAGGATGTGTGTTATGAAATATTTGACGCAGTTTTATTATGAAAAACTCTGGTCAAAGGTCTCGGCACAAGAAGTCTTGAAATTGATTGAAAAAGAGTTTCCGGAGGTGCCGGCTGAGCCTACTTATACGTACGTAGAAGAAGAATGTAAAAAGGGAAAAACGATTACGATAGGTGACTGTCGTTTTAAGGCCGATGAGTAAAAGCTTCTATGCATGTTTTATTTAACAAAATAGCAAGCAGAAAATAACTATACTTGCGCAACTAAAATATTTCAGGACAAAAAATGAAAATTATTCTTCTTGGTGCACCCGGCGCGGGTAAAGGGACTCAAGCACAGTTTCTTACAAAAAAATACAACATTCCTCAGATCTCTACAGGTGATATGCTTCGTGCAGCTATTAAAGCAGGGACACAAATGGGAAAAATGGCTAAAGAAGCTATGGATACCGGTAAGCTAGTTACAGATGAGATCATAATTGGTCTTGTAAAAGACCGTATTGTGGAAAGTGATTGTAAAAATGGGTTTTTACTCGATGGTTTTCCTCGCACTATTCCTCAGGCTGAAGCGGTTACGGCTGCTGGTATTGAGATTGATGCCTGCATTGAGATTGATGTAGCTGATGAGGAGATCGTTAAACGTATGTCAGGTCGTCGTGTTCATCAAGAATCAGGCCGTACTTACCACCTTATCTATAATCCACCGAAGGTAGAAGGTAAGGATAATGAGACAGGGGAAGAGCTTATTCAGCGTCCTGATGATAAAGAAGAGATCGTACTTGATCGTCTTAAAGTCTATCACGACCAGACACAACCTCTTGTCGATTATTATCAGGCACAAGCGAGTAAGCTTGATACTTTGCAATATATTCGTGTTGATGGAACACAAGATATTTCTGTTGTTCAAGAAACTATCACGGGTAAACTTAGTTAAGTACATCCAGTGCACAGCCAAGAGAAACTCTTGGCTTTTCTTCTTCTTCCTTAACATTAATTTTTATTGGGTTTTATTTCAGCTATTTGACATGCCAAGCCTAAAGTGAGTTCACCTTTATAGGTTTTATACATCTATCTTAGTTTGACTAAATTTTACCTCTTAAAGTTTTTTCCCACAGTTTATACCCTTTTTCCGTCAGATGAATACCATCGGTTGTGAGACTTTCGGCAAGTCCTTTTTTTCTCTGGTCTAAAAATAGAGGATATAAATTTATGTAGGCAAAGCCATATTGTTTACTCTGTGTTTTTAGCCATGAATTCAGCTCTTTAATATCGTGATTGATCCCTTGTGTCTGTTTCACATCAGTTACAGGCAGAAGAGAAAGAATATATATCTTTTGATCCTTAGAAAAGTTGTTTAAAATCTTGGAATAGTTGCTTTTTATTCTTGTTAAGGTAAATCGATTTAAAATATCATTAGCTCCTATCATCAAGACAATTTTGTCTGCCTTGGAGGCTAAATGCATACGCGATAAAACACCTGAAGTCGTGTCTCCGTCTATACCCATGTTGGCCGCACCGAAATTAGACCAGTTGTGACGCATTGTCAAAGAGTCGCCTAGAAAAACAAGTTTTGAATCTTGCATGGTGGAAAACTCCTGTACTTTATAATCGTAGAAATTTTTAAAAGTATCGACCTCTGCGCATAATGAGCAGATAAGCAGACTAAGGGTGAGGAACTTTAACATTTGAGTTCAGTAAAAAACCGATAGTAAGCATCAGCGCAAGTACGCCAAAAGCAGGAAGAGCAAGATAGACATTCGCCAAAAAGACTAACCATAAAAGAATGGCACCTAAGGGTGTTGGTACACCTGTAAAATATTTCTCAGCTTCACCAGGATCGGCCTGAATGTTAAAGGTGATAAGACGACGAAGACCTGAGATAACGTAATAGATGGAACCCGCACCGGCAAGTATCATCATCCAGGTTTCTGTTCCTTCAAAGACTGCTTCAAAGATCAAAAATGTAGGCATCAGAACAAAGGTCAAAAAGTCAGCAAAAGAGTCCAATTGAACACCGAATTCATTAGAGAGCTTGTACTTGCGTGCTATTTTTCCGTCAAAGATATCAAAGGCACCCCCCATCCATGCAAGGATGACCGCTAAAAAGAAGTTCTGTTGGGTAATAAAATAAACGGCCATCAGCCCAAAAGTGATATTTCCCATAGTAATAAGATTTGCCATGTTGAAATGACTTTTTGATGAGTATAAGAATTGCATTTTTATCCTGAAAGAATGTGTTTGTAATTTGGAAAGGATTATATCTTTTGTGAACTTAAAAGATGAAGAAGATATATATGGAAAATAAGAAAAATTTATAGATTTCGCAACAATATTTTAACATTGGTTCTGTATGATAGTTGTTGAATAATGTGGTTTATATACTATAAATAACTTGACTTGATGGCAAAATAAAGACTATACTTTAAATGAACAGTTTTATGGCTATTTTATAATATAAGGATAAAAATGAAGATACTCTTATCTGGTTTGTCATATCTATTGCTTGCACAATCTCTTTATGCTCTTTCTGATTATCGTTGCAGTGACAAGTCTTTATGTGAGATATGTGAATACAAGGATGTCTCATCCATTAATGAAGCCTTTACTGAAGGTAGGGTTGACGGGCAGATCCGTCTTGCATATATCAATCAGGATAATCATGAAACGAGTGTGCCCGGTACTTACGCCACATCGATCGGGGGGCAACTAAAGTATGAGACTGCAAAACTTTATCATGTCTCCTTGGCGGTCTCAGCCTTTGTCTCGCAAAGGATAAGCGGCCTTAGCGGAGATAAGGACAAGGGAGAGCTCAATCCTGACTTTTTTGGTGAAGATTATGCTTCTTTTGTTTATATGGGTGAGGCGTATGTGGATTATGAGTATGAGAAGATGAACTTTCGGGTAGGACGTCAAAAACTTGATACACCGCTGAATGATAGAGATGATATCCGTATGTTACCAAATACCTTTGAAGCGGCAATGGCCGGGTATGGTGGCATTGTTGACACCGTTTTGGTAGCTGGGTATGTTACACGTTGGGCGGGGTATGACTCAGGTGAGGATATTTCTAAGTTTAAAGACTTGCCGGGAGAAGTTGAGACTACGGGGGAAAATGGAAAAGGAATGTTTCTATTTGGTGTGATGAATGAAAGTCTTGACAATATTGAGTTACAAGCCTGGTATTATGACTTTGATAAATTAGCAGGCGTTTTGTATATGGACGCAATCTATGGTGCCGAATATGAAAGTGGTTTGGATGTTGAATTTGGTGTACAGTTTGGAAACTATGCGCAGAAATCATCTTCAAAAACGGAAGGAGATGTGTACGGAGGTATACTTGGCATTGGTTATGAAGGTCTGGTTTTGGGTGTTGCAGGAAATTATGTTGATACAGGGCATGATGAGAATATTATTCTCGGTTATGGCGGCGGTCCTTATTTCACCTCTATGGAAGAGATGACCATAAATGCTATTAATGATGCTAAGGCGTACGTGCTTTTTTCTGAGTTGGATTTTTCCAAGATACTGATGGATGGTTTGAGCTTATCGTATGCTTATGGACACTTTAAGGGGTATGATCTGGGAGTCAATATCAAGTATGATGAACATGATGTTATCCTTAGCTATGAGGCAAGCGAAGAGGTGAATATAGAAGCGAGTTATGCCTCTGTCAACGATCAAACAAGAAGTGGAGCTTTTGATACAGGGTATGACCGTTTTTTAGTGCGGGCAAATTACAACTTTTAAGCGTACTTTGAAGAAATCAGGTATAGACTAAAAGCATTAAAAAAAATTATAATGGAGTGTGGAATGAATTGGTTGTTTAATATAAAGATAAAGAACATACTTGTCGGTGTAGCAAGTCTAGTTATACTAACGCTGGGCCTAAGTACGGCGCTTAATCATCTTAGCCTACAAGTGGTAAGTGAAAACTCTAAAAAGCAGATGGAAGAGATCTTACCCAATACCTTTGACTTTCTATCGCTTCAACTTAATGTTATACAGATACAGCAGTGGTTGACAGATGTGTCTGCTACCAGAGGCGTGGAAGGATTTGATGACGGATTTGACGAGGCACAGAAGTACTTTACTAAGGCAAACTCGGATCTGGATCGATTAATCAGCATGCATGAGCGCTTGGACGAAGAGGGGATGGTTCGAGAGCTTGAAAATTATAAAAAAGATTTGAAAGCATATTATGAAGTAGGTGTCAAGATGGCACAGGCTTATGTCAGTAGCGGTGAGGCCGAAGGTAATAAGTGGATGTCTAAACTTGACCCTTTTGCTGAAAAACTCAGTGCACAGTTAGAACCGTGGATAGCAGAACATAAGGCAGAATCACACGCAGCGGCAGCGGAAATAAGTAATAGCATTGATGAAGCAGATGTTTTTAATCTGTTTCTTTCTGTTGTGATTGCGGTGGTTGCATTGATTGCTGCAGGCGTTATCAATATGATCTTAAACTCCATTCACAAGATCAATGACTTCCTTGCTGTTTTGGCGACTTTGGATTTTACGCCGACTTTGGAGATAAAGGGAAACAATGAGATCGCTTCTATCTCTAAGAACCTGATCTCAGTTGTAGGTGTGATAAAAGATTTTATTGCTGAGACAAAGAAATCTTCTTCTGAAAACTCATCGATCTCAAATGAGCTATCGGCAACAGCGTCCGTTGTTGGTCAGAAGGTAGAAGAGGTTACGAGTATCGTCAACATGGCAACGCAAAAAGCCAAGGATATTTCTGCGGAAGTTTTGATATCAGTGAAAGATGCCAATGGAAGCAAGAAAAATATAGTTATGGCTAACGAGAACCTTACATCAGTCACGCAAGAGATCACTAACCTAACCACAGAAGTTCAGCAAACGGCACAGGTTGAAGCAGAGATGGCAGAGAAGATTGAGCAGTTGAGCAGTGATGCAGATCAGGTTAAAGAAGTTCTGACCGTGATCTCTGATATTGCCGATCAAACAAACCTTTTGGCGCTTAATGCAGCCATTGAAGCTGCACGTGCAGGTGAACACGGGCGCGGTTTTGCTGTCGTTGCTGACGAAGTCAGAAAACTGGCTGAGAGAACACAAAAAAGTCTGGTTGAGATCCAAGCGACGATCAATGTTATTGTCCAAGCTATTATGGACGCAGGTGAACAGATGAATAAAAATTCTAAAAACATCCATGAATTAGCTGAGATCTCTGCGAAGGTAGAACGCAAGATCACCATAACGGTTGAGATCATGCAAGATGCAAATAATGTAAGTGAAAAGACCGTAGCAGATTTTGAGCAGACCGGAAGGCTTGTTGATGGTATATCTGATGAGATCGGTGATGTTAATGATATCGTTGCTTCTAATGCAAGAAGTGTAGAAGAGATCGCGACTGCCGCGGAACATTTAAGCTCGATGACAGAACAACTGAATATGAAAATGGAACAGTTTAAAGTCTAAAGAGGGAAAGTTTATTCGTCCTATTTAATGCTTATGGGGCTTTGGACCCCATACAAGTCTTCAAATCTTCAAATCTACTTCAAAACCGTAGTGTTTTTATAATTTTATGATACTTTAAAATGATTTTTATTATCATTACGATCATAAATGAACTTTAAAGTAATATAATGAAAAACCTTACACAATGTGACAAAGGCTCGAAGTGCACAGTATCGAAGTTACACGCTAGCGGCCCTCTTAAACAGCGCCTTATGTCATTTGGAATGGCCAGAGGGGTTGAGGTTGAACTCTTGGAATATTCACCGGCAAAAAGTACGGTGGAGATAAAAGTCGGAAAGATGCGTATCGCTCTTCGTAAGGAAGAAGCTGAACTGGTTGAGGTTGATATTAGTGAATAAGATTAAAATTGCTCTTGTAGGGCAGCCAAATGTAGGTAAGTCTATGCTTATCAACTCTATCTCTAATGCACACTTGCAGGTGGGAAATTTTACAGGTGTTACGGTTGAAAAGTCTGAAGTAAAATTTGACTTTCAGGATTATGCCTTTACTGTGATTGATCTTCCGGGAACTTATGCATTTACAGACTATTCTATTGAAGAACGTGTGACGCATGAGTACTTGTGTAATGAAGAATATGATCTTATTTTAAATGTTGTTGATGCAACGAATCTTGAAAAAAACCTCCAGCTTACTGCTGAATTGATGACTATGTCTAAGAAGATTGTTTTGGCGATGAACATGATGGATGAGGCTGATACGGAAGGCATAGAGATTAATGAACGGTATCTTTCCGAACTCATAGGCATTCCAGCTGTCAAAGTCTCTGCCGTGGCGCAAACAGGTCTGGAAGAGATGTTGTATTTGGCTATTAAGACACATAAAGCAGCCACTCAGGAACAAAAACTCATTTTTTCCGAAGCGCTTGAAGAAGAGATTGTCAATATTACACACTATCTTGACAAGCACAAGTTCAAGGCCAATATCTCAAATAGAAACATCGCGATCAATCTTTTGCAAAACGAGAAGAAGACCTATCGAACCCTGCATGATAATCCTATATGGATTGAACTCCAGCCTCTTTTGATAGAAGCTTCTAAACATATTGAACTGCACCATGATACAGAAGATATCAAAGAGGTTTTTGCTGAGGAGTATATGGCCTTTAACCGTGGTATTATTGCTGAAACGGTAATAGTGGCTAAGCAAGAAAAGATTGAAATGACTATGACGGAAAGAATTGATAAAATATTGATCCATCAGATCTTTGGCATTCCCATCTTTTTGTTTTTTATGTGGGGTTTGTTTCAGTTAACCTTTGAGATCGGTTCTATTCCTATGGATTGGATCGATGCTTTCTTCGGCTGGTTTGGCGATGTTGTCGGTGCTACGATCAGTAATGATGATGTTCGTTCCTTGATTGTTGACGGAATTATCGGCGGAGTAGGGGCCGTTGTCCTTTTTATTCCTAATATTGTGATCTTGTTCATCGGCATCGCCCTGCTTGAGAGTACAGGGTATATGTCCAGAGTCGCTTTTTTATTAGACGGATTTTTCCATAAATTTGGTCTTCACGGACAATCTTTTATTCCCCTTGTTACAGGGTTTGGCTGTTCGATACCGGCTTACATGTCAGCGCGCGTCTTAAAAAATGACAGAGATAGACTCCTGACACTTTTTATTATCGGATTTATGTCTTGTGGGGCACGACTTCCTGTTTATGTCCTTTTTGCGGGTGCTTTTTTCTCAGAATCACAGGCCGGAAATATACTTTTTATTATTTATATTTTGGGCGCATTAATCGGACTGGTTGCGGCAAAAATTCTTCGTTTGACTGCGTTTAAAGGTTTGGATGAACCCTTTGTTATGGAGATGCCAAAGTATAGACTGCCTTCATTGAAATTGATTTGGCATACAGTGAAGACAAAAACATGGATGTATTTGAAAAAAGCGGGAACGTTCATTGCCGCGGCGGCAATGCTAGTTTGGTTTCTCTCGAATTATCCGCATAATCTTGTTATTGAAGAAAGTTATGCAAATAAGATAGAACTGGCTGATGAAGATCAAATCTCAAGCCTGGAAAACAAGCTTAAAGAAGAGCTGCTTGCACAGAGCTATTTGGGCCGTATCGGAAAGTTTATCGAACCTGTCTTTGAGCCTTTAGGTTTTGATTGGAAGATGGCTGTAGCCCTTCAAACAGGTCTGGCTGCCAAAGAAGTTGTTGTCTCGACCTTGGGTGTTCTTTACTCGTTAGGCGAAGACGTTGACGCGGAAAGCACAGGGCTGATGAATGCAATCTCAAAGCATATACCACTTCCTTCTGCTGTTGCTTTTATCTTGGTTATTATGATCTATCTGCCTTGTTTGGCAGCCTCAGTTGTCTTTACTAAAGAGGCTGGCGGTATAAAGTACTTTTTTTACCTTTTTGCAATGACAACAGTGGTGGCTTACACTATTGCCTTTATCGGTTATAGAATTACATTATTGATAGTGTAGTTCTAAAAGGTTAACCTCTATTTCATTTTTTCTGCTAAAATAGTCTTATGATAAAAATACTAATGATAGAAGACGATTTGGAACTCGCTGAAGTATTAAGCGAGTTTCTTGAAGAGCTTCAAATGGATATACAAACAGAAGATGACCCTTTTAATGCGCTAAGCCGCTTAAAATTGGAACATTTTGATCTTGTTATCTTGGATCTTACTTTGCCTGGGATGGATGGACTTGAAGTGTGTGCTGAAATCAGGGCAAAACAAAATGTCCCTATCATCATCTCTTCTGCACGTTCAGACATAAAAGATAAGATCACAGCCTTAGAATTGGGTGCAGATGATTACCTCCCTAAGCCTTATGACCCCCGTGAACTCGAGGCTCGTATTAATTCTGTTTTACGCCGGTATGAGAATGTTGATGTAACGGCAACGGTGGAACATTCTGAATTTACCTTGGATGAAGCTTCTATGGAAATTCGTTATAAGAGTAAGCTTTTAGATTTAACCAATGCTGAGTACGGAATCTTGGCATTTATGATTAAAAAACAGGGGTTTGTTATTTCCCGAGAAGATCTTATTCATAATGTCAGTGCTATTAATGAAGAGAGTTCTAATAAGAGTATAGATGTGATGGTGGGACGTATTCGAAATAAAATAGGTGATAAAGGCCTGATCGAGTCTATCCGTGGCATCGGTTATAAACTCTTAAAGTAACTATTTTTGCCTAGATACTCCATACTTATTACCGTCTTGCTCGCCTTAATGGTGACGCTGGGCACGGTAAGTTTTACAGTGTGGGAGTTTTATCAGCTTAACCGCCAACAATATCTTTCCAATATCTTTTCCAAGAATGAACTTGTTCGCCAGATTTATAGTGATGCGCTCGAAAGAAAAAGTGATCTGTTTAGTTTTAATGAAAACCTTGCCGTCTATTCATTGTCCACAGTGAGCGATTATGCGGCCAGAAAGCTAATACTCTCAGAAGGGCAAAAGGTTCAAAAAGAGTTTTTTGAATCACCTGGAAAATCTCTTTCAATACAAAAAAACTTGCCAATGATCTCTGATATGTTGCATGAGAGCTACATCGAGATGATTATTTTTCAAGAGAAAGTCTATTTTTACCTGAAGACACCTTTTGAAGATTTTTTATTTGAAGCAAAGGGGCTAGAACCCTATCATATGGGTAATCTTTTATATTCCTATCTGACCATAATATGGATCATTTTATTTTCATTCTCTTATATTTTAAGACGATTTTATCCTCTTAGAAAACTTAGAGACAAAATCAAACGCTTTGCAGAAGGTGACCTTCAAGTCTCTTTTAAGGTAACAGGAAAGGATGAGATTTCTGAGGTGGCTAATGAGTTTGAAAATGCGGCACGCAAGATAAATATATTAATCGAATCTCGGAATCTTTTCTTGCGTAATATCATGCATGAACTTAAAACCCCCATTACAAAAGGCCGATTTTCTGTTGAGATGCTAGAAGATAACAAATATAAGCACAGACTTTTAAATGTATTTATACGTATGGAAGGGCTGATTAATGAAATGGCATTGGTTGAACAGATCGCCTCAGGTTTTGAGCAGACTAATGTAGATGAGTACCGAGCGGTAGATGTTATTTCTGAGGCAATTGAGCTGGGTTTTTTTGAAGAAGAGAACTATACCTTGGATATCGCTAATGATCTGATGTTGAAAGTGGATTATAAACTTTTTGCGACGGCTATTAAAAATATGATTGACAATGCGATCAAGTATGCGGATGATAAAAAGGTCATTATAACGGCCAGAGAAGGCAAAATCCTTTTTGAGAACTACGGCAAGGGTCTAAATGAACCTCTGTCTCATTACCTTGAACCTTTTACAAAGTCTCATAAGGCAGTACATAGTTTCGGGTTGGGTTTGTATATCGTTAATGCAATATTGCAGTCACACGGATATAAACTGATGTATGAACATTTAAACGGATGGAACCGTTTCTGGTTTGAAAAAGAAGTCTAGGTCTTAACGGATTGAGATAAGATCTTTTATGCCGTTGACTTGAGAAATTAGTTCTTGTATCTCATCATGATTAACCTTTGCCCCGTCTCCGGCTTGCATGATGGCTTGAATGATGATAGAGATGGAAGCATGGATGTCCGAAAGACTTCTTTGTGTTCTCTCGGCAAGTTTGCGAACTTCATCAGCAACAACTGCAAAACCGCGTCCGTGTTCACCTGCACGAGCTGCTTCAATAGCTGCATTTAGTGCAAGTAAGTTAGTTTGATCGGCAATATCTCCAATGACGGATAAAATGTCCTTAATAGCTTCAGTATCATGGCTGAGTTGGTCAAACTGAAGTTGAAATTCATCTTGTTTTTCAACGGTGTGCTCAAGGGCCTGACCAAGGTTTTGTATTTTTTCACATATGACTTCTGCTTGTGGTAAAGTAGCTTGTTGTGCTTGCAGTGCAGTTGCACTTTCTTGTAGTTCTTCTTGTAACTTTGACACTTTGGCATTGAGCTCATACTGGATCTCTTTAGCCTGAGAGATTTGCTTGATGAACACTTCTTCTTTATGCATGTGCTCTTGTAGAACAACTTCTTTCTCTTTTTCTACAAAACTGAGGTTCTCTTGAACCGTTTGCAATGTCTCTTTGTTATGCTTGACCTCAATGTTAATACTATCAAAGAAATTGTCGGAATTCTCAGTTTTTGACAAGCTCGCCAAGTTCTTTTGCAAGTAGGCATATAGTGACCATAAAACAGCCAGAGTAAGAAGGGTGAACATAGAGATCAAGACTATGAATAAAAGATGATTGTCAGAGGTTTGGGGTTTGGAAACAAAACGGTTTTTCTCTTGTACCAAATCAAGGCCCAAAGTATTCATATTTGAATATTTGTTTTGGAGTTCGTTGATGACCTTAGCCTCCTCATCCGGCAGTTTTTCAATAATAGAAGAGATATGCGCATCCAGTTTTTCTTTTAAGGCAGAGAGTTGTTGATCTGCTTGCGTGTCAAAACTCAAAGCTGACGCGATATTCTCATGGCTGGCAAGGATCAGATAGATAAGAGGAAGCCTTTCTTCTGCTTTGAGACTCGGATTAAGTCGGTCACTGAGTCGGTTAAGCTCAGTATATACCTCTTCAAAGGCCTGGGTATCAAGGTTCTGTGAAAACGTTTTAAGAGAGTGTTGGGGCAAGAGTAAAAGATAGCTGATACTGCCAAGGCCTAGCGTTAAAATAAGTAGGCTGAGGATGATAAATCTTGTTTTCATTATATTCATGTCTTCTCTAAAGCACATTTTATGCCACAGTGGCTACAATGATGTTATGAAAAAAGAGATCTTAATAACTAATGATGACGGATTCGATTCAGCGGGCCTTAGAGCCCTGATAGAAGCAGTAAAAGATATGGCGCATGTAACGGTGGTTGCTCCTTCGAGTGAGAAATCAGCCTGTGGGCACTCACTGACTTTGACGCGACCGCTTCGTTTTGTTCAGGTTGATGATGACTTTTATAAACTCGATGACGGAACACCAAGTGACTGCGTTTATTTAGCGCTTCATTCTCTTTATGGGGACACTAAACCGGATCTTCTTATCTCAGGTATCAACCGGGGGGCGAACATGGGTGAGGATATTACCTATTCCGGCACAGTAGCCGGTGCTATGGAAGCCGTACTTCATGATGTTCCGGCCATTGCCATATCTCAGGTTTTGGGAACCTCTCAGCATGGCTTGGATGTGGATTATACAATGGCACAAAATGTCATTCACGAGATTGTTAGAAAGATCTTTGAAAGTGAGTTCCCCCTTCCTCATAGAGAATTGATCAATGTTAATGTACCCAAAGATATCTCGAAGATAGAGTATCAGGTGAGTTATGCAGGCTACCGATGCTATGAGAATGATGCCCACTTGCACCGAAACCCACGAGCAGAAGAGTACTGGTGGCTGGGCCTTCATCCTCTGCAGTCGAAAAAAAGAGATGTTGAAGGCGTGACTGATTTTGAAGCGATAGAAGCAGGAAAGGTCTCGATCACTCCGGTTATGCTTGATTTGACTGCGTATAAGTCAATGCGAAGATTGGAAGATTTCCTTGCCTAGATATGAGCGCTCTCGAATGCTTCTTGGGGATTCTTTTGAAAAATTGCAAGATGCCAAGATACTTCTTTTGGGTGTCGGCGGAGTCGGGAGCTTCTGCTTAGACTGTTTACATAGAAATGGGATACATGACATTACCATTATCGACTTTGACAGCTATGATGAGAGTAATCAAAACCGTCAGATGTGGTCAGAACTGCATGAAGGCGAGTCCAAGGTTGAAGCCATGAAAAAGCATTACCCTGAAATCAAGATCATGGATATGAAGATCACACCGCAATGGGTGGAAGCGTTCGACTTTGAACCGTATGATCTTGTCTTGGATGCGATTGATGATATTCATGCCAAACTTGCGCTGGCTCAAAAATGCTATAAGAAATTGATCTCGGCAACAGGTTCTGCCAAACGGCTTGATCCTACAAAGATAGAAGTCTCAACGATATGGAAGACACATGGTGACCGTTTTGCCTCAAAGATACGGTATGAACTTAAAAAGCGCCGTTTCACTAAAAAGTACCCTGTCATTTTCTCTACTGAACCTGCCCGTGTCAAAGTCAAAGGGAGTTTTGTCGGTGTGACCGGCGCTTTTGGTATGACTATGTGCTCTCTTGCTATACAAAGACTGATGCAAAAGTAGATGAAACAGACCGTACGTGCCCCCTCCTTAGAAAGTAGCCATTGGCTTAATCATGCTCCTCTTAGCAAAAATGATCTAAGCGGGAAGATTGTCTTGCTGGATTTTTTTACCTATTGCTGCATAAACTGTCTGAATGTACTGCCTGATCTTAATCACTTGGAAAAAGAGTTTAAAGACGAACTGTTGGTGATAGGGATACACGCAGGGAAGCATTCACATGAGAAACAGGATGCTTGTATTATCGATGCGATGCAGCGTTATATGATTGAGCATTGTATGATCAACGATGCTGATTTGAGATTATGGGACGCTTATGGAATTAAGGCCTGGCCGAGTCTTGTTGTGATAGACCCTCAAGGCTATGTTGTTTCGCATTATCAAGGTGAAGGACATCTGGAAGCGCTACGATCTGATATCCAGACACTTATTAAAAAACATGAGCTGGATCACAAAACATTTGAAATTGAAAAGAGAAAAGAAAATAGGTCACTGGTGCAATATCCGCAAAAGATATTAGCCTCGCAAAACTATCTTTTCATATCACACAAGGATGAGGTCTTAGTCTGTTCATTTGAAGGCGAGATCCTGCATAAGGTCTCGGATCTCTCAGAACCACAGGCTATGGTCTATATTAATGAAAAACTCTACATTGCTTCATCTTCAGGCGGATGTATTATCGAAGTCAGTGAAGACTTTTCACAAAAACATATTTGGCTGGATAAATTGAGAAACCCTTATGGGCTTGAAACTTACGGAGGATTTTTATATGTGAGTCTAGCCGGTTCGCATCAGATAAAGGCCTATGATCTGCGGACAAAAGAAGAAGTTCTGATCATAGGTCAGGAAAACTCGGAGTCTTTACATGATGGCCCTTACGGCAAAGCTGTTTTAGCACAAACGGGTGGCATCAGCTTTTTAGATAAGGAATTGTGGTTCGTTGATAGTGAAAGTTCAAGTCTAAGGTCGGCAGCCTATGGTGAGGTTAACTCTTTTATCTTTGATAATGAGGAACTGCAACACCCCTTAGACCTGTCTGCAGGGATCTATGGAGATGGATGCGGTGGCGGACGAATTTTTATAGTAGACAGCTATAATAATGCGATTAAAGTCTATAACCCGCAAACAAATGAGGTTATGACACTGATAGAAGGCCTGGATGAACCCTCCGGTATCAGTAAAAAAGCCTGTAAATTATATATCTGTAACACCAATGCGCATGAGATCATTGTTTTTGATCTTTCACAGATGCAAAAGACAATTTTAGCACTAAAGGAAAAATAATGAAATTATTGGTATCGGCCTTAGAACCTTCATCAAATATGCACTTAAAAGCACTTTACCCTCATTTGAAAGATGCTGAGCTTTGCGGTATCTTTGATGAGAGTCTGGGAACACCGCTTTACAGTCCAAAAGAGTTTTCGGTAATGGGGATAAAAGATGTTGTCGGAAAGATCTTTGCTGCTAAAGAAGCAATGGCTGAACTGGTGTTTTTGGCCGCAGATGCAGATAAGATTTTGCTGATCGATGCACCGGCCTTTAACCTTCCTTTGGCTAAAAAGATAAAAGAAAAATATCCTGATAAAGAGATTTCTTATTATATCCTGCCAAAGGTATGGGCGTGGAAGAAAAAGCGTGCAGCCAAGGTCGATAAATACTGTGATAATCTGCTGGCTATCTTTCCTTTTGAAGACCAATTCTATCCACGTTCGACTTATGTCGGAAATCCGCTTATGGATGAGATACAGACCTTTAAGACGGAGGTAAGCAAGAATAATAAGATAGCTTTTTTAGCCGGAAGCAGAAAGTCTGAAGTACGTGCGCTTATGCCTATCTATCATGAACTAAGAAAAAAACATCAAGAAGACGCTATTTTGGTGATTCCTCCCCACTTTACAGATGAAGAGATCGCCGAATTATACGGAGATATTTCAGAATATACTGTGATCAAGAATACGCATGAAGCACTCCTCCGAGCTGACTTTGCCTATGTGTGCAGCGGTACGGCAACATTAGAATGTTCGTTGATAGGAACGCCTATGGTTCTCGTCTTTGTTGCAAACAAGCTTGAATATTGGATAGGAAGAAAGTTTGTCAAACTTGAACATGTTGGGCTTGCCAATATTATTTATGATTTTGAAAATAAAGAAGAGATGCATACGGAACTTCTTCAAGAAGATGTCAATGTTGAACGAATGTATGCGGTCTATGAGTCCATAGACAGGGAAAAGTTTTTAAAACGTTCCATTGAGTTAAGAGAAGAACTGGGAAGAAGTCGCTTAAAAGATGTGGCTGAGATCATTTTGAAATAAGATGGAGTATTAGGTGGAAGATATACATAATGTTATTGGAATCATAAACGGTATCGTCTGGGGACCTTTGATGCTGGCACTTATCTTAGGGACGGGACTATTTCTAAGTCTTGGTCTAAAATTTATGCCGATTCGCATGATAAAAGAGGGGTTTGTCCTTGTTTTTAAGGGACGAAAAGAAGACAGGAAAGAGGGAGAGATATCTCCTTTTAATGCCTTGATGACCTCACTTTCTGCGACGATTGGTACCGGAAACATTGCGGGCGTGGCAACAGCCATTTTTATGGGCGGACCGGGGGCACTGTTTTGGATGTGGATCGCGGCACTTTTGGGTATGGCAACAAAATTTGCGGAAGCTGTTCTGGCAGTAGAATACAGAGAAAAGGACGAAGAGGGCAATCATGTTGGTGGACCGATGTTTTATATCAAAAATGGTCTTGGAAAACACTGGAAATGGCTTGGGTTTCTTTTCGCTTTTTTTGCTTCTTTTGCAGGCTTTGGCATCGGAAATACGATTCAGGCTAACTCGGTTTCGGATGTGTTGGCGTCTTCTTTCGGTATTCCTGAACTTTATAGTGGTGTGGTCTTGGCTATTTTGGTTGGATTGGTCTTGATTGGTGGAATCAAGAGAATTGCGTCATTGGCTGGAAAACTAGTGCCTTTTATGGCGGTTTCTTATCTGTTGGCGGGATTGGCTATCTTGGCTTTAAATATAACAGCTATTCCGCAAGCGCTTAGCTTGATTGTCAGTTCTGCGTTTACAGGTACTGCGGCAAGCGGTGGATTTGCTGGCGCTGGTATCTGGGCAGCGATGCAGTTTGGTGTGGCCAGAGGGATCTTCTCAAATGAGGCAGGTCTGGGTTCTGCCCCGATTGCCCATGCCGCAGCAAAGACGGATTCTTCCGTAAGACAGGGCCTTGTAGCAATGATGGGGACCTTTATTGATACAATCATCATCTGTTCAATTACCGGTCTTGCTATTGTAATTTCAGGTGAATATGTCTCAGGTGAATCTGGGGCGACACTTTCAGCTCTGGCCTTTGCAAAGATGCTCCCTTTTATCGGTGAGTATGTAGTGACTTTTGGATTGATCCTTTTTGCTTTCACGACGCTAGTAGCATGGAGTTTTTATGGTGAGAAGTCAGTTTACTTTCTTTTGGGACAAAAAGCGATTATTCCCTTTAGACTGCTTTGGGTTTTAGTCATTCCTTTTGGTTCGATGATGGACTTGAAGTTTATTTGGCTTTTAGCAGATACGTTGAATGCTTTAATGGCCTTGCCAAACCTTATTGCCTTACTTCTTTTAAGTCCCGTCGTCTTTAAACTTACAAAGACTTACTTTGCTAAATAGGCTATAATATCTTAAATAATTTACTTTATAAAGTAAAAAGTTTTTCACTAAATAATACTTTTTAGATATGAAAGATTAAAGATTAAGGAATAGAGATAATGGAACAAAAAGAGCCAATGACAAAATTTGGGTATGAAAAATTATCCGCAGAATTGAATGATCTAAAAAACAGAGAACTACCTGAAATCGTAAAAGAGATTGAAGTTGCTTTAGAACATGGAGACCTTAAAGAAAATGCTGAATATCATGCAGCAAAAGAGAAGCAAAGACTTGTTGACCTTCGTCTGGCTGAGCTTTCCAATATCTTGGGTTCTGCTCAGATCGTGGATCCTTCTGTACTCGAGCACGCACGTATCAGCTTTGGCTCAACGGTTGTTTTAAATGATATGCAAACAGATGATGAAATCACCTATACTATAGTCGGCGGATGTGAAAGTAATCCTGAAGCAGGTTTGATCTCGTTCAATTCTCCTTTGGCTAAGCAACTTCTTGGAAAAGAAGAAGGAGATGATCTAAAAGCCAAACTTCCTGGTGGGATTAAAGAGTTTGAGATACTGGAAGTAAAATATCAGGAGATTGTATTTGACTGCGACTAAGGTAGGAATTATCGGAGCCAGTGGCTATACAGGACTAGAGTTAATTAAGCTGGTTCTTGCTCATCCGTATTTTGAGCTTTCATATGTAGCTACTTCGGAAGGTGGGATGAAACTTTCAGAACTTCACCCAGCCTTATTGGGCGTGTATGAGTGTGATGTTCTCAAAGCAGATGCTGCTTCAGCAGCGAAGGAAACGGACCTCGTCTTTTTAGCACTCCCGCACCAAACAGCTATGGTTTATGTAAAAGAATTGATGAAAACTGATGTTAAAGTGGTTGATTTGTCTGCTGATTATCGTTTGACGCAGGAAAGATATGAAGCGAACTATTGTCCCCATATTGACGCAGGTAACCTTGAGAAATCGGTTTACGGCCTGCCTGAACTTTTTAGAGATGAGATCTCAAAAGCACAACTCGTCGCAAACCCCGGATGTTATCCTACTTCTGCGATCTTGGGCATATTACCTTTTATTGACGCTATCAAAGAGGGTTCAGATATCATCGTTGATGCAAAGTCCGGTGTAAGCGGAGCGGGTAAAAAACTAAGTGAGAGTACACATTTTGTCAATATCAATGATAATATGTATGCGTATAATCCTTTCGCACATAGACATGGACCTGAGATCTTTGAAAAGCTTTCTGGCAAGACAGATAAAAAATTTACAGTGAACTTCGTGCCCCATCTTGTTCCCATAACACGTGGTATGCTCTCTTCTGTCTATCTCAGCGTAGAGAAAAATATAGATGCACAAGCCATTTTGAGTGAATACTACAAAGATGAAAAACTTGTACGGGTACGAACAAATCCGGTAGATATGAAATCCGTGGCAGGGACTAATTTTTGTGATATCTATGTAAAACAGGCAGGTTCGCTTTTGTTTATCTCCTCTGCCATAGACAACCTTCTGCGTGGTGCAAGTTCACAGGCGATGGCCAACGCAAATCTTATGTGCGGATATGAAGAGGTCCTTGGGCTTCCAAGCCTTGCATATGTCCCATAGAATGATCTTGCAAGAAGGGGCGATCCTTATTTCGGATGCGCATTATTCACAAAAACATCCCCAGTTTTATGCTTTTTTAAAAGCTTTGGCATCGGGAAAGATCCAGACTAATCAGCTTATTCTTATGGGAGACATGTTTGAACTTCTTTTTGGCGTAATCAAACAAACACTCTGCGATAATAAAGAAGAGATAGCCCTTTTAAATAAACTTTCGCAACGTATAGAGATCATTTACTTTGAAGGAAATCACGATTTTGGATTACAAAAAGTCTTTCCGGATATACGAGTCATCCCTCTGCAAGAACAACCCTTGACAGCAAAATTCAATGAACAGAATGTACAACTTTCACACGGGGATACAAAAACACCTTTGGGCTATAAAATCTATACAAAGCTTATTCGAAACCCTCTTATCCTTTCATTGATAGGTTTGTTTGACATTTTGTGTGCACATTGCATTATCAAGTGGTTAAAAAGCAGAGGAATAGAAAAAGATCCATGCTATAAGATCAGCTTATTCAAAGAGATGATACAGAGGCGTTTGGGATATTTAAAGGGTGAAGCGTTAGATATCGTAATAGAGGGACATTTCCATCAGGGTCTAAGTTATGAACTCCATGGTTTTGATTATATAAATTTGAGTGCTTTTGCTTGCAATCACAAATATTTTATTGTACAATCTAGCAAAGGGCAGTTATTTCTGCAAGAGACACTCTTGAAGGAGTTGTGGTGAAAAATGATAATATTTTAAAAGTCGGAACCAATGAGATGGAATTGGTCGATTTCAGAATCCTAAAGCAAGATGGTGATCAGGTGTATGAAGGCATATACGGGGTCAATGTTGCAAAGGTTCGTGAGATCATTCGCAAGCCGCGCTTAACTGAACTTCCGGGAGTGCCTGAATTTATTGAGGGAATTTTTGACCTTCGTGGTGTTGTGATACCTGTTGTGAATCTGGCAAAATGGATGAATGTAACACCCCCTGAAGGTGCAGAAAAAAATGCACGTGTAATTATTGCTGAATTTAACAATATTTTGATTGGTTTTGTTGTGCATGATGCTAAGCGTATTCGTCGTATTTCTTGGAAAGACATTGAACCGGCATCTTTCTCTTCAGGCGTAGGCGCTTTAGATAAGAGTAAAATCACGGGTGTAACACGTATTGAAGATGATGCTGTCTTGTTAATACTTGATCTTGAAAATGTTGTTCAAGAACTTGGTCTGTATACCCCTGATAATGGTGATGCCGCTATGCACAAAGATGAGTTCACAGGGATTGTTTTACTTTTAGATGACAGTTCAACTGCTCGCAAGATCGTTAAAGAAGCCTTGATCCAAATGGGCTTTAAGGTTGTTGAAGCGGTTGATGGGCAAGAAGGCCTCTCGAAGCTTGAAGACTTGTATAACATGTATAGCGATCAGATCTCGAAGCATCTTAAACTTATCGTATCAGATGTTGAAATGCCTCGTATGGACGGATTCCACTTTGCAGCCAATGTTAAAGAAGACAGCCGGTTTAAAAGTATACCTATTGTCTTTAACTCATCAATTAGTGATCATTTTTCTGAGATACGCGGAAAAGAAGCTGGCGGTGAAGCGTATTTAGTCAAATTTGATGCGACTACTTTTTATGATGAAGTCGCACGTATCGTCAACTCACATGTGAAACAAGGGGCTTAAATATGGATGAATTTCAAGAGATATTACAAGACTTTTTAATTGAATCATTTGAACTGATAGAACAGCTTGATCAAGATCTTGTTGAATTAGAAAATACACCTGATGATCTCGACCTTCTTAATAGAATTTTTAGAGTTGCTCACACGGTCAAGGGGGCAAGTTCATTTTTAAATTTTGATATTTTGACCCATCTAACCCACCATATGGAAGATGTACTTAACAAAGCACGTCATGGTGAACTTCTTATTGATGCAGATGTTATGGATGTTGTTCTTGAGTCGATAGACCTTATGAAGGCTTTGTTAACAACGATTCGTGATACAAGTAAGGATGAAGGTATTGAAGTTGATGCCTGTGTCCTTCGGCTAAGTGCTATTACAAACGGTGAAAGTCCTGCTGCAGTTGAAGCTCCGGTAGTGCAAGAAGAAGTTGCCGAAGTAGAAGAAGTGGCTGAAGAAGAACTTGATTATGCCAATATGAGTGATGATGATGTTGAAGCAGAAATACAGCGTTTATTAGAAGAACGTCAAGCGGCTGATAAGGCTAAACGCGAAGCGAAGATCCAAGCGGGTGAAGCTGTGCCTGATATGCCTATTGCCGATGAAGATGTAGATGCGGAGATCGAGCGCTTGTTAATTGAAAAACAAGCAGAAGATAAAGCTAAGCGACAGGCTAAAATAGATGCAGGTGAGGAAGTTCCACAACTACCAGATGTGCCACTCGAAGAAGAAAATGCTGATACTCCGGCAGCGGAAGCAGCACCTGCACCTGCTCCTGTAGTCACAGCTCCTGCAGCTGCAGCTCCTAAACAGCCAGCACCAGAGAAAAAAGCAGCGCCTGCTCCGACTGCGACAACGGTTGAGCAGACCATTCGTGTAGATGTTAAGAGACTTGATCACCTTATGAACCTTATCGGAGAACTTGTACTTGGAAAGAATCGTCTTATCAAGATTAATGATGATGTGGAAGAGAGATATGAAGGCGAAGAGTTCTTAGAAGAACTTAATCAGGTCGTATCTATTGTTTCTCTTGTAACAACTGACCTTCAAATCGCGGTTATGAAAACCAGAATGCTTCCAATTGGAAAAGTATTTAATAAGTTCCCTCGTATGATACGTGATCTTTCACGTGAACTTGGCAAGAAAATTGAGTTGGAAATTAGCGGTGAAGAAACAGAACTTGACAAGTCAATTGTTGAAGAGATCGGTGATCCTTTGGTTCACATTATTCGTAACTCATGTGATCATGGTGTTGAAAGTATAGAACAGCGTATTGCTGCAGGTAAATCTGAAACTGGTATGATTGGACTTAAGGCTTATAATGAAGGCAATCATATTGTTATTGAGATAACAGATGATGGGGCAGGAATGGATCCTGACGTCTTACGTTCAAAGTCAATTGAAAAGGGCGTGATCTCTGAAAAAGAAGCTGACTCTATGGGAGATAAAGAAGCCTTCGCTCTTATCTTTCGCCCCGGTTTTTCAACCGCAGCTCAGGTGACTAATGTCTCAGGACGTGGGGTAGGGATGGACGTTGTTAAGACAAATATTGAAAAACTTAACGGTTTGATAGATATAGAAAGTGAGCTAGGTAAGGGGACGGTTATGAAACTGAAAATCCCACTTACTCTGGCTATTATTCAAGCACTTCTTGTTGGTGTACAAGAAGAATATTATGCCATTCCGTTAGCTTCAGTACTTGAGACGGTACGCATTGGCAAGGAAGAGATCTATACAGTTGAAAACCGGTCTGTTATGCGTTTGCGTGATGAAGTTCTTTCTTTAGTGCATATTGCAGATATTTTCGAAGTCGAACATGTTTTTGACTCGAGTGAACATGCTTACGTTGTTGTCTTGGGTCTGGCTGAAAGCAAAATAGGTCTTATCGTAGATACCTTGGTCGGTCAAGAAGAGATCGTTATTAAATCGATGGGTGAATACTTGCATGGCATGGACGGTATTGCCGGAGCAACGATTCGCGGCGACGGTGGAGTGACGCTGATCGTTGATGTTGCTGCCATGATGCACATGGCAAAGACCATTAAGTCTTCAGTTACAGGAGAAAATGGAGCTGCTGGCGGTGGAGCATCACGCGCAAAAACTCAGCCAAGTGATTATAAGGTTATGATCATTGATGACTCTAAGACAGATAGAAAGATAATGACCTTAGCTTTAAAACCTTTAGGTATTACGCTTGTTGAAGCAACCGATGGTGTTGAAGCGCTTAATATCTTAAAATCTGGGGAACATCAGTTTGATGCCCTTCTTATTGATATTGAGATGCCGCGCATGGACGGATATACTCTGGCTACAGAGATAAAGAAGTATAATAAGTACAAGAACCTTCCACTGATCGCCGTCACTTCCAGAACTGGAAAAGCAGATAGAATGCGTGGTGTTGAGTCGGGAATGGTTGAGTATATCACTAAACCATATTCAGCCGATTATCTGCAAAATGTTGTTAAGCGAAATATTAAGTTTACCTTCTCTGAGGAGTCAGCATAATGAGTGATAAATTACAAGATATTATAAACAAGCAGCAAGACCAGATCGCTCCAGGTGAGGAGAATATGGATAATATTGTGCAACTTGTCGGTTTCGTAGTGGGGGAAGAAGAGTTTTCTGTGCCTATTTTAAGTATTCAAGAGATCATCAAACCTATTGAATGGACGCGTGTTCCTAGAACACCGGGTTATGTTCTGGGTGTATTTAACTTGCGTGGTACAGTTATACCTCTTATTGATCTGCGTCTAAAGTTTGGTCTGCCTAGTGAAAAGATGACAGAAAACAGTCGTTTTATGGTTATGAAAAACGACATGGAAACAGCAGGTTTTGTTATTGACAGGTTGACTGAAGCTATACGTTTGAAAAAGCATGAAATAGGTCCTGCTCCCGAAACAGCTATGCAGGAGAAGACTATGATCGAGGGTGTTGGAAAACAAGATGATAAAATCTTGACAATTCTCAAAGTTGATAAACTTTTAGAAAGAGATTTTTAAAGTAAAATATCTTTGGCTATCTGAAACTGATTAGCTGTCATCAAATGCACCTTTGGGTGTACTTCCATAATCTCATCAAATAAATTTTTACTTAATTCAAAACCGACCTTGTATTCTTCCTCAGGAGATATTGCATTGGCTTTTCGAAGAGACTCTATCCAACTTTTGGGTACATGTATACCAGGCACGTGAGAAGCAAGAAATTGTGCAGTGCGAAGTTTTGTTATAGGGAAAATCCCCAAAATCATTTGCGCTTTTTGTGCTGACTCGCAACAATCACTTTTGGCATTTTCAAGAAGTTCAAGAAGCAGCTTGGCATTTTCAAGATCATATACAGGCTGTGAAATTAGCCCAATTGCCCCATGCTCAATCTTTTTTTTAATTTTCTTTTCCAGATTTTTAGGGTTATTTGAAAAAGAATTGGTTACAGCAAAGGGATGAATCTGCTTCGGCTTTTCAGCCAAAGGCTTACCCGCATAGTCAATACCAGAGTTTAAACATGAAACGATATCCAGAAGAAGTGATGAATTGCCATCGAAAACACCCTTTGTATTTGGTTGGTCAGACATAGCTGCACTGTCACCGGTAAGTGCAAGAATTGCACGTATGTCAAACTCATTTCCACCCAGTAGATCAGACTGCAAAGCGATACGGTTTCTATCTCTCATGCTCATCGTAGCAAGAACAGGTTTTTTAAACTCTTGTTGAAGCTTTATTGCGGCTAAGATAGCATTGTATTTTAGTTTTGCCAAAGGGTTGTCAGTGGTTGAAAATCCATCCACGAGAGTATCTAATTCTAAGGCTCTTATCTTGTCAATGATAGGTTGAAAAACTGGAGAATGAGAGGGGGTCGTCTCAAGGGTGACATATCTTTTATTTTCCAGTTTATGTATTAGTTCTTCAAACAAAGTGTTTCCTATTGGTCTCTTATCTACAGTTAAGTGGCTATTTGAGATTGGGTGGGTATAATTCCGTAATTAATAAATGACATTATAGCAGTATTGCTATTGAGAGAAGATAAGAATGAAATTATGTGTATTTGACTTTGACTCAACGTTGATGGATGGTGAGACAATTGACTTTTTTGCTGAACCCTTAGGATTAAAAGAAAAAGTAGCTGCCATCACTGAAAAAGCGATGCAGGGAGAGATGGATTTTTTTGAAAGTCTTACGGAACGGGTATCTCTGTTAAAAGGTTTGGAGTTCTCTAAAGTAGAAGAGATATGCAATAACCTTCCTTTTATGCCTGGTGCCAAAGAGACAATTGCGGCACTGAAAAAGTCAGGTGCAACGGTTATCTGTTTTAGTGGTGGATTTAGAACAGCAACGACGTATGGTAAAGAAGTCCTTGGTTATGACGCTGATTTTTCAAATGTCTTACATCATAAAGACGGGCTTTTAAGTGGGCTAGTTGGTGGTGATATGATGTTCGATTTTTCTAAGGGTGATATGATCGAACGTATGCAAAATATTTTGGGTGTCAGCAGAGCTGATACGATGGTAGTTGGTGATGGTGCCAATGACAGATCAATGTTCGCTTATGCAGATACGCGTGTTGCGTTTTGCGCCAAAGAGATTTTGAGAAAAGAGGCGAATATTATTATTGAAAATAAAGATCTTAGAGAAATTTTAGATAAGGTGAAAATATGACATACTGGGAACAAGAATGTGCGGATAAATCACTGCATCAAAGACTAAGCGAGATTATTAATAACAGTGATGTTCAGATCATGAGTGATGAAAAAGAGCTATTCAGAGTACTAAAACGTCATTTAACGAGAAAAGAGCTGCATGCTTTTTGTATGAAAGAGGGTAATAAGTCTGATGAGGCTATTGCAGAGCGAGTAAGTGTTAAGCTTGAAGATGTAGAACTTCTTATTCGTAAAGCAATGCGCAAGTTAAAGCAGGCAAAGGTCACTAACGAGATCTTCACTAAGAATGAAGACTAAGTTCTTACTTTAGGGGTGATGGTTTATCAAGGGTAGAGTTTTTACAGGGAGCAGACATGGTGTTTGCTTCACTCAAATCCTCTTTGATAAACTGTATAGTTGTCACTTGTCCTGTCTCTTCATCTGTCGCCGAGATCGTCCATGAACCATCGGCTCTTCCGTCAAAATATCGAAAATCATAAACAGATACATGATAAGCAGGAAGAAGAACAGTTTTGAACCTATCATCTTGAGGTGTTGACGGTGACGTCCACGCCATAGAGATATTTCTATCATAATCTTTAGAAACAGTCTTGTACTTACATTTTATCTTAAGTATATTGTCTTCATTTTTGACACCGCATTCCAGCGCATCATTGGCTAATAGTGATAAGGTTAAAGAGATAAAAAGTGCAAAAAATCTTGTCATAATACTATCCTTAAAAATTTAAATCATAATTATTATAGCTAAATTAAAGACTGTGATAACAAGAATATGTTAAAAAATTTAATATTATTAGTGATACTTTTTTAGACAAAATAGAAGGTTTCTAACATATAAACACAAAATAATAATTTTCTTTATCTCATTTTTAGAGTCTTAGTGTATCATATCAAGACAATCTTAATTATGGAGTTCCTATAATGAAAAAAAACACATCTATATTGATGGCTACAATCGTTGCGCTTGGCCTAATGACAACAACAGCTTCTGCTGATATTAAAAAAGGTCAAAAGGGTTACCTGAAGACTTGTAAAAAGTGTCATGGTAATGGTACTAAAGGTGCATCTATGCAAACACAAGACGGTTGGACAGAACTTTTCGCTAATAATGCGGCTTTAATCATTGAAAAACACAAGGGTACTCCTGGTGAAAAATTCTTTGATAGTAAGAAATTCAAAAAACTTGCTCCACATTTGAAAGACTTTTTATTCCAATACGGTTCAGACTCAGGTAATGTTCCTTCTTGTGGTTAATTAAAGGCTTCGTTCTAGTGCATCCTGCCTAGACGCTTTGCCTCGGCGTACTGCGTACGTCCGAATGAAATAATAATATCTTCTTGAAATATATCTGCTAAAAATCTTCTTCAAAATTTTTGCTCTTACATCTAATATGTATACCTTTTTATTTTAGTCTAATTGTAAACTCTACTCTTCTTGAGCGTATTTTATTTTCTTCTGCATTGGCATATATTAGATTAGAGTAAGAATAACCGTCGGTACTGAGGATTTGGTTTATCCAGTTTTGGTATTTTTTCACAGGAGTGAGTTGATACGAGTAATCTAATATATGCATGGCCCTGTCATTAGAGAGATAGGCATTATTTAGATAACGTTGTGTATCGGGAGCATTCCACTCTGTTGAGGTATAGCCGTTTATTCGCAGGTTATTGATGGCATGCTTGTAGTTGGACATTACTTGCAGTAGATCTGGCATAAATGACTTTAAAGCTGCCTTATGGGCTTGCGTAAGTGTTGAACTGCCTTGCCTGAAGATAAGGCCATCATGGGTAATACGAAGGTCTTTATAGACGTGTACCTGTTGATTGTCTTTGAACTTAGTTTTAAGTGCTTCGTAGAGGTCTTTATATTTTTTTATATTCTTTTTTACGAGACTTCCGTCATCATGAAGTTTCAGTATCCATATCTGACGGCCTTTATTTGCAAAGGAGTTGGAAAAACCGGCAATGGCAAAGGTGTTATTGCGTAAAAGAGCGACAGACTTGAATGCGTCTTGCCTGCGTTTACCGTATTTTCTTTCCCAGAGCAGGTTTCCTTTGTCATCATAATAACGCACAAGCGCATCCATATCTGATTGCCCTGCGCTTTGTGAGTAGCCGACACCTATTATATTTCCTTTGAGGTCATGGCTTATACTATTGAGATGTTCCGCGGCATCATTATAATAGTTTCTCTCCCAGAGTAGATTACCTTCATTGTCAATTTTTATTAGGCGAATGTTATCTTGGCCATTTTTGTTTTCAAAGCTTGCCGATATGAGATAGTTTCCTTTGATTGTTTTAATGATTTTAAATGCTTTTTGACGACCTTTTTTTGGAAACTTTTGTACCCAGGATGTATCGCCCGTATCATTTATTTTAATGGCTGCTATTTGGTAGCTTTCAGCTTCTTGAGAGGCTGCTAACAAGATGAATCCACCATCGCCTGTTGCCACACCGTCAATGCCAATGTCTCGTTTTGTTGAACCATACTTTTTACGCCAGCGTATCTGTCCGTCGGGTCTAAACTTTACAAGGTAAACATCACTTCTTCCCAACCCTTGTATAAACATATTATCATGATTGTCCCGTGAAGTCTGGGAAGTGCCAATGGCGATGTTACTTCCGTCTCTTAGAGGGATAAGTGCATGGAGTTGATCAAAGTTGGCTGTTCCAAATAGACGTAAGTAGTTCTCCTTGGCATTGGCATCAAGAGAAGAAATTAGCATCTCTCCGTTATAGCTATATCCTCCTAAGACATATCCATTATCTACTGTCTTAATGATACTGGTACCACGGTTATATTGTTGGAGTTTAAAACTTATGTCTGCCCTTATTTCAGCTTTGTTATCGAGTTTAATTAAGCGTAGTTGCTCTCCATATTTTTCATGTGTGGCACTAAGGTATTCAAAGGCATCGGTATAACTTCGTGTCGGTTGGGCAGTAGTCTTAAAATCTTGAGTATAACCGACGATTGAAATACTTTGATCATAATCTTCTATGATTCCAAGGGCCTCATCATCAAAATTTTCACCGATAAGAATTTGGTAATCATCTTTCTCAAACTCACTGATGGCACTGTATAAAGATGAAAAGAAAAAAAGAGATAAAAGCAGTAATTTCATAGGTGTCCATTTTTAGAAATCTTAAGCAAATTTTATACCACCTACATTACATTAGGACGTATATATGATAATGCAAATTTTTGATATTTAAGAAATCCGTACTTACGTATTATTTCTGGATATCTTCATGAGGGAGATGTGTTTTTGTTTTGCTACTCTTTTCTAAAGTCCGTTTCGCTTCGCTACTCTTTTCTGAAGTCCGATTCGCTTCGCTACTCTTTTCTGAAGTCCGATTCGCTTCGCTACTCTTTTGGGTAGACAGCTCCATAGTCTTTTAAAATAGGGATGAGAGATGCTCTATCATTGTCAATAGCAACTTTAAGTGCACTAAGGCCTTTTTTTGTGTTTAAGTTAACATCTGCTCCAGAAGACAATAACAGTTTTACCACCTCTTTTTGATTGTAATAAACAGCTAACATGAGGGCTGACCACCCGTATTTGTCACTTGTGTCAAGTTTTGCCTTGTATTTTAAAAGGTATTTAAGGGATTCAGTTCTACCTAATGAAGAAGCAATCATGAGCGCTGTACGTTTGTTTTTATCAGCCTGTTCAATATTTGCTCCAAGTTTAATCAAAAGCTTGAGTTGTTCAATACTTTTATTATCCTGATAATGGCTGGCTGTGAGCATAAGTGGGCTCCAATAAAGGTTATCATCACTTTGATTAACATGCGCTCCTTTCGAAATCAGCAAGGTCTCTAAATCGCGTAACTCATCTTGCAGGCTCTTGTTGGAAATTTGAATTATCGCCTTATGAACAAGGCTAAGCGGGGTATCGATACCATCACGTATATTGATATCTGCACCCTTATTAATAAGGAGAACAGCGGCTTTGATATTAAAGCGTTTAATAGCCATGGTAAGGGCCGATGTATGCCTGTGGTTTCTTTGATCAAGGGTTGCACTTCTTTGCAGGAGTATCTTAAAGCTTTGCATACGTGAACTGTCCATCGCCGCAAGCATGAGCGCTGATGTACCACTATTATCTGCCTGATCAATATTAAGGCCTTTATTTAGCAGGTATACAAGTAGTTTTGGATTATTCCCTTCTATACAAAGATGAAGTAAGCTTGTTCTATTTATTCGTAGATCATGTAAGCTGGCCCCAAGTTGGTGGAAATGCACAAGGGCATGTAGATTTCCTGTTAGGGCAGCCTCAAAAATATCTTTAGCTTCATAGCTTGTCTCTGCAGGTGGATAACTTGTTCCTGTATTTACAGCACCGTATCTGTGCAGAAGGTTGATAACCTCAGTATCTTGGGTCTGCAATGCATAGTCCAAAGGTTTTAAGCCGAAGCAATTGGTATGATTAATGTCACAACCATAACTGAGCAAAGTTTGTACGACGGAGAATAGTCTGTTCTTAATGGCATAAGAGAGTGCAGGCAGGTGTTCGTGCTCACATTTATCTGGGTCAACGCCGCATTCTATTATGTGTCTTAGTTCATCAATATTTTCTTTATTGATATAATTAAAAAGTTCCCGACATTGTTGACGAAGAAAATGTTCTTCTTCAGGATGTGTCATTTTAGTACCAAGAATAAGGCTGCTTTGTAAGTGCTGCATAAATGTCATAGAGTACTCTTTTATTTTATTTAAAGAAAAGTGTAAAATTCTTTAATATAGCGTAGCGATATTTAGGTTAAAAATTAATTAGATACAGGATTAGATAGAGGTTTTAAAGTAGGAATAAATTGATTAGAGGTTTATGCCACCTTAGAGGCGGCATGATGTTTAGAGACTAAACGATGTTTTCAAATGGGTTAGCAACTACTATCTTACGAGTAACAGTATATGGTACTAATGCCGCTTGACGTGCACGTTTGATCGCATTTGAGATCATTTCTTGGTGACGTTTACAGTTACCTGTTAAACGACGAGGCATGATCTTGTAACGCTCTGACATTGAATGCTTAAGAGAGTTAGTATCTTTGTAATCAATGAAGTCAATTTTTGCTTCACAATATTTACAATAACGTTTTTTGTATTTTCTTCTTTCTGCCATAATTATTTCCTTATGTATTTCAAGTGTTTCTAGAACGGAATTTCATCTTCATCGATGTCAATTTCCGGAATATTATGCTGAGGCATCTCTTGTTTTTGGTGATTTTGCTGTTGCTGATTACCATAAGAGTTTTGTTGAGCATATGAAGGCTGCTGCTGTTGAGGCGCACCCTGACCATATGACTGTTTCTGTTGGTTTCCATAAGAATTAGACTGCGCTTGAGCAGGAGCTTCATAGCCACCACTCTTATCTGCCGGAGCCGATGAATAATCACCTGCGCCTTGTGATGCTGCATCTGCTTTAGAATCCATCATCTGCATTGTCTCAACGATGACGGTATGCTTTGAACGTTTGCTGCCGTCTTGGGCAACCCACTGATCAAACTTTAGTCTGCCTTCAACAAGGATCTTGCTACCACGTCTAAGGTACTGGTTCGCAACTTCAGCAGAACGGCCGAAAAAAGTAATGTCAATAAAACATACTTCTTCCTTACGCTCTCCATTTTGAGTGAACTTACGACTAGTCGCGATGGCTGTGTTAGCAATAGCGCTTCCGCTTTGTGCATAACGCAGTTCGATATCACGAGTGAGGTTTCCTACCAGTACAACTTTATTAAACATGGTTTTCCTTTAAACTTACGCGTCAGCTTGTGGAGCGTCTGCTGCTGGAGTTTCAACTGCTTCTGGAGCCGGAGTCTCAACTGCTGCTGGAGCTTCTGCTACAGGTGCTGCTGCCGCTGGAGCTGCTGCTCTTGCTGCTGCTGCCGCTACTTTAGCTGCTGCTTGTTTTTCAGTTTTAGCTACGATGTCAGTCCACGCTTTAACTTCACGCTTACTGTCATATTTAACAGTTACAAAACGAAGTACATCTTCGTTAATACGGTAAAGACGTTCGATTTCAGCAATAGCAATTGGTGCAATTTTGAAATACATAATGTGGAAGTAACCACGTGCATTTTTGTTGATTTCGTAAGCAAGTCTTTTCATACCTTTAGCTTCACGAGCAACAATTTCACCACCACCTTTTGTGATGTTGGCTTCGATTTGTGCGATAGCTGCTTCCATTTCTTCAGCAGTTAACGTCGGTTTTAGGATTACGAGGTTTTCGTAATGTCTCATAGAGATCTCCTTTTGGATTTATAGCGCCTTCTGGATTAAGAACATTTCATAGAAACATTCTAGTATGCATCTCATATTAGCGCCTATCGAATCGATATACGGGCAACCATTGTGATACAAAGAGCAAGGAACGCGCGAATTTTAGCTAAAGTGTACTTAAAAGCTTATTATAAATTTTTATAAGGATAAGGAGCTTATCTATAATGCTTGTATACTTTATAGAATATTTTGAAGTTTTAAAAGTGCAGCCAGTAAAAGAGAACCGGCATCTTTACTTCCGGCACTTTTTAGGTGTAGTTCTGTTAAGAGCAGGTGGTCTAAAAGTTTTTCATAGGTTGAAAGTTTAAACTTAATAGATAAATTCGCTCTGTCTTTTTCGATAAAAGCAGGAAGCTTATAACCCAAAATAGCGGCTGAGTCGACAACACCGTGAACCTTAATGTAACAGTGAAATAAAAATAGCTGGGTTATGAAATTACTTAATGCTGTGATGATCTGAATCTCACTTTCTCCTGTTTCCAAGAGACGCTCAAGGTTAGAACGAAAATCTTTTTTTGCCAATATCTCTAAAATGAGTTCATCTAACTTGACTTCAGCCAGAGGGAAAACATGTTCATTAATATCTTTTGCATGGATAGGTATCTGCAAGATGGAAAGTTTTTCGAGTTCATTACAAGCTAGTGATAAGTTAGCGTTTTGACTTAAGATTAAATGGGTAATTGCATCGTCATTTATCTGTAAATTCAGTACCTTTGCTTCGTGTCTGATAATAGTCTTAGCTTCGTTGAAATAGGGGTTAAAAAAACGGATGCTATCTGCTCCGACTTTGGGTGTAAATGATTTGTTTGAGGTCTTGTAGTCTGACCCATAATAACAATAAATTAGAAAATTACTGGGACTTTTCCCTACATAGCTAATAAGGTCGTCAAGTTCTTTCTTGGGTACTTTTTTGTCATTTTTTATAAGTAAGACATTGTTCCCGCCAAATAAAGAACCTTGAGAAATATGTGCTTTGGCATCATTAAAGTTATATTCTTGATGGTACAGAGAAAAGACATCATCCTGCGCGGCCCACAGGTTACACAGTTTTTTTGCATGAAAGTCGATCATAAACTCTGATTCACCAAAAAACATCATGGCACGGGGCATCTTACCTTGTTGTAAGAGTCTGTCAAAGTCTTGTTTTTTTATCATGCTTCTTCTAAAACCTCAATATGTTTGATAAACCGTCCATATATCTTAGTAGAGGCTATGTTGGCTTCTGTAAGTTCAATTTCGATATTTCCAAACAGAAGAAGGCCCTCATCGCCTTTTAAGAAAATGCGCGCTCCGATAATTTCATCGAAAAGAATGGCTACGGGAGCGGGGTCTAAAGAGATAACTCTTGCTTTGACTATTTTCCCGATACGCTCACTTGCCCAACGGGCATATTTTCGATTTTCAAGATCTTTCGCGGTATGGTCAGCTTCTCTTTCAAGGATACTTATCTGCTCACACAGGGCATCAATATTTCGCATAAGATAACCGGCTTGGTCTATGTCTTTAGCCAAAATTGCTTTTAAAAGTCGGTGCACCATCAGGTCAGAATACCGCCTGATTGGAGAAGTGAAGTGGGTGTAGGTGTCAAAGCCAAGTCCAAAGTGTCCTTGATTATCAGGTGCATAACGCGCTTGCATTTGTGACTGGATGATAAGGGTGTCTACTTCCTCGGCAATGCCGAGTTCATCTGCTTTTTTCTGAATATCAGAAATAGTCTGACGCATAGAACCTTTTATTTCTACATCAATGCCAATGCCTGAAAGCTGGGTATATAAGGCTTGTAGTTTTAAGGGACTTGGGGATTCATGAATACGAAAAACACCGCGTTCAAACATATTGGCGGCTGCCTTGTTTGCAAGCAACATACAGTCTTCAATAAGACCATGCGAAGGCGTTTCGTCTTCACTCTCAACACTCTCGATGAGCCCGTCTTCATTTAAGTGGATGTCAAATTCTCTGGAACGAAAGTCATACCCTCTGATCATCCGTTCTTTACGTAGGCCTGCCGTGACCTCTTTAAGTTTTGGAAGATAAGCCATAGTGACTTTGTCATCTTCATCTTTGGCCTTAAGTTCTCCATCAAAAAAAGCATCAACTTCCGCATAAGTATATCGGCGACGCGAATGGATAAGTGTTTCATACAGTTCTGTCTCTTTTACCTCAAGGGTCTTTGGATCCAAAAAGATCTTAAAGGTAAAGGCGAGCCTGTCTTCATTAGGACGTAAAGAACAGAGATTCTCACTGAGCTCTCGTGGAAGCATGGGCACAGATTTATGTGGAAAATAAACGGTAAACCCTCTGTACATCGCTTCTGTGTCTATGGGGCCAAAGGGTTCGACATAAGAAGAGACATCTGCGATAGCAACATACAATGCAAATTCTTTTTCATCAAAATAGATAGCATCATCAAAGTCTTTTGCCGTAACAGGGTCAATTGTACAAAAGGGGAGGTGACGAAGATCTTTTCGATCGGGATATTGTGAAGCATCAACACTTTGTCCAAAGTTCTTTGCCTGTGCCAATATATCAGGTTCAAACTCTTTATGACGATTAAACAGAGCCAGAGCGATATCTTCATCTATATGTGGGTCATCTAAAGAACCTAGATGTGCTTTTATGAGACTTTTTTGATAATCAATCTGGAAAACATCATTCTCTTTATAGGCATCAAGTGCATTGGCCTCAAGCCTGATGGCTACAGGGGTATTTGTCTTAAGGTCAGAGAGAGTTTTTTTACCGTTTAAAAGCGTGATAGCGGCAACACCATAGTGTTCGGCCTTACCGACGATGTGGGCAACTACCGCTGCAGGCTTTCCTCTTTTTCCGATGAGTCTTTGGGCAATGACGAGATCATCCTTGTCTGCACCTTTGAGGTCTTTGGCTTCTATAAAAAGATCTTTCATAGACGTACCGATGACTTTGAGATAGGCATCACCCGTTTGGGTTAGATCAATTAAACCTGCTCGGTACTTGGAATTGAGGGTGTAGGTTTTATCCTCAAGGTTGAGGAAACCCATAGTGTTTAACTCTTGCAGCAGCTCTCTTTCTGGGAGTGAAAGGTCTGCCTCAATAACACCATGAGTAAGCTTGATTAAAAATATTTTCACGCAGACATTTTTTCGATTGCTGCTTCAAAACTTGGAAGGTCCAGGTTGTACTTCTTTATTAATTCCTTCGCCTGTGAAAGCGTTTCATCAGTAAAGACACCGTTCAGACCTGTTGCAATACGGATGACATGTAAGACCTTCGTTGCCTCAGCAAGAGATTCATCTTCGCAGTTTTCCGGTGCACCGCAGTTTCGTACTAGATCGATTAGGGCTTCATCGAATTTCCAATGATTAAAGATATCTGCGGAGACTTCAGCGGTACAGGTATCTACCATCTCTTCTTCAACAGCTTTAACAGAATCAGTAGCTTTTATCTTTGCTGTAAACTCATCTGCTTTTCCCTCATCCAGTACAGATTGTGCGATCATAACTTTTCCAATCTCAATTAAAAATGAGGCAGGGGAAAGAAGCTCCATAAGCTTTGGTTTTTGACGTAGATACCATGTTACTGCCAGGGCATTTTGCATTTTTGAAAGCTCAGAGAACTGTGTATTGGAGATACCGTAGGGAGAAAGGTTTAGTGGGAAACTTTTCTTTACAATCATCGCCAGGGCAAAGCCGCGTATAGTACCCATACCAAACAGACCAACGGCTTGTGAAATAGAGTTTATCTCACGTGTAAAACCGTATAAAGGGGAGTTGGCAGCTTTTAAAATATCTGCGGTGAGAAGAGGGTCAAGTTCTAATACTTTTACCATGTCATCAAAATTTGAGTCAGGGTTGTGATAAATTGCTTCGAGTTTAATTGCTGACTCAGGTAAGGCAGGTAGTTTTTGGATCTTTTCTTTTAAAACATGGTTCATGTTTGTTGTCCTTAAAGTATCTATATAGGTATGTAATTATGACACAATTCTAATTGAGTTCAGATTAGCCTTTACTGAAAAGAACAGCTATAATGATATAAAAAGAGGAAATACAGGAATCCAAATGAAAAAACATATACTTACTATGATTTTATTGTTTCAGGGGCTTGTTTTTGCTGATCAATATTGTAAGGCATATCAAGCATATCAAGAAAATGACTTTGTTCTGGCACGACAGGAACTTGACCCTTTGGCCTTCAATGGAGATGTTCAAGCACAAAATTTACTGGGCCTGTTAAACCTTGAAGATGAAAAGAATTCTGCAGGACAAAAATGGCTTCAAAGCTCTGCCATGAAGGGATATGATAAGGCAGCTTATAATCTGGGTGTGTATTTTTATGCTCTGGGTCAAAATAACAAGGCTGAACAATGGATGCACAAGGCTGAGTCCTTAACTCAGGCGAAGACGGCATTGGGCTTTTTATATACAACAAAAGACATGACAAAGGCAAAGTCATATTTTGCGCAAGCAGCAAAAGCCGGCAGTAGTTTTGCCAAGTCACATCTTTGCGCTCTTTTGGCTACCAACCAGACGCCCGCTGATAATGCTTATGCGGCTCTTTGTCCGGGTGATGTCAGTGAAGACCTGTATCTCACTGGAAAGTTTTATACCTCACCGAAACAATATGGCTCATTGGACAAGGCTATTTATTATTTGAGTGTTGCGGCAGATAATGGAAATGTCAAGGCAATGAACCTTTTGGGCGAGGCTTTGTATAAAAGGCATGGTTCATCAGACGAGGAGAAAGCTCTTCAGTATTTTGTAAAAGCTTCTGCTTTAGACAATATTAATGCGAAAGTCAATGCTGCCTGGATCTATTACGTGGGGCAAAAATGGACCCGAAAACCTAAAAAAGGATTTGTAGAACTGAATGAGGCTTACCAGCTTGGAAATGCTAAAGCACAGTTTTATATGGGAATCTTGAAGATACGGGGATTTACCTTCAGCTATGAGACAGTAAATCAAGATGTCGCTGGCGGAATTGCAGATATCAAAAAATCAGCCGCACAAAATGACCCTGAAGCGCTTGCCTACTTGATCAAAAACTATCCGAATATGCCAGAAATCAAAGCCTATCAACAGCAGTTGAAACGATATTATAAGAATGAAGCGAAGAACAGAGCCCTGCAGTTTTTGTATGATGAATGTTAGTTTTCAAGAATTGACTACTAAATTTCAGCCCTATTTGAGAAGAAGTTTAGTATAATCCCGAAAATTTTTAAGTCGAATTGTACTTAAAATCCAAAAAAGGATTCCTCCTATGGCATTAAATGTATACTATGATAAAGATTGTAATATTGACCTGATCAAAAGCAAAAAAGTTGCAATGATCGGTTTCGGTTCTCAAGGACACGCACACGCAGAAAACTTACGTGATTCTGGTGTTGAGGTTATTGTTGGTCTTCGTAAAGGTGGCTCTAGCTGGGCAAAAGCGGAAGCTAAAAACTTTTCTGTAATGACGGTTGCTGAAGCATCTGCTGCTGCTGACGTTATTATGATTCTTCTTCCGGATGAAAACCAAAAAGAGATCTATGAAGCAGAAATCGCTCCTAACCTAAAAGAGGGTGATACTATCGCTTTCGGTCACGGTTTTAACATTCACTACGGACGTATCATTCCTGCTGCAGGCATCAATGTTACTATGATCGCGCCAAAGGCTCCGGGTCATACTGTACGTTCTGAATTTGTTCGTGGTGGTGGTATCCCAGATCTTATCGCTATCGGCGCTAACCCATCAGGTACGACGAAAGAGCTTGCTCTTTCTTATGCATCTGCTATCGGTGGTGGTCGTACTGCGATCATCGAAACTACTTTCAAAGACGAAACAGAAACTGACCTTTTCGGAGAGCAGGCTGTTCTTTGTGGTGGTGCGGTATCTCTTGTTCAAGCTGGTTTCGAAACACTTACTGAAGCGGGTTACGCTCCAGAACTTGCATACTTCGAATGTCTTCACGAACTTAAATTGATCGTTGACCTTATGTTTGAGGGTGGAATTGCTGATATGCGTTATTCAATCTCTAACACGGCTGAGTATGGTGACTATGTTTCTGGTAAACGTGTTATCAACCAACAGTCAAAAGATGCGATGAAAGAGATTCTTAAAGAAATTCAAGATGGCCGTTTTGCAAAAGACTTCATCCTTGAAGGTCAAGCGGGTTATCCTCGTATGAATGCAGAGCGTACTAACGCTAAAGCATCACTTATTGAGCGTACAGGTGTTAAACTTCGTACAATGATGCCATGGATTGGCAAAAACAAAATCGTAGACACTTCTAAAAACTAAAATAGCGACGCATCTTCTGCGTCGTTACGTTCGTCGCGTACCCGAGTACGCTTCCTCGCTAGATTCCTTGAACCTGCATCACTCTTTTAGTTTTTTATTTCTTTTTATGATTTTACGTTTCGATAATTAATTGATTTTATTCTTCTTCAACGGAACAACGCATGGGGAAACCTTCTTCTCTGGCTTGGCGTTGCACCGTGTCGGCTTTAGTCTCGGCGATCTCGTAAGTATAGGTACCGCATAAGCCTTTGCCTTTGGTGTGAATATCTTCGGTGATCTTGTCCGCTTCTTCGAGGGTGGTGTTAAAAACACTGATGATGATACGCAGACAGAAATCCCATGTGGTGTAATCATCGTTTAGCATATAGACGAGGTACATCTTCGGCTCATCTAACTGGTTAACAGTGTGGGTTTGTGTTTCAATGGCCAAGGCAACCTCTTTTTACGGTAGAAATTTAAAATGTATCATCGCCAATATTTGATTCAAAGTAGCTAAAAGAGGTGAGTTTTATCATTTTTAGGTCGGGTATAACGTTTGAGTTGAGAAATAGTTGTGCCAGCAGGGTCAACTATTTCTCTCCTATGTTTTGTTAGACAATTTGTTTTCGCATAACATAATGATATATGTTTTGATCTTTATGTGTAATACTGTATGCATTAACAAAACTCCATTCATCTTTAGCCATATGATTTAGTGCATCAATCATTGAATTGAATTTTATTGTTTTTCCAGATGAATCTGCAAGAGGATTAGAACCACCAAACCAACTTTTTTCTTGTCCAAAATCAACTTCAATTTCTACTTTATTTTTAAAGAAACCAGTAGATTTTCCTACGATTTCACAATAAATTTCTCTTGCCATATTTTATATCTCCTGTTGTCTAACGGGTGTTCAACCCGCGCCCCCGTTATCCGGTCGCGTAGCGAGCGGATAACGTTTAACTTAATCGACAGCTTGCTGTTCGATTCGAGGTCTTGTTAAACCTTAATATCTATCTGTTCTTATATATTCAAACTAATAGTTTTTACAACCGCTCATTATACTACCATTGCAAGTCATAGTATCAAGTTCATAAATTGTTGGTTCATCACCAGCAGAGACATCAGGATAAGGTATACCTTTATCTAAAATGTAAACAGCATGAGCATTTATTGGAATAGAAATTTTGTCAAGAATCATGTAACCTTGTTCGTGAGGAGCTATAAACATTTTAAATGATGGAGTTGAACTTATGATTTTTTTCTTTGTCCACTTATCCAACTCTAAATTTGTTAAAGAACGGATTTTTCCTTCTGTTAATAATTTACTTAATCCTTCATTTCCATATAATGATTTTGTTTTATCAATAAAGCTCTTTATAGGTGTGTCTTCTGACATGTAAAGTTTTGTTTCATTACTGATTTTATCTCCAAATAATAACTTTCCCTTTTCGGCATGATACATACTAGTAGTATTTTTATTATACACACGTTTCGAAAGATCATTAATTACCTTTGGATAAACCGAACTAGTGTCCTTGTCAAAAAATAGGCCTACATTATTTGATAAATCACATGACCTATTATCATTACCAGCTAAAATTGGTGTATCTTTAGGAAGCCCTGCAACAAATTGTTTATGATGACCAAACGCAAGTACACCTTCTATTTTTGTTCCTTTTGTCCACTTAATATTCCAAACAGACGGATCATAAGCACCTAAAATAAGTGCAACTGGCTTATTTGGTGAGTTAACTATTACATCAAATTCAGTTGTTTGATGAGAGCTGTCTTCTATTTGAAAATCAACTCCTTTTCCTCTATATGAGCCACCGGCAAACACTTGTAAATTATTTGAGAATGTTTTTCCATGAAAAGATTCACATGAAATATCTCTATGTATGTAGCCTCTCTGTTTCTTTGTATATGTCTTTTTTAATATATCCATTCTTTTTTGATAGTATTTTGAAAGACAATCAACATCAAAGTTCGGACAAATATTTTTTCTATTTTCTAGCCATGAGTTTTGTTGTAATAATAGTTTTCTTGAGGCTGGTAAATAGCTCGTTTTCATTAAGGATTGATAATAACTTTCCAGTTTTTGTAAACTTATTTCATTCGCAATCTTTTTACATGAATTTGTGTCTAAATTATTATTTCGTTGTGCACAATCTTTTATAAATCTAGTTTCATCATAAGACAACCCTAAGAAAGAGGTACTTTTATATAATATACCATTTTGTCCTTCGCCAACAACAATAATCTCAGTTCCAGGCCCACTATACGAACGCATCTTAAGGTTAAACCTGTAATTAATAATTGCATCTTTTGGGATGCTAAACATTGCTACTAAAGCTGGCCTTTCTCCTATATTGGCAAATACAGATATAGACTTTAATTGAATATCTGAACTTATACCTACTATATGAGTGTCAGGGTGATAATCCCCACTGAAACCCGTGGAAATTTTTATTTTTTCTTTTACAAACTTTGAAGTGTTATAAAGTTTTGAAAGAGCATCATTTAATACCTTAATATTCCAAACATCCGTTGCTAAAATTTTGTCATTTAGTGAAGGCTTAGCTCTGTTTGAATGGTTATTTTTACTCTTAAAAAGACTTTTTTTAATTTTAAACGACTGCGTGCTTTTTTTACCTTTGTTATCAACAATAGTAAATTCTATACTATTACTACGTCCAAGGTATTTATATTGAAACTTAATCATAGGGTTTCTTTGCCATGATGGACTAATAGCAACATCATATACAATTTCTCCACCAACATGTGCAACAATACGTTTAATATAATCAGGTGTTACATTTATTTTTGTTGCTTGTACTTTTCCAATCATGGGGCTTTTTATAAGTGCTCTCACTTTTACAATATCACCAGACTGTTTTGCTTTCACTTTTAAGGCAAATAGCTCTACTGTAATTAAAAGTAATAAAAATATATAACGATACATACGGCTCTTTCATTTTTATATATGTTTGATGTGTGTTTAACGGGGGTGCGGATGAGTGACGGCCCTCGTGAAAATTTTAATTTTCTCGTGGGGTGTTCGCTCCTTCCGCTTGTTGTGCCGTGCGAGCACGGTACGACTAGCGGATGTTCAATCCGCGCCCCTGTTGTACTGGCGCACAGCGCCAGTACAACAACTTAATATCTAAACATTATATGTAATACGTACTTAAATATCATGATATGCCATCATAAAAAATGTATGTTTTAAGGGTTGAATGATGAGAATTTATAGTGATTATACATGTTTATTTGGGATATAGGCACTAAAACTGCTTTTTCGAATGTGATATTTAGCATGAAACTACCGATATTTGAGCATAATGTTCTAATATCGGCGTATTTTTTCCGTAACTCACATTGTGTGTTGTTGAGTTAATGGTCTTTTGTACATTATATATGTCAAATTGCCCTTTGTTATGGCACTGTTATTGCTTTGAGTGTATAATTAGAAAAAGCTTTGAGGTATTTTTATATGGGTATAGTAATTACAGTAACATCGGGTAAGGGTGGGGTCGGTAAGTCGACTACGCTTGCAAATTTGGCTGTTGGTATGGCAGATGAAGGCAAGAAGGTTGTTGCGGTTGATTTTGATATCGGACTTCGTAACCTAGATATGCTTTTAGGGCTTGAAAACCGTATTGTCTACAATGTGATCGATGTGATGGAAGGTAAGTGTAATCTTACGCAGGCATTGATCAACGACAAGCACAGTAAGAACCTTTATTTTCTTCCTGCATCTCAGACGAGTGACAAGAATGTTTTGAACAAAGAGAAGGTGAAGATCCTTCTTGATGATCTGAAAAAAGAGTTTGATATCATCTTGCTGGATTCTCCCGCGGGTATTGAAGGCGGTTTTGAACATGCTATTGCCTTTGCAGACAGAGCTTTGATCATCTCTACTCCGGATGTCTCTTCGGTACGTGATGCTGACAGGGTTATCGGTATTATTGATGCCAAGAGTGAAAAAGCAAAGGCGGGTGAAGAAGTTCTTAAACATGTTATCATCAACCGTATAAAACCTGAACTGGTAGAACGCGGAGATATGTTAAATACAGAAGATGTATTGAACATACTGGCACTTCCTTTGATAGGTGTCGTACCTGATTGTGAGAAGGTCATCAGCTCAACAAACCTTGGCGAACCGATTATACGTGATCTTAAAGCACAATCGGGTGAAGCGTACAGACGTATTGCCAAACGCATTTTGGGTGAAGAAGTCGAATATCTTGATCTTAGCGTTAAAAAAGGTTTCTTTAAAAGGATGTTTTCATGAGTATCTTTAGCAATATTTTTGGAAAAAAATCTTCTACTGCCCACGTGGCACGTGATCGTCTAAAACTTGTTTTAGCCCATGAACGTGCTTCTAATGCCTTGCCGTATATGGAAGATATGAAGGCGGAGATAATGGAAGTTATCAAAAAGTATACGCAGGTTAAAGACATACATATTTCCTCACAGAACAATCAGAATATTGATGTTTTGGAGATGGAAATTATTCTTAAATGACAAAAAAAACAAAACGGAAAGCTTCAAAATCATCTTGGGCGATTAAGGTACTTATCACGTCCTTGATCATCTTGTTCTTGGGTGTATTGATCATAGTCTCTTATAAAAAAGGCCATGATGATGGTCAAAAGTTTGCGGCCATGGAACATGAAAAGGCTCAGGAAAAACAGCAAAAGCTTTTAGAAAAGATTACCAGTATTGCTGCACCGAAAAACGATCTGGTCGGAAAGCTGCAAGATGTTTTAAAGACTGAACACAAGAAGATACCTATTGATCCTAAGCATGAATTTGATACCAATACGCTTGGTCATCCGCCCCAAGGACCAACGCGTGTGGCTAAGAAGAAGACAATCTATTCTAAGTTTAAAAAGCCCAAGCTTGCGATTATTATGGACGATGTCTCTTTTTCGCGCGATGTTGATGCAATTAAAAGCTTGAATTTTCCGGTAACCATGTCGTTTTTGCCGCCCAGTCCGAGGCATCCAAACTCTGCTAAGCTGGCATCAAGAGAAAAACTTTATATGGTGCACTTACCGCTTGAAGCGATGAACTTCTCTGCAGAAGAGCCTATTACACTTCGTGTAAGTGACAGTAAAGAGATGATCAGTGAACGTGTTAAAGAGGTAAAGGCGCTTTTCCCTAGAGTCTATTACATCAACAACCATACCGGAAGCCGTTTTACATCCGATAAAAAAGCAGTGCGCAACCTCATAACCGCTTTGAATAAAGAAGGAATAGGTTTTCTTGACAGTAGAACGACAGCAAAGACGAAGGTTCCTGAAGTGATGGCATCTTTGGGACGGCCTTATGTGGCAAGAGATCTTTTCTTAGATCATGAGGCAGATGTGTCATACATTGAAGGTCAGATCATTAAAGCCATAGCAAAGGCAAAAGAACACGGATCGGCTATTGCCATTTGCCATCCTAGAAAAGAGACCTTGCAGGCTTTGAAAAACTCCAAACGGGCGCTTCAAAGTGTTGAGCTTGTTTACGTAAACAAGGTCATCTAAATGTCTGCTTCAGAAGTCTTGGCTCCTTTGCCTTCTGAGTTTCTCAATCTTCAAACTCCTCCTGATTCACTTTATTATCGCGGTGACACCTCTCTTTTAAGTCTTCGAAAAGTAGCGATAGTCGGTGCACGAAAAGCTTATCCCTACTCTTGCGGTCTTGTTCATACCCTTGCCTCGCAGCTGGCAAAGCGTGGGGTATGTGTTGTCAGTGGCGGTGCTATGGGTATAGACGCGATCTCGCATGAAGGTGCTTATCCGAAAACGATAGCAGTCTTAGCTAACGGGCTTGACATTATCTATCCCAAGGTCAATAAGAAGCTTCTTTCCAAGATGTCTGAACATTCTCTGCTTGTAAGTGAATACGCTGATGGGGTTAAGGCTAGAGCATATAGTTTCGTACATAGAAATCGTTTAGTTGTTGCACTAGGAGAAGTTCTTGTTGTCGCTCAGGCTGATAAGGACAGCGGGAGTATGCGAAGTGTCGAGTTCGCTCTTGAAATGGGGAAAAAGATCTATGTTTTGCCTCATCGATTAGGCGAGAGTGCGGGAACGATGCAACTTCTTCATGAGGGTAAGGCTGAACTTATTACAGATATCAAGGATTTTGCTGATCAGTTTGGTGAATGCAAAGATGTTGACGATGAATTTCTTCGCTTTTGTCTGAGCGCTTCATCGTATGAAGAGGTCTTAGCCTTTGACGCCCAACAGCTATTTGAGTATGAACTCTCAGGCAAGATAAAAGTTCATAATGGAAAGATCCAGGTTTTATAACTAGAAGTTGTACTGTACTGTTGCATAGGCAGAGGCTATGTTCTGTCTATAGTCCTCAAGTGTACTCTCTATCTCAAAAGAAAATACCTCTACACCCAGTCGCATTGTAAAGTGTTTATAAGAAGGCGGTGTGTAAGCAGCACCAAAACCAAGTTTATAACCGAAAACAATCTTGTTGTCAAGCTCGGGATTATCCCCGTAATCAGTCAATATTGCACTTCCGCCAACAGGTGTGAAAAGCTCAAGACCATCAATCACTAGAGGGTACATCACGACAATCTCAAGTGAAAGAGCGGAATAATCTGCCTTATCCTCAATACCTAGTCGCCTGTAGTCATATTCCCCTAAATAGGCATATTCTAATTCAAAGGCGACGTAATTGGAAGCTCTGTATCCTGTATATGCCTTTGCAATAAAACTTTTTTCATCGATCTCGTTAAAGGCATCATCCGCATCTTCTAAAAAGGTGGCGCCACCGCCTACGCCCATATACCAAAACTCTTCTCTAGCTTCTAAGCTCGTAAATGTCAATAGCATGATAAGACTCATTAAACTTATAAAACGCATATGATCTCCCTGGGTTATTTACAGAAGTATAGGCTAATTTTATTAAAATGATAATTAATTATGTTGTATTAAATTTTTTTTAGTAAAAGTATAGGTGGCTTGATTATGTATAGTATAGAGATGCTTTAAAGCGTAAGTGATGAGCAGAATTGTTCGGTGACCTTGTAAGCTTCTTCAACAGCCTTAGAGAACTCTTCTCTATCAATTGGAAGTACAGATAATAAGTCGTCAACACGATCAGTATCGAAAAGCTCAATAGCACAGACCAGCTGGTATATGGTCCCAAACTCCCCCTCATGATCAATTAGTGTTCGCATAATACTGTTATCAACGTTCAGCTCTTGGAGTATTGTTTGCATGGGAGATTGGAAAAGAGGCTCTACTAAAGATAAAAGACCAATAAAGGCCGCTCTGTCCAAAAGGGAACCGGTACACTTTTCTTTGTAGACTGACTGAGCAATCGTTTGCATCATATTTGAGCGTGTTTGTGCAAGGTGCAGGAGTGGGTTTGCAAGTCCGGCGATTCCATCACCTGAGTTAGCATAAGAAATAAGTAACAACCAGGATTTTAATTGATTGGGGCCCAATAGCATGATGGCCTGACGTATGGATTTGATAGAAGCTCTAAAACTAAAGGTTGCTGAATTAATAAAACGCAGAAGTTGTAAGGTAAGGGCTACATTTTGCTCAAAACTATGACATACTTCATCAATAGTGTCTTCAAATTGTAATTTCTTAATCAGGTTAAAGATCAAAACCTGTTCAGGATCAAGCCGCTTATTCTCAATAATATCAGGTCTGGCGAAAAAGAAGCCTTGAAAAAGATCACATCCTAAAGCTTTATACTTGTCGAACTGTTCTTGTGTCTCCACTTTTTCGGCCAAAATCTTAAGATTGAACTGTTTAAATAATGTGAGATAGCGCGGAAGCATCTTTTCATTGACTATTGTGATATCAAGCTTTAAGATATCAATGTACTTAAAGATAGGTTGGAAGTTGACAATATACTCTTTTGAACAATCAACATCATCCAGAGCAAAACGATATCCATACTCTTTAAGCTCTATGATTCTTTCAATAATGGCTTCTGTAATCACCACTGTTTCGAGTATTTCTAAAACAAACTTGTCTTTTGGTATGGAGAAGACCATTTCATCCATCAAGAGTGATTCGTCGATATTTATGAAAGCAAAAGAATTTCCAAGGATACTTTCCAATCCAATTAGATTTAAGGAGTTTACTAAGACTTGCGCAGTAGCCGCACGGTCATCTTCAATAGGGGCAAAGCCCTGTTGCAGAGAGCTTCTGTACAAAAGTTCGTAGGCATAGGTCTGTCCTTTTACATCTAGAATAGGTTGACGTGCAAAGTAAAGACTTCTTGACATGGTGACACTTTTTGTTAGATTGTATAGATAATATCGAGTTGAAGCTTAAAGTTGATTTTGATTAAAGTATTAGCATCGCATCACCGTATGAAAAAAATCGGTATTTCTCTTTTATCGCTTCGGCATAGATAGTTTGAGACTGCTCTAACCCCACAAAAGAGGCAACGAGCATTAAGAGCGTAGATTTTGGAAGGTGAAAGTTTGTGAGTAGATGGTTGATCCGTATGGGCGGGTTTAGCGGGTGTAAAAAGAGGTTGGCTTCTCCCTCACTTTTACTTTCTCTTGCAAAATACTCTACTGTCCTTGTCACCGTTGTCCCAATGGCCAAAAGAGGCTTGTCCGAGTTTATCAAATCCAGTGCTTTTGCCGGGATATGGTAATACTCGGAGTGCATAGGATGATCAGTGATCTTTTCTGCTTCAACGGGCTTAAAGGTTCCTGCACCGACATGCAAGGTCAGAAATTCAAGTGGATGGGTATTTTTAACCTTTTCAAAAAGCTCTGGTGTAAAATGCAAGGAGGCTGTTGGTGCGGCAACTGCACCGGCATGTTGCGAAAATACCGTTTGGTACTGTTCTTCATCACTTTTAGTGTCTTCTCGCTGCATATAGGGAGGCAGAGGTATATGTCCTATCTTATCCAAGATCAATATCAACTCTTCAAAGAGGAGTTTTTGTGCATTATGTGTGAAAGTAACAATCCTAGAGCCGTCTTCTTTTAAGCTGATGACTGTGGCGTTAAGGCCTTCATCAAAATTAAGGACTGCACCCTCTTTGACTTTTCCTCGTATTAGACAAGAGACTTCATATATGCCTAAAGGTTTGTTGATAAGAAGTTCAACCTTCCCGCCAGAGGGTTTTATTCCAAATATACGGGCTTTTATGACCTTTGTGTCATTACATAATATTGCACACTCTTTGGGAATAAAATCATTTATTTTTGAAAAAATTGTATGGGTGATACTTCCATCTTTACGGTTATATACAAGAAGTTTACAGGAGTCTCTCGGACTAAGAGGTTCCGTTGCAATTAATTCCGTAGGAAGGGTGTAATCATAACTTTTCGTGTTCAGAGGCATTAGACTTTTTCTGTCACTTCTTCAGCCTCAGCGTCTTCATCGTCTTCTTCTTCAATAGGCGGAGCCGGATTGACTATTCTTACAATAAGTATAGAAAATCCGTAAAGGATAATGAGTGGACCGGCCATAAGCAGTTGCGTTAATACATCCGGTGGGGTAAGCAAGGCGGCAACGACAAAGATAATAATGACCGCATATTTGAAGAAGTCCTTCATCATTCTATCATCAATCAAACCTAGCAGTGCCAAAAAGTAAGAAAATACTGGGAGTTCAAAGGCCAAACCAAAACCAAACATGATTTTTGTGAAAAAACCGACATAGTCTTCAATGGTAATAAGTGCCGCATAATTACTGGTATAACCGAAGGTGATTAGAAACTCAAAACCATAAGGTACAACGATATAATAAGCGAACATGACACCGATGGTAAACATCGTCGTTCCGCCAAAAATAAAAGGTAAAAGGGTCTTTTTTTCATTAGAATATAATCCCGGTGCTACAAATAGCCAAACTTGCCATAAGAGTACGGGAATGGAAAAGAACAAAGCGGCAAAAAATGATACTTTTATAGCAACAAAAAAAGTTCCACCGACTTGAGATGTGACAAGTTGGTTCCCTACTGCGTGGGTTCCATCGGCATTAACAACAGAGGCCAGTACATCTCGAAGCGGCTGATCCATCCAATGCATAATGTATTCATGAAAATAAAAACACACGGCAAAGAAAACTATGAGGGTCCCAACGATGATAACAAGACGTTTTCTTAATTCAACTAGATGTGGGCGTAAATCATCAAACATTAGGCCTTATCCTCTTCTTCTTTTTTAGGTTGTTTTTTTTCAAAGGTTATGCTTTCAGCAGAAGTTGAAGTATCTGTTACAACTTTTTCACTCTCTTCAAGTGTTGGTTTTTTTGGATTTGTGTCATGCACAAAGTCAAAATCATCATCCAAATTGGCCATTGAAGTGACATTTTTAAGTTCATTGCTAGCAGACACAAGTTCATCTTTATATGAAAGCGCCTCTTTTTTAAGTTCTGAGATGTTCATCTCTTGTTCAAGTGAATCTTTTGCACTGGCAACCGTTGTCTTCATTGATCTGAAAAACTTTGCAATATTAATCATTGTCTCTGGAAGCTTATCTGGACCGAGAAAGATTACGGCAATGATAGCAATAATCATGATTTCCATAAAACCCATACCAAACATATTATCTTCCTGAATGTATAAAATATTTTTAAAGAAACGACCTTATAGTCATTGATCATCTCATTTTTAAAGAAACTTTTCACTTTTGCGAAATCGTCTCTGTATAGTTTTCTAAAGAAACTTTCCAGCTGTGCCAGAACCGCTCCGCTAGTTTTCTAAAGAAACTTTTCGCCTAGGCGAAACCGCTTCTGCTAGTTTTATCTCGAGATTTTAGCTAAAAGCAGATTAAAAGTTCTTGACTAGATACCGGAGAAATACAAGAGGAATACTCTTTGCTAGGTGTGTAATGTATATGGACAGGTATGTTGGGTTGTATAAACCTAGAATTAGTCGATACTATTTAAAACAAATAGGGAGAAAAGTTATGGTTTCTCAAGTGAAAGTCGGTGTTTTTGTCTTTGCTGTTGCTATCTCAGTTGCCTCAGCATTGACGATTCTAAGTAAACTTGCTTAAGTTATAAAAAGAGCAATCTCATCACTGAGTAAAAAGTTTGGATTATAAATCTTGTTTTTAATGCGGATCACTTTATTTTCGCTAAGAAGAAGATCCACCTGCTTTTTTTCAGTTGATGATAAGATTTCATTGTCAACCCCAACGCAAGAACGCAGACCTAAGAGTACTTTCTCTATTTTCAGATCTTCTTCACTTAATAATTCTTCAGAAATATCCAATGGATTTTTGATATAAGTTTCTATATCTGTTGTCGGATAGAAGCGCTTGTCTTTTAGCATGCCTACTGCACCAGAGCCAACCCCCATGTAGTCTTGAAGTTGCCAGTAACCAATGTTATGTTTGCATCTATATTTCCCGAAGTTTGATATCTCATACTGTTCAAACCCTTTAGCCTTGATACTGTCCGTAAAGAAAGTGGAAAGCTCAAGTTTTTCTTTTGCAACTTCAGGGTGTGATTCAAAAAGAGTGTTTTCTTCAATGGTCAGTGCATAAGCAGAAATATGATCAATCGGCAGTGAGAAGGCTGTCTCAATGTCATTTTTTAGTATTTTCTTTGTATCCATTTTCGTTGCATAGATAAGATCTAGGGAGATATGCTTAAATCCGATATCATGAGCATTTTGGATAGCTTGTAGTGCTTGTTGTGAGTTATGCTCACGTCCGAGGAACTTTAGTTTGGTATCATTAAAACTTTGCACTCCGAAACTTACTCTGTTACAACCCAGTGCCTTCATACCCTTTAACCAGGCAGTTGAAGCGGAATTTGGATTGGCTTCGGTTGTAATTTCGACGTTCATTTGAAGATAATCATCTAAAAGTTCAAAGATTTTTTTATAAAGTTGAGGTTCAACTGTTGAGGGGGTGCCTCCACCAATAAACACAGAAGAGATGGAACTTTCTCTGGCATTAAATCGCTTTAGCTCATACTCGAGTTGGAGATATAAGGCGTCCATATAAGCGGTGATCTGCTCAAACTTATCAACATAAGAGTTAAAGCTGCAATAGTGGCATTTGCTATCGCAAAAAGGAATATGAATATATAATAAGATATTGCTTCCTTTTCAATTGCTATTAATGCTTATTTTTGTAGAATTCTACCACAAAACTAGACGGAGGCGATTTCGCGTAAGCGAAAAGTTTCTTTAGAAAACTAGCGGAGCGATTCCAGCAAAGCTGGAAAGTTTCTTTAGAAAACTAGACGGAGGTAATTTCGCGTAAGCGAAAAGCTTCTTTTAGTAAAACCAGTGAAGGATTTTCACTTAATTGTAAAAAGTTCTTCCAGTAAACAAACGGAACTCAATGGAAAAGATATATCGACCTAATGTTGCGGTTATTGTACTCAGTGCTGAGTACCCTCGCAAACATGATGTTTTTATTGCTGAACGAAGTGATTTAAATAATATATGGCAGTTTCCTCAGGGTGGTATTGATGAGGGTGAGAGCGCTGAAGAGGCACTTTTTAGAGAGCTGGAAGAAGAAATTGGCACTAAAGATGTGAAAATTATTGCTGAATTTCCCGAATGGATCTCTTATGACTTTCCTTCGCATGTCGCTAAAAAGATGAAGCCTTTTGCCGGGCAGACACAACGATATTACTTAGTACAATTAAGTGAAAATGCAAAAATTAATCTTGATACAGAGATACCTGAGTTTTCGGATCATAAATTTGTTGACTTTTCAGAGCTTCATAAATACATAGCGCATTTTAAGCGTCCTGTGTATGAAAAAGTTTTGAGTTATTTTAAAGAAGAAGGGTATTTTTAGAAATGCTGATAGTACAAAAATTTGGTGGAACCAGTGTTGGTGACTTAGACCGTATTCAAAATGTAGCAAACCGTGTTCAAAAATCGGTTAAAGCAGGACATCAAGTCGTTGTGGTTGTTTCAGCCATGAGCGGAGAGACAAACAAGCTAATTGGGTATGCAGAACACTTCAGTAAAAACCCGTCTGCGGCAGAGGTTGATATGTTGTTGAGTTCAGGAGAACGGGTTACCGCTTCTTTGCTTTCAATCGCTTTGAATGAGATGGGACATCCGGCTGTGGCAATGACAGGACGTCAGGCAGGTATTGTCACGACATCCAAACATACCAAGGCACGAATAGAAAATATCGACCCTGCTAAGATGCAAGATGCTATTGATGAGGGCAAGATAGTTGTAGTTGCCGGTTTTCAGGGAGTGAATGAAGAGGGTACAGTCACTACACTCGGACGTGGCGGTTCAGACCTTTCTGCTGTGGCGATAGCAGGTGCCTTGGGAGCTGATTTATGCGAGATATATACGGATGTTGAGGGTATTTACACGACAGATCCGCGCATAGAACCTAAGGCTAGAAAACTTGAAAAGATCTCTTATGAAGAGATGTTGGAACTGGCTTCACTGGGAGCGAAGGTCCTACAAAACCGTTCGGTTGAGATGGCAAAAAAACTTAATGTCAATCTAGTTACACGTTCAAGCTTCTCAGATGCAGAAGGAACATTAATCACGAAGGAAGAAAATATTATGGAAGAACCATTAGTAAGCGGTGTCGCATTAGATAGAAATCAGGCACGGGTGAGTCTTATCGGGGTAACTGATAGACCGGGAATCGCAGCAGATATTTTTAATACTCTTGCAGAAGAAGAGATCAATGTTGATGTTATCTTGCAGACGGTTGCGCATGATGGTACGACAAATATTGACTTTACGGTTCCTATGAATGAGATTGAAGTTGCGAAAGATATTGTGAAGATTTTTGTAGATAAAGATGAGATTAAAAGTACAGATTTTAACGATTCTATTGCTAAAGTATCGATTGTCGGTGTTGGGATGAAATCTCATGCAGGCGTTGCAGCGAAAGCGTTTACAACTATGGCAGAAGAAAATATCAATATCCGTATGATCTCTACATCTGAGATTAAAGTATCTATGGTTATTGAAGAAAAGTACAGTGAATTAGCGGTACGTTCTTTGCATAATGCATTTGCCCTTGACAAGTAAGAAGAGCTAATTGCAACAACTACTTAAATGGACGCTTGATACCATACGTTCTGATGAAGCGATGATGAGCTGGCTGGAAGAGCAGCGTTTTGAATGGACAGCCGCAGCGGCTCAAGCGATCAAACAAATGGTAGAAGGCCGAACAGTGATTTTGGTGACAGACCATGATAGAAAATGGTTTGCACATTACATCACAACGAGTCTGAACAATCCTACTTTGGATCGTCCGATAATGCCTATCATCTGCTTGGATCAGATCTATCCTTATTATGATGAGATTACAGGTGGTGAAAAGATCGATATGCTGACAGATATGCTCTCTATGTCTTATGGTGAAGAGTACTTTTTCTGGTATATTGGAAAGGGTGATAGCCGTAGAGCTGACATTGCCAAAAGAGAAGACAGCAGTTTTTTATGGATCATGGATGAAGATTTTCAAAATGCCTTTCCTCTGCGCTCGTATGATAAACTTTTGGATATTAAACTTCTACATCTGTATCGTATCTTTGACAAAACGCTTAATGCGGTTATGTTCAGTGAAGTGGATATTATAGAATAATCATGGAAGCACTGACCTCCTCTCACATTATTATCAGCGATCAGGTCGAAGAAGAGCTTGAAAAACTTAAACAAAAGTTTTATCCGCAAAGAGTTGTTCCCTTTTATAAGGATGACTTTTTAATTGATGATGCCAGAGCCGCAATACGAGAAGCTTATATAGCAGAAGCAGAGGTAAAGACGATCATTCTTGCCGGAAAGACGTTTAACGAAGCCTCTCAAAATGCCCTTTTAAAAGTCCTTGAAGAACCTCCTAGAAATATTGACTTTATCATTATTGCCGAATCAAAGTCTTCTCTTCTTCCTACGGTGCGGTCACGATTGCCCCTCATTTCTATTGCTAAGAAAAAAGAACCCTTGGTACTTGAACTCTCTTTGAAAAAACTGGAACTTTCCACACTTTTTGACTTTATTAAAGCACATGATCGCACGCCTAAACATGAGGCAAAAGAGTTAATAGAAGCCTTGTATAATAAGGCGATTGAAGAGGGAATTATGATGAATGCCTCACAACTGGAAAGTTTTGAGATAGCGTATAAACTTATTGGTCTCAATGCAAGATTAAACTCTGTTTTGAGTATGTTATTGATGAAGTTCATACGAAGGTAGACAGATGTATATTCGCAGGCTTTCAAATGAGGTTAATACCAAAGAATGGATAGATAAACTAAATGTCGAGGGCGGCGGGCGCAAGATATTAGAAGAGAAGATGCATTTGCAGCTTTTTTATATTCAGGATTTACATGTAGGCGCAGCCAATATCTTAAAACAAGATGCTCTTTCTATAGGAGCCGACCTAGCGGTTCCCAAAAGCACTGTCTTATGCGAGACCCCTTATGTGGATTGTATCTTGATGGGCACACGTAAACATATGAAAACTCTTTCACGAAAAGAATTGGCTCAGCCCTTTGGTCTGAAAAAATTAGCACAAGAACTGCAAAGCTTTTTGAAAGAAGATACTACGAAGTCTTATCAGATAATGGGTGTTATGAATGCCAATGATGACAGTTTTTATGCGCACAGTCGCTTTAACGAAAAAGATGCAGTGACAAAGATGGAAAAAATGATAGAAGAAGGTGCAGATATTATTGATATCGGTGCAGTGTCTTCTAGGCCTGGCGCGGCAGAGGTTAGTGAAGAAGATGAACTTAAACGGTTAAAGCCGATACTTGATACGGTTTATGCACAGAAACTTCATGAAAAGGTTCAATTGAGTCTTGATTCATATTCTCCTATGGCTGTTGCTTATGCTCTTGAGAGAGGGTTTCATATTATCAATGATATCACGGGATTGGAAAATGATGAGGTCTGTAGGCTTGTAGGCTCGCATAATGCCAAGGCTATTATTATGCATATGCAGGGCAGACCAGAGAACATGCAAAACAATCCTTTATATGAGAACCTGTTTAAAGATATGGAAGAGTTTTTTATGCAGCGTATAGAAAAAGCAGACCGCTTTAATATCAAAGAGATGGCATTGGATATAGGTATAGGTTTTGGCAAGAGCTTAGATGATAACCTCTCCTTGATACAGCATCTTGGACATTTCAAAAAACTGGGTAAAGAGCTTCTGATCGGTGCGAGTAGAAAATCGATGATTGATACGATCTCCTCTTCTTTGCCTCATGATAGGCTTCCAGGAACGTTAGCCATTCATCTTAAGGCCTACGATAACGGCGCGTCCATTATTCGTACCCATGATGTCAAAGAACACCTGCAGGCACTGAAAGTCCACCAAGCCATACTCGCCACGAATTAAACACAATAATTTTTTATACTACTCCCATGAGAAGGAGTTGTTATGTTAGATATCGCCATTAAAAGTATCCACGCACGAGCAAGGGATTTTGCCTATATAACCTTTAAAATGCAGGCGAGGATGTACGAGAGTGATCCAGAGTTTTATGGTTTAAAAAATACACATAAACGGATCAGTTTGTTCGTGTTTGTCTGTGCCGAGGAAAATAAAGAGCTTCTATTGTATGCCAGAGAAGGTATCATAGATGGGTTTAACACATTAAAATCTGAAGAAATTATGCCGATGTTGTCTTATGACACTATAGATAAGATACTTATTGCTATAGATGAAAAATTGGAAAGAAGGAGTGCATGATGATTACTTCAGCGAAAAACGTACACGCTTATCAACAGACAATAAAATCAGAGCATTCAGTCAAATCAAAAGAACTTGATGCGATAAAAGAAGCGCATAAAGAGTCTAAGGCAGCACAGTTCGCGCAGATCATGTCGGAAGTTCAGTCTTTTGTACAAGGCAAGGCAGTTGAAAGCAGCTTTGAAGTTAAATATCAAGAGTTTCAAGATTTCTTAGAAGGCATTGGATACGAGGGGAAGCCTATTGGTTCCTTGTCTCAAGAAGCAGCAGCCGAATTGGTTAGTGAAGATGGTTTCTTTGGCGTTACCCAGACGTCTGAGCGTATAGCCGACTTCGTTATATCCGGAGCCGGTGGTGATGAAGCATTGCTTCGTGAAGGAAAGAAAGGCATTATGCAAGGGTTTATGGATGCCGAAAAAATGTGGGGCGGTAAATTACCTGATATTGCTTATGACACGATAGAAAAAGCAGTTGAAATGATTGATAAGGCTCTGATAGACGGGGGTTTCTCTGTACTTGATGAAAAGGTCTAAGTTTCGTATATTAGAAGCTTAACTCCCCTGAGGGAGAATGTTTAGAGCATAATACGTTTGATGATATAAAAGGCAAGGGCAGCTATTGCTGCTGCTGCAGGTACTGTGATAACCCAAGCCGCTACAATTTTCATAATGGCTGAACGTTTTACGTATTTTGCTTTTTTTGCACGTTTTATATTTCGTTTCTCTGCTTGTATCTTTGCATCTTCTTCATCAATAAGAACCTTAAGCTCTTGGATACGCATTTGCTGATCATCCGTTTTTTCTACCAAGGCTTTGAGTTCTTTTAGCTCATTTTTGTGGCTTTTTTTGATTTGTTTATCTTCTTGAAGCTGCGCTTCTTCTGCTTCTATTCTTTCTTGAGCTGTTGTAGTTGAAAGAAATTCTCGTAAAAAACCAACACCAAAGATACCACCAATGGCAATATGTGTCGAGCTAACAGGCAGTCCCAGTTGAGAAGCGATGATAACAGTGATAGCAGCTGCCATTGCTACCGAGTACGCACGTATTTGATTAAGTTCAGTGATTTCAGAACCAACTGTTTTAATAAGCTTTGGTCCATACAGGGCAAGACCTAATGAAATTCCGATAGCACCAACAAGCATGACCCATAATGGGATAGCTGCCTTAGAGGCAATAGCTGAACTTTGCACGGCGTCAGCAATGGCTGCCAATGGACCGACGGCATTGGCAACATCATTCGCGCCATGAGCAAAAGAGAGAAGAGCTGCGGCAAAGATAAGGGGAATAGTAAATAAAGAGTTGGCATCTTTGACTGTGTTTTCTAAAGAAGCAGAGGCCTTTGCTATGAGAGGTTTGACAACAAGATACGTAATAACAGCAGTGACAAGACCTATCCATAATGCAACCATTAAGGTTGGTTTTTTGACTACTTCAAGGCTAAAGGGTGTTATTGTATTGATGGTTTCAATAATACTTGGCCAGATCTTTTTAAGGCCCTTTAATGTCAGGTAAGTTGCAAAAGCAAAAGACATGAGAGACACATAAATAGGGACCATCTTGCGCATAGCACTTAAACGGTCTTCTTTGTAAAGGATGGTCTTTTTAAGCGTAAATAAAAAAACTGCGGCAATGACTGCACCAAGAACAGGAGAGATGACCCAAGAAGCAGCTATTTTACCCATAGTACCCCATGAAACAATGGAAAAACCGGCTGCAGCAATACCACCACCCATAACCCCGCCAACAATAGAATGTGTAGTAGAAACGGGAGCACCAAGTTTAGTGGCAATATTCAACCAGACACCACCTGCGAGTAAGGCTGCTGTCATCGCCCAGATAAACTCTTGGGTATTAATAAAAAGAGCCGGGTCAATAATGCCTTTTTTAATAGTACTGACAACATCACCACCGGCAATAAGAGCACCGCCGGCTTCAAAGATAGCAGCAATGATAATAGCCCCACCCATAGTTAAGGCCTTTGAACCAACTGCCGGACCTACATTATTGGCAACATCATTTGCTCCGATATTAAGTGCCATATAAGCACCAAACACAGCTGCAATCGCCAAGAAAGCATTATTGGCAACGTTATCTGCACCGAAGGCATAAAAAAGAACGCCAAGCATAAAGGCTAAGGCAATTCCCATTTTTAGAAAGTCAGATTGTGAACTTTCTTCTGCTTTTTCTTCGAGTTTCTTGAGTGTGTGGATGTCCATTATTTTCCCTGGATTAAACAAATTTTGCAATAGTATTACAGCTAGATTACAAAATGATTACATTTTGTAATCGTAACTGAATTATCGCGAGAATTATACTCTAATTAGTATGAAGAAAGATTAAGAGAGGGGATGAAAGCGTTGGCTTTCATCTTTTATTTTTGGACGTAGGCTTTTATTATCTTTTGATCATCAAGAGGTTTGTTCGCACGTGGTGTTACCTCTACCATTTCAAGTTTACGAACATACTCATATCCTGATTTTACTTCGCCAAATATAGTGTGATGCCCATTAAGCCATGGCGTTGGTGCTACGGTGATGAAAAATTGACTTCCATTTGTACCCGGACCTGCATTTGCCATGGCAAGAAGACCTTTTTTATTGAAGGTCACATTAGGCGCATACTCGTCTTTAAAAGGCTTCTTCCAAATAGATTCTCCTCCTCGGCCTGTTCCGGTTGGATCGCCGCCTTGGATCATAAAGCCTTTTATAATGCGGTGAAATATAAGACCGTTGTAGTATCCGTTATTCACATGGGTAATAAAGTTTTCAACGGCCTTGGGTGCTATCTTTGGAAAAAGTTCCAGCGTGATTTTTCCCTGAGTAGTCTCAAGGACGACAATAGGGTTCTTGCTTTTGTCACTTGTTTTACTCAATGAATCGTGCAAAGAGGCAGCATGAGCAAAAAGGCCAAGACTTAAAAGCAGTAGCAGAGTTTTAATGAATTTCATTATGGAGTCCTTTGATTGTAGTGAGAGTATTATAGATACCCTCACTTTCAGATAAGATAAAGCTCTTAGTTTGTGCACGTGAAATGAGTTCAATTGAGTCATATCTACTCTGCTCATCTACGAGAACAATCATATATTTTTTGCTTAAACATGATAGATGTGAAAGGGGGTGGATAAGCAAGCCTTCCGCTTTTTCTAGCTCATCAAAAAGATAGGCATTTTCATCGAAAAAATCATTAATCTCATCTTGAAGCTGCAGGGAGACATTTTTATTATAAGAGACAATAGAAATCTCTTTATAGGAAACTTCTTTGAGCAGTTTTGTTAGGATGAGTACAGTGTTCATAATAAGATTTCCGACGTTGAAGCTGAGAGATTGGGGAAGGGTGTCGACTTCCTGCCCTTCACAGGCGGCGCAGAGTGCCGGCGATAATCTAAAACTCTCTGTTAGTGTAAGCATAGACAAGGTGTTGTTTTCATAATTGCCCGAACATAAGAGCCGTCCCTTTTTACTGAGTAAGGCTTCAAGCGCATTCAGGTCGGGTCCATTGAGATCATCGCAGATGACAAGATCATATTTTTCTTTGTCTCTGCAACGACGTTGAATGGACTCGAAACTACTGACAGTAATCTCAGCCGGATTGAGTCTATATTGCGTATTTTCTATACACTTAAAGATAATTTCTTGTAGTTTATGCACATGGCAGGCGCGTTGAGCAAAAATGATAAGGGTGAGATTTGGATTTTTCATCTTTTCATACAAGGCTTTGGCTACTAATACAGAACTCTTTCCCGAACCGGGAAGGGCTTTGATTAAATAGTTTTTATCCAGTTCTTTGTGAAGGATTTTTTCTTGCTGATGAGACATAAGTGACTGGTTAAGAGGAAGGATTAATTCACTGAATAAAATTTTCTTAATATAAGAAAGGTCATAACTTTTTTCTGTCTCATTCAAGGTGAGAAGTTTCTTCTTGTTATTGTGAATGTCATTAAAAAGGCTAAGATTTTTAGGAATGAGTCTGTGAAAACTCTCATCCAAACTGTCAAACTCATCTTCACTTAGTTCATTACAAAGCAATATAGAATGTACAGGTATTTCTTGTATGTGCAAATTCTTAGATAAACGTTCTTGTATAAACTCATAATCGCCGCGTATTTTAACATCTGCTTCAGTATCGTCTTTTTCAGCCTGAGTAGCGGTGACTCCCTGTAAGTCATCCAGTCCATAGTCAAATGAGTTGAAAATTATAATCCCCAAATGCGGATGTATCATCATAAGTTTGATGTTATGTTGTATGTCATTTAGAAAAAGAGGACGGTCTTTAAAAAACTGTGCATCATGTTTAAATGATTCTTGCAAAGACTCATAAATGGGATTAGGGCTCAGTGAAGGTGAAATTTGTTTTGTTGAGGATGAAAATAGTTTGGAAAAGAGTGTCAACACTACCTCTGGAATAGACTTTTTTAAACTTTAAAGTAAAATCTTAAAAAAAACTATTTTGAATTTTTGAACTGTCCGGCATAAGCCGAACAAAGATAAAATTATTTACCTGCAGCAACGCGGTCTTTAAGACCTTTACCAGCTTTGAACTTAGGAACCATCTTGTCAGATGTAGTATAAGTCTTATCAGTTCCTGGTACTTTACCACTTTTCCCTTTTTGAAGAGCAGAAGCAAATGAACCAAATCCTACTAGAGAGACATCTTCTTTAGCAACAAGTGCCTCAGTTACAGCTTCAGTGAATGCTTTGATTGCAGTTTCTGCTTCTACTTTAGTTTTGTAGTCGCCACTTTTTTGAACTAGTTCAACGAATTGTGCTTTATTCATCGTATACCCTCTGTGAATTAATATTTTGTCTTAACTTAAAGCTTAAATTTAAACCTCGAAGTTAATCAACTGCGAATACTTTATAGCTTTTTTCCTTAAAGATTACTTCGAGCCCCTATTTTTAGGGCGAAAATGATTAAAAAGTTTAAAATTATGCACTTTTGACTGTTCC